>Ga0335078_10001158_pt1 | contig 39964 bp, 29 predicted proteins | sample Lox_Sample_32_FD_206711 | JGI IMG/M metagenome (GOLD analysis project Ga0335078, IMG submission 206711) | Soil microbial communities from Loxahatchee National Wildlife Refuge, Florida, United States - Lox_Sample_3.2 | ecosystem: Environmental > Terrestrial > Soil > Wetlands | place: USA... | reverse complement strand
CCAGGTAGCAGGATGCATTTACGATCCCACCACGGTCGATCCGGTTACGAAGAAAAGACTGGCTTTCCCGGGAAACATCATCCCCCAGAGCCGCTTAAACAATCCCGCAAGCCAGATTGCAGAGAAAATGCTGTCTTACTATCCCGCGCCCAACGCCAGCGGCAATGGCTATAACTATACTGTCGTGGGCGCGGCTCCGACCACTTACTCCCATTGGGATGCCCGGCTGGACCACGACTTTACGCCGAATTGGCATTCTTTCCTCAAAGTCTCACATTTTGATCAGCACTCGCTTGGCGGCAACTCTTTGGCCGACTACGGAGCGAACAACCCGGCCTCGCAAGGTTACGGTGGGCCAGATCACTCGGGCGCATGGACGGCTTCCTTCAACAACACCATCACTTTCAGTCCAACCCTGTTAGGTGAATTCCGCTACGGAGTCAGCCGGTCCACCGAAAAGCGCACCGGCGCCGGCGGGAACTTCGACCCCACTACACTTGGTTTCCCGTCTTATGTAAGCGAGACCGCCGGACCGCAGGGGCAAATCTTTCCGCGGCTAAACCTCTCGGACGGTTTCTCCGGCCTGGGTCCGAATGGGTACAATGCTTTCTCGCAAAACCCGTTCGCCCATGACATTACCGGCAGCATCGTGAAGATCGCCGGCTCCCACTCCATTAAGTTCGGGGCGGAATTCCGGAAAATATATTCGAATTTCTACCAATTCGGATTGCCGACCGGCCAGTACAACCTTGATCGAACCTGGACCCAGGATGTTGCCCAAAGCACTGAGGACGGCACCGGCACAGGCAATGCGTTTGCAGGCTTTCTGTTGGGACTCGCGGCCAGCGGCGATACCGACCATACCCCGTCGGCGGCGAGCTCCAGCGGTTATTTTGCTACCTTCATCCAGGACGATTGGAAAGTCACCAAGAGGCTGACTGTGAACCTCGGCCTGCGCTGGGATTTCGAGATTCCGAAGACCGAGCGCTTCAACAAACTCTCCTATTGGGATCCGAACGTGCCCTCGCCCTTGGGCAGCGTTACGCCTGCGGCGGGCGTGGATTGTCCAAACTGCGGCAATCTGATGGGCGCAATGTTCTTTCCCGGCAGCACCGGCAAGTACGGCCGGCGGCAGGGGCCAACTCAGTACAAGGACTTCGCCCCACGCATCGGTTTTGCGTATGACGCGGGTCATGGCTTAGTCGTCCGCAGCGGCTTCGGGATTGTTTATGCTCCTTCCGATCTGCAAGCGGCCGGCACCTCGGGCGGCGTGGGAAATCAGGGCTTCCAAAGCCAAACCCAATTCGCATCTTCTTTTGACAACGAGGTGACGATCCACGCACTGCTCGACGACCCGTATCCCGCCAACCCAACGACTGGACAGCGCTACAACCTGCCGCTGGGAGCGGCTGGAGGCCCGCTGACCCAAGTCGGCAGCGGCATTTCCGATTCCTTCTTTAGTTCCTACCGCAACCCTTACAACATTCAGTGGAACTTCAGTATCCAGTACGCGCTGCCTGGCAAGACCACGTTTGAGGTGAGTTATTTAGGTAACCACGGATTGTTCCTGGTTGACGGAGACCCGGGCACCAACTTCGACCAGCTGCCCACCTCCGATCTGGCTCTGGGCAATGCGCTATTTACGCAAGTTCCGAACCCGTTCTATGGGATCATCAACGTGCCCGGTTCGTCACTCAGTAACCCGACGGTCCAGGCCAATCAGTTATTGCGGAGATTTCCCGAGTACACCGGCGTCCAGGAATTTCGCAAGCCCACCGCCGAATCCAAGTACAACGCGTTCACTCTGAGAATCAACAAGCACTTTTCCAACGGATTGAGCATGCTGGCCAACTTCACCGGAGAGAAGGAAACCGACGATTCCGCCGCTCCAGTCACGTTCATCGGCCAAACCAGCAGCACGCGGGTCAACCAATACGATCCACGGGCGGAATGGGCGGTGGGGCCGCAGGATGTTTCCCGCGTGTTCAGTGCCGGCTATGTTTATGAACTTCCCTTTGGCCGTGGAAAGAGGTTCGTCAACACTGGTGGTGTGCTCAACCGGATAGTCGGTGGGTGGCAAACCGACGGCATCATCCGGTGGACCACCGGGACCCCGGTTGTAATCGCGGGGGTTGGCGATCCCACCGGCATTTTTGCCGGGATAGGCAACGGCGAACGTCCGCTGTGGAATGGCGAGAGCGCCAAACTGAGCCACCCCACGCACACGGAATGGTTCAATACTTCGGTGTTTTCGACCCTTCCTCAATTTACAATTGGCAACGCTCCCCGAACTATTCCTAATGTTCGGACTCCAGGGCTTTCCAACTCTGATCTGTCGTTCTCTAAGAACAACTACTTCGGGGCCGACAACCGGTTCAACGCACAGTTCCGCGCTGACCTGTTCAACGCATTCAACCATGCCCGCTGGGGTGCGCCGGATGCGAACGTAAACGACAGCACCTTCGGAGAAGTCACTTCGGTGAGAAATTCCTCGAGGCAGATTCAGCTGGCGATGAAGTTTATTTTCTAAACCGGGCGCGGGGTTGCGAGGCTGCTGGTCGTGGCCTTCCAACCCCGCGTCCTTTTTTCTGTATCAAGAAGTCGCAGTCGGAGCTGCTAGAGTCCTGCCAAGCACACTGAGTCTTCCGTTGCCGACAAAATTCTGCTGTCCGTAGAACCGGCTTGCACCGACTTAGGGGGCATTCCTTCACTATCTAGCTTGCAGCCTCAGCGGGATTAGGCGAAACTTCCACCTGCGCGAACCGACGATTGAACAGACCAAGGATCGGGACCGCGAGAGAGTTGGCAAAAGAGAAGAGATGCGACACACCAGCGTTGCTGCCCCCGCCCTAACAATACTGATCTTCGCCGCTTTGTATTCGCCGGGGATTGTGCAGGCCCAATCAACTCTGCCACCGCCCTCCTCCTATGGCCCTTATAGCGGGGTATTTCGTTCGGGCGGGAGCGGCCTGGATAAGCCCGGAGACGCGGCTGACAGTGTGTTCGAGGCGACCTCTCCCTGGTCTCTCTATTGCTGGTTCCACAGCCTGGGATCGGAAAGTAACGGATCGGCGCCGGTTTCCACTTTACTGGCAGGCGTTGGCGATCCCAAGGATGAATATTCGCGGTACTTCGGCATTCGGGAGGGCAAGCTGATCTTCTGGATGGGCGAGGACAATACCTTGGCCGCCGCCGCGCCGCCGGCCGCTGACTGGCATTTTGTGGCAGCGACTTTCGACGGAGTTCTCGTGCGCTTGTACAGCGACGGGCAGGAAGTGGCGAGCGGGAAACTGGCGCTCGGAAGAGTGAGTCCGGAGATAAAGATGGCGCCCGAGTACCTTCCCTGGAAAACCGCGAGCCACTTTGGAGGCAGGATCGCATGGCTCACTCTTCTTCGGACAACATCGAACAAAGAAGAAATTCGGCAACTCGCGGCGCACGCCCCCAACCCCGCGCTGGTCGCATTCGAGGAAGGTTCGAAGCCATGGCCGATCCAAACCAGGGAGCAGGCGGGTTACCGGGCGCCACAGGACCCAGCTTCTTTGCCGCGCAGTGAGGCTCCTTTTTCTGCCCCGGTGGCGCGAGCCATTCCGCAATTCCGCTATTCTTTGCAGCCACGCGGAGAGAATCAGTGGGCCCTCGCAGAGGGCTGGAGGCTCACGCCCGCGCCTAAGGTCAAAGCGGAGGGCGCGGCGATCTCCGAAGTCGGCTTCGATGCCAAAGACTGGTGGGCGGCCACCGTTCCGGGCACGGTTCTGACCACGATGGTGGATCGCGGGGTCTATCCCGATCCAGACTACGGCCTAAACAATCTCGCAATTCCCGAGTCACTTAACAAGCAGGACTACTGGTATCGAATCGAATTCGGCACGCCCAAATCCGCTAACGGGCGGCATCTAACGCTGACGCTGAACGGAATCAACTACGCGGCGGTGGTGTGGCTGAATGGCCAGCGCCTGGGTGACATTAAAGGCGCGTTCATCCGGGGGGCGTTCGACGTCACTCAGATTCTGAGAACCGGCCAGATGAACGTGCTGGCGGTGCGGGTTTCTCCGCCGCCGCATCCAGGAATTCCCCACGAGCAGTCCATCAAAGCCGGTCCGGGGGAAAACGGCGGAATCATGGTTATGGATGGCCCTACCTTCATGGCGACCGAAGGCTGGGATTGGATTCCCGGAATCCGCGACCGTAACACCGGAATATGGCAGGACGTTGTTCTTTCTGCGACCGGCCAGGTAAAGATTGGTGATCCGCGCGTGACCACAACCCTGCCGCTCCCGGACACCAGCCGTGCGGATGTTGAAATCGAGGTTCCACTTGCCAATTTGTCGAACGCGCCGGTGCAGGGGGTCGTAACTGCATCTTTTGAGCAGACGTCCGTGACGAAGAGCGTTACTTTGCCGCCGGGCGAGACCACGGTGAAGCTCGCGCCGGCGGAATTTGCGCAACTTACGGTCCAACATCCCCGCCTGTGGTGGCCCAATGGCTACGGCAAACCCGAGTTGTACCACCTCAAGCTGGCTTTCCGTTCTTCCTCCGCATTATCCGATACCCGAGCACTCAATTTCGGCATTCGCGAAATCACTTACGAACTCAGCCTTTTCGACTCTGGCGGCTATCTGCGGCGGGTTGAGATTTCGCCCACCATGGCAAGGCAAAGAAACGAGCAGATCGTAGACGTCACCCACGAAGGGATGCGCCAGATTCCTCACGGATGGGCGGCTTCGCTTACTCCGCGCGGCGAGGATTCTCCAGCGGTCAAGACAGTGGAGAACGCCCAGGAAAGTCTCCTTCCTGCAGGAACGAAAGACGAACTGCCCACGCCCATGACGGACCTGGTAATCAAGGTCAACGGCGTGAGAATTGCCTGCCGGGGCGGCAACTGGGGAATGGATGACTCCCGCAAGCGAGTTTCGCGCCAACACCTCGAACCGTTTTTCCGCCTGTATCGCGATGCCAACGTAAACATTATTCGCAACTGGGTTGGGCAGAACACGGAAGAGGTTTTTTACGATCTTGCCGACGAGTATGGCCAACTCGTTTGGAATGACTTTTGGGCAACCACCCAGGACTACAATCTGGAGCCGGAAGATCCCGAGTTATTTCTCAAAAACGCCCGCGACACCATCTTGCGATTTCGCAATCACCCTTCGATCGCGGTCTGGTGCGGCCGTAATGAAGGTGTTCCCCAACCCATTATCAATCAGGGCCTGGCGAACCTAATCTACACCTTGGACGGCACTCGCTACTATTCGCCGAGTTCAAATCGAGTCAACCTGCGGAACAGCGGCCCATACAAGTACCAGAATCCTGCGACTTATTATGCGATCAACCGAGGTTTTTCAGTCGAGCTGGGCGTGCCCTCGATGCCGACGCTGGAATCCTTCCGTCACTGGATTCCGAAAGAAGATCAGTGGCCCATCAGCGACGATTGGGCCTACCACGACTGGCACCAGGCAGGGAACGGTGACGTCGCACCGTTTATGAAGGAAGTGGAAACCGAATTCGGGGCCGCCACCGACCTGGAAGATTTCGAGCGCAAAGCGCAAATGCTCAACTTCGTGGAGCATCGCGCAATTTTCGAAGGCTTCAACGCGCACCTGTGGGTCCCCAACAGCGGCCGCCTCCTGTGGATGACGCAGCCCGCATGGCCCAGTTCGAGTTGGCAGATTCTAAGTTCCGACTACGACGCACAGGCTTCCTACTACGGCGTAAAGAAAGCTTGTGAGCCGCTCCACGTTCAGCTGGATCTCTCCAACTACGAGGTTGAAGTCGTGAATACAACCACCGCCCCGCTGCCGGACGCGTCGGTTGAGGCGAAGGTGTACTCGCTGGAGAACAAGCTTCTTTTCGAGAACAGCCAGAAGTTGCAAGTCGGTCCCAACGCCCCGACACAGGCATTCAAGCTGGAACTCGCTCCGTTTCTTTCCACCGGAATGGTGTTCGTCAAGCTCAGGTTAGATGACGCATCCGGCAAGGAGATTTCCGACAACCTTTATTGGCTTGCGGGCGAAGCATCCTACCGGCCGCTGAACCGGCTGCCAGTGGCGACATTGTCTACCTCTGCCAGCGCGACTCGCGACGGCGACGAAGTGAAAGTTCGCGTCCGGCTCGAAAATCGCGGAGCATCCGCTGCCTTGGCCAATAAACTTACGCTGGAAAGTGCCTCAGACGGCGCGAGGATTCTCCCCGCGTATTGGAGCGACAATTACGTTTCCTTGTTGCCCGGAGAGACGCGAGAAATCGAAATCGAATATCCGGCGGGCGCGGCACAAGGGCCGGCCAAGCTCGAGATCAGGGGATGGAACCTGGCGAACGCCGCAATTCCGATTGCAATTCGTTAAGGGTCTGATCCTCGAAGCCAGCATCTTCAGCAGGTCCCCGTGCCCCTGCGAAAATTCAACGCACATAGTTGACAAGGGCATCTGCCAGGATTAGTGTGACCAATAGACGTATATGACTAACAGTCTATTATGGTGACGAGTCACAAACCGGAATTCACGCAACTGCTTGAGCACTTTGCTTCCGAGGACCTTCCTCACCTGAAGGGCATGGGGCGCCGCGAACGGCGCGCCGCCGAAACCCGCCTTCGCCTTTTCCGCTGCGCCATCCACTTGTTTGCCGAGCGCGGGTTCCCCAATGTCACCGTGGAAGACATTACCGAAGCGGCAGACGTCGGCAAAGGGACCTTCTTCAATTACTTCGAAAGCAAGGACCACGTACTCGGGGTAATGGCGGAGATTCAGTTAGGCAAAGTGAGGGAAGCCCTGGAACGGGCCACGGCTGGAAAGCGGAGTATCCAGTCTATCCTTCGGCGACTTTTTGAACGAGTGGCCGAAGAACCCGGACGCAGCCCGCAGCTTGCCCGTGCCCTCATCACTTCATTTCTGGCCAGCCAGTTTGTTCGCCAACACCTCGACCGCAATATGTGCGAGGGGCGTGTGATGGCTGCCGAAATCATTGCGATCGGACAGAAGCGCGGAGAAATTGATCCCACTCTGAAAAAAGAGCAGGCCGCGCTTTTGCTGCAGCAGTGCTTTATGGGATCTCTTTTGCTCTGGTCGCTGCGCGGTGAACCCAGCCTGCAAAGCACAGTGGACGCCACGTTCCAATATTTTTGGCGGGCCATTGCGGCCCCGGGCTAAGAGTGTGAAATATGAAACGACCTCTCACCCACCTCGTCATCCTGCTGCTTGCGGTTGTGGCGTGCGGCAGAAGAGATGCAGCCCAGGAGGCAACCCCCTATCGCCTCACGTTGCGCGACGCCATCCAGAAAGGCCTGCAGGCCAACCTGAGTGTGCTGGTTGCGGAAACCCGGATCGAAGAAGGTCAAGGCACCCAAGTGCGGCGCTTGTCGGCGGCGCTCTTGCCTCGCCTTCGGGGCCAAAGTTACGCCAATCTTCAGAACCGCAACCTGCAAGCATTTGGAATTTCCTTCCCGGGCATTCCTGCAGTAGTTGGCCCATTCTCCAACTATGACTTCCGGCTATATGTCGACCAGAACATTCTGGACTTGTCGAGCTATCGCAGCTGGAAAGCCAGCGAGCGAGCGCTGGATGCCGGCAAACTGGATTATCAGGATGCGCGCGATCTGATCATTCGCGCGGTCGCCAGCCTCTATCTCAATGCCCAGTCTGCGCAGGCGCGCGCCCAGGCTGCGCAAACCCGCGTGACCGATTCAATTACCCTGTACCAACTGGCAAAAGATAAACACGACGCTGGGACTGCCACCGGGGTTGACGTGCTACGGGCGCAGGTACAACTTGCCAACGATCAACAAGGGCTGCTGATCGCCCAAAATCAGTTCCAGCAAGCTCTGCTGACATTGGCGCGCAATCTGGGCATGAGTCCAGGGGGCCCAATCGAACTTGCCGAGCCGCTTCAGTATCAACCGCTCGCGCATCCTCAGGCAGAAGCCGTCGTGTCCTCAGCGCTGCTCGCCCGCCCCGATTATCTCTCGCTTGCCAGCCAGCACCAGGAGTTGGCGGAACAGCAGCGCGCCAGTCACGCCCGCTATTTTCCCAAGTTCAGCATCAACGGCAACTATGGCGAACTGGGGCGCAGCATCGGCGGAGTGTTAGGTACAGGGCTCATCCAGGCACAGATGGACATCAGTCTCTTTGATCGCGACCGCAACGGCGAACAGCAGGAAGTGACGAGCCGCTTGAAGCGAGTTGACGATCAAATTGCCGACTTAAGGCGCGGCATTGACGAAGAGGTTCGCGAGGCGCTGCTCAATCTCGAGTCTGCCGCCAATCAGGTTGCCGTTGCCAAACAAGGCCAGGAGCTGGCACAACGCGAGTTGGAGCTGGCCCGCGACCGTTTTGAATCCGGCACAACCAACAATGTGGAAGTGGTTACCGCCCAGGACGAGCTTAACCGTGCTCAGGAGAACTACATCGTCGCCGTCTCCAGCCACGTTGACGCGAAATTTGCGCTCGCCCGCGCCGCGGGCGGCACGGAGAAAAATATTGGTCAATATCTCGAAGCCCCATGATCCGCGCTCCAGGGGAGCCGGGCCCATTTGTATACGAGGCGTGACGCCATGAAACGCATTTCAATTCTAGTTCTGCTGGCGGCCGTGGTTGCCGCCGCGGTCTACTTCTATCCCAGGCTGACAGCAAAGAACGGCGCCGAGAATGAGCTCACTCTCTCAGGCAACATCGAAGCTCACGAGAGTTTAGTGGGCTTTAAAGTGCCGGGGCGAATCATTGACCTTCCCATTGAGGAAGGTCAGTGGGTAGATCCGGGCGCACTGTTGGCGCGATTGGACGACGCCGACTACAAACAAAAAGTAAGAATCGACGAGGCTGGCGTGCGCGTGCGGGAATCGAACCTCGCGCTGGTTCTTGCCGGGACCCGCAAACAGGAATTGAAAGCTTCGCAGCAAACCATGCTCGACGCGCAGGCCGATTTGCAGCAGAAGCAACTCGACTACGATCGCGCCCAGCGCCTCTTCAGCAAAGATGAGGTTTCTGCCCAGGACCGCGATCTCGCCGAAACCGCTCTGAAGCGCGCGAAGGCAACGTTCGAATCTACGCAGCAGCGTTATAACGAAGCCCTCGAAGGCAGCCGCAAGGAAGACATCGCGATCTCGCGCGCCAATGTGAAGGAGGCGCACGCCGATCTCGGCCTGTCGCGCGTGAACCTCAGCTACACAATTCTTCGGGCTCCCGATGCGGGCGTAATTACGGTGCGCCAGGCAGAACTCGGCGAAGTCGTCGCTCCCGGTACCCCGGTTGTTACCCTGGCCGATCTCGACCACATCTGGCTGCGCGCTTATATCGCGGAAACCGATCTGGGCCGCATCCGCTGGGGCCAGGGAGCGAGCATCACCACCGACACCTATCCCGGCAAGAAGTATCACGGACGGATCTCATTTATCGCTTCGAACGCCGAATTTACTCCCAAGAGCGTGCAGACCTATAAAGAACGGGTCACGCTCGTTTACCGCATCAAGATTGATATAGACAATCCCAACCACGAATTGAAGCCGGGCATGCCGGCCGACGCTCACATCGAACTGGCCGCCAACAACGCACCCACAAGCAAGCCGGCGGCAACGCAGGAGAAGTAATGGCTGAGCAGGTGCAGGCAGCAATCGTCGCCGAGAAACTCACGAAGAGTTTTCCCGGCGTGCGGGCGGTTGATCATCTCAGTTTTGACGTGCGCTCCGGAGAAATCTTCGGGCTGGTAGGGCCCGATGGCGCGGGCAAGACCACGACCCTCCGTATGCTCGCCGGCATCATGCCACCGGACAAAGGCAAGGCGACGGTGGCGGGCTCCGACGTGGTCCGCGATCCTGAAGGCGCCAAACACCACCTCAGTTACATGCCGCAGCGCTTTGGGTTGTATGAGGACCTCACCGTTGACGAGAACATCCGTTTCTATGCCGATCTTTTCGGCGTTCGAAAAGCCGAACGTGATGAACGCGGCGCACAATTGCTTCGCGCCGCCGGGATGAGCGAGTTTCGCGCCCGCCTCGCCGGCAAACTCTCCGGAGGAATGAAGCAGAAACTCGGGCTGGTTTGCGCCCTGATCCATCGGCCCAAAGTCATTCTCCTCGATGAACCCACTACCGGCGTTGACCCGGTTTCCCGCCGGGATTTTTGGCGCATTCTCTACGAATTGATCTCGCAAGGGGTCACGATCCTCACATCCACCGCTTACCTCGACGAAGCCGAGCGCTGCCACCGCGTCGCTCTTCTTCACCAAGGCAAGCTTCTCTTCTGTGACACTCCTGCCAACCTGAAACAAAAACTGGGCAAAACTGTTTTATCCATCACATCGTCCGAACCACGCCTCCTGCGAAACACGCTGGAACACGCCGAAGGAATTTCAAGCCTGGTGTTGACCGGCGATGGCATCCATCTCGTTGTAGACAGCGCCGGGCGCATTCCCGAGTTTGAAGCGCGCTTGAAAAATGCGGGGGTGGCGTTTGAAGCGATAAGGCAAGTCACGCCAACGATCGAGGACCTCTTCGTGGATGCCGTGAGCAGCGGGGCTTCCCATGAAGCCTGAGAACGGCAACAACGCCGTGGTGATCGAGGATCTCGTCAAAGAGTTCGGCGATTTTGTGGCGGTAGATCACATTAGTCTGCGAACCCGCAAAGGTGAGGTCTTCGGCTTCCTCGGGCCGAACGGCGCTGGGAAGTCCACTACCATTCGAATGCTGTGTGGTCTGTTGAAGCCGACCTCGGGCCGCGCGCAGGTCGCCGGTTTCGACGTAGGCCGCAAGCCCGAAGCCGTGCGTCAGAACATCGGGTACATGTCGCAGAAGTTCTCCCTCTACAACGATCTGAAAGTAATCGAAAACATACGCCTATTTGCCGGCTTGTACAGCGTCCCTTCCAGTGTTCTCAAGGAGAGGATGGAGTGGGCGCTGCAAATGGCGAATCTGAAAGGCCGGGAGAATCTGATCGTCGGCACGCTCCCCGGCGGCTGGAAGCAGCGGCTGGCACTGGGTTGCGCGGTGTTGCACAAACCACCAGTCATCTTTCTTGACGAGCCCACTTCTGGAGTTGATCCCATTTCGCGCCGGCAATTCTGGGACCTGATCCACAAAATGGCGGAAGAAGGCGTCACTGTTTTCGTGACTACGCATTACATGGAAGAAGCGGAATATTGCAACCGGCTGGCGCTGATTTTCCGCGGAAAAATTGTTGCCCTGGGCACGCCCTCGGAACTCAAGCAGAAATCCATGAAAGGCGAACTCCTGCTGGTAGAGTGCGACCCACTGGGACCGGCGGTAGAAGCCCTGCAGTCGGCTCCCGGAGTGATGGATGCTGCTGTGTTCGGGAACGCACTGCACCTGGTCGTAGAAAATGCCAATACTGCCACGCCGCAACTGAGGGACTACCTGGCGACCCGGCAGGTTCGGGTGCAGAACATCGAAAAAATCCGGCCGACCCTCGAAGACGTTTTTGTCTCCCTCACCGCAGAGCGCGAGAGCGCAAAGGGTCGGCGAACCTCATGAGCGCAACTCGGCTCGTTGCGGTCGCCCGAAAAGAGATCGTCCAGATTCTGCGCGATACCCGCAGCCTCATCATTGTGCTCGTCATGCCCGTCATCCTGGTTCTGCTGTTCGGCTACGGGGTGAATCTCGATCTGAAGCACCTGCCCATCTATGTGTATGACCAGGACGGCAGCCAGCAGAGTCAGGATCTGCTGAAGCGTTTCCAGGCCAGCGATTACTTTGAAATCAAGCGCGTGGTCAATAACTATTCGGATCTTTCCCGGGCGATTGACGGCGACCGGGCGAAGATGGGCATCGTAGTTCCCTGGGATTTCTCGCAGCGCTTACACGAGGGCCGTCCCACGCAGGTGCAGGCGCTGGTGGACGGCACTGACGATAACACTGCCAACGTCCTCATCGGCTACGCTCAGGGCGTTGTGCAGGGCTATTCATCTGATGTTCAACTCGATTGGCTGCACCGCCTCGGGCAAACCGCCGAACCGGCCGCGTTAAGCGTCGAGACGCGCACCTGGTACAACGAAGATCTCGAGAGCAGCGCGTTCATCATCCCGGGAGTTCTGGCTCTCGTGATGTCGGTAATCGGTTCGTTCCTTACCTCGCTGACCATCGCGCGCGAGTGGGAACGTGGCACGATGGAGCAACTGGTTTCCACTCCCGTCACTCCGCTGGAGATCATGCTGGGAAAGCTGTTCCCATATTTCGCCATCGGCATGTTCGACGTTGTGGTGTGCGCTCTCATCGCGCTCTACTGGTTTCACGTTCCATTTCGCGGATCGTTTCTCGCACTGCTTCTGAGTTCCGCCCTCTTCATGATCGTGGTGCTTTCTCTCGGATTTTTCATTTCGGTGATCGCCAAGAACCAGCTGGCCGCAAGCCAGATCGCGCTGCTGTCAACATTTCTTCCCGCGTTTCTTTTGTCCGGGTTCCTGTATGCGATTGAGCAGATGCCGGTCGTTTTGCAATGGATCACGCGCATTCTGCCGGCCCGCTATTACGTTGACGTGCTGAAAAAGATTTTCCTCAAGGGGACGCCCATGCCCTTGCTCTATGCCGACCTGGTGCCCTTGACGATTTTCGCGCTGGGCTTGGCTCTGGTCGCGACCCGCACCTTCCACAAGAGGCTAACCTAGGAGAGAGCAATGCTTGCGCGGTTGAAACAGATGCTCATCAAAGAGTTCATCCAGGTCTTCCGCGACAAGCGAACTCGCTTTGTGCTCTTTGGGCCGCCCATTATCCAGATGCTCATTTTTGGATACGCGGCCACCTTCGAGATTCACCACGTGCCAACGGTGATACTCGACCTCGACCATACCCAGGAAAGCCGCGACCTTGTTTCCCGCTTCATCGCCAGCCCCTATTTCGACGTGCAGCACCAGCTTACAGATTCTCGTCAGATCGCAGATCTCATAGATCGCGGAAAAGCCACCGTGGGTCTGGAGATCAACGCTGGATTTGCCCAGAATCTGTGCAAAGGCCAAACCGCGCCGCTGCAGGTAATCGTTGACGCCACCAACTCCAATACCGCGCTGATCGCCTCGGGTTACATCAATCAGATCGCCCTTGGCTTCGCGCAGGATTACCAGCAGGACCGCATTTACCGCATCTCGCCGCAGCTGGTCGAAAAAACTCCCTCGGTCCAGCTGGAACAACGTCCGTGGTATAACCCTGACCTCCGCAGCCGGTGGTTCTTCGTGCCCGGAATTGTTGGCACTCTCACCCTGGTGCTCGTCGTCAATCTCACTGCCTTCGCGGTGGTTCGAGAGCGCGAAATCGGCACCCTCGAGCAAATCATGGTTACGCCCATCCGTCCGGCGGAGTTCATCCTGGGCAAGACGCTGCCGTTTTTCCTGATTGGGCTGTTCGATGTCTCGCTGATTGCAACTGTGGGAACTCTGTGGTTCCAAGTTCCGTTCCGTGGACATCTGGTTGTGTTGTTTATGGGAGCAATCCTGTTTCTCCTGTGCATGCTGGGAGTGGGCCTGCTGATCTCGACTGTTTCTTCTACGCAGCAACAAGCTATGGTCACTGCATTCTTTTTCATCATGCCGGCAGTGACCTTTTCCGGCTTCGGATTCCCCATCAGCACCATGCCGCCCTGGCTGCAAGACCTCACGTATCTCAGCCCCTTGCGCTACTTTCTCATCGTGCTGCGTGGTACTTACCTGAAGGGTATTGGTCTGGATATTCTCTGGCCCCAAATGGCGGCCATGGCTGGGCTTGGCGCGGGCTTGCTATCCGTTGCAATCCTCCGCTTCCACAAAGCGGTGGACTAATGGCGTCGCGCATCGCCTGCCTCCACGCTCAAGGTGTACTCAGGGCAGGCCGATGAAGCTCTTCCTGGACCGCGGGCGGCAGGTTGTCGAGGCGGTTGAGAAAAGCCACGACCTGCCAAATCTCACTGTCGGCCATGATGCTTCCCCAAGCCGGCATGGCGCTGCGGCGCACTCCGTTTTTGATGATGTAGAAGGTCTCGCTCTCCTGCAGGCGGGGATGAGACTCCATGAACTGGGGAGCCGGCGGGTAGAAAGAAGCACCGTAATCACTCCTGGGGTTGTCGGGCCTGCCATGGCAGTCCGCGCACTTATCCCGGTACAGGCGCGCACCATCTAGCAGGTTGGCTTCGGTCGGCTGAATCGGGTTTTTCTCTTCCGGCGCGTGGCGTGCGGCCGAAGCATGCAGCGCCATCACCGCAAGCTCGGATTCGAGCCATGAGGGCCGGACATTAGCTCGAATGTCTGCAAAACCAAGCCGGCAATAAAGCCAGCCACCGAGAGCGAACGCGACAATCGCGACGAGGATTCCAAGCGCGAAGTTTCTCATCCTGCCCTCCCCTTTCAGAGCGCTTTTGTCATTATGCGCTCCATTGCGGTCGGCGTGTGTTCCACGTCCTAACGGACAAATGCCCAGACCGAGCCGGCCAAGTCGGGAGAACGAAGTGCAAAAACAATTTTGATTACCGATGGTGCAAACCACCGGCCCGTACTCCTCGACCGGGGGTTATAATTTCTAAGTCATCATGCAACCTGGGCGTTATGCGTTAGTGGCTTATGTGAAAGACCCGGTGGGGGAATTTGTCGAACGGCTGCGCGAGGAACTGCATCCTGAACTGCCCCATTTGGCGGCGCACGTGACCGTCCTTCCGCCCCGCAACCTACACGGTACCGAGGCGGAGGCCCTTGAGATCCTGGAGGAAGCCTGCAGCCAGGTTGAGCCGTTCGAGATCTCGCTGGGCGAGGTCGAGACCTTCATTCCAGTCACTCCCACCGTTTTCATCCGCGTCGGCCATGAGGCTTCGCGCCTGCGCGAATTGCATGACCGGCTCCGCCGTGGCGCTCTGCGCGACGACGAAGAATGGGTCTACCTGCCGCACCTCACCATCGTGAAAATGAGCACCGAGGAGCAGGCGCAGCACGCCTATCTGGTGGCCCGGCGCCGCTGGACCCGCTACCAGGGCAGCCGCTGTATTCAAGTTCGGGAATTGACCTTTGTCCGTGAAAAAGCCCAATACCACTGGGTTGATCTGGCCGATGTTCCCCTGGGACGTACTATGGTTTCCCCGGTTCATGGCTGACTTGCCGCCATTTGCCGCTTTTTGCCGGGCATCCTCGGCTTGTTTTCGTAGCTGACTTCCGTCACCTTTCTCCTTCTCGAAAGTTCATGTGTCCTCCGTGCGTTGCCAATCCCGGTACGCGGGGCGTACATAAGTAATGTCACACGCATTTCTACCTCCCTCGGATCAAGAAACCAACTGTAAGGACGTGTATGCAAATTGGGGTCTATGGATCGGGGTATCTGGGTACAATTATCTCTGCCTGCCTGGCCGACTTTGGTACTCCGGTCACCTGCTGCCATTCCGATAGCTCGCGCATGGTAGAGATGGCCCAGGGCAACGTTCCCTTCTACGAAAAGAACCTCAACGAAGTGATCCGCCGCAATGTGCGCTGCGGGCGGCTGGTGTATTCCACCGATATCGAGTCGTTCGCCCACAAATCGCAGTTCATTTTTCTGGCGGAAGATACGCCCTCGCAGCTGGATAAGCTGGTATTGCGCATTGCCCGTCTCGCGCCCAAAGCGACCATTCTTTCCCTGGTGACGCCGGTCGCAGTGGGAACGGCGAGCGCGCTGGAACGGTGTCTACGCGAGGAAAAGCTGGAAGCCACCATCGTGTCGCAGCCCGTGTTCTTCACTCCCGGCTGCGCCGTTGAGGACTTCAACTGGCCCGACCGAATTCTATTGGGGACTTCTTCGAGCGAGGCCGTGCTGGTGGTGAAACAGATTTTTCATCCGCTGGTGATGCGCGGGGTTCCGGTGCTTGTCACTAACCATGAGACTGCCGAACTGGTGCGCCAGGCCAGCACCGCTTTCGTGGCCACCAAGATTTCCTTTATCAATGAAATGGCTTCGCTGTGCGAGAAGGTCGGGGCGGACGCGGTAAATCTCTCACTCGCCCTCGGGCTCGACAAGAGAATCGCGCCCCGCTGCCTGCAGCCCGGCGCCGGGATGGGCGGACTGTTTGCCGAGTCCGACATGGACTCGCTGGTGGAATTAGCGCGCGAGAAAGACGTCGAGCTTACCGTGCTGAGTTCCGCGCGCGAAGTCAATCACGGTTTCGCCGATCTGCTGGCGGACAAAATCTCCGCGATGGTGCACCCGTTGCAAAGCAAGGACGTTGGCATTCTCGGCCTCGCCTTCAAGCCCAACACCAATTCAGTGGCGGGATCAGCGTCGCTGCGGCTGGCGCAGAGCCTGATCGCGAAGGGCGCTCGCGTGCGAGCCTACGACCCGGTGGCCATCCCCGATGCCCGTCTCGAACTGAACGGCGCAGTGCAGTATTGCGAATCCGCCTATGCCGCCGCCGAAGGCGTGGACGCCCTGGTAGTTGGTACCGGCTGGCCGGAATTCCGCGGCCTCGATTTCGACCGCATCAAGCACCTGCTCAAACGTCCACTCATCGTAGACACCAAGAACCTGCTCGATTCCGTGCGCCTGCGCGCCATGGGCTTCGAGTACGTAGGCATGGGCCGGGGATAGCTTCCTTTCACGGAACTTCTTCCCCACGGATTTACGCAGATTCGCGCGGATCATTCTCGGGCCTTTCGCTTCAGCGATGTTGGACTGTGATTTTTCTCACCCCGTAAATCAGCGTCCGATCCGCGTAAATCCGCGAGCGTGAAGTCTTTGCTGGAAATGCCAGCGTGACGTCGGCGCTACGTTATAATCGAAGCGACACGGTGGGAGTAGCTCAACTGGCAGAGCACCGGACTGTGGCTCCGGACGTTGCGGGTTCAATTCCCGTCTCCCACCCCAGGTTTTCAGTCGGTTAGCTTGCCTCCCCTGCCGTTGCAAGCCTTACGCCGCACTTTCGTGACGATCACCTACAGTCTTCAGTTGCGATTGAACAGGGGACCGAACCGCCGCTAGCAACCCCTCACGGCGATCCTTCTGAGTCCCGCAGTGACGTATTCCTTCGCGTCCGTACACGTCAAATCGTTTTAGGACTCTGCTTCTGCACGTCCCTGCGCATTTTGTTCTTTGCGTTCGCATTTCCCCCTGGCGACAACACTGATGAGAGATTCCATTTCATCTCGATCCGAATGTACGCACAAGGGCATCTTCCCGGAAAGGAGTTGCCGCATTTGGGTCAGACCCGAATCGTGAGTCTAATCGTCCTGAGTTCATCAACGGTCTTGTTGCATCAGGATGGCCTGCCCGTCATGAACGTAGAAGCTCATCGAAGGCGCTTTGCGCTCGCCGGACTCGTCTTGGGTCACAACATTGCCATGTGCTTCAAGAATGCTCTCACCCGGATCATAAGTAATGTCATCTGCTTGCACCGACAGGGTGTTGTATGTGGCAAATGCCCGTTTACAGCCCCCACTATGATCACCCACCAGCGAGCATGCCGCGAATTTCGATCCTCCCCAGACGTGCACCTCGAACGGCACACTATCTGACGGGACGGAAAAGAATTCCTCGCCAGCGCACCATGCCTTCACATGATCCTTCTCCTCCTGAGTTGGGGGGCCTCCATCCCGACCACCCACCATCACGGTGCAAAACATTCCCTGTGGCAAGGATATGTCGAAGACCAAACTGGTCGGCGCGGTTACGCGAAACGGTGGACGGCGATAATAGATCATGTTGGTGAATATCTTTCCGTCAGGACCGTGAGCAACCACGGTCATAGTCCAAAGGCCTAATGGAAGATTGGCCTCATAAACTCCAGCCTCGCTCGTCATCACCGTCTTCGACGAAGTGCCCTCAAGAACCACTGCTAAAGAATGACCACCGGTGATCGTTCCGTTGATATGGAACGTCGTGGGTTGAGTTGCAGGGGGCGCAGACTGGCCGAACAGTGGAGGCCAGAGCAATAGAGCTGCGAAGCGGAAGAGCGTGGATCTTCTGGCGATGCGAGACATCGGAGTACCTCCGGGTATCTTACCCTACGGTGGCGGGTGGCGCACCCTTCGTACTGAACTAAACATCTACCCATCGAGGGTACCCCACTCTTTTTCGCGTTCTTTGCGAAAAAGGGTGGGCCCGGTTGAATAACATCCTGAATAGCCTGGGGCTTCGGCGCTCTCCCTGCGAAACATCAGCCGGGTTGGCCCAGGTCTGGCCGGCTTTGCGAGACCTGGAAAAACACGGGGAGAGACGGGATGTTCCCGGTTTTCTGTGCGCCAACCTGGCGGGCGACCGACTCAAGCGCGGGTTTGTCTTGAGTGGGGCAGTTCCGGTTCGAGCACGATCTCAATCACCCTTGCTCCGCAGTTGTCTCGCCGCAAAGTGGGAACGCGCCCATCGGGCGCAACTGCATAGAATCCTCCCTGTCCAGCTTTCTCTCAGCTGCGCCCTCATCGGCGCATCTGTCAATGTTATGTGTTGAAGCACGCCTAAAACTGGGCCGGCGTGATTGTCGTGCACTGATTTCTGGAACCGGCCCTGGTGACTGCTTGGAGCGCCGGGTGCGCCAGCCGCGCCCCGCATCTACAATGCAAATCTGAATGGATTCCCGCCGTATCGCCGAACTGCTGCAGCCATTCCTCCCCGGCCACGCCGCTCTGACCCCGCTTCAGCTCGAGCAAATATTGACGTACATCAATATACTTCTGCGCTGGAACACCCGCATCAACCTCACGGCGGTGCGCCAACCAGAAGAAATCGTGGCCCGCCACTTCGGAGAATCCCTCTTCGCCGCCAGCCATCTCTTTCCGGCCCGCGCCGTGCCGACTGCTCCGCCCGTCCAATCGGACCGCACTCCCCATCGAGACGCCCAAGAACCGCCCGGCGCAAGCGGCCAACGACTAACAACCAACGGCCAACGACTAAATGCCAACGACCGGGTTCTCGACGTCGGCTCCGGTTCCGGTTTTCCCAGCATTCCCATAAAAATCTGGGCACCGGATATCTCCCTCACCCTTATCGAATCGAACCACAAGAAGGCAACGTTCTTGCGTGAAGTAATCCGCTCCCTTAGATTGACCAACGTAAATGTATTCTGCGAGCGCGCCCAGGACCACCCTCCCTCCCAGGCCGACGTCGTCACCCTTCGCGCCGTCGAGCACTTCGACTCAATCCTGCCGGCCGCCGCAGCTCTAGTTGCTCCCGCCGGAAGACTCGCCCTCTTGATCGGCCGCACCCAAGCCGAAAATGTCCCTCGCCTGGCCGCCAGGTTCGCGTGGGAGCCTCCAGCGCCCATGCCCGCCTCAACCGAGCGCATCCTTCTCATTGGCCGCCGTTCACCCTAGGCTCACGTTAACCTGGGTGGCCATTTGCCCGAGGCCAAAACGTAGCCGCAATATTTTCAAGGCGAGGAATCGAAGAACTAAGAATCGCGCTTGGTGCGGCCGAGCTATATTATCTAAATAGTTATTAACTACCACTGAAGTGGGAAGCCGTGAGCATTTCGTGGCGCCGCGAAACGGAAGTTACCAAAAGCGATGAGTAGGGCGCTAACAAAGTGGTATGCGAGGACGGTTCTAGACTCTTGGTTCCTGTCGCATGTCCACCTGCTGGATAAGAGCCTCGCGAATTATTGATCTTCAGCAAGACATTCCCTTGGCAGCGGAACCAAACTATGAACAAGTGGTATGCATTGCCGATCCTGTGGGCCTAAGCGGGCGTTCGGGTCGGCTATTCAAAGAACAATGGGGACAAACACACTGGATTCGAGTTGGATCGGATGGGTCAGACATCCACCTTGATTGGACGAAATGTTCCAGTGGAACACATCTCCATGTTCGTGGGCCCAAATGCAATTGTGTTCCACATGGAACACAGAATCTTTCCAAGATGTCTCTTTGCGTGACGCCACTAATGACCCCCCTGCACCTCGTGGAGAGAGCAAGCAAAAGCCCGGGGTAGCACCGACCAAGAATTCCCTCGAATGAGACAGGGCCGCGTTCCTGCTGTGCGCCCCAGTGGGGAACAGGGGATGCAAGTCCAAGAAGGCGTCGGCATTTCGAACCTAACGGACTGGACGGCGGAACACTCCTGGACATTCGCACTTATGTTCCACGTGGAACACAGAGCATAGATCCACGGGAAGCCTTTTGGACCGAGCTGTGGGTTGATGGCGATTGCTGACGATCTCATTCCAGATGAGTGGTTCCTCCAAGCGGCACCCGCTTCGCCTGACGGAGTTTCTTCTACCCGGTGAGGGGAACGGTCGATGAAGGCTATAAAGGGTAGGTCCCGGAACGCCTGCCAAACGGGCCGGATATTGGGGGAAGAGCCAAAAAACAGTTCGCCGAAGCGGTCTTAATGGTGTCGGATGTTCCACATGGAACACTTTTTTTCGAAATGTTCCATGTGGAACATCTGTGGAAAACTCATATAAACTAGTTTATGTCAGCGTGTTAGTGCCTACGCTAGTCCGATGGCAGGTTGGGAGATCTCGCGGTGACGGGTGACTCGACCGGGGCCGACTGCCTAGTTCCTCACTGCCCAGCCCGGCCGTGAACGGTCAACCCCAGTTCCGGGGCGGCGACGCGGAGTTAAGCGGCCGGGATTCATCTTGGGGACAGGGATTGACAGTCTAAATGTAAATGTTCCACGTGGAACATCTGTGGAAAACTATGATAACAACAGCTTTTTCAGTGTGTTGGCAAGTTATTGAACGTGCACTGAATAACGGCGTTGCATTGCACGTGGGGATGGGCATAAGCTGCGGAAAGCTCTCGGTTCTCCAAAAGCGACTGACAATCATGGGACGTGTTATCGCCGTAGCCAACCAGAAGGGTGGCGTTGGTAAGACTACGACTGCCATCAATCTGGCGGCTTCTCTTGCCGCGGCTGAGGTCAACACCCTGCTGGTGGACTGCGACCCGCAGTCGAATGCCACCAGCGGCGTGGGCCTAGCCAAAGATCCGGAACGAACCAACACCTATCATCTCCTCATGCAGGCGGCGTGCGCGGAAGATGCCCTGCATAAGACCGAGCTTGAGCAGCTATGGATTATTCCTGCGCACAAGGACCTCATCGGCGCCAACCTAGAGCTGGTGGAGGCTGAGCGCAGGGAGTTCCGGCTGCGCGATGCCCTCGAGACGGTGCGCGATCGCTTCCAGTTCATTGTGCTGGATTGTCCACCCGCGCTCGATCTGCTCACGCTGAACGCATTGGTGGCGGCTGATGCCGTGGTGATTCCGATGCAGGCCGAGTACTTTGCGCTTGAGGGCATTTCGGAGCTGCTGGACACGGTGGAGCGTATACGCGCCGGGTTGAATCCCGGGCTGGAAATTGAGGGAGTGGTGCTCACCATGTTTGACGAGCGCACCAACCTAGCGCAACAGGTGACCGCGGAATTGAAGAAGTTTTTTGGAGACAAGCTCTTCGCGAGTGCGATTCCGCGCAATGTGCGTCTGGCGGAGGCGCCCAGCCATGGCAAGCCGGCGTTGTTGTACGACGTGCGGTCGAAGGGCGCGGAGAGCTATATCCGGCTGGCGAAGGAGATCATTGCGCGGACGACCGCAGGGCGGCAGGCGCCGGCTGTCGAGGAACCAAAAGCTGATGAGCCTGAGGTCGAACTTGCTCCGGCAGATTCGGCGGCAGCGGCGATAGAGGAGATGCCTGCCCCAGAGGCTGGTGTGACAGAGCCGGCGGCTGAGATTCAGGAGGCGGGAGAAGAGTTGGATAAGAGCGCATAGCACATTGATATAGATGAATATTTACATTTATGTACATCAATGTAATCCACAGACCCGCGTGTGGGAAAGCTTTAGCCACGGAGAGGACAAGGGACACAGGGAAGAATGGGCGGCGAGCCGGGAGCGATTGAGAGCGATTAGCCGGCAGAGAACGCAAAGGACGCGAAGAAATGCGTTTCGCGGACGCGGGCGTCCCGCGCCACACTGCGAACGTGGAGGCACTTGGATTATGACGACGGCGGCAGAGAAAGTGAATCCGGAGCAGCCAGCCGCGGGGAAGACGGCGGAGAAGCGGAAGGCGCTGGGGCGCGGACTGGAGTCATTGCTGCCGGGGCCGCGGATGGTTTCCGTGGCGGGTTCTGCGGCGGGGATTCCCCTTGCGGCAGTTCCGACTGTTGGCGGCGCGGCCACTGCCCGCAACGCGGGCGGGGCGCCCGCGCCACACTCTGCGGCTGGCGTTGAAACCCCGCCGCCACACGAGCTTTCTGAGCATTCTGGAGTTATTGGCGACATTCATGCGCAGGCGGCGCGGAGCGGGTCGGTGCTTGAGATCCCGCTCGACCAGATTGACCGGAATCCTTACCAGACTCGCTATAAGTTTGGCGAAGAAGCGATTCAGGAACTGGCTGATTCCATCAAGGCGAACGGGGTGGTGCAGCCGGTGGTGGTGCGTCCGAGCGAGACGGAAGGGCGCTACGTTCTGGTTTTGGGTGAGCGGCGCTGCCGGGCGTCGAAGATGGCGGGGAAGACTGCGGTTCCGGCCATTGTGCGCCGGGTTTCCGACCAGCAAGCGGCGGAAATGACGATTGTCGAGAACCTGCAACGACAGGACCTGAACTGCATGGAACAGGCGGCGGCCTTCGGCAAGCTGAGCCAGAAGTTCAAGCTGACGCAGGAACAGATTGGGCAGCGGGTGGGGCTGTCGCGCGAGTCGGTGTCGAATTACATGCGGCTGCTGAATCTGCCGGGGACGGTGATGATGTACCTGCAGAACGGCGAGCTGGGGTTCAGCGAGGCGCGGCTGCTGCTGCAGTTTAAAGATAACCAGCAGATTGCGCGGCTGGCCGATGAGGCGGTGCGCAAGCATATGTCGGTGGAGCAGATTGAGGATTTGTGCATAAAAGAGTACGTGCGGGAGGAAGACAAGCAAAAGCCGGGGCGGGCGCGGTGGGTGGATCCGAATGTGCGGGCGGCGCAGCGGGAGCTGGAACAGGTGTTGGGGTTGCGGGTGCGGATCAGCGACCGGCGAGGCAAAGGGAAGATTTTGATTGAGTATGGCAGCGTGGATGATTATGAGCGGGTGGTGGGGAGGTTGAGGGGGAAGTGAGGGTTGACAATCTCCCCGATGCGTCGGGAAGAGACCCAAACATTTCCGCAGGTCCGCACAGCAGCTCCTGTCAAATTTAAACGTTGATGGGTATGCCACTACCAACCACCTGAACCGACTGGAAGCCGTTCGCGTCAAGGAACATTCGGGTTGCCGTTCGCGCCATGTGATGGGTCTGGGTTGGGCCGAACCGGACAGAATCGATCGGCAACGTAGGGATTGTGTCCGGTCCTTGGGGCCACGCAAGCTCGATGTATGGAATCAGGCCCCGCGAGCTGGTACGAAAGCGAGCGACCTGGCCTGCAGCACGAACTTTTTCTCTGTCATCCACATCGCGCGGTTGGCATATAAGTCGCCATTCGTGCTCTTCCGCGAAATCAGGTGCTTTGAGAAACGTTGTGCCCCAGAGCAGCATTTGCGCGACTTCTTGTCCGGCATAGGAAACATCTTCGCCGGAAAGATTGCTGGCGTCCCCTCTGACAACGTCGTCCCGCTTCAGCAGGCTAAGCACCTTGATAACTAGGTCGTGGATGAGGCCAAGCTGTTCGGCCTTATCGTACAAAACCTTGCCAAAGGTGGAAGTCATTGGTTCGGATCGCAGGTGGCGGGTATCTGCTACTCGGAATCCGGGAGCGAAGCCTCCTTGGCGGCCGTACGTGCGCCACTGGCTCAGGAGGTTGTCAGTTTCACAAAAACAGGCGACGTAATAGGTCGCCGTTCGGGTCTCTCGTTGAATCGGATCCATGAGAATCGAACGTGCCTTGTCCAGAACCTTTCCAATAAACTCCGTCTCAGGAGCAACGGCGCTCTCCTCCAGAATCCTGGCCGTCAGCTCACAACCATATTCGATTTCGGACGTGTCGTTGAGAAAATAGGCTCCGCTTGCCCAGAGCCTCTTGCTTTCAATAATCCCCTTCAGACCATCGGCGGTTGTGTAATGGTAGACGTGGGTGGGCTGTTCCGAAGCCTGGCCGGAAAACTGGTATATGACTGCCGCTGACCATAGTTGCGTGGAGAACGCTGCGCGAAAGAACGTCAACACGAGCCCCTTTCTGACTTTAAGGCGGGGACGAACATAACGCCCGACGTACGCGACGATGGGAATTTTCTTCGACTAGCGCCGGCGACACATGTCTCGCGGTTTGCCGTTGCAAATTGTACCTCCTGTTGCGCCGGATCGGCGCGTGTTCGGGGTTCCGCGCCACGGGCGGCACGAGTGGAACTCGTGCCCTTCCCATTTGGAGGCGGATGTTCGCGGTCCAGTCCCGAGGTTGCTGGCGCCCGCGGAATTTTAGATTTGACCTTTCCCGTCCCTCAAGAACGCGGCGATAGCCCAGGTTCCTGCGTCGCCACGAGCGTCGCAGGGTGGTACTCGCAGTCTAGGGGAACCTCTGAACAGGTGCTCGATGGGAGAAAGCACCTATATGAACCACGAGCTTTTCGCGGGCGGCGCGCCCGCGCCACACTTGTGTAGAGCCTTCTCTGACTGTCACTCGACCGGCCCACTCCTTTTTCGCAAGGAACGCGAAAAAAGGGTGGGGCACCGTTGGGACTTGGGTAAGGCACCTGTCGCGATGGAATTACGGGTTGTTCAGCGCGGCGAGCAGGAATACCAGCGGGGCGTTCCAGTTGATGGCGATCTCGTTCATGGAGTATGCGGGTTGCTCGTCACGATACATCTGCATGGGCGGGCGCTTGGGGAGCAGGCGACCGACGGGGTCGGCGGGATGGGAATTGGGGCCGCCGGAGAGCAGGCCGGGCCAGGGAGCGGCGATGTTGTCGGCGGCGCTGGGGCGGTGGTGGGGGTGCTGGAATGGTTTTGTGCCTAACTGCGTTACCCAGGACAGGTCCCAGCAATTGCGGCCGACCATGTAGTGCAGGTTTTCGGCTGCGGTTTGGCGGAAGTCATCGTTCTTTTGCAGACGATCGGTGACCAGGAGTTGCAGCGATTGGTTGCCAGCCACTCCGTTTGAGCCCCAAGCGTAATCCGAGAGTGAGAGGGTGTTTCCGTAGCCATTCTGGCGGCTGGCCGCAACCAGCTTCTCCGCTTCGCGCGCGCTGGCCTCGCGAATCTGCGCCAACAGATCGCTGGAGGCGCCTTTTCTGTCGGCCATGGCGTAGGTCCACAAGGCCAGGGCGGAAAGTTGGTTCCAGCCGGGAGTCGGCACGCGCAGTTCGTTGTTAGCTTTGAGATGTGAGACATCACTTTCGAAGGCCTGGCGATACTGCTCGCCGCCGGTGGTGCGCCACAGCTCGGCGGCGGCCCAAAGCAGTTCGTCATGGCAGTCTTCGTCGCCGTAGGCGCCGGTGCGAATGCCTTCGGGATTGCGGAAGGTCACATCAGGATTCTTGCTTGCCCAGGCGTAGGCCTGCCTGGCGGCATCGAGGCAACGCTTGGCGTAGCCGTCATCGTAAGGGCCATAACAACGCGCGGCGATGGCAGCGACGGAGGCCAGGTCGGCGGTGGCGCAGGTATTTTTGTACGGCGGCGATCCGGTGCCGATGACGTAGCTGACCAAATGGTCGTCCTGAGGCATGATGAAGCGGCAGAAATCTTCGCTAGTCTGTTTGTGCCAGACGCCGCCGTCGGCATCCTGCAGGGTGAGCATCCAATCGAGATTCCAGCGGATTTCGGCGAGGAGGTCGGGAATTTTTCCGCCAGACTCAGGAATCTTGAGATCGAGATTGCGGACCGCCGGGTTGAACATCTCCCAGATCCAAAGCAGGGTTCCGGTGGAAATGCCGGAGTTCACGACGTAGCGGCCGTAGTCGCCGGCATCGTGCCATCCCCCGTGGTTTTTGTAGGGGCCGCTTTTTCCTGAGGTTTTGTGAAACTCGGCGGTGAGGTGGCAGGCGGGGTGGGAATAGCCGTTGCCCAGGTCAACATCGCAGCCGCAGCGCTGGCCATAATATCCGCGCATGGTGAGCCAGAGGGCGTGGCGATAGACATCGGCGCCGATTTCAAATGGGGCGCTCTTGCCAGCCTCGGTTTCGAGAACGTACATGCCGGGCTGGCGCACGGAGGAAAAGTCGGCGATTTGGACGCGGTCGCCAGAAGCGGCGTCATCGCGAGGGGGAGTGGGCGCTGCCTGCAGAACCGCCGCGCCGCTGCTGACCGAGCGCAGGGTGAAGGTGACGGATGGGGCGCGGAGAGTGGCGAGCTTGGCGGCATTGGGAAGGTATCCGAGCTGATCGAAAACGATGGGGCCGGCGTCAATCGCGGCTTCTGCCGGAAACCAGCGGGAATTCAGCCAGCACGCGGTCGGGACGGCGGCGGCAGCGCCTCCGCAAACTGCCGCGATCTTAAGAAATCTTCTTCGCTGCATCTTGCTGTCATGGTAGACCACGAGATGGGAGGCCGTAAATCAGGGCGGGAGCGCTGAAGTTGGGCCGGTTGGATGTATCGAGGCTTAGAATGGGTCGGCACTGCTTTCAGGGCGGTGCCAGCGTAGTAAAGGCGAGAGAGATGGCAGCACTCGACGGAAAAAGGAAAAACGGTTCTAATATCAACGATGCCCAAGAAGACGGGAATGAGCGCTTCGTCTCTCTGGATCTTTGCGATTCTGCTGCTGGCCCTGGCAGCATGGATGTATTTCAAGAGGTAGTCCACGGAACGGAGTAACAACTGCTGCGGGTGAGGCGCACTCGTCGAGGAGCGCGTGGCTGATTTCCGCTGGGGAATTTCTGCGTGCATTGCAGCGGCTACCCGCGCGCGACTCGCGCGGGGCCGGCTGCTCCTCGCCTGATAGGTTGGCTCCCGCCGAATCTTCCCGAGTGCCTCCGTTTGGTAAGCTCTACTCTGATTAGTCCCAACTCAGGAGGGCCCGCATGGTGTTTGATTTTGCCGCGATATCGGCGCGTGACCGCTACAAGTTGCTGGTATCCACGGTGATTCCTCGCCCCATTGCCTGGATTGTGAGCCAGGATGCCAGCGGGCAACTGAACGCCGCGCCGTTTTCTTTCTTCAACGCGTTCGCGGGCGATCCGCCGGTGGTGGGCATAGGCATAAGCAGCCGCGAACCCGGTCGGCCGAAAGATACGCGGCGGAATATCCGCGAGACCGGACAGTTTGTGGTGAATCTGGTTTCCGAGGAGATGGCGGAAGCCATGAACATTACGGCGATTGATTTTGAGCCCGGCGTCAACGAGCTGGTGGAAGCAGGGCTCTCCACCGCGGCGTGCCAATATGTGAAACTGCCGCGCATTGCGGAAAGTCCGGTTTCGATGGAATGCGAGCTGATGCAGATTGTGCCGCTGGGAACGGAGAGTGGACTGGTGCTAGGGCGGGTGCTCGCCATGTATGTGCGTGACGACATGGTAAAGGACGCTGCGAAATGTTACATCAAGACGCCTGAGCTGAAGCTGATCGGGCGCATGCACGGATCAAGCTGGTACGCGCGCACATCCGACTTGTTCGAAATACGGAGGATTCCGCGGGCGGAGTGGGTGACGCCGGTGAGAACGTAGTCCGCGGGAAGAGGGCAGAAAAATAACGGCAGGGCCGACCCCCTGCCGTCCGCAATGGAGAAAACCGAAGCTACTTGCCGCGATTGACGGCCTTTTTGAGCTCCGCGCCGGGGGTGAATTTGGCGACCTTGCGGGCCGCAATCTTGATGGTTGCGCCCGTCTGCGGGTTGCGCCCGTTGCGGGCCTTTCTCTGGGAAAGCGAGAACGTGCCAAATCCTATCAAGGCCACCCGATCGCCTTTTCGCAGCGCGGCTGTAATGCTTTCCACGCTTGTGTCAATCGCTGAGGCTGCCTGCGACTTACTGATGCCGGCGCCGGCTGCGATTTTATCAATCAAATCTGCTTTATTCATTTCGTCTCCTGGCAGGTTTCTTTTTTCCCTCATCGCGGAGGGTGAGGTTGCGCATCGAGGAAATGCCTGCGGCCCCATTTAGCGACAGCTGAAGGGCAAAGTCAACTGTGAAAATCCGCGCCCCGTGCCTGATTTGGGTCACGCTTCCACAGCTTTCGGCACTGGACGCGGCATTTGCGGGCAGGAACTGAAGAAATCGCGCAGCCGCGCAAAAGGCGGTGACAGCCCGTGGCTGTCGAACAACTACGACGCCGGCAGGAGCTTGATGTCAGTCAGGGCAAAGTCGGCACCCTTCGCCAGCAGCGGTTCATTCAATGACTTTGCCAAAGCGTAGGCGAAGCAATCACCGAAGTTCAGCCCGGCGGGATGACGGCCTTTCCCATACTTGCGCCAGGCCGAGCGCGCGATCTCGGACTGTTCAGCGTCAACGGCTACGATTTCAACCTTGGCGCGAACCAGGAAGAGATCGAACTCACGCCCAGCAGCTTCGCCGCGCCTGGCCTCAAGCACGATTCCCGTTTCCAGGACAGTAGCGGCGGAAATCAATCGAGTTTCCGCGCCAAGGATCGAATCCAGAAATGCGCGACGTTCCGATTCGCCGAGGAAAATTGCCAGCACCGCAGACGTATCAATCACCATCAGCACGGCAACCCATGCTCGTCATACCCGAGAATTTCGTTGTCGGAGCGGGAATCAACCGTGGGCAGCGCGTCCACCCGCCGTAAAATGTCCTCCACCTGATCGCCAAGCGCGCGGTTGCGTCGCCGCGCCTTCAGGCGCTCCCACCGTTCCTCAAGCGCCTTCTGAATGGCCTCGGTAAGGGATTCTCCGGTTTCACCGGCCACCTGTCGGGCGAGTCGTTCTGTGCCTTCATTCTTAATGCTCAGGGGCATGATAAGCAATTATATACTAATCGGTAGATATATGTACCTAACTCCAGTGCCCCCATTTTCGCCTTGCGCGGATCGTAGATGTCTGTTATTCATGATTATGAATTGTAGAACGAATGAGCGACTTTCAAGTTACAAGATCGGAAACGCTGTAAGAAATCTAGGAGGAACCGAATGATGCCCACGCTTGAGATCCCAGAGTCACTGTTTAAGCGACTTCAAAGGCTGGCAATTCCGCTCGTCGACACGCATACGACGGTGCTTGAGCGAGTATTGGATGATTACGAGGCACGACGCGGAACCGGCAGCTCAGTCGCTCGCACTATGAACCGTTCGGAGAGCAACTCGGCAATCCTAGAGTTCGATCCAGACGCACCCCCAGACCTGAGGCATGCCAGCGTTCTCGCGGCGCGTTTTGCGGGCAAGACCGCCGCCGGGTGGAACAGGCTTGTTCATGAGGCTCACATAGAAGCGATGTCGCGTCTGGGTTCTCTGGACGCGCTGCGCAGAGCAACCAAATCAAATTTCATAACCGGTCGCGCAAATTCCGAAGAAACGACGAAGGGCTATCGACACGTCCCTGAGATAGACATCTCCATCCAGAACGTCGACGCCGCGCACGCATGGTCAAACACCCTGCGACTGGCCCGACATCTGGGCGTCGAGGTCAGCGTCGACTTCGAATGGATGCAAAAGAGCGACTCGGCACATCCGGGGAGGAAAGGAAAGTTGGCGTGGAGACCAGCTTGAGTGCGGATCCGGGTTCGCAGTCTAGGGAAACAGCGTGACTTGCAAGGATGGGTACCATGAATTGCCTGACATACGACCGACTGGAGAACGACCTCGCGAGCATTCGAGAGCAGAGAACGCAGCTCTCAATGACCGGCAAACTGACAGACCAAATGTTACGGCAACTCGCTGAGTCGGAAGAGCAGGCTGTGATACGCCTCACGGATCACAGGGCGGAGCACAAGTGCAAGAAACCCGGCGAATAGCTAGTCTATTCCTCCTCTTCCTTCACCTCACCCCGCTCCGCCTTGGCCTTTTCAATGATCTTCTCCTGCAGCTGCCCCGGCACCACGTCGTAATGATGCATTTCCATATTGAAGCTGCCACGGCCCTGCGTCATCGAGGTCAAGTCAGCGCCGTAGGTGAGCATTTCGGCCATGGGCACTTCGGCTTTTACGATGGTGTTGCCCGCCTTGTTGTCCATGCCCTGGATGCGCCCCCGCCGGCTGTTCAAGTCGCCCATAATTGAGCCGGCGAACTCATCCGGCACGGTGATCTCCACCTGCATAATCGGCTCCAGCAGCGTGGGTTTGGCCTGCTCCATGCCTTTCTTGAAGGCGATGCGCCCCGCCATCTGGAACGACAAATCGTTCGAGTCCACGTCGTGATACGAGCCGTCGTATAGAATCACGCGAAAATCCACCACCGGAAAGCCCGCCAGATAGCCGCGCGCGGCCGCGTCCTTAATCCCCTTTTCCACCGCGGGAATGAAATTGCGCGGAATTGCTCCGCCAAAAATGTCGTTGACGAATTCGAACTCTCCGCCGCGCGGCAGCGGCTCCATCTTGATCTTGCAATCTCCATACTGCCCGTGGCCGCCAGTCTGCTTTTTATGGCGGCCCTGCACGTCCGCCTTGCCGCGTATGGTCTCGCGATACGGCACCTTGGGCGCTTTTAAATTCACTTCTGTGTGGTAGCGCTTGCGCATCTTGGCCACCACCACTTCGATATGCTGCTGGCCGGTGCCGGCGATGAGGAATTCCTTGGTTTGAGGATCACGGAAAAAGCGCAGCATGGCGTCCTCTTCCATCAGCTTGTGGATGCCCGGCCCCAGTTTGTCTTCGTCGGCGCGGGTCTTCGGCTCAATCGCGAAAGTAATGGCCGGCTCAGGCAGCTTCACATGTGGATACTGAATGGGCGCTGACTTGTCACCCAGGGTGTCGCCGGTGAGGGTGTCTTTCAATTTCGCAACCGCGCCAATGTCACCGGCATGCAGTTCGGTAACGGGCACCGCCGTTTTCCCCTGCATGATGGAAATGTGCGCCAATTTTTCCTGCGTGCCGCGGGTGAAGTTTACCAGCGCGGCGTCATTTCTCAGGACGCCGGAAAAAACCTTGAAATAGGAGATCCTGCCGGCGAAGGGATCGGAAACGGTTTTGAAAACGTAGAGCGATACTGGCTCGGTGTCGGCTTCTTTTCGCGCCGGAGGTTCGCCGTTGCCGGAAGTCACCTCGCCCTGAATGGCTTCGTGCTCGGTGGCGGCGGGAGTGAAGTCCACAATGAAATCCATTACCCGGTCAGCGCCAAGATTGCCCAGCCCGGAACTGAAGATGACGGGAAAAATCCGGTCTTCGCGGATGGCGTCATGCAACGCCGGAACCAAGTGTTCTTCGGGAATCGTCCCCTTTTCGAAGAATTCCTCCATCAGAGTGTCGTTGCCCTCGGCGATCAGTTCCACCAGGCGCTCGTGGGCCTCCTGGGCGGGGGCCTTCATTTCCGCGGGGATTTCGCCTTCCTTGCCCTTGCCGTTCCCGCCCAGTTCGTAGGTGTAGGCTTTCATGCTGACCAGATCCACTACGCCGCGCAGGTTTTTCTCGCTGCCGATGGGCAGTTCCAGGGGAATGACGGTGCGCCCAAACGCAGCGGTCAATGACTCCAGCACGCGCCCTGCGTCGGCGCGCTCGCGGTCCATGCGGCTGGCGACGATGAGGCGGGGGGTTTTGTACTCCTCGCAATAATTCCACACCCGCTGGGTCACAACTTCTACTCCCGCCACGCCATCTACTACGACCACTGCCGCATCCACCACTGGCAACACCAGCTTGGCTTCGTGGACGAACATGTTGAATCCGGGCGTATCCAACAGGTTGATCTTGGTTTTGCCCCACTCCACGTAGGCCAGGCCCGCGGAGATAGACATTTTGCGCGCGATTTCTTCGTCGTCATAGTCGGTGGTGGCCGAGCCGTCATCCACGTGGCCAAAGCGGGGAGTTGCTCCGGCGGTATAGAGCATGGCTGAGATCAGCGAAGTTTTGCCGGCATGGCCATGGCCGACAAAGGCTACATTCCGAACATTCGCGCCTTCATAGACTTTCACGGGTTCGCTCCTTCATTCGTGCACCGGCCGTGTTGGGCGTTTGCCCGTTCTGCCGAGCGTATGCCCGGCAACGGCGGCAAGAAAATCTCACGGACTGTTTGGCTTCGTTGAAAGAGGGAGGGCCGAGATGGCGCCGCGAGGCGACGCTAAGCCAGCCAGCCTGAAAGTCAAAGAGGACGATATAGGCCGAAGTTGAACAGTCCACAAAACCTCGAATCGTACCACAGCAGAATTCCGTGGCTCAACTGGTGGAGTTGATGTTGCCTGGATTGGCCAGGAAAACATTCAAACGCCGAGGACGCGGAGAACCCCCGCCGAGGTCGCCGAAGGCAATATCACGCAAGATCTGAAGCGGCCTGACTTCCCAGCCTGAATCCGCGCTCATCCGCGTGGATCCGAGGGAGCTTTGAAGTGGGCGCGCTTGCTAAGCAGACTGGTAATGGCCTATGCTTGCGGAATCTTGAGACGTTGTGGGTCGTTGCGAGTGAGTGCATGCAGCGCATAACCGCAAGATTATTGCTGCTCCTGGCCCTGCTAGGGACTCTTGCGCCATTGGCGCTGGCGATTGCCGGGCCCCCAGCCCATGCCTGCTGTCTGCGCGCAGGCCATGCTTCATGCTGCAACCCCCACAAAGCGCCGAATAGTCGAACAATTGAGGCGGTCCACAAGGAAGGGTGTGGCAGTTGCTGTCCTCCGAACGCTCCGGCTCAATGGGCTGAGATTTTGCGGCCTCGGCAAATCGAGGCGGCGCCAGCTTCAGCCGCGCTCAAGGCCGATCCGGCGCCGCTGTGCGGTAGGCTTGATCTCTACTCTATCCTTCCTGCCCGCTCTCCTCCTGCCTGCTGAATATTTCTGATGATACCCAAGAAAGCTGTAAGCGACGCGTCTTCGCTTTGAAAGCGCAGCAATTCCTCTCGCGCCAGCTAGGCAGTGCTGGGTCAAACCTGACCTGGACTGTCCGCCATTGTGTCCGCGGAACTGTCGCAGGGGCTAAAACCGTGCGGCCAGGAGAATATGTGACTCATACAATAAGAGTTTCTGCCATCATTGGCCTGCTGTTCAGCGGCCTCGCCGCCTTCGCCACAATCTTCGGCTCGGTCCGGGGCGTGATCCACGATCCCCAACACCGCCCAGTGCAGGGCGCCATGGTGATGCTGCGGGCGAAATCGTCGGAGTGGTCGAAGAGCGCCAATACCGATGCCAACGGAGTATTCACATTTGCCGCCGTGCCGATCGGCGAATACACGGTTACCGTGGCCAGTCCTGGATTCAATCAAGCGGCGCAGGCTGTGGTGGTGGAGTCCGACACCGAGCCGGTTTTGCATCTGGCGCTGAGTGTGGCGGGTTCGCGTGAAACGGTAAATGTTTCTGCAGCTCCCGAAGTTGCGCCCACCGATTCGGCAACGCCCATCACCCTGGTGAGCCGCTTCGACATCGAACGCACTCCCGGCGCCGACCGCACCAACAGCCTAGCCATGATCACCGACTATGTTCCCGGGGCCTATTTCACGCACGACCAGCTGCACATTCGCGGCGGTCACCAGACTAGCTGGCTGATTGACGGCGTCCCTGTGCCCAATACCAATATTGCCTCCAATCTGGGCCCGCAGTTTGATCCCAAAGATATTGATTACATGGAGGTGAATCGCGGGAGTTATGGCGCCGAATTCGGTGACCGCACTTACGGGGTCTTCAACATCGTTCCCCGCACCGGCTTCGAGCGCAATAATGAGGCTGAACTGATCACCAGCTTCGGGAATTTCTACCAGACCAACGATCAGCTCAATCTGGGAGGCCACACTGAGCGCTTCGCCTATTACGCCAGCGTAAACGCGAACCGCAGCAATCTGGGGATTCAAACCCCCGTTCCGCAGGTCGTTCACGACGCTGAAAACGGATATGGCGGCTTTGGATCGCTTATTTTCAACGTGGATCCCTCGAACCAGTTGCGCCTGGTAACTTCGCTGCGCAAGGACTATTACCAAATTCCGTACGATCCATTTCCCGACGATATCGAAAATGGCCTGGTCAACGGGCAACTGACCGGTCAGTACCCTAGCCTCTACCTTCGCGACGGCGACCACGAATCCGATGCCATCGTGAACTTTTCCTGGGTCCACACCTTCAACTCGAAACTTCTGCTCACCATTTCGCCCTTCTACCATTACAACCGCGCCAATTACGAGAGCTCGCCCGATGATTATCCCGTGGCCACAACTCAAGACCGGGGCTCAACTTACGGCGGCGGTCAAGCCAGTTTTAGCGCAAACGTGGCGAGAAACAACTTGCAGGCGGGCGTGTACACCTTTTACCAGCGGGACAACGAACTTTTTGGTGCGATCTTCAACGATGGCAGCAACGCGCCGTTCACGGACACTGAGCATCCCACCGGCAGCCTGGCGGCTTTTTTCATTGACGACAAATTCCAGGTGACCCCGTGGCTCGTTGTGTCAGCCGGCATGCGGCCTACGCGTTTCTCGGGCGGGGTTACAGAAACTGCCATCAGTCCGCGGTTCGGTACCGCGCTCACGGTGCCTCATCTCAAATGGACATTCCGCGCCTTCTATGGGCACTACTATCAGGCCCCGCCGTTGATTACGGCCTCCGGACCACTGCTCCAGTTTGCCGACGCCAACAGCCTGGGATTCATTCCGCTCAACGGCGAGCGGGATGAAGAACATCAGTTCGGAGTGACCATCCCCTTTCGCGGGTGGGTGCTCGACGCCGATAACTTCCGCACCAACGTCGTCAATTTTTTCGACCACAACAACATCGGCGAATCGAATCTGTTCTTCCCCATCACCATCGCCCAGGCGGTCATTCGCGGCTGGGAAGCCACACTGCGCTCGCCGCGGATCGCGCATCGCGGCCAGATCCACCTGGCTTATTCCAACCAGATTGCCGAAGGCGGAGGCGCAATCACCGGCGGTCTGACCGATTTCTCGCTGCCCGAGGGCCTTTCACCCCTCGATCACGATCAGCGCAACACGCTCAATGTCGGCGGCGACATGTCATTGCCCTGGCACAGTTATGCTTCGACCAATGTTTACTACGGTTCCGGCTTTTCCAACGGCTTTCCCGGCCAACCTTACCCCGGGGATTACCTGCCGGGGCATACTACGTTCGATCTCACCTTAGGCAAAGATTTCGGTGAGCGGTTCTCGGCCTCGGTGAACGCGCTGAACGTCGCCAACCGCCGGGCGGAGCTCGACAACAGCGTGACCTTCGGCGGCTTCCACTGGAACGACCCGCGGGAGATTTATGTCGAGTTGCGCTACCGGTTTCACTACTAGGGGGATAATGTTGAAATGAAAATGAGCGAAGGACGACTAATGAAGGTTCAAAGACTCGCGTTTATCAGTTCTGCATTGCTCTGCGCTTTGCTGCTGGTTTCCTGCAACAAGTCATCGAAGCCGGCGGCCGAAAATCCCACTGGCCCGGAAGTGAAGCGCTACCCGTTAAAGGGCAAAGTAGTTTCGCTGGACGTGAAGATCGGGGAAGCCAACGTTGACGCCGAAGCCATCCCCGGCTTTATGGACGCCATGGTCATGCCCTACAAGGTGAAAGATCCCGGCCAGTTTGCCCAGCTCGCCGTGGGTGATGCCATTACTGCCGATGTAGTAGTTCAGGGCGACAGTTACTGGCTGGAAAACGTGAAAATTACGAAGGCTTCAGGCGCCGCCCCTCCAAAGCCGGCGGCCGCTCTGCACATTCCTGCGCCGGGCGAAGCGGTGCCGGACTTTCAGCTGATCAATCAGAATGGCAAGCACATTTTCCTCAAGCAATACCGGGGCAAGACCCTGCTCGTGACTTTCATCTACACCCGCTGCCCCTTCCCCGATTTCTGCCCCCGGGTGAGCCACGAATTCGCCGAAGTGAACAGCCAGCTTGAGGCCACGCGCGATCTCTACGGGAGCACACATCTGTTGAGCATCAGCTTCGATCCGAAGCATGACACGCCGAAGGTACTTCGTGACTACGGATTCGCCTGCGCCGCCAGCAAGAAGCCCACGCTTTTCAAACACTGGGAGTTCGCGGTTTCGCCCGCTTCCCAATTGCCCGCGCTCGCCAACTTCTTTGGACTGACGTACATAGAAGAAGGCGGCCTCATCACACATTCGTTGAGCACAGCAGTGATCGGCCCTGATGGCCGCATCTTCAAGTGGTACCACGGCAACGAGTGGCAAGCCTCCGATTTGCTAAAAGATGCGTCCGATTCAGTGAACCGCAAAGCGGGCACAGCACACGGAGCGAGTGAAAGAGTGTTGGGTTAGAAGCATAGATGCAGTTGCGATTGCGGCAGCCTTGTGGCTTCGGCGATACTCGCAAATTATTCACAATAAGGCGATTGCCATCCCCGACACTCCTTTACACTTTTTTACCAACTCTTTACCCCTATTCGCCCAAGCTTGGGGTTTACTAGACTAACGGCTTATAAAACTCCCTTGGGATCGCGGCCTCCAATCTCTCCCCGGAAGCTACTATTCCCAAGGGCAATTTTTTTCTACAGAATGAATATCCGGGAACAGATTCTTGATCAAATTCGACCCCCCGAATTCCTCAATGCACGAGATTTGGCCTGATAAGCTCCCTCGCCACGGATCACCCTGATTCATGCGACGACTTCTTATATAGTTTATTAGGGGTTGTAATCTCGCAGAGTTCCGAGTGATTACCAGGCCGCTTTTCCGCGGAGGCTATTTCGCAGCACCCGTTCGGTTTGACTGCCCTCTTCGGGCGGCCTAAGATGCGCCTTCAGCGACCTTTATGCTCGACCAGACCATTTTGCACTACCGCATCGTTCAGCAGTTAGGAAGCGGCGGGATGGGCGTAGTGTACAAAGCCGACGACCTCATTTTGGGGCGCTCTGTCGCCCTCAAATTCCTTCCTCCTGATCTGGCGAACGAATCCGCAGCTCTGGAGCGCTTTCTGCTCGAGGCGCGTTCCGCCTCGGCCCTGAATCATCCCAACATCTGCACCATCTACGCGGTGGAGAACGACAACGGCCGCAACTTCATTTCCATGGAGCTGTTGGAAGGCGAGTCGCTCGACGCCAAACTTGCCAATGGCCCGCTGCCGATTGATCGCCTGCTCGAAATTAGTATCCAACTGGCTGACGCTCTCGACGCCGCCCATGCCAAAGGCATCGTCCACCGCGACATTAAGCCCGCCAACATCTTCCTGACCGCTCGCGGTCAGGCGAAGATCCTGGATTTCGGTCTGGCGAAACTCACTCGCATTGCGAGCATGGCTATGGAAACGGTGGCTTCGGTCACCGCAGCACACCTCACCACCCCGGGCTCGACGGTTGGCACCGTCGCCTATATGTCCCCAGAGCAGGCCCGCGGCGAAGAACTTGATGGCCGCACCGACCTGTTCTCCCTGGGTGCCGTCATGTACCAGATGACAACTGGTACGCTGCCTTTTCCCGGCAATACCTCGGCAGTCATCTTCAGCGCAATCTTGAACCGTGAGCCGGTTCCTCCAATCCACCTGAATCCTTCTTTGCCCCTCAGGCTGCAAGAGATCATAGAAAAAGCCCTAGAGAAGGACCGCGATTTGCGCTACCAGTCCGCCGCTGACTTGCGCGGCGATCTCAAGCGCCTGAAACGCGATAGTGACGCCGAACGTCAGCCAGCGCGCGACGCTGCCAGAACCGGCGAGTACGTGACGACGGGTACCCTTGCCGGTGCGGCCGGGCCCAGTTCGTCCGGGAGAAGCTCGGCCGCGACTCCTGTCTCCAAATCCGGCCCCTCCAGCTCCGCCGTCATCGCCGCGGCCCGCCAGAATAAGCTCGGATTCAGCATCACGGCTTTCATCGCCCTGGTCGTGTTTGCCGCCGCTGGCTACGGCGTCTATGCTTTCCTCTCGCGCAACCGCACCCAGCCGTTTGAAAACATCTCGGTCAGGAAGGTCACGCAGAACGGCAAAGCTTCGCGAGCCGCTATTTCCCCGGATGCCAAATACATCCTGAACGTGATGGATGACAACGGCATGGAAAGCCTGTGGTTGCGCAACGTTCCGACTAACAGCGACACCCAGGTGATTGCCCCTGACCACGTGCATTACGCGGGCCTGCGGTTTTCACCCGACGGCAACTACCTCTATTTCCAGCGTAGTCAAGCCGACAACCCGGAACTCAACTACCTATATCGTGCTCCAGTCTTGGGAGGTAGTCCCCAGAAACTGGCCACCGACGTTGACTCCAACATTACATTCTCTCCCGATGGTGAGGAATTCGCCTTCGTCCGTTACAACGATCCTGAACCGGGGAAGTATCTTTTGATCGCTGAACCCTCCGCTGGCGGTGCAGAGCGAATCCTTAGCAGCGGGCCGGAAAAAGGCGGGCTGTACGACCCCGCCTGGTCTCCTGACGGCAAAACCATTATCGGCGTCACCATACAACCGGGATCGGCCCTCACCGGGCTGATGGCTGTCAACCTGCAAAACCACGAGTCCAAGCTGTTCTTCTCCTCGGACACCGCGATTCTTTCTCATCTCGAATGGTTTCAGGATGGCAGCGGGATCTTCGTGCTGAGCCGCGACCAGATGTCCAACTTCACCCGCCAGCAGATCGGATTGATTTCATATCCGCAAGGTCAGTATCGTCCCATCACTCACGACACCGGCAACTATGCAGACCTCAGCGTCGCCGCCGACGGCCACACGCTGGCCACTGTTCTCAGTGAATCACACTGGAACCTCTTTGTGGTGTCGGCCACCGGCAACGGCGGCCCCCGCCAGCTGACTTCCGGAGCGTCCATCCACGGCTTCAGCTGGACTCCGGATAATCAGTTGCTCATTGATCAGGATTTCATCATCAGCTCGCTCAATCCTGCGTCGGGTAGCAAGAGCCAGTTGATGTCAGAAGAGGGCGCACTGGCTTCGAGTCCCTCGGCTTGTCCAGACGGTCATTGGATTGCATTTCTGTTAGCGCTGCACGGCGGGGAGAGAACTGAGAACGTCTGGCTCATGGATGCATCCGGGGGCAACCTCCAACAGCTGACACACGGCAAGCTCAAGAATGATCCTGTCTGTTCTCCGGATGGCCAGTCAGTGTTGTTCAAGGACAACGACAACGGCGGCACCTTGGCAAAGGTTCCGATCGGCGGCGGTACGGCGCAAAGCGTCTCCATGCAACCAATCGTGAACGGCTTTGATGTTTCTTCTAACGGCAAGCTGGCTGTCTTTGCCACACTCAACCATGTCGGCGACCATCGCCCACGTTTGGCCCTGGTGGACATCAGCTCCGGCCAGACCGCAAAAACGCTCGAATTCGAACGCCCGCCCCAATCCACCATCCGATTCTCCCGTGATGATAAAGGCGTGCTTTATGCGGTGCGCGAGGGCGACAGCGAGAACGTTTGGCTCCAGCCGCTGGACGGCTCGCCAGGACGGCAAATTACCGCCTTCAAGTCTGAACGGATCGGCAGTTTTCAATGGTCCCACGATGGCCGTGAACTCGCCCTCATCCGGGGCCACGTGGATTCCGATGTAGTTCTGATCCGCGACTCGCAGAATTAGTCGTCAGTCGCCGGTCTTCAGTCGTCAGGAATGGCACTCGGCCACGACTGGCTGACGAGTGACGACTAGAAACACTAAGGGCGGCCTCTCGGCCGCCCCCGCGATTCGGATTGTAAAAGTGGCTTACGCCGGCTTTACATTCTCGGCTTGCCAGCCTTTGGGGCCCTTGACTACGTCAAACTGCACTTGCTGGCCTTCCTGCAGACTGCGGAATCCGTTAGCCTGGATCGCCGAGAAGTGTACAAACACATCCTCGCCGTTCTGGCGGCTGATGAAACCATAGCCTTTGGCGTCGTTAAACCACTTTACTGTTCCTGTTTCCATACGTGTAGCTTTGTTCCTTTTTTGTTGAAGTTGCGCTGAATCGATCGCAGGACTTCTGCAGGCAGGTCAATCCGTAGAGCGGAGATACTGTTAGCAAAAAACCGCAAAGTTCAAACGCGCAGTTATTGTACAGCAAAGCGGCCCAATTTGGCTACGGCAATTCCGTGGAGCGTAAATGCTCCGAGATAATGTCACCCCCTAACTGCAACGAGATTCTGTCACCCTCTCAGTACGGTGACGATGAGCCCGAAAGAGTTCCAACGGGTGAAAGTGATCGAGAATGCAGCGGGTGGGAGGCTGACGTGCTGTCTGCTTGCCGGCGGGGCGCCGGCTCTGTGGCCAGTCCCGGGTTG
>Ga0335078_10001157_pt1 | contig 39965 bp, 33 predicted proteins | sample Lox_Sample_32_FD_206711 | JGI IMG/M metagenome (GOLD analysis project Ga0335078, IMG submission 206711) | Soil microbial communities from Loxahatchee National Wildlife Refuge, Florida, United States - Lox_Sample_3.2 | ecosystem: Environmental > Terrestrial > Soil > Wetlands | place: USA... | reverse complement strand
AGAAATACGGAATGCCGATGTTATACAGGCTGAAATCGCTCTGGCTGGGGATGGTGGAGCTCTTGGAAATCGGATCGTCGCCGCACAGCAGCAGCGCGCCGCCTTTTCCCGATCCCGACAGGTTCGCATGCCGGAAAATGTCCCCGCTTCGATCCACGCCCGGTCCCTTGCCGTACCAGATCCCGAGCACGCTATCCACTTTGTTTTTGCCGACGGCGTCGATGATCTGGCTGCCGAAAACCGCCGTCGCGGCAAGATCTTCGTTGACCCCGGGCCGGAAATGCACGTTGTATTCGGAGAGCAGCTTGCCCGCGCGGGCCAGCGCCATGTCGTAACCGCCCAGGGGGGATCCTTCGTAGCCGGAGATGAACGCTCCCGTGTTCAGACCTGCGCGGCGGTCGCGCCGCATCTGGTCGATCGGGAGCCTCACCAGCGCTTGAATCCCGGTTAGATATACCCGGCCTTCTTCCAGCGTGAATTTATCGGAGAGCTTCATAATCCGGTACTTATCCGATTCATGCTATCACGTGCCGACGGGATTCACTTAGGTGAGCGGGTTGGAATAGGATTGTTGATCGGGGAGGCTCACAATGCGATTCCTTGGGATTTCGTGCATTGCCTGCATGCTTACGATGGCAGGGCTTGCAAACGGGCAGGATAAACCGGATTTCAGCGGCACGTGGCAGCTCGACACAGCCAAGTGCGAGCTTCACAACCTGAAGCTGGCCGACGCCACTTGGGCCATCGAGGAAGCGGGTAATTCCATTCATCTGGTGGCCAACGACGGCAGAAGCAAAACCGAGCTGAAATGCACCACTGACGGCAAGGAGTGCAGCGTCAGCGGCGAGAAGGCAAAGGCGTCATTTTGGTACAACGGCCCCATGCTGGTAGAGATGGAAACGCGAGGCGACCACATTACGCGCTACCGGCTGAAGCTCTCCGACGACGGCAAGACGCTGCGCGTGGAGACCATGTCGATTGTGCCGCAGGATAATGCCATCGACGTGCTGGTGTTCAACAAACACTCTTGATTTGCGGCTGGCGGCGCGGCTACTTGTCGTGGTGGAACTTGCGCTTCAGGTCCGGATAAAACTCTTTGAGGACGTTGAACATCGCATCGTAACCCATCTGGAACCCAGTGCGCGTAAAGATATCTGCCCCGCGCCGGTCGCCCGCGGGGTAATACAGTTCTGAGATCGAGCCCGACGCGACGTTTCCAAGCAGCTCGGAGAAGTTGTAGCGTTCGTGTCCGGCATCAGTTCGCGCCACGAAAACTCTGCTGATCGCGTAGAGGGTGCGGTGCAAGCCTCCGCCGCTGCCCTTGCGAAAATAGCGCGGGTCCTCGTGCAGCAGGGTCGGGAAAACGCCGACGGTGAAGAGCTCGTTGGTGAACGCGTCGGTGAAGTCTGCGCCATAGCGCTTGTAGTAACCCTCCACCCCTTGCCCGTATCCCTTCTGTGCGCCGCTCCACTGCTGGATTCCCGCCTGGACGCCGGTGAAGCCGTAAGTGAATGGATCGAAGTAGTGCAGCACCAGCGCGAATTTTTGCTTGGTTCCGATGGGCGTGACGGGCTGGCTCGGATCGTTGACCGTCTTGTAGTTCGGAAGCACCTTGAACATGCGGTGATCTTCGGTGATGGCGTTTTCCACGCCCGACGGATTGGCTGGCGAAGCGACTTGAGGATCGGCGCTAGCCGACGCCGCACCCGGAGCGGTGTCGGGAGTGGGAGTGGCCGGATCCTGCGCCAGACCTAGGCTCGCGCAAACACACACCATGAACGCGGTTCGGACGATAAGCTTCTTCAGAAATGACCCCAAGCTAACTCACTACTTTAGCGCAATTGCCGTTGTGGCGGTTATAAAATGCTCGAACTATTCAACGCATGGGGAGCTAAGATGGTTGCCGGCATTTTCTAAATTATTGACTCTGAGAGAGTTTTTTCTCCAGTCCGGCCTTCACTTCGGGCCATTCCGAGTCCAGAATGCTGAACCACACCGTGTCGCGGATCCGCCCAGTGTCGCAAACAACGTGCTTACGAAAGATGCCTTCCTGCTTAGCGCCGATCCTCAGGATGGCATTGCGCGACCTTTCGTTCAGGACGTCGGTTTTCAGCTCCACGCGAAGGCAGCCGAAAAACTCGAACGCATGCCGCAGCATCAGGTATTTCGCTTCGGTGTTGACGGCGGTGCGCTGCCACTTGCGCGCGATCCACGTCGAGCCGATCTCGACGTGCCGGTTCACGCGATCGATATTCATGTAGCGTGTGCTGCCGATGGCGCGCCCGCTGGATTGTTCCACCGTTGCAAAGGGCAGGGAAGTCCCGTCTTTCTGTTGCTGGAGCGCGGTGCGGATGTACGCGAGCATATCGTCGCGAGTCTTCACCTGAATCGGGACCAACCGCCATACCTCTTCGTCCAGCCCGACCTCCGCCAGCGCGTCCAGATGATCCAGCGCGAGCGGCTCGAGACGGACGCACCGCCCCGGCAAGACCACCGGCTCGATCTGCATCGGAACAGTTCGCTGCACCGCGGCTATTGGGTTCCCATCTTCGGCGGCGCATCCTTCACGTACTTGTCGAACCAGGAGATTTCCTCGTACAGCACCGTCTCGATGGTCTCGCGCGCCTGATAGCCGTGCGCTTCCGCCGGGAGCATCACCAGCCGTACCGTCCCGCCATTGCCGCGAATCGCCTGATACATGCGCTCGGACTGGATGGGGAATGTACCGGTGTTGTCGTCAGCCTCGCCGTGAATCATCAGGATCGGTGCTTTGATCTTGTCGGCGACCAGGAACGGCGACATCCGCAGATAAACGTCGGGTGCTTCCCAGATGGTGCGGCGCTCGGTCTGGAAGCCGAAGGGCGTCAGGGTCCGATTGTAGGCGCCGCTGCGAGCGATTCCGGCGCGGAAAATATTCGAATGGGACATGAGATTGGCGGTCATGAATGCGCCGTAGCTGTGGCCGCCGACGCCCACGCGATCGCGATCGGTGACGCCCATTTCCACCGCCTTGTCTATCGCCGCTTTTGCGTCCATCACGATCTGATCGAGGTACGTGTTGTTCACGGTCTCAGGGTCGTTGCCCACGATCGGCATGGCCGTGTCGTCGAGCACCGCGTATCCGTGCAGCAGGAAGAACAGCTCCGACGGCCCGGTGATGCTGGTGAAGCGCTGCACCGATCCGGTGATCTGGCCGGCCGTGGCGGCGTCGTTGTACTCGAGCGGATACGCCCATACCACCGTTGGCAGGCGGGTGCCCGGCTTGTATCCCGGGGGCAGATACAAAGTGAACGACAGCGGCACTCCATCCTGCCGCTGGTAGGTGACCTTCTGCTTGGTGATGCCTTGAAGCTGCGGCGTCGGGTCGGGGAAATGCGTCAACGCGGTCTCGGATCCACTGGGGCCTGTGGTCCGCACGAAATAATTCGGCGGCATCTTCGGCGTCTCTCGCGCGATCAGGATCTTTGAGCCGGTGTCGTCCAGCATGGCGACGAAATTTTCATAGGCGCTCGCACTGGAATGGAACAGCCGCTCGGTTTTTCCAGTCGTCAGGTTCATCCGATCCAAAAACGGCCGATCGCCCTCGTCGCTGGCTCCGTCGCCGGTCAAGTAAATGTCTTCGCCATTTTGAGCCACTTCCATCTGGCCATTGGGCAGCGTGCGCCGCACGAACGTGCCGGGGCTGTGATAGCGATCCTGCACGTTGACTCCCCACAGCAGCTTCGGTGCCGCACCCGGCTGATCGCAATCCACCACGAACATGCGCTGCCAGCGCCGATTCCGTTCGTAGTCCTGCACGAACGCGACGCTGGTTGCGCCGAATTCGAGCCCGCGGAAGCGCTCTTCCGTTTTTACGATCTCTTGCGGCGTCGAGGTGAACGGCGCCTTCAGCATGACAATGCGATCGCGATGCTGGGCTTTTTCCTTGGGGTTCCCGCCGTCCAGCGCTTCAGCCCAAACTAACGTCGCGGGCTGATTCGGACGCCACTGAACCGCGCGCGGGCCGGTCGGCACGCCTTCGATCGGCACGCGGTCCTCGAGCGGCAGGCTCGCCACCGTGTAAGCCACGCTGCCGGAGCTGTTCCACACCTCGACTTCTTTCGGAAATTCCTCGACCGGATGCAGATAAGAAAACGGCCGGTGCGCGCGCGCCACCAGAAGATGCTGGCCATCCGGTGCGGGCTCGACTGTCAGGAACAGCGCCGGCTTGCCGCGGGCTTCCACGCGGCCGTTCGAGGTATCGATCGCGGCGAGTTGGGCAGTCGCGTAGTAGTCGAACAGATCCTCATCGTGCGCATTCTGAAGCATGTCTTCGTAGGTGCGAACCGGTCCGGTGTGTCCTGCGCTTTCCTGCGTATGTACTCCAACGGGAATCGCCGGTTCGGTGGGGGCCGCGCCGCGTCCCGCCGGAACTGTCTGGACCAGCAGCGTCCGGCTGTCGGGCATCCATTGCAGGATGGAATCGCGACGCTGTGCCGGCCCGCCGCCCGTCAACATCAGAGCCGCATTCACCCGAACTCCGTCGACTTTGTGCGCGCGGCCGCTGGCCACATCCCCGACCCACAGCTCGATCGCGGTGTCCGCCGTATTCAGGAACGCGAACTGTTTTCCATCCGGCGACCAGTGCGTCGCGAAAGTCTTCGCGCCCGCGGGCAGTTGGATTTTCGTTTGCGTACCGTCGCTGATCTTGAGCAGCGCCATCGAAATGTCGAGGTTGGCGCGATGCGGGCCGTTGTTGGCGGGATTGATCCGCAGCCCGGCCAGCCGGAGCATGGGCTGCCCGACCACCGAGATCGGCGGGTAGCGCAAGGGCTCGACCAGCAATGCGTAATCGTGGGTGGGGCTGACGATCGCCCGCGGTGTGGCCGGCGCGTTCAGAACGTTGAGAATCTCGCGGGGAGGCTTCTGGTACGGTTCATCGGCCAGGAGGAGTATCCCGGCAAGGCAAACAAACAGCAGGCGGATGCGCATGAGTCATTTTACACAACCGCGAACTCTTCAGAACGCCAGCCTGGCCGCCGATAGATAAGATGAGCATGAACCGAAGCTGCCTGATCCTGTTGGCCGGGGCCTGCTGGGGCCAGATCGTTAGTCCCCAATCCCCGGACAAGGCCAGCACGCCCCAGGTTGTTACGCTCCCCCCGGCAGTTTCCACCGCCAAGCAGGCTTCCGCGGCCGCTGCAACATCCAGCAGCGCCCAAACATTAATGGCGGCGACGCAAGCCGCGATGGCCGCCGCGATCGCGCAACAGCGCGCTTCGGTTGTGAAACAGGTTGGCGCGGTGTCCGGCAAAGAGCCGCCACCCGCCGCCGCCTTCTTTACGGTGCCCTGGGTGGACGCGCCTCCGCGCTACGGCGCGTTATCAGGCGCGCTTTTCAACGAACCACCATGCGATCCGCTTCCCGCCGATCAACTGGACCCGCTGATCCAAGAAAACGCGCAACGTCAGAGCGTGAACCCGGAGCTGCTTCGAGCCGTGATCGGTCAGGAATCAGGCAGCCGGCCATGCGCGGTGTCGCTGAAAGGTGCGCAAGGGCTGATGCAGCTGATGCCGTCGGTGATCGAGCAGTTTGGAGTACGAGACCCGTTCGACCCCAAGCAGAATGTGGAAGCAGGTAGCAAGCTGTTGAAACAACTACTTACGAAGTACAACGGCGATATGCGCCTGGCTCTTTCGGCATATAACGCCGGGCCGGAACGGGTGGATCGGGAGGGCGGAGTCCCGCAAATCCCTGAAACCATTAACTACGTTACCGATATTCTGTCGAAGCTCCCGAAACAGTAATTTCGTCGCTCCGCCCCTGAACGGAGGGTCAATTCATGCCGATGAGTAAGTGGCGGACCCGACGCGCGTCCGACGAAGTATGGCCGGTCAGATTACACATATCGGGACGCTTACAGAACCCGGTTCTCTGCCGCGGCTTACATTCGCCGACTCCAACGAAAGTGCAGGCCCGCCGGCGGTGGTCCTGATCGTTGACGGTGAAGAAATCAACCGCCGCCTCCTGAAAGCCATCCTCAAAACTTCCTCCTACAAAATCTTGGAAGCCCGGCGGGCGTCTGAGGCTATGGAACTGCTTCAGCACGAAAAAATCGATCTGATGATCGTGGACCTCATGCTGCCCGAAGTCAGCGGGCCGGAGCTCTGCCGCTGGATGAAGGCGAATCGCGCCACACACCTGGTTCCGATCCTCATGATGACCAGCGTCCAGGGCGTCGAAAACGAAATCGTGGGGATTTCTTCGGGCGCCGACGAGTTTCTCATTAAGCCTCTGCATCCGGCGGTAGTCCGGACGCGCGTGCGCGCCATGCTTCGGAACAAATCGCTCATCGATTCGTTGGAAGAAGCCGAGAGCATTCTGTTCGCGCTTGCCCAGGCGGTGGAACATCGCGATCCCAACACCGGCCAACATTGCCAGCGTCTGGCGGTGGCCTCGGTCATGTTGGGCGAAGCGCTGGGCCTCGCCAACGCGGAACTCACCGCACTGTTCCGCGGCGGCTATTTACACGATATCGGCAAAGTCGCGATCCCCGATTCGATCCTGTTCAAAAACGGCTCGCTAACCACCGACGAATGGTCTATCATGCGCAGCCATCCGGTGCGCGGCGAGGAGATCTGCCGCACCATGAAAAGCCTATGGCCGGTGCTGCCGATTATTCGGAATCACCACGAGCATTGGGATGGCACCGGATACCCCGATGGGCTCGCAGGCGAAGACATTCCGTTGCTGGCGCGGATTCTCCAAGTGGCCGATATTTACGATGCGTTGACGACGGAGCGGTCGTACAAACGGGCGCTCCCTCACGCCGATGCGATCGCCGTGATGGAAGACGAGGTGCGCAAGGGATGGCGCGACCCCGAACTTGTCCCTCTCTTCGCCAACATCATTCAATCCGGTCCCACAGCGGATCGGACGCTGCTCGAAGCGTCGCTCGAGAACCTGAGAACCGAGCTCGCACGTTAACCGGAGCGGCTGTGGCAAGCTGGATTGCTTGCAGGCGCTGACGGTTCTGAATCAGAAAATCATCGCGTGCCGCTTGTGTCCGCGGCTGGTGCAGTATCGCGAGCAGGTAGCCCGCACCAAACGCCGCGCGTATCTCGATTCAGAATACTGGGGGCTTCCGGTGCCCGGCTTCGGCGATCCGAAGGCTCGCTTGCTGCTCATCGGTCTGGCGCCCGGTGCACATGGAGCCAATCGAACCGGCCGGATGTTCACTGGCGACAGTTCCGGGGATTTCTTGTACCGGGCGATGTATGAAACCGGTTTCGCATCTCAACCCACCAGCGTGTCGCGCGACGACGGACTCCGACTGCACGACGCCTACATTGGTGCCGCGGTGCGCTGCGCTCCCCCCGCCAACAAACCCGAGCTCGACGAGATTCGAAACTGCCGGCCGTATCTGGAACAGGAGCTCGCACTGCTTGGCAACGTCCGCGTGGTGATGGCGCTGGGACGTCTGGCATTCGATGTGTACCTGTCGATTCTGCGCGCGAGCGGAAAGGTCGCGCGACGCACTGGCTTCACGTTTGCGCATGGGGCGGAGTATCGGATCGCGGCGGACCAGCCCCTCCTGATGAGCTCGTATCATCCCAGCCAACAGAATACGTTCACCGGCAAGCTGACGCCCGCGATGCTGCGCAGCGTGTTGCGCAAAGCGCAGCTTCGGATTGAACAGGCGGCGTCCAATAGCACAGGTAGAGATAGTACAGATCGCGCTTAAAAAAGACATTTTCTTCTTGCGTTCCCGCTACCTCGCCGATACACTTGATCCTTAATCAAAATGCCTTTAAAGTGGATGGCTGTTTGCATCCTACTGGGCGCTTCCATGTCACTCGCGGAAGACCCGCCTCGCCCGGCGTGCAACAAGAGCACCGCCGGGAAGCTGTGGCCGGATGCCGCCAATCACGATCATAAAGCCCTCACCAAACTGGCGCATTGTGGCGAACTGGAAATGTGCATTCGTGATGTCTGGCGCTATAAATGGGAGTCCCTCACGGTCCGGCTCGATCAGCTGCGGGGCGGCTCGCATTTCACTAAGCCGGCCGGCTGCGAGGCGTTGACCGGGGCGGAGCCCGAACCGGTCGCCAAGGCGACGAAATAATCCACGCCGCCAGCCTTTTTGCAATCGCAAGCTTCGGATAGATCGCCACCGTCTCGCGCCGATAGGATGTGGCATGCCAAAAATTACTCACAAAACCATCGACCCAACCATCCTCTATTTCGGAACGCCGGTCGCTCTGATCTCTACACTGAGCGAGGACGGCTCTCCCAACCTGGCGCCGATGTCTTCAGCGTGGTGGCTGGGCTGGAGTTGCATGCTGGGCCTCGGCAGGATGGGAAAGACCTCGGAGAACCTGATCCGAACCCGCGAGTGCGTCATCAATCTTCCCTCTGAATGGCAGGTCGAGCAGGTGGACCGGCTGGCTCTGACCACCGGCAAGGATCCCGTGCCCGAGAAAAAGCGAAGCTGGGGCTACCGCTTTGAGCCCGACAAGTTCGGCACGGCCGGATTCACGTGGTTGCCCTCGCTCAAGGTCGCGCCGCCCAGGGTTCCAGAATGCCCGGTCCAGATGGAGGGCATCGTTCACGACGTCCGGCCGTTCGGAAAGAACGTGGGCGCAAACGCTTTCGAAGTACACATCGTGAAACTGCATGTCGACGAAACATTACTCACCGGCGACCCGGTCCGTCCGCACATCGACGCAGTGAAATGGCGGCCTCTGATCATGAGCTTCTGCCGCTTTTTCGGCTTGGGTGGCGAAGTGCACCCGTCGCGGCTTGCTGGGTCAGGGTTTATGAGGTCTATCCTGGCGCCGCCCGCAGCGGCAACCCCAGCCGATTGAAAATGTTGCGCGCCGGGGCGTAACCGAAGTACCTTGAGAGCCGTCCCAAGATTTCCTGCCGGATTTGCCACGTTTGCTGATACCATAGGAAAGCCTGAGGTCGAACATAATGGTTATTCCCTCCCGGTGCTTGCGGTTTGCCGCGCTGGCTGTACTCATAGCTCCCATTCAAAGTCATCTTGCCGCCCAATCCGAAGCGGACATGAGCGCAAGTATCAAGAAGTTCACTCAAATTTACGACGCCGTCGAGGCGAACTTCGCCGACAAAGTGGATGCCGACAATACCGTGTTCCACGGCGCCATCCCGACCATGTTGCGCACCCTCGATCCGCACTCAAACTTTTTCGACCCCAAAGCATACGCGCTGATGCGCGAGGGACAAGCGGGCCACTACTACGGGGTCGGCATGTACGTCGGTCAGCCCGAACGCAGCGTCATCGTGATGTATCCGTTTGAGGGCTCGCCCGCCTACAAAGCCGGTCTGCGCCCCGGCGACCAGATCATCTCCGTCAACGACACCAACACCGAGCACGGCACGGTGAATCAGGTTTCGTCCATGCTCAAAGGCCCCAAAGGTACGCCGGTAACGATCACCGTGCGCCGCACCGGCGAGCCCGCACCGCTGCACTTTTCCGTCACGCGCGACAACGTGCCGCGCGGCAGCGTGAACTACGCCTTCTGGGTTCGTCCCGGCATCGCTTATATTCGCGTCGAAGCGTTCAACGAGACCACCAGCCACGAATTGGATCAGGCACTGGCGAAGTTCCCCGAGAGCGCGATTGAAGGACTCATTCTCGACATCCGCGACAATGGCGGCGGGCTGGTGCAGGAAGCTGTCAATGTCGCTGACCACTTCCTGAAAAAGGGCCAGTTGATTGTCTCCCATCACGGACGCGCCTCGGCGGAAACGAAATTCGTCGCGAAGCACGGCGAGAAGGGCCAGCAATTCCCGATCGTAGTGATGGTGAATCGCGGCACGGCTTCGGCCTCTGAAATTCTCTCCGGCGCGCTTCAGGATCATGACCGCGCCTGGATATTCGGCGAGCGCACCTTCGGAAAAGGTCTGGTCCAAGCTCCGTTCATGCTTTCGGGAAATAGCGCCGTGCTGCTAACGATCGCCAAGTACTACACGCCCAGCGGCCGACTGATCCAGCGCGACTACGAACACCACGGGTTGTACGAATATCTGAGCCGCAACGAAGGCCAGGAAAATCTCAAGGACATGAAAAAGACGGATAGCGGCCGCATCGTTTTCGGCGGCGACGGAATTAATCCGGATGAGAAGTACGAATCGCCCAAGCTATCTACGTTCGAATCGCAACTGGAAGGCCGGCTGATTTTCTTCTTTTACGCTCCTGAGTTTTTTGCCGTTCACAATCCTAAGCAAATGACTAAGGAATGGCTGCCCGACGATAACGCGATGGAGGATTTCCGCAATTTCGCCAAGCGCCGCGGCGTTGAATTCACCGCTGCCGATTTCGAGCGCGATCGTACCTGGATCCGCGAGCGTCTGCGCGAAGAGTTGTACATCACGGCCTTCAGCAAGGAAGCATCCGACCAAGTTTCGTTCATGAACGATCCGGAGGTGGGGAAAGCGGTGGATTCGCTGCCGGCTTCGAAAGCGCTGCTCCAGAAGTCGCACGAAGTGCTCGCTCAAAAGGCCAGCAAGGCAGCCGACTCGTTGCACTAAGCGATTCGCTACAAGCTCCGTTCCGAGCCACTGCGGTACAGTGGAAGACAAGGACCGGAGGTTGACCATGCGCAAGCTTTTCCTCGCCCTTTTAATTTGTCCCCTAGTTCCCGTCGTTGCTGCCGATCTGCCCACCGCGGACACGATTCTCAATAAATACCTGGAAGCCACCGGTGGGCGCGCGGCGCTCGAAAAACGCCACAACCAGGTAGCTCACGGCTCATTCGAGCTTCCCTCCGCCGGTCTTCGCGGTACGCTCACCATTTACGAAGCCGAACCCAACAAGAACCGGCTGGTGGTGGATATTCCGGGAATAGGCAAGATCGAACAGGGCAGCGATGGCCAAATCGCATGGGAAAATAATCCACTCCAGGGCCCCCGCATCAAAGAGGGAGTCGAGCTTACCGAAAGCCTCCGTGATTCCACGTTTAATCTGCCGCTAGTGGTGCGAAAAATCTATAGCAAAATCGAAACCACGGGCGCGGAAACGACCGAGGGCCACGATTGCTACAAGATTGTGCTCACTCCCTCCTCCGGGAATCCGACCACCGAGTATTACGACAAGAACTCGGGCCTGCTGATCAAAACCACCGCCACGCGCAGCACCGCGATGGGCGACATCACGGTGGAGATTGTGTACGACGACTACCGCAAGGACGGCGACGTGCTCGCTCCGCACAAGACCACCCAGCGTGCCGCCGGCCAGGAGTTTCAAATCGTTGTGGATAAGGTGGAGGTGAACGTCGACCTTCCGAAGAATATTTTCGACGCGCCGCCCGAGATCCAGGAGCTTCTCAAGAAGCCTCAGGTGGCGGCGAAAGTTGTTCCCACTAAGGCGGCTACTTCCTCCGACGCCGGCTCCGGCAAGCTGACTATTTACATGGCCGGCAAGCCGACCGAAACCGAATCCTACACTGTGGCGAAGGAGGATGGCAAGATCACTCTGAATGGTTCGGGCCATGCTGCCATCGGCCCGATGAAGGTGGATGTCGACGAGTTCAAGATCGTGACCAACGACAAATTCCAACCGCTCGAAGCTGCGGCGGAGGGAAAAATGGGCCAGATTTCAATGAACGTGAAGACCACGTTCGGCGACGGGAAAGCGAAAAACGAAGTGAACAACGGCCAGGGTCCGACAACTAAGGAGGATGATGTCCACGCGGACACGATCGTGGTCTACAACCCGTTTCCGTTTTATCCCTGGACGGTTCTCGCCATGCGAACCGATCTGAAGACTCAGGATCCGCAGCAGTTTCCGGTTTACGTATTAAATCAAGGAGAAGTCGCCGCCACCGTGATTTTCAAAGGGCGCGAGCCTGTGGAGTTTGCCGGCAAAACCGTGGATCTGAATCATATTGTGGCCACCGGCAAAACACCCCAAGGCCAACCCTTGAGCCTGGATTTCTGGGTTGACGACAATCGCAAGCTGATCAAGATCGCGGTGCCATCGCAAGGAGTGGAAGGCTATCAGGAGGGCTTCGACCGGAAGGCTCCGGCGGAGGTGGCCAAGCCTGATGCCGCCAAGTAAACGCATGACACACCGGGATACCCCTCCCCTGCCTGGCTCCGAGCGGGACACGGATTTTCGCGCGGCGCTGGAAAGCTATCTTTCCGCGATTCTGGATATCGCCGATATGGCATCGGCGATTTTTCCCGAGCTGAGCACTGGCTGCCTGGAACAGTTGAGCCGCCTGCGCGCCCGCTTGGCGTTTGAAGCCAACAAGAAGACGCTGGACGAGAGCCGTGACACGCTGCACCAGATTCTGGAAGGCTTCTCCATCAGCGCGCGGCACTACACACAAGCGCTCGAAGAGGAGCTGAATCAGACACTGGCGCTGGTCGCTGAAAACGAAGAGTCGCGCTCGGTTCGCAACGTCAACCACGTGGGGCACCTGGTCGATTTTGTGGACTCCATGGAAAAGGCCATTGAGGCGCGCGATCTCGAAAAAGTGCGCGAGCAAACCGCGGAGCTGCGGGGGTTCGCCGAATCGATCGAGCTGGACACGCGCGACGCGTTCGTGCAGATGCGCGATCAGATGCGCGAGTTCCAGCATCGGTTACGCGAAGCGGAATTGCTGGCCTCGCGCGACTCTCTCACGGGCGTCGCCAACCGCCGCGAGTTTAACCGGCAATTGACCGCACGCATCGAATCCAAGCGCGAGTTCTGCGTTTTGTTCTTCGATCTTGACGCGCTGAAGTGCTTCAATGACCAGTTTGGACATCTCTATGGCGACGAAATCCTCAAACAATTGGGTGCGCGCCTGAGCAGCCAGATCCGTACCCGCGACTTCGTCTGCCGCTGGGGGGGCGATGAATTCGCCGTGATTCTCAACTGCGGCCTGGATCCCGGCGTGGCGCGGTCTCAGCAAATTGCGCAGTGGGTGAACCGTCCGTACACGGTTTCGGTGGACGGCCAGGAAATGATCGTTGAAGTTCACGTCTCCGTGGGAATCGCCGAATACGTCCCGGGCGAAACATCCGAGCAGCTTTTCCAACGGGTCGACGAGTCCATGTACCGCCATAAAAATGGCCAGGCCGCCGGTTGATTCATCGATTCGTTATCGACACAAGCAAGAAAAATCGATTTGTACTAACGTGAGTTGGAAGACCTCGCCTTGACTCGACTCGCCTGGATCGGAAAGGACAAGCGCGTTTGCAAGCTCTAACCAACGCCGGCGTGCTGGTAACGGGTGCGGGCCGCGGCATCGGAAAGCGTTTGGCGATCGGCTTCGCGGCGGCAGGCAATCGTGTCGGGTTGCTGGCGCGCAGCAAGGCCGAGTTGGATCTGGCGCATCTCGAAATCGAGCATGCCGGCGGAAACGCGCTTCGCATCCGCGCCGACGTCACCGATTACGAGCAAGTGAGCGCCGCCGTGGATCGCATGCGCGTCCACTACGGCGAAGTCAACGTCCTGATCTGCGCCGCGGGCGTTCCTGGCCCGATCGGCCCGTTCCACATGCAATCGCCCAAGGGATGGGCAGACGTAGTGCACACCAATTTACTGGGCGTCATGAATGCCTGCCATGCCGTGCTGCCCCACATGATCGAGCGGCGCGCCGGCAAAATCATCGTCATCAGCGGTCCGGGCGCGACGGCCCCGCGCCCCAACTTTTCCTTATATGCCGCGACGAAGGCCGGTCTGGTCCGATTGGTGGAGACCATTGCCGAAGAAATCGGGGATCACAATATTCAGATCAATTGCCTCGGCCCGGGGGGCACCTACACGCACATGACCGATGAGATCCTGCGCGCCGGCGAACGCGCCGGTTGGAAGGAGACCGAAGAAGCGCTCGAGGTCCGGCGCACCGGCGGTGAGGCGCCCGACAAGCAAATCCAACTCGCCTTGTTCCTCGCTTCCGAAGACTCCAACCACATCAGCGGCAAATTGATCCACGCCAGCGACGATTGGAAAAAGCTTCGATCAGGAAACATCCACGCCGAAGCGTATACGCTGCGGCGCACGCTCAAGATGTAGCCGCTAGCCGATGGCGACTAGCGCTTCTCTCTTCAACTGCCCGCACGCCGCGAAAATATCCCGGCCACGCGGTTTTCGCAGGAAGCATGGCATGGAGCGTCGCACGATGGCCTGAAAACTCCGCACGCGATCGGCGTCCGGTGTCTCGAAATCGATGCCTGGTCCCGGATTCAGTGCGATCAGGTTCACCTTCGCGTTCAAATTTGCCAGGAGCTTCACCACGCGCCGCGCGTCGGCGTCGGTATCGTTAACACCCTTCAACAACACGTATTCAAACGTCAGCTTTTCCCAAGGCCGCAAAGGATACGCCTTCGCTGCCGCGATCAAATCCTTCAACGTATACTTGCGCGTAATCGGCATCAACTCGCGTCGCTGTTCCTCGTTGGATGCATTCAACGAGATCGCCAGCTTCGGCCGGATTGGCTCGCGGCCCAACTCCTCGATCTTTGGCACGATCCCCGCTGTCGACAGGGTGATCCGCTTCTGCGACAGTCCGATCCCGTCCGGATCCGTCAGCAGGCGCGTAGCTTTGATCACGTTTGGCAGGTTCAAAAGCGGCTCGCCCATGCCCATCATCACGATGTTCAGCCGATCCGTCGCGGTCGACAATCGGTGCGCTCCCATCACATAGAGCACTTGGCCCACGATCTCGCCCGCGGTCAGGTTACGTTCCAGCCCTAGCAGAGCGGTCAGGCAGAACTGGCAATTTACCGGACAACCCACCTGGCTCGAAATGCAGATCGTGTCGCGGCCCTCCTCGGGCATCAGCACGGTTTCGATGCTGCGCCGGTCTTCCAATTCCAGCAAGTATCGCCGGGTACCGTCGGATGAGATATATTGCGCGGAGTCCTTTGGCAGTCCCAACGTCAACTGAGAACTCAATTCTTTTCTTGCGGTTAACGGAAGGTTGGTGATCGCCGCGAGATCTGGCACCCGGCGCCGATACACCGCATCGTAAATCTGGCGGGCGCGGAAGGGCGGAAGAGTCCCGGACAGAACCTGTTGCAGGTCTTTAAGTTCAAGTCCTACAATAGTTTGCATCGCTGTTCCGAGTATAACACGTGGCTCCTCCCCCGACGCGATAAGATAGTAGCAGTGACCTTGACTGAAGAAGCCCAACAAATCCGCGACATCGCGACCACCACCTTGCCGAACGGTCTGCGGATTATCTCCGAGCGCATGGCACATGTCCGATCGGTGTCGTTGGGTTTGTGGGTTCGCACCGGATCGCGGCGCGAGGCGGGCGCCGAGAACGGGATCTCCCACTTTATCGAGCACATGGTCTTCAAGGGAACCAAACACCGGAGTGCCGAGGAGATAGCGCGCTCAGTGGACTCCATCGGTGGCGGACTGGATGCGTTCACCGCCAAGGAGATGGTGAGTTACAACACCAAAGTTTTGGACGAGCATCTGCCGCTGGCGTTTGACGTTCTAGCCGATCTGGTTCTGAATCCGCTGTTCCGCCCGGAAGATATTGAAAAGGAAAAAGGCGTCATCCTCGAAGAGCTGAAGATGGAGGCCGATAATCCGGAATATTTGCTGCACGAGATTTTCACCAGCAATTTCTGGAAGGATCATCCGCTAGGCAAGCCGATCCTCGGCACCAAGGACACTGTACGCGCATTCGATCAAGACATGCTGCGCGAGTACTACGGCCGCTTTTATACGCCCTCGAACATCTTGATCACGGCCGCCGGCAACCTCAAGCACGAACAGTTGGTGGATCTGGTTCGCGAGCGATTCGAGCACTTGCGTTTCGACGGTGCGCTTCCGCCCGACAATCCGCCGGTGCCGCACGCCAAGTTGGTATTCAAGAATAAGACTTCGCTCGAACAGACGCATCTCTATATGGGGGTGCCTGGCTACGCGTTCCCGCATAAGCTGCGCTTCGCCTGCTATGCACTGAACACGGTGCTAGGTGGCGGGATGAGTTCCCGTTTGTTCCAGAATATCCGCGAGAAGCAAGGCTTGGCGTATGCAGTATACTCGGAGCTCAGTATGTATCGCGATGCAGGCTGCCTAGCCATCTACGCGGGCACGTCTCTTGAAACCGCTGGCAAGGTGGTAGAGTGCATCGTCAAGGAGTTTCGTGAGCTGAAAGAAACGCCGGTGCCCGAGGAAGAACTGCGCCGCGCCAAGGATCACCTGAAGGGCTCTCTGATGCTGAGCCTGGAATCCACCTCCAGCCGCATGGGCAACCTGGCTCGCCAGGAGCTCTACTTCGATCATTTCTATACCCTCGATGAGATGATCCAGAGCATCGAGGATGTGAGCGCGGCTCAAGTGCAGGGCATCGCGCAGGAACTGTTCGACGCCAAGAACATTACGCTTGCGATGCTTGGTAATCTGGGCGAATTCCGGCTCAAGCGCGAGGATCTGGTCTGCTGAAACACCGGCTGCGGTGCGTCACGCGGGTTCTTCTGCCCGCGCTCGTACTGGCTTCGTCCCTTTTCGCGCTCGATCTCGATAAACTCAAGCCCCAAGGGTACGTAAGCGACTTTGCTCACGTGCTGGATGCCTCCTCGCGAGCGCAACTGGAAAGCTATGCGGGACGCGTGGAGCAGGCCACCGGCGTCCAGATGGCAATCGTCACCATCGACACGCTGGATGGCCAGCCCATCGAAGATGTCTCCAACTCGCTCTACCGAAAGTGGGGCGTTGGCAAGAAGGGCAAGGACGAAGGCATCCTGTTCTTGCTCGCGATCCGCGACCATCGCGATCGCATCGAGGTCGGCTATGGCCTGGAGCCGCTTCTGCCTGATGGCTTCGACGGCAGCGTATTGCGGCAGGCGCGTCCTCTCCTTCGGCAAGGCGCCTACGGACCGGCTCTGTTTGCCGCTGCTGAAGAAATGGGCTCGCGCATCGCGCAGGCCAAAGGCGTAGCGCTGAACTTCAGTTTGCGGCCGCGCATGCGGCCTGTGCAACGTCGCCAGTCCATCCCGTGGCCGCTGGTGGTCATCGGGATTCTGGTGTTGCTGTTCCTGATGCGCCGTGGCGGCGGGGGCGGTGGTTTGTTGACCGGACTCATTCTCGGTAACCTATTAGGTCGTGGCGGAGGCGGCGGAGGATGGAGCGGCGGTGGCTTCGGCGGTTATGATTCGGGCGGCGGCGGAGGCGGTGGTGGTTTCGGCGGATTCGGCGGAGGAGACTCCGGCGGCGGCGGAGCTTCGAGTGACTGGTGACCGCCTGAATGGATGATCGATGATCCGGCAACAGCTCGATGAATTGGTCGAACGACTGCACAAGGCCCATCAGGACCGGCTCGTTTCCGTGATCCTGTACGGCTCGGCGGCCGGCGGCGACCATCACCAAGATTATTCCGACCTGAACGTGCTATGCGTGCTCACCGATGTTTCGCCCGCGGCGCTCGGCGACTCAGAGCCCATCTTCAAATGGTGGCGCGGCCGCGACAATCCTTCGCCGCTCCTGCTCAGCGAAGAGGAAGTGCGCGCTTCTACCGATTGCTTCCCCATCGAATTCCACGATATGGTGGAGCGGCGCCGCGTGCTGTTCGGCCGGGATGTGATTGAGAATCTGGCGATCGATAAGGTTTTCTATCGCGCGCAGGTGGAGCACGATCTTCGCGCGAAGCTTCTGCGCCTGAGGCAAAAGGCGGCGGGAGTTCTGGCAGACAAACAAGCGCTGCTCCGGCTGATGCTCGATTCGGTTTCGAATTTCCTGGTGCTGGCGCGCCATGCCTTGCTCGTATCGGGAATCGCCGTTGGATCGGGCAAGCGCGAGATCTCGGCGCAACTGCTCTCCATAGGAGTTGAGGCGGCGCCGTTCGACACGCTGCTCGATCTGCGTGAACAGAAGCGCAAGGCCGGCGGTGTGGACCCCGAGTCTCTTTTCGCACGTTATCTGAAACAAATCGAAGCGGTGGTCGCGCATGTTGACCGTCTGGAGAAATGAGGACTGAATGAAAGTCGCATTGATTGTGATTGCCGTGCTGGTGCTGATCGTGCTGAGCGTGTTCGGCTGGGCCATGGGCTCGCGCAATACGCTGGTCACCGAGCGCGAGTCGGTGAACGCAGCCTGGTCGCAGGTGGATGTCGCGCTGCAGCGCCGCGCCGATTTGATCCCCAACCTGGTAGAAACCGTGAAGGGGTTCGCCAAGCAAGAACAGGCCGTGATCAAAGAGGTCACCGACGCCCGCGCGGCTTTGGGCGGTGCCCGCACGCCTTCGGAGAAAATCCAAGCCAACTCGCAACTCGACGGTGCGCTGAGCCGCTTGCTGGTGGTGGTGGAGAATTATCCGCAGTTGAAGTCCAACGAGAATTTCCTCCGTCTTCAGGACGAGCTCGCCGGAACCGAAAACCGCATCGCGGTGGAACGCCGCAAGTACAACGAGACGGTTCAGAAATACAACACCGACATCGAGCTGTTCCCGAACAATATCGCTGCATCGCTCTTCGGCTTCCAGCGCAACGACGCTTATTTCAAAACTGAGCCAGGCGCGCGCAATGCTCCCAAAGTTTCTTTCTGATCGGCATCGATGAGTAAGGAGCGTGGTCCAGGCTTCGCCCTGCTGTGCGGGCTAGCCGGGCTGCTCCTCGGCGGACTCATCGTCTATTCACAGCTACAGGCCTTCTCATGGGACGAGGGCTTTCACCTGTTGGCGGCTTCTCTGATTCGATCGGACAAGAAGCCGTATCTGGATTTCTGTTTCCCGCAGACTCCACTGAACGCATACTTCTATTCGGTGTGGATGCGCGTGTTCGGCGAGAGCTGGCGCGCCATGCACGTCGTCGCCTCGATCCTCACGGCCGGTGCGATTTTCCTGACGGCTGATTATTTCTATACTCGCTTTCCCGCGCCGGGGTGGCGGATGGCAGGGGCGATCGCGGCCGCACTGTTCATGGGACTGAACAACTCGGTGGTGTTCTTCGGCACCATCGCGCAAGCCTACGCGCTCTGCATGTTTCTCTTGCTGTGCGCTTTTCGCAGCGCGGTTCTGGCAGTCTCCCATCGAGGACTCTTTTCCGCCGGGCTCGCTGGACTCCTGGTGGGCGCATCGGCCGCGGCATCCCTGCTGACGGCGCCCGCCGTCCCGGCTCTGCTCATCTGGATGCTCATCGCTAACCGGGCCGGAAATCGCTGGCGGAAGTTCACGGCCTCGGTCGCCGGTGCGATCGTTCCGTTTCTTCCGGTCCTTTGGTTATTCCTGCGATCGCCCCGCGTCGTTCTCTTCAACGTGATCGGCTACCAGTTGTTCGGCCGCCGGGCGAAATGGGAAGGCGCCACCGCGCATGACCTCAGCGTGTTGACATCCTGGGTCGACTCCGGCTCGGCTTTGCTGCTCGGCTTACTCGCGATCGCCGGGTTGATCTTCGTGGTGCGCAACACCGAGTGGCCGCGTTCGCTGCGCTCCGAGTTTTACTTGTGTGCCTGGCTTGCGGCGGCGATGGCGCTCGAAATTGGCGCGGCGCATCCGACATTCGCCTGGTATTTTGTTTTTACGGTACCCTTCCTCGCCATTCTGGCCGTCACCGGATTATATGCGGTAGCTGTGCGCCTGGCGCCCGGTTCGCGTGCCGGATGGGCCGTCGCGGCGGTGGCCGTTCTGCTCGCGTTGAGCTTCGGCCGCGCTCTTCGGGAGGATCGCGAAGAAATGAACTGGCCCACCATGGAAACCATCGCGCACAAAGTCCTGGATGTTACACTTCCCAGTGGCCGTATCTGGGCGGGCGAGCAGTTTTTCTTCCTCACGCAGCGGCCCGTTCCTGACGGAATGGAGTTCCAACAGTCGCAGAAGCTCGACATGCCAGTGTCTGAAGCAGAGCCTTTGCACATCCTGCCTGCTCGCGAACTCGAACGCCGCGTGAAAACACGCTTCTACGACACCATCGAAATCTGCGACGATGATCGCATCAAGGAGCTCGACTTGCCGGATCTGTATTCGAAGCGCGAAGAAGTCGGAGCCTGCACGATTTTCTGGGGCAAGCGAGAGTAGCGTGCGCGACCGGCGAGCCTGGCTCAGCATCGCGATCCTGGCCATCCTCACCGAAGCCGTGTACTTTCGCCCCGCGGTTTGGCGCGACGGCCTTTTCGGCAGCGACTACCGCGGTCTCCACGCGCGACACATTGCATTCGCGCGCGAGACGCTGTTCGGCCCGGCTCGATGGCTACCGGGATGGTATCCGCGCGAATTGCTCGGCGCCCCCTTCGCCGCCAATCTCCAGAGTTTTCCCTGGATTCCGACCCGCTTGCTCTTGCTCTTCCTCAATCCGAAGTTTGAGTATCTCGCCGGTGTCGCCTTGGCGGCGCTTCTGGCAGCGATCTTCGCCTATCTGTTTTCGAAGCGCATGGGGCTTTCGGAAGTCGGCGCGATCACGGCCGGCTGGACGTTCGCCTGCGCCGGCTACTTCGCCTCGCGCATTGCCGCCGGACATCTTCCGCTGCTCGAGGCATATCCGGCGCTGCCTCTTTTGCTCTGGCTCGTCGATCGCGCGGTTGATCCGTCTCGCGCCCGGTTTCGCGCTCGCGATCTGATCGCTTTGGTCCTGGCAGCCGCGTGCACCGCGCTGGCCGGACATCCCCAAGTTCCGGCCTACGCGCTCGGCGCGGCATTCCTTTACGCGCTCGTCCGCGGTCGCGGCCGCCGCCTAATCTACGCCGCTTCCGCGCTCGCACTCGGCATCGCATCCACACTCTTCGCCTGGTGGCCCATGCTTCTCTTGATCCGCCGCAGCACCCGCGTGCTGGATCTGGCGCCGCCATCGAACGACATCGCCATGGAGTACGGTCGTGTGCTCGCCTTGTTATGGCCGGGTATCGACGGTTGGCCGGAACTTCTCGGACGGCAAAATGTTTTTAGCGGCTATCCCAACGACGCGTACTTCTGGGACACGGCATCCTACCTCGGGCTGCTGCCGATTCTTGCTGTACTGTTTCTTCTCGTGCGCGCTTTAATCGCAAGATGCAAGCCGGCCAGTCCTTTCGGATATCTGACAGTTCTCGGTGTTGCGGCGTTCGCGTTGTCGATCCCGGCCGCCGAGCCGATTCATCATCTCATCCATGGCACCTTTTTCCGCAGCCCCGCGCGGCTGTTCTACCTCTGCACTTTCTGTCTTGCAATTGCATTGGGCGCCGCTGTCACCATTTTCGAGCGAAGCGGCTGGCTGAAGCCGCGCATCCGCTACGCGATTCTCGCGGTGTGCCTGGCTGCGCACACATTCGATCTCGGCGGCTTCGCGAGGCTGTTCATTCTCCCCGCGACCCCCGAGGATTTTCCAGCGGAATTCCAGAAAACGATTGACGCCGGCATCGGCTCCGCGAGAATCGCATCTGACGACCCGGCTTACTACCAACGCTACGATGATGCCGGAATTTTCGACTCGATTCTGCTGGCGAATCCCTATCGGGCCTTACTCGGCTTGGCCGGCTTCCCACCGGATTTTAACCAGCAGCGCGTGGATGCCTCGGCCTTTCCGATCGCGACCCTCCAGTTCGCGGGAGTGCGCTTCGTAGTCACCTCCGAAACACGCAACGACATCGAGTGCCTGCGTGCGGACGCCGATGAGAATCTTTATCGCGTCCCGGAGCCAGTTCCCCGAGCGGCATTTTTCGACGCCAGCCATGTCGATCGCGTTGCGCCGGGCGCTGAACTTGGCATCTTTCTTGCGCATCCGAATCGAGAACGCCTTATCGTTCCAATTACGTCGCCACTCCTGGCCAACACCAGCGGGGCGGTGCGCGCCGATCTCAGCTACTCCCGCCCTTCGAGCGACGACATCCGCTTGGACGCCAGTGTTTCCGCGCCGGGTTTTGTCCACGTGCTCGAATCGTTCGACCCTGGCTGGAACGCCACGGTGGACGGTGCGCCAACCCCGGTGATCTTAGCAAACGGATTCACTATGGCGATGCCGATTCAGCCGGGCAGCCGCGCGATCCATTTGTTCTATCGAACTCCCGGCCGCCGCCTCGGGCTGCTGCTCTCGCTGATGAGCGCCGCCCTCTTCGTTGGCCTGCTCGCGATCCTCTTCAAAAATGAAAACCCGGCTTGACGAAGCAAGCCGGGCGTCCACTTACCTTACGCGCACCAGAAATCAGGCTACGTGCTCAGCCTTGTGACGGCTAAGGATTTCGTTCATCTGGTCTTTGATCCGCAGTTTCAGTTTTTTGAGCCGATGCTCTTCGATCTCCTCTTCGGGAGTCAAATGCGACTTGGCTTCCAATGCTTCAAGTTGCGTATGAAACTGCGCGTGTTGATCGGCCAAACGACGAAATTCTTCGTCGGTCTGCATCAGGTGCGCCTTCAATTCTTCTTGCGTGTTCTCCATCAGGCTTGATTCTCCTTTGTGAGCTTGCCACGCCGAGTTGGTTGGATTGAGTCTGCTCGGTGGGTTGTCGGAAAGTAGCATCGTCGTGCGGCGGTCACCGATGGCCCCCGCATTTGTGACAGTATCATGAAAAAATCCTCATGACAATCCCCGTTTCGGGCGGATCGTCATAGTATCCTGGCCGCGATCCGACTACTTCGAATCCCAGCCGCCGGTATAGCTCTCGCGCGGGCGTGTTCGACTCCCGCACCTCCAGGAAATGCGCACCGGGCGACCGCGCCAGCTCGGAGTGCAGCAGTTCCGTCCCGAAGCCGAGCCTTCGGAATTCCGGATGCACGGCGATGTTTAGGATCTCGCGTTCCTTCTGGCCCACGCTGCGCGTCACGATAAAGCCTGCCACGCGGCCGTCCACGACCCCCACTTTGCAGTCATGCGCCAGGTAATCGCTGGGCTGCCATTGCGACGCTTCCTGCGCCGTGGCCTGGATGGCGGAAATCTCCGGAATGTCGGCTTTTTCGGCCGTTCGGATGTGAACGCGAGGCGGCAGCAACTCGCGGATCAAGGCACGCTGGCGTTCGCCGATTTTTTGCCAGCCGAAGTTTTGCTCGACGTGTTCGCGCCCACGCCCGGCGAGCCGTTGGCGCAAATCGCGATCGGTCAGCAGCGTTTCGACAGCCTTCGCGAAATCCACCGCCCCGTCGGCAATCCAGATGTTCGCCAGGTGCTCCAACCCGAGTCCCGCACAGCCCGAGGACGTGGACACTACCGCACGCTCCATCGCCAGCGCCTCCAGAACTTTCAGATTGGTTCCAGCGGAAACCAGGGTCGGTACCAGCACCAGATTCGCTTCGATGTACAACGGCCGCACATCGGCCACAAACTCGAGCACACGAATGCGATCGTCGGGAGGGATCGCACTGAATCCGGTATGTTCGCGCCAGTAGGTCAACGGATCCGGCCCAGCGACCACGGTGAGTTGAATCTCAGGCACGTGTTCGCGCAGCGCGGGCCAGACCTGCTCCAGGAAAAAACGGTACGCCACGATGTTCGGGAAATGCCGGAACGAGCCGACGAACAATAGCCGCGCGCCCGGCCGCTCGATCTCAGGCGCAAATCGCGCGAGATCCACGCCGTTGGGAATCACGACGGTGTTCGCCCCGCCGAGCAGCGCGGCGTCGTGGTCCGACATCACCACAACCTTGCGATACTCGCGCACCCACCGCGTCTCGAATCGCCTCCAGCGCCTGGTGTCCCAGCTTCGGGAGTCGATCTGGCGGTGAAGATCGAACGTCACGTCGTGTTCCACCAGCACGTCGCCGCGGTAGGGGGCCAGCGCCGTGTATTCCACCTGCACTAATTCCAGCGTGAATTCACGCCTGACGCGGTGGAGAGCGGCCAGCATAGCCGGGGATTGGAACTCGTGGACCTCGGGCGGATCGAGCGTAGACCATCGCGGCTCGCGATAGCGCGTTTTTTCTACTAGAATCAGCCGCGCGCACAGTTCCCGGACCGGCTGAAGATCCGCCTCCGTCTCCCGATCGAGAAAAGCGAACAGAAAAATATCGAACTGTTCCGACATCTCGCGCAGCAGATGAAAAATGCGGACCGCGCCGCCATGCGCCAGCGGATATGGAAAATACGGACTCAGGATGCCAATCCGTCTGCGCCGCGCCGACAGCGGCCGGCCTTCGATTTCGCGCACCGTAGTGGGATAAACCGAGCAATCCTTTTTCCACGGCGCCAGCCATTTCGGTCGCAGATAGATACGATCCAGCGGAACGCCCCGCAGGAAAAGCCACGACGCAATCCACGTGCTCAGGCGCAGGTGATGCCGCTCCAGCCGCGAGTTGTACGCCAGAATCCTGCGAGGAGCGAGCAAAAATGCAGCTCGGCGCAGCGGCCCGTAGCGAGAATCGCCCAGCAGAACCGGCGCCAAACCGATACGATATGCCCGAAATCGTGTTCGCAGCGCCGCGTAGATTCCGAGCGCGGAAGCTGCGCCGAACTCCTCTGGCGTAACCAGGAAATGCTGTCGCAGAGGTTCCAGGCTTTGAATCTCGGCGAACATTCGCTGAGCGGCCTCGCGATCGCCGGTGGCGAAAGACACCACGATCGCGTCAGGATCTTTCCCGAGCATCCGAAATATGAATTTCTTGAGCGCGGCCCTCAACGGAAATCGATCAGCGTGACATCGCCGGCGGTGCGGAGTTTTGCGTCCGGCTTGCCCTCGTATTCGACATGCACGCGCCGCGCACCGGATTGCGTGCCGCAGCCGAACGTCTTGTCTCCGCTGCCGCCCGTGAGCGAAATTCCATTCGGATCGCGGATGAGAAGCTGCACCGTCTTGCCATCGTCCGTCTTCACCACCATGCGCGCCTGCTGGCCCAGGCAATCCAGCCGCAAGAACACGCCATCCACGCCCGGAGTGTTCTTCAGCTCTTCCATCGGGACGGCATTTTTCGGGACTGTCCCGCCGTCCGCATTCATCTTCTTGCGCGCCTCTTCTTCGGCGGCATGGATCGCTGCGTCGCTCGCCGCCTTCACGCGCTCCAGATCCTCGGCCTTCTCGTCTTTGATTCGCTTGCGCTCGGTCTTTTCAGTGACGACTTCTTCCGCAGCTAGTTGCAGCCGGACCTGATGGATCTTCGCGCGCTCGTCTTCGTTGGCCGCCGCGCGCTCGGCTCCGCCCCAGGCCTTCTGCGCCTCTTGGAAATTCTTGGCGGCCGTGTCGGCGCGCGCCAGCGTTTCCCAAAGCTCGACGTTGTGCGAGTCCAGTTCCGTGGCCTTCTTCAATTGCGCCGCCCGCTTGCCGGGATCGAACTCCAAGTCCGCCATTTGAATGTACGGCTCGGCCCAGCGCGGATTCAAGCTGGCTGCCTTTTTATAATCGACCACTGCGACCGCCTTGTCCGCTTCCAGGTTTCCGGCCTCCACCCATGCCCGCGCGCTCTTGGTCTCACCATCCAACGCTTTCTCGAAAAACTCCCGAGCATCATCGCGCTTCGACTCGTTCAACGCAGCCAGGCCTTGCCCTTCGGCCGCCCGCACGCCCGTGATGTTGTCGTACGCTTTGCCAGCTTGCGCCGAGCCGGTAGCCAGCAACAGATCCGCGATCAGAATCGCCGCATCCTGTCGGTCCACGTTTTCGATTCTGTTGTCGTGCACGCTGAGCGGCCGCCCCGAGAGCGCGCCGGTCGCGAAATTTCCCGACTTCAGATACGCGTCCGCCAGCGCGTTCATCTCCGCAGCGCTCTTATCGAAAGCATTCCGGCAGGCTGCTTCCATGTCGCTCGACTGTTGCAGCGTCGACAGAAGAATATGCGCACGCCCCAAATACTCAGGCTTCGTGGTGACGTACTGCAGCAAGGCCCATTCGTGCGTCCGCTCGGACTCCGGAGGCGGCGCGCCCAGCGTGATGTGCGGTCCATCCACATGAATAGTGGAAACCAGATTGATCAGCGCATTCTCGAACGGCTTCTCGAGTCCTGCTGTATTCTCACTCACCAGCAGCCGCCCGTATTCCTTGTTCGTGTCGCTTGTGAGCGCGCCGGTCTCCGGAAGTGTCAAGATCCTCGCGTCACGCGCTAGTGCAAAATGAGGGCTCATCGCCGGTAGCTGCTGCGGAGTCTTGTAGAGCACGACTTCGATCGGCCAGACCAGCCGCATGTCGTCCTTGCCCAGGATCACGCGCAGTGTCTCGCGAAATTGCTCCAGATATACCAGCTTCTCGCGAGCTGCGCGTTCGTTTCCGACGGTGAAAATTTGAACTGGGCCCGATTTTACGGCGATCCAGCGATCCTCCGCCTGGAGCCCCAAGGTCAGCGACGCGAGCAGCAACAACCCCAACCGCACGATTCAATGTTAGCTCGATCGCCCGAACCTTGTTATGATCCGAACAGCGATGTCGAAGCTACTGATCGCGGTCGCGGTTTTGCTGATTCTGGTCTCAATCCCGGCGGCGATTCTTTGGAGCAGTTCCTCGCATTCGATGCTTTCGTTCCAGCCTGCGCCCGCCACCATCGGCCAGGAAACGCCGGTTACGGTTCACGTCGTCAATCCGCATGGCGTCCGGCATATAGTCGCGAGGTTGGAACAAAATGGCGCATCCACGTTGTTACTCCAGACGCAAACTCCGTCCGACCACTTCCTGTTTTGGCGAAGAACGCACGCGCCGCAGGATGTAGCGTTCACCGCTGGCAAAAAGAAATCGCCGAATCTTCAGGAAGGCAAAGCGCGGATTCTGGTAGAAGCGGAATCGAACGATCTGCGGGCCGCCACCGATACGATTTCCGCCGACGTCAACGTCATTCTTCGTCCGCCGGCGCTGACGGCGGACAGTTTCCAGCACTACATCAATCAGGGCGGGTCCGAGATGCTGCTGCTCACGCCGTCGGGCGATTGGACGCAGGCCGGTGTCCGCGTGGGCGCGCTCAGCTTCGACAGTTACCCTGCGACCGGGGGTGGCGGCCAACGGCTCGCTCTGTTCGCGCTTCCATGGGATGCGCCACTGAGCACAACACCGGTGGCCTTCGCCTTGAGCGCGGGTGGCAGCGAAGTCACGGCGAATTTCTCGTTCAAAATTTTCCCGAAGAAATTCCGCGCGCGTGATCTCGCAATCGACGATAAGTTTCTGGAAAAGGTTGTCAACCAGATTGATCCGAACGGTTCTGGCGACCTGCTCACGCGTTTTATCCATATCAACGGCCAGTTGCGCGTCGAAAACAACAAAACGCTCGCTGACCTTCGGCTGAAGAGCGAGCCGAAGTTTCTCTGGACTCAATCGTTTATGCAACTGGCGAATTCGCAAGTGGAATCCGCGTTCGCCGACGTCCGCAGTTACATCTACAAAGGGAAAAAGGTCGACCAGCAGGTGCACCTAGGCTTCGATCTGGCTGTGGTTGCGCACACGCCGGTGATCGCGGCGAACGACGGCCGTGTTGTCTGGGCCGCGCCGCTCGGCATCTACGGCAACTGCATCGTAGTGGATCACGGCTACACGCTGCAATCCATCTACGGCCACTTGAGCGAGATTGGTGTGAAGGAAGGCGAGATGGTGAAGCGCGGCCAAGTGATGGGCAAGAGCGGATCGACGGGCCTGGCGGGCGGCGACCACTTGCATTTCTCGATGCAGGTCGGCGGCGTTCAGGTAAATCCGGTGGAGTGGTGGGACGAGCATTGGATCAAGGACCACATCCAGAACCGGTTCAAGTGAACCCAAAGGTCCTCATCGTCACCGGTGGAGGCCGAGGCATCGGCGCCGCCACAGCACGGGCCGCCGCTTCGCGCGGATACTCGGTGTGCGTGAATTACTTGCACAACCACCAGGCCGCGAGCGACGTCGTCACGAAGATTCAGGAACGCGGCGGCGAGGCCATCGCGGTCCAGGCTGACGTCGCACAAGAGGCGGATGTCGTCGCGCTGTTTGAAACGTGCGCGCAAAAGCTGGGCCGGCCCACGGCGCTGGTGAACAACGCTGCGCGCCTGGAAAAACAAATGCGCCTCGAAACAATGGACGCTCAACGCCTGCATCGAATGTTCGCGGCAAACGTGATCGGCACGATGTTGTGTTCGCGAGAGGCTGTCCGTCGCATGTCGATCCGCGCCGGAGGCGAAGGCGGCAGCATCGTCAACGTCTCATCCGCCGCCACCAAATACGGTTCGCCGGGTGAATATATCGACTACGCGGCGACGAAGGGCGCGGTGGAAGCCTTCTCGCTCGGCCTGGCGCGAGAAGTAGCCGAAGAAGGCATTCGCGTGAACTGCGTCCGGCCCGGATTCATTTACACCGAAATGCATGCGTCCGGCGGCGAGCCGAATCGCGTGGATCGAGTGAAGATTCAGGTCCCGATGCAGCGCGGCGGCCAGCCGGAAGAAGTCGCCGAAGCAATTCTCTGGCTGCTTTTGCCGGCGGCTTCGTACGTAACGGGCGCGTGTCTCGACGTAGCCGGCGGACGTTAGGCCTGTGAACTACACGAGCCTCGCCCGCACCTTCTCGCTCAAGGCCTTCCCATCCACGCGCTTGCCCACTAGCTTGGCCTGCGCAGCCTTCATCACCACGCCCATCTGTTTAGCCGACGTCACGCCTGTCTCCGCCAGCGCCGCCGCAATCGCCGCCTCGATCTCGGCTTCAGTCGGCGCGGCCGGCATATAAGACTCCACGAGTTTCAGCTCGGCCTCTTCCTTGTCCGCCAGCTCCGGGCGGCCGCCCTTGCGAAACATGTCCGCCGCTTCGCGCCGCTGCTTGATCAGCGTATTCAAAATCTGAATCTCGGCCGGTTCATCCAGCGGCTTCATGGAATCGATTTCGTGCTTCTTCAGCGCCGTCTTGATCAATCGGATCGCGCCCAACCGCGCTTCGTCCTTGGCGCGCATCGCCGCCGTGAGATCGCTCTGAATTTTATCGAGTAACGCCATGCCTGTTTGGTATCCTAAGAGTTTCCTTCATGTATATCAAGAAACAGCGACTGTTGACTCCCGGGCCGACGCCGCTGCTGCCGAGGGCCCTGCACGCGATGATGGGTTCCGATATTCATCATCGCACCGAGGATTTTCGCAAAGTCTATCGGTCGGTTCTGGCCGACCTGAAGGAAGTGATGGGCACGTCCAACGACGTTCTGGCGCTAGTCGCATCCGGCACCGGCGCGATGGAGGCCGCACTCACCAACTTGTTCTCACCAGGCGACCGCGTCATCATCTGCGTGGCGGGAAAATTCGGCGAGCGCTGGGCTGAGATGGCCACGGCGTTCGGGCTGGAGACGATCGTCCTCAACGAACCATACGGCGGAGCAGTCGCACCGCAGCGTGTAGCCGACGCTCTCAAGGCGAATCCCAACGTCCGTGGCGTTTTCGTACAGGCGTCAGAAACCTCCACCGGCGCCGAACACGACGTGAAAGCGATGGGTCAGGCCATCCAGAAAACCGACGCGGTCTTCGTCGTCGACGCCATCACCGGCCTGGGCACCATGCCGCTCGACATCGACGGCTGGGGGCTCGACGTGGTCATCGGAGGTTCGCAAAAAGCTTTCATGATTCCGCCCGGACTCGCGTTCCTTTCCATCAGCCCCAAAGCCTGGGCGCACGCCGGCGCGTCCAAACTTCCGCGCTATTATTTCGATCTCAAGAAAGAAAAAAAGAACGCGGCCAACGGTGAATCCAGTTGGACGCCCGCGACTTCGCTACTGCTCGCACTCGCCGAAGCGCTACAATACGTCAAATCTCTCGGCATGGACAAGCTCATCGCGAATGCGCAGCTACTCGCCGCGGCGACACGTTCTGCGGCTTCTGCGCTGGGTCTCGAATTGTTCGCGCCCTCTTCACCCGGTTCGGCCGTGACCGCGATCAAAGCGCCGCCCGGCATGGACTCCGGCGTAATCGTCAAAGAGTACCGCAACCGCTTCGGCTCCATCATTGCCAATGGACAAGGTTCCATGAAAGGCCAGATTTTCCGCATCGCGCACCTCGGCTATTTCGATTTCGCCGACCTGTTCGCGGTCGTCGCCGAGCTCGAGATCATTCTCGCGGCCAACGGTCATCCCGTGAAGTTCGGAACCGGCGTCGCTGCCGTGCAAAACGCCTATGCCAGCGTCGCGCTCTCCCCAGAAGCGGTGATGGTCTGACAGTCCCGCCATGCGAATCCTTTTAGCCGAGCCGTTGGCTCCGGGTGGTCTCAATCTCCTGCGCTCGCAGGAGGGCTGGGAGGTCATCGCCTCGAATCCCAAGGAATACTTGCAGCATATCGCCGACGCCGACGCGCTGATCGTCCGCAGCGGCCTGATCGTCGACGCCGCCGTGCTCGCCAAAGCGCCCAAGCTCCGCGTGATCGGACGCGCCGGCGTGGGAATTGAGAACGTCGATCTTCCCGCCGCCACCGCCGCCGGCATCCTGGTGATGAACACGCCCGGGGGCAACGCCGTCTCCGTTGCCGAACACACCCTGGCGCTTATGCTCTCCATGGCCCGCTCCATTCCGGCCGCCTGCGTCTCGACGAAAACCGGCAAGTGGGAAAAACGGAAGTTCGTCGGAACCGAGCTGCGCGGCAAAACGCTCGGTGTCGTGGGACTGGGCAGCGTGGGACGCGAAGTAGTCCGCCGAGCCGCCGCGTTCGAAATGCGCATCATCGCCAACGATCCCTACGTCAATTCGCAAACCGCCAAAAGCGTCGGCGTTGAGCTGGTGGATCTTCCCACGCTGTACGCCGAAAGCGATTACATCACGCTGCACACTGCGCTCACGCCCGAATCGAATCGCATGCTTTCGCGCGAGGCCTTCGCCAAGATGAAGACGGGCGCGCGTGTTCTCAACTGCGCGCGAGGCGAACTGATCGATCAGGAGGCCCTGGCAGAAGCGCTTCGATCCGGCAAGCTCGCAGGTGCCGCGCTCGATGTTTTCGAGCATGAGCCGCCAGCGTCCGGCGAACCGCTGCTCCAGATCGACACTCTGGTCGCGACCCCGCACATCGGGGGAGCCACTGAAGAAGCGCAGGAGACCGTCGCCATCCGCCTGGCGCAGCAGATCGTCGACTATCTCCGCACCGGCATCGCTCTGAACGCCGTCAACTTGCCTGCCCTCACGCCCGAGCAATACAAGACGCTGAGCCCCTACAGCCAGCTCGCCCAGCGCCTGGGCAGCTTCGCCTCCTACATCGCGAAGGGCAACCCGAAAACCGTTCGGCTGGTGTACTTCGGCAAGCTGGCCGAGTTGAACACGCACTTGGTGCGCAACGCCGGAATCGCCGGTATCCTGCAGCGCTCGCTCGCACGCAACGCAAATTCCGTGAACGCGATGCAAATCGCCGCCGACCGGGGCCTCACCATCGCGGAACGTCACGACCAGCGGGCCGCCCGCACCGACACCATTCTTCTCGAATTGGAAACCGACGCCGGACAAACCGCCGTCGAAGGCGCCGTGCTACTGGATCGGCCGCGCCTGGTGCAAGTAGACGGCATCCAGTGCGAAGCGCCGCTCGAAGGTAACTTGACGTTCGTCGAGAACGCGGACGTCCCCGGCGTCATCGGCTTCATCGGCGACGCTCTCGGCAAGAACGCCATCAACATTGCGACTTTTTCGCTAGGCCGCAAGAAGGCCGGCGATGACGCGATCGCCGTGGTCCAAACCGACCAGCCCGTCCCCGATTCGGTCCTGGCCGAGCTCAGAAAGAACCGCGCCATCAAGCGCGCCAGCAGCGTTAAGTTCAGCGATTAAGTGAGCGCCCAAGTCCTAAGCGAGGTGCTTCAACTCCCCGCACCTCTCGCGGAACTGACGATCTCTGCCCTTACTATCCACCTCCGGGTTTGCCAGCGGCTGCGCCTTCGCGCTACGCTAATCCTTTGTATCCCTCTTTCCAGCGCCAGCCGTCTCATGGGAATCGGCTGAATATGCGATCAAAATCCAGCTTCTTAATGGCGTACCTTTGCGGCGCCGTGATGCTCCTGGCCCAGAGCTCCAGCAGTTCGTCCAGTTCTCCGCAGCCCCCGGCCGAACCGGCGCCGGCCACGTCCTCTCAAAGCACGTCGTCCCAAAGCACGTCGTCCCAAAGCACTGGCAATTCCTCATCGTCGTCAACGTCGTCTTCCTCGAGCCGCGATCAGCAGCACGGCGCCTACGTACGTCGAATTGCCTTAGGCGCCACTCTCTCAGTGGTCGGCCTCAGTCCGCTCAGTACTGGCAGCAGCACTACCACGACAAATCCCAACTCCGCCACATCCATCTCAGATGCCGTCTCCAGCTCCGGCGCGTCTTCGCGAATCGGCTATGGGCTCACTGCGCAAGCCGCCATCACGGAACATTTCGCGGTGGCCGTCGGTGGATATTTGCGGAGGATTGGCTTCACGTCCACGGACAGCATCACCACGACGGTAACGACGTTCATCAACACCATTCCGCAAACCAACACCACGATGACCAGCACCAGCACCGACGCGCGCGCGCGGCTTCTGGATATCCCATTTATGATCCGTTACTACGGCAAGGAGCGGCATACCGCGGGCAATCGCTGGTTTCTTGAAATCGGCGGCGCCTATCGCGATGCCTTCAGTGTTCGTAGTTCGCAGTCGGCCACCGATTCTTCGGGTAACGTCACCTGCTGCACCACCAACGTCGTCACGCCTGCGCACAAATCCTCCATCGGATACTTGGGCGGCGCGGGCGCGCAGTTCATAGATCCATTCGGAATCCGCGTCATCCCCGAAGTTCGCTACATCCGCTGGATCAATCAGATTTTTGAAGACTCCACCACGCACACGCAACGCAATCAGGTGGAAGCCAACCTCACGCTTTCTTTTTAGGAGCCTTTTTCGAACCGCCTGAGCGTGAATCAGTCCGGACGCCGCCCGTTCGTGGCTTCTTCTGACCGGCCTTCGCGTTCTTGTCCACGCGTAGCTTCCACGCCGCGCGCAGCGCTCCCTCCAGCACATCCTCGTTTGCCTGCGCCAGCACAATGTGCGTCGCGCCCATCTTTCCCCATCCTCCCGCGATTGCGACGAACACCCCCGGCTGCTCCCGCACGAAATCAGCCTGCATTTCCGGCGTCAGCATCAGATTCCCGTAGCCCTGCTTGGCGCTAGCGAGCGTCGCGAAAATCCTGCCGTCCACGCGAAAATCCGCCGCGCCCATGTGCGAGCTTTCCTCAGCGCCGGGAAGACTCAGCGCGATCCGCCGAAAATCCGGAATCTTCATGCACCCTGCTCCACGCCCTGCGTCATTGCACCGCGTTCAACTCGTAGCGATGCGGCTTCGGCTGCGCCTTCTCGCGCGCCATCTTCGCAACTTCGGCATCCAGCGCATCGATCGCCGCCATCGTGCGATCCATGCTTGGCGGTTTTTCGACATCGAACGACGTCTGAATCATGTGCCAGTTCGCCCAATGCAGATCGTTGTGGCGATAAATCAACTGCAGCACCTCCATCGCCTGCTGCGACATCGGCGTCGCGATCTCGCCCAGTTCCACACCCGCGCTCCATTCTTCGGCCGGACGAGTGATAACCTCCATGCCGTCGATCTTAAGCGTATACCGTTGGCCGGTATTGAGTCCCATCACCGTCACTTTCTCGCGATTCAGCGTCTCGGTAAAATCCGACACGCCCAGCAAAAAGCGCAGCAGCTCCGGCGCCGGAAACGGCTCGAGCGGCATCGGAAGCGACTGGTCGAGCTGCGTCCATGCAAGCACCGGTTCCCTCGAAAGCTTCGAGACGGACGTGTTCACGCTCCCTAAAACCGCCAACGACGCCGCGTCAATTGCAACTTCCGACACGGCCGCCGGTGCGCTCCAAGCCTTCAGCAGCGCCTCCGCCATGAGGAAATGAATCGGCGCCGACGGATGCACGCGGTCTGGAATTAAGTCTTTCGCCAGCGCCGGATTCGCCCGATTCGCTTTTGCGAGCGCCGCCACTACGCTGGTGTTCAAATCCGCGAACGTCAATCCCTGGCGCATCGCAAGTGCGCGCACGAACGCGCCGTAGCGCAACAGCACTCCATTGTATCCGCCCTCGAATTGCGGCGCCCGCGTCACATCGTCATACGGCGAAGGCTGGATCGCCGTGATGCGCACCGTCGACGCCGCCCTCTTCAAGGATTTCACGATGTGCTCGTAGCCCACCGAATAGGTCTGGAAAAGCGCGGGATCGAACACGCGATACCCGGCGTCGTTCATTCCCAGCATGATCGTCACCACCGTCGGCCGGTAGGAGATCACATCGCGCTCCAGCCGCATGTCGATCGGTCCGCCGATTCCTCCATCCACTGTGTCGCCGGACCAGCCGGAGTGCACGAAGCGCACGTTCAGCTTCGGAAACCGCGTCAAAACATAAGCTTCCGTGAATGTCGTATACAAACGCTGATTGGTAATGCTATCGCCATAGAAAACTACGGTATCGCCGTCTTTCAAATAGAATTCATTTTGCGCCGGAATGCTGGACGCGCACCCCAGGATCATGGCGAAAACGTTCAGGAAACGCATGACTAGTGGATGCTACAATCAGGAATTCCGCGTCACTCTTTGGGAGAAAAGACTGTGCGCGCTCTCATTTTCTCGATCCTGACCCTCCCGTGCCTGGGAGCAAGCTTCGGCGCCGCCGTCCAAGCGCCCGTTCTCCCTTTTGAAGCGCGCGGATCCGAGTATCTGTCTCGCGGATCGGGCTTCGCTGTGTCCGTAACTCCCGCCCGCGAGTTACTGGTAATCGATGGCCACGCCGTAAGCCTGTCCGCTGTGGGCGCCAACCGCAACGCTTCGCTTGAGCCGCTCGACCGAATGCCCGGCCGCGCCAATTACTTCATTGGCCCCAATACACGCTCTTACGATCTTTACGGACGCCTCCGCTGGCGCAATGTGTACCCAGGCATCGACGCGATCTTTCACGCCAACCGCGAGTATCTGGAATACGATTTCGAAATTGCCGCGCAGCGCAACCCGTCTCGCATCCAGCTCGCTTTTTCCGGCGCCGACCGCATTCAAATCGCACCCGACGGCGATCTCGTGCTTACTGCTGGCGCGCGCACCATCCGTCAGCCAAGACCCGTTGGGTATCAAATGATCGCAGGTCAACGCCGCCTCGTCGATGTCGCCTATCGACTGGACGCCTCGAATCACCTCCGCTTTCGTACCGGGGCCTACAATCGCACGCTCCCCCTCATCATCGACCCCCAAATCGTCTTCGACAAAACCTTCGGTGGAAGCGGCCAAACCACCGTCCTAGGCATGGCGCGCGACGCACAGGGCAATCTCTACGTCACCGGTAGCACCAACTCCACCGACTTCGGTGCCACTAGTGGCGCCTTCCAACCGCGCCTCGGCACCGCGCCGCTCATCGTCACCTCCAACGCAGGACAATCCTGGAGCTTTCCCACTCTCCCGGGCGCTGTCTCGGTATTCTCTATCGCATCCGCGCCGTCGTCGCCCAGCACGTTTTACGCAAGCACGCCGATCGGTATATTTCAGAGCACGGACGCAGGCATCACCTGGAAGACGACCCCCGCCACTGGCCTCGCCGGCCCAGCTACAACTCTCGCGGTGGACTTCAACTCCGCCAACATCGTCTACGCCGGCACCGCGCAGAACCTATACGTCAGCACCGACGGCGCCATGACCTTCCGCCCTGCCTCCGACGGGATCAGCGGCCAAGGCATCGCATGCATTGGCCCGAGTCCCACGCAGCCCGGGACTGTCTTCGTGAGCGTCCAAAATCCGCCCGCCGTCTTTCGCAGCGCGGACTCCGGCCAAACCTGGACCTCAGTTTCGTTCCCCGTTGCCCTCGAGGGTCCAGTGGAACCCATCTTGTTCACATCCTCAGGTGCGATCGTCGCCGCGGCATACGAAGGCATCATGATCTCCATCGACAGCGGAAATACCTGGACTCCGGGCGCCGCCGTTCACGCCGACAACAATCAAGGCCTCGCCATTTCGCTGAACTCGAATATTCTGTACCTCCTCGACGCCGCATCCTCCCGGCTCGAGCGCAGCACCGACGGCGGCCTGACGTTCAATGCGGTCCAGATTTCCGCCAAGTTCTCTTTCGAGGCTCGCATCGCAGTGGATCCGAAAAATCCCTCTACTGTCTACGTAGCCGATTACAACATCCTCTATCGCAGCACCGACTCGGGGCAAACCTGGTCCCAGCTCTCGCTGCCCTACACCATCAACCCGCAAACTATCTTCGTATCGCCGGTCGATTCGCGCGTCTTCATCGGAGCATTCACGCAAACCAATGCGTTCGTCACGAAATGGAGTCCCGACGGCAGCCAGGTCCTCTATGCCACCTATGTGGGTGGCAGCGGAGCCGACCAATCGAGCGCCATCGCGGTTGACCCGCTTGGCGACGCCTTCATCACCGGCTACACGACCTCGCCGAACTTCCCCACCACCAACGGCGCGATCCTGAGCAAGCTCACCACCGCGCAAGACATCTTTGTCGCGAAGCTCAGTGCCGACGGCTCCCAGCTTCTCTATTCGACGCTGCTCGGAAGCCAATCCGCCAACGCGTACTCAATCGCCGTCGATGTGAACGGCTCGGCGGCGATCACCGGGAGCGCCGGTACGAGCTTCCCCGTGACAGGCGGCGCGTTCCAAACCAGTCCGCTCAACGGGTGTACCGTCGTCGCTCCGTTAGCCGGCTTTATCACCACGGGCAGCGCATTTGTGAGTCGTCTCCAGCCCAACGGACAAGGCTTCATCTTCTCCACTCTGTTCGGAGGAAGCTGTGCGACGCATGCGTCGAACGTCGCCATCGATGCCGGCGGAAACGTGTGGGTTGTCGGCTCCACGATTTCGCCTGATTTCCCCGTCACCTCGGATGCACTCCAACCGAAACTAGCCGGCGGAGTTGGCTACTACGATGGCTTCCTCACTCGCTTCACTCCCACCGGCCAACTCGGCTACTCCACCTACATCGGTGGCACTGGCTATGACGCCATGAGCGCGATCGCATTCGACGTGCCCGGCAATATCTATCTCACCGGCGAGAGCGGGGGCCTTCTTGTGCCGCAGCGCCCTGGCTACCAACCGCAGGTGAATGCATTTTGCTATGCGTTTGGACCCGGTCCCGCGGTGTTCGAGCCGATGGGTAACGGCATCATTTTGAAACTCGATCCTGCGGCCCAGATCATCGAAGGCCTGACCTACCTGGGCGCACCCGGCTGCCTCGATCCCTCATCCATCGCGGTCGACTCCAACCTCAACGTGTGGGTCGCGGGAAATCTGAACACTCCCAATCCAACTCCGCAGACCGTTAGCCCCGTCCAGATCGGCGGCCAGGGCTTCGTCAGCAAATTCAGCCCGGATTTAACGCAGTTGCTATTCTCAACCTATTTCGATTCCGTCGCCGGCCTTGCGCTGGACTCCTCGGGTCTCGCCTACGTCGCCGGCTCGCGCCAGTCATCCGCTCAGACCGCGTACGTTGCTAAGATCGATCCCACTCCGCCCACGATTTCCATCGACTCCATCACCAGCCCGGATCCGCACGCGAATCCAGGCCCTCGTGGAATCTCCGCCGGTGAAGTGATCCAGCTAAACGGGACAAACATCGGTCCGGCCGCGTCCACGCCCGGCGTCATTCAGCAGGGATTCTTGTCCAGCAACGTGTCAGGCGTCCAGGTAACTTTCGATGGCGTCGCCATCCCGCTGCTTTCCGTCAGCGCGGGGCAAATCGAACTCGTTACGCCATTCGAACTCGCCGGAAAATCAAAGACGACGATCCAGGTCCAATACAACGGCTCGCAATCGAATCCGGTGCAGGTCCCGGTGGACTCCGCCGACGTCCAAATCCTCGGCGTATTCAATGCCGACTTCACACCCAACTCGCAATCCAACCCGGCCGCGCCAAACTCCAACATGACTCTGTACGTCGCCGGTTTGGGCAACACCAGCCCGCCCAGCCAGGATGGCCAGATCAACGGTTTCCCGCTCGCCTCGACCCCAATGCCAGTGCAAGTCGAGTGGTTCGCCAATCAACCCGTAACGTCCTTCCCGGTCACCTATGCGGGTGCAGCCTTCGGCCTCGCAGCCGGCATCTACCAAATCAATTTCGTCGCCCCGCCGCAAACCGTCCAGGGGCTGGAACTGGTGCTGGGCAACAGCATCGTCGCGTCTTTCAACGTGTTCGTCTCGCAGTAGGCATTAGCGAGTTCAGGAGACAACTCATTCCCACTCGATAGTGCCGGGCGGCTTGTGAGTCAGATCATAGAAGACCGCGCAAATTCCTTCCACCCGCATTAGCTCGTCGCTCATTTGGCGCATCAGGTCGTCCGGCATGCGAACCACTTGCGCCGTCATGCCATCCACGGAATGAATCGGGCGCAGCACGATGGAATCCGGTGCACCGGCGATCCCGAGCGGAATCAGCACCACCGGGAATTGCCATACTTGCTCTTCGAAGCCACTCTCGATGGACAATCGCCGCACGATGGCGTCGGCATGGCGCAGGCGAGCGAGCCGGTCCGCAGTGAGCGTGCCCACGGTCGATCGCAACTCGGGAATCGTCGCGCGCCCGCTGACCAGCGCCACCACGCGGTTGATTTCGCCTGTCCGATTCACTAAGTCGGCGGCGGTCTGTTCGTCCGGCACACAGTCCCACGTCAAAGCCAGCACCGCGTGATAACTGCGCGAGTCGCCCTTCACTCCCACCGATCGGATCGGAAGCACCCAGCCCGGATCCATCCGCTCCACCGAGGCTTCCGTCTCAGAGCATAAGCATCGAATCGCAAGTCCCGGGCCCGGGAACGGATGCCGGTGCAGAAACTCGGCCGGGATTCCCAGTTCTTCGCCGATCTCGCGCACTTCATCCTTGTAGAAAGACGCGAGCGGCTCGATGATGCGGCCCATTTCGATCAGCTTCTGAATTCCCGCGACGCGATTGTGGTGCGTCTTGATCACGTCCGCGCGCGCCGTTCCGCCGGATTCGATCGTGTCCGGATAGATCGTTCCTTGCCCCAGAATCCAATTCCCGTCGAGAAACTGGCCGGTACTCAGCACGCGATCCTGCACGGCTACGAACTGCGCTCCGATAATGTGCCGCTTCTTCTCCGGATCGCACACGCCCGCCAGCGAGCCCAGAAACTCGACCTCCGCGCTCTCGACGTGAAACGCGGTTGCCCCTAACTGGGCGAACAGCCCCTGGACATATTCGGTCTCCCCTTCACGCATCAAGCCGGTGTCGACGTAAATGCCGTACACTCTTTCCGGCCCCAGCGAGCGAAGGCACAACGTATACGCGACCGTGGAATCCACGCCGCCGCTGACGAAAAAGAAAATATTGCGGTCGCCCGCCACCGCGCGAATCTCAGCTTCGATCGGACGGATTCGATCCTTCGGATCCCAATCCTTCACGCATCCAGACACACCGAAGACGAAGTTCGAAAGGATCTGCGATCCCGCCGTCGTGTGAACCACCTCGGGATGAAACTGGACTGCCATCAACGGCAAGTTCTGGTGCGCCATCGCCGCCACCGCGCAAGTGTCCGTACTGCCAATGACCTCGAAACCTGGCGGCACGGCCTCCACCTGATCCCGATGATTCATCCAGATTTGCTGGCGCCCGCCGTTCAGGCTTGCGAACAGCGCATGCGGCTTAGCACGCTCCAGCACCGCGAGACCATACTCGCCTTTGTCGCCTTTGCGGACGCGCCCGCCGAGCTCATACGCCATCAACTGCTGGCCGTAACAGATGCCGAGTACTGCGCTGCCGGACGAAAGAATCGCCGGATCGATGCGCGAGCTGTCGGCTTCATACACGCTATCCGGCCCGCCTGAAATGATCAGGCCTTTGCGCCCGCGCAGCTCGGATGCCGGCGTGTCGCTCGGACGGACTTCGGCATATACGCCGAGGTCGCGGATTTTCCTGGCGATTAAGTGACAGTATTGCCCGCCCGCGTCGAGGACGGTAATTTGAGGGACGGATTTTGGGCTGTTCAAACCTTACTGCCGCGGATCTCGGCTCATTCGCTGGACGATTAGCTTCTTGGACGAGTCCAGTAGCGCTTTGGCTTGCGGCATCGCGTCGATCGCCTTGGCGACTTCGGGATCAGTCTCAATCGCGACCTTCTGCGACTCTTCAAAACTGAAACCGGTCGCGTACATTTCCCGCTTCAACTGCACCGCAATCCAGGCGCGGTTGTCGTTCCAATCGGCGTCCGTAAACGCGACGTCCTGCTGCTTCAAATAGTCGCGGAATTGGTTGATTACCCCG
>Ga0335078_10001156_pt1 | contig 39971 bp, 37 predicted proteins | sample Lox_Sample_32_FD_206711 | JGI IMG/M metagenome (GOLD analysis project Ga0335078, IMG submission 206711) | Soil microbial communities from Loxahatchee National Wildlife Refuge, Florida, United States - Lox_Sample_3.2 | ecosystem: Environmental > Terrestrial > Soil > Wetlands | place: USA... | reverse complement strand
ATCGCCAGTGTCCTCTGCTTGCCGAGAGAGTTCATGCTGGCACGACTTTATCTATACTTCCTGTGGAAAGGGAGCACTTAATCAGAGTCTCCCTAGGGCGTCTTCCGAGGCCAAATAGTCCTCCGTTGCTTGATTCACAACTGCTGGCGAATTTAACCTTTCCCGCTACCATGACAAACAACCGTCAACCATCCATTGCAGGATGCCGCTCCACTCCTTGCTCAATTTCTCGGCAAGCTCTGCATCGCGCTCTGCGGCGGGAATGGTCAAAGTGAATGGCAGTAGATTGAACCGACGCCGCACGGCTTCGTCAACCGTGCCCAACCCCGGCTTGTGATTGCCAACAACTATCAGCTTGAATTGCGGGACAAACTCGAAGAAATCTTGTCGCATAAACCGGGCCGCGATACGGTCGCCACCTGTGAGCGCTTTAAGTTTCGATTCAGCCCAGCGTCGGCCATCTTCAGTTTCGGCTGCGGTAACGAGCCGCGCGCCCTGGAGTCCAGCAAGGTCCGTGGGGTGATGCTCATTTCGAGATGCGATGAAAGCTTCAATTGGCGCGGTTCTGGCATAGTCTCCCATCACTCCCGAGATAGTGTTGAGGAAAACCGTTTTTCCGTTTGCGCCCGTGCCATAGAGGAAGAACAGTGCTTGCTCACGTGTGATGCCGGTCAAGGTGTAGCCGCACATGCGCTGCATGAACCCCTGGAATTCAGCATTTCCGTGGGTGATACGAGCCAGAAACTCCTGCCACAGGGGACACTGCCCCCCGTTCGGAGCAACCGCGGTGATTTTTGTGCAGTAGTCCTCGCGGGCGGCGGGACGCAGCGCACCTGTACGCAAATCGACTACGCCAGCGGGAGTATTCAGCAGCCACGGGTCTGCGTCCCACTGATCGACCGTTGCGGCATGGCATCTATCGGCTCGCGCTAATCGCTCGACCGCAGCAATCGTAACGGCACTCGCAATGCGCGGCGCTATCTTCTCTTCACACTCGGCACTTGCCTCACGACATACGTGCCGCGCAAGGTCCATGACGCGACACGTTTCGTCACACTTCCAGCGCGTACTATTCCAAACACTCCAACGTCCCCACGCTGCGGTGTAGCGAAGATCGCCCGCGTGCAAGCGGCTGAATCGGAGCGCGAGAGCGTCATCGGCAAAGGCGGGCGGACGGCCGAAGTCCTCAACGACTTCCCCCTCAGCAGGGCGAAAAAAGCGTGTGCGGACTTTTGTGTGTGGCCTCGGCATCATTGGCGCCCCATCATTGGCGCCCCTCTAGCGCCGGAATCGTGCCACGGAGGATGATCTGTTGAATAGTTTCGTCTGAGAGGCGTACCGCTCGCCCCACTTTCACGTAAGGGACCGCTCGGCGGTAAATCCATGAGCGAAGGCAACTAACCGTGATCCCGAGTTGTTCTGCGGCCTCTGGAAGCGACTTCAGTTTTGGCTGTTTAGAAACCTGCATTTACGTCCTCCTACTGAGTGGCATTAAGTTCGGAATTCATGCTACAGGCAATCATCAAGGAATACCAAGATAATTTAGTTGCTCTATAGTGATAATACGTGCTATGTCTAATTCATGCCGCGCAAGGGGATGTCTACGCTGCTTTACCTGCCATCGGCGGGCTATCGAGGCAGAATCGCGCTTGGGGACCAAGGCCGAGAGGATCTGCAACCCATCTGCGACGCGCTGAATTCCAGGCAACAACCAGAATTGAGAGATAAGCTGCGGCAGTTGGTTGGGCGCTGGCAAGCGTCCGGTCCAAATTTGGAAAAGATGATGTATGAGGATTTCGATCTGTTCGATGACGTGCAACTAGCGTGCCGCGCGCGCTGGACACCACAAGCGGATGGAAGAGCACTTCTTTTGCTGATGCCCGATTACAACGAGGGGATGAAACGCAAAATGAAGCGAGGGAAGGATGGGCAATGGCAAGCAACACCAGAGGCTCAGGCGTTGGTGTTATTCCACTTTCTGACCCTCAATCCTCAGTGCGAGAAACTTGCCGGCCCCTGCGCTCGCTGCGGCCTCTTCTACGTCAAGAAGCGGGCATCCCAAAAGGTGTATTGTTCCCGACGCTGCGGCAATGCTTCTACGGCTGTGATCCGCACTCGCGAGAGACTGGCAGCAGAACACGCGGACAAGCTACGACGGGCCGCGGCAGCCGCACGGAAATGGGCGACGGCCCGCACTTCCCTCGGTTGGAAACCGTGGGTATCGGAGAGGGAGCCAGACGTTACCCCAAAGTTCTTAACCCGAGCAGTCAATAAGGGGGTTTTCAAACCGCCAGTGCGCGAGCAGCGCACGGAAAAGAGGAAGTAACATGTCACTGTTTCGTTACAAGGGCAGCAAGGTTTGGACGATTGATTTTCTTTTTCATGGGCAGCGCATCCGGGAGAGCACAGGGACGCGCTCAAAGACTCTTGCCCAGAAGATCGAAGACAAGCGACGGCGGGCGCTGGAAGAGGGCACGGCGGGTATACGGAAAAACCAGCAGCCCCGGTTGCTCTCCGTTGCGTCAGATGAATGGCTGGACTTGAAGAGAGCTACGCTTGCACCGCGTTCCGTCGTTATCGAAAAAACGAACCTTGCCCATCTTCTACCGGAGTTAGGCCGCAAGCTGGTGTGCGACATTGACGCGCGGGACATTGCGCGATACCAGCGGAAGCGGATTGACGAGGACGCTTCACCAAAGACAGTTAATTTAGAAATAGGGACTCTACGCGCCATACTGAGACGCGGCGGGCAGTGGGCACGCTTGCAGCCCGATGTGAAGATGCTCGCAACGCGCGATGACATAGGGCGAGCCATTACTCAGGAAGAGGAATCGGTACTTCTACAAGCTTGCGGCAAATCCCGCTCTCGCTCTCTGGTTCCATTCGTCACCCTGGCGATTGAAACCGGCGCACGGTATGGCGTAATACGGACCTTGCAATGGGGTAGTGTGGACTTCGAGAACCGTTGCCTGCAATGGGGCAAAGACAAGACGGCTTCGGGAACAGGCCGCGTGATCCCACTGAGCCAGCGCGCAATGGCAGCCCTGAGGTTCTGGGCCACGCACTTCCCGGAGCGCAAGCCAGAGCACTACGTCTTCCCGGCAGAACGCTACGGCGCGGCTGGTGACCAGTTCTGCGCGAAGGCTTACGACGTTGATCCTTCCAAACCCATCGGGAGCATCAAGGAAGCGTGGGAAGCTGCGAAGCTGAGAGCGGGAAGGATACTGAAGGGCGTCTCGGAGGGAGCGGAGCCAGAAGAAAGAGAGATCCCCGTGCTCGTCTGTCGCTTCCACGATCTTAGGCACACGGCAGTATCCCGGATGCTGAATGCCGGAATACCGATTGCCAAGGTTGCCAAGATTGCCGGGTGGAGTCCGGCCACGATGGTACGCATGTCGGCACGGTATGGACACTTCTCTTTGAATGAACTGCGGGGGGCAGTGGAGAGCATCAGCGCTGCGGAAATTCAGTCGCAGTCCCCGGTATTTTCCCCGGTATCGGAATCATCTTCTGCGAAGGGACGCGCTAACTGAAACAAAAGAATGGCTCCTCAGGTAGGACTCGAACCTACAACCCTCCGGTTAACAGCCGGATGCTCTGCCATTGAGCTACTGAGGAGTATGGCGGCGCAGCCGAGCGGCCGCGCTGACGTACTCATCATATCATTTCAAGTCCCTTTTGCCTCGCCTCTCCGCCTCCGCTAGAATTGCACTGAGCTCGAATTGCTCCGAACAAAGTATGACTCTGACGAAATCGCAAGCGCTCGATCTCTACGGCTCCGATGATCTGATCGGACTCGGCATGGAGGCCGGCGCGGTGCGCCGCAAGCTGCATCCCGAGGGCGTGGTCACCTACATCATTGACCGCAACATCAACTATACGAATTTCTGCACTGAGTACTGCACCTTCTGCGCGTTCTACCGGCCGCTGAAAGGGCCGCAGGCGAAGGAAGGCTACATTCTCGATTTCGAAACCATCTACGAAAAAATCCGCGAGACCGCCGAACTCGGCGGCACCGGCGTGCTCATGCAGGGCGGACTGCATCCCGACCTGAAAATTGACTGGCATGAGCAGATGCTGCGCGGCATCAAGCAGCGCTTCCCGAAGATTCATCTGCATTGTTATTCGGCTTCGGAAATCATTGCCATCGCGGAGTACAGCGGCCTGAGCATTCGCGATACGATCTGGCGGCTGCGCGATGCCGGGCTCGATTCGATTCCCGGAGGCGGCGCGGAAATTCTTGACGATGAAGTGCGCTACAAAATTGCGCGCCTGAAATGCCTGACCGACGACTGGCTCAATGTTCACCGCACCGCCCACCAGCTGGGCATGAGGACGACCGCGACTATGATGTTTGGCGTCGGCGAGAAATTCGAGCACCGCGTAAATCACTTACAGCGCCTTTACGATTTGCAGGAGGAAACCGGCGGATTCACCGCTTTTATTCCCTGGACTTTTCAGCCCGCGAACACCGCGCTCGGCGGCCGCCACTGGGAAGAAGCCACCGCAGTCGAATATCTGAAGAACCTAGCGATTTCCCGGCTCTATCTCTCGAACTTTCTCAATGTGCAATCCAGTTGGGTGACGCAGGGCTTGAAAGTCTGCCAGCTCGGCCTGCAATTCGGCGGCAATGACGTCGGCTCTGTGATGCTGGAAGAAAATGTCGTCCGGGCGGCGGGCGTGACCAACTGCACAACCGAAGAAGAGTTGCGCCGCATCATCCGAGATGCCGGGTTCAAGCCGGTTCAGCGGGACACCCTGTACCGGACGTACTTCCTTATCTGACCCAGACCATTTCGGTTTGACCTGCCCCGCCTAAAATGCTATAAAGGCTCGTTCGTGTCGAAGCAGCCCTCGGAGGCTGCGCCGCCGGCTGGCGGCAATTCGGCATGCAACATCCGACGCGGCCAAACTCAGCGCTCCTTATAGTTCTTGCGGTGGAAGCGTGTTCGGAACTCCGGCGATGGGTCCGGCGTTCGATTGCGAAGACCGCCTGCCTGCCGGTTGAGGTGCCCGTAAATCATCCTTAATTAATTTTGTTTCGTGGAGGATTTTCCATGAGCATGAGGCTCGCTCAACTTGCGTCTCGAGGAATCTGCTTCAGTCGAAGTCTGGCAAGCACCCTGGCAACCATACTTGCTGTCGTTGCCCTCGGCGCTTCCACCGCATTGGCACAGCCTGCTGAAACCGGCGGCGGAGAGGCCAGCCTGAAGCTGCCCGATCTTTCGTCCGTTTCTTTCCTCGGCATGGACGGCCACACCTTGCTGATGATCGGCATTCTCTTCTGCATTGCCGGCCTCGGCTTTGGCATGGCGATCTACATGCGGTTGAAAAATCTTCCCGTTCATCGCGCCATGCGCGAAATTTCAGAACTGATCTACGAAACCTGCAAGACCTACCTCACCACGCAGGGAAAGTTTCTGCTGCTGCTGTGGGTCTTCATCGCGGTGGTGATCGTTCTCTACTTCGGCGTGCTGGCGCCGGTGCCGGGCAAAGCCGTGAGCACCACCCTGCCGATCATTCTTGCGTTTAGCCTGGTCGGAATCGCGGGCAGCTATGGCGTGGCATGGTTCGGCATCCGCGTAAACACATTCGCCAACTCGCGCACAGCATTTGCCGGACTTCGTGGCAAGCCCTACCCCATTTACAGCATTCCTCTGCAGGCGGGTATGAGCATCGGCATGATGCTCATCAGCGTGGAATTGCTGATCATGCTTTGCATTCTGCTGTTCGTTCCCGGCGACTATGCCGGCCCATGCTTTATCGGCTTTGCTATCGGCGAATCTCTGGGCGCGGCCGCCCTGCGTATTGCCGGCGGTATTTTCACCAAGATTGCCGACATCGGCTCAGACTTGATGAAGATTGTGTTCAAAATTAAGGAAGACGATGCCCGCAACCCGGGCGTGATTGCCGACTGCACCGGTGACAATGCCGGAGATTCCGTCGGCCCCAGCGCCGACGGATTTGAGACCTATGGTGTGACCGGCGTCGCCCTGATTACCTTCATTCTGCTGGGAGTGAAGAACCCAACGGTGCAAGTGCAGTTGCTGGTGTGGATCTTCGTCATGCGCATCATGATGCTGGTCTCGAGCGCGGTGGCCTACTTCATCAACAGCGCCATCGCGCGCGGCCGCTATGGCAACGCCGATCAAATGAACTTCGAGGCGCCGCTCACGTCGCTGGTATGGCTCACTTCGATCGTTTCCATTGTTTTGACCTACATTATTTCGGTGTTGATCGTTCCCGACATCGGCGGCGACACCAGCCAATGGTGGAAGCTCGCCACCATCATTTCCTGCGGCACCCTGGCCGGCGCACTGATTCCGGAACTGGTCAAAGCTTTTACCTCGACCGAATCGCGGCACGTGCGCGAAGTCGTAACCTCGGCCCAGGAAGGTGGCGCGTCGCTGGGAATTTTATCCGGTTTTGTCGCCGGAAATTTTTCCGCCTATTACCTGGGATTCTCGATGGTGGTTCTCATGTCCATCGGCTACGTCATGAGCACCATGGGACTTGCCGAAGCCGCCACCATGGTGGCCGCTCCGGTGTTCGCCTTCGGCTTGGTTGCTTTCGGATTTCTTGGCATGGGTCCAGTGACCATCGCGGTAGATTCGTATGGCCCAGTCACCGACAATGCCCAATCGGTTTATGAGCTCTCGCTGATCGAGCAGGTACCCGGGATCGAAAACGAACTGAAGAAAGACTACAACTTCAACGTGAACTTCGATCGCGCCAAGCACATGTTGGAAGCCAACGATGGCGCAGGCAATACGTTCAAAGCCACCGCAAAACCCGTGCTCATCGGCACAGCGGTTGTGGGCGCAACGACCATGATCTTCTCCATCATTATGGCTCTGACCAATGGCTTGACCGAGAATGTCAGCAATCTCTCGTTGCTTCATGCGCCGTTTCTGCTGGGGCTGATCAGCGGCGGAGCCGTCATCTATTGGTTCACCGGCGCTTCCACGCAGGCGGTCAGCACCGGAGCGTACCGGGCAGTCGAATTTATCAAAGCCAACATTCGGCTCGAAGGCGTGGAAAAAGCCTCGGTTTCCGACAGCAAAAAAGTCGTCGAGATTTGCACTCGTTACGCGCAAAAGGGCATGTTGAACATCTTCATTGCAGTGTTTTTTGTGACCCTTGCCTTTGCCTTCGTTGAGCCGTTCTTCTTTATCGGATATCTGATCTCAATCGCGATTTTCGGCCTCTACCAGGCCATCTTCATGGCCAACGCCGGCGGCGCCTGGGATAATGCCAAGAAAATTGTTGAAGTCGAACTGAATCAGAAAGGCACCGAATTGCACGCTGCCACGGTGATTGGAGACACCGTCGGCGATCCGTTCAAAGATACCTCATCTGTGGCTTTAAACCCGGTCATCAAGTTCACAACTTTGTTCGGCCTTCTTGCCGTGGAACTCGCCGTCTCCCTGACCCGCGAGCAGGGAGCCGGATTGAGCCGAGTCCTCGCTCTGGTCTTCTTCGTGACCTCGTTCGTGTTCGTCTACCGCTCGTTCTATGGAATGAGAATTGGCAAAGAACTGGCGGCAAGCGAGAGGGCGCACGCCACCGCCGATTGAAGCTACCGCAAGCTTTCCGTCCAGGAGCAGACCGCATCTTTCTGCTCCTGGCTTAATCGCGCCCCGTGATGGACCAAAAGATATTTGCCGTCCGGCATATCCCCATTCACGATCTGCTCGCAGATTTCTTCCAGCTTCTGTTCCCGCTTGTTCTCGGCATAAGCAACCCACTCAGAAAAATTGAGATGGGCCCGGCCTTCGTGTACATCATGAGCGATTAACCAGGAGGCCGGAGCGATCCGGCTATACCACGGCCAGACTGTATGGAAGGAATGGCAGTTGCTGCAGGAGCTCTCCAGCGTGGTCGCGACTTCCATTGGAACCGGTTCAACCTCATAAATACTGTGCGAGGGCACTACGCCCGGATTGCCAGTATCCACCGGAACGAACTGAATCGCTGCGATCACGGCCACAACGATCCCCATCCACAACCCGATTGCGCGCGAGCTATTGCCGGAGCGACCTAACGTAGCTGATCACCTGCCATATCTGTTGATCCGGAAGCTTGGCCCACGAGGGCATGCCTTTCTTCATATTTCCATTGACCAGAAGCCAATGCAAGTCGCCTTCCGTCGCCTGCTGTAAAACTCGCTGGCTGCGCAGCGGCGGCCGCTTCTTCGTGCCTTCCGCGTTCTCACCGTGACAATGCAGGCAGCGATCCACATATACCCTTCGACCTGCGGCAATCGCATCAACTTGGCCGCGGTAAGGGTTGGTTCTCTCATGATCTCGCGCCGGAACCTTGGCGAGCCATGCGCCATCCCACTTCGGTACCGCAAAGGCAACCACGCAAGATACCACGATCATGGCTAGCGCGATAATCAATTTGCGAGTCATTGGGCGCCGCGGCGAAACCGGCTCAAAATCTGCTCAATCTCGTAAGAAACTCCGAAACGGTAAAGGCGCGGCACGCTGTAATCGTTCAACCCGAATTGTGGTGAGAATGAAAACGTGGTGCCATTCGGTGACGTCCAGTTGATCGTGGGCCCGAGATATTGTGACGTTAACCTGGTTCCAAACGTGTACCGATCGCCCAACCCGCCGTACATCTCGACTCCCGCCTGAAACCTTTCGGCGCAGAGAGTGCAGTTGTGAGCGCTGGCCTCCAGCGCAAGAGGCCGGCTTGCTCCAAATGCGTAGCCGAACTCCCACGGATCGTTAGAAAGATTCTTCTCGGCAATGATGTTTTCGCTGACGTTCCACCCCCGGAAGTTGCTTCCCAAAATCAGCTTGGTTTCAATCTCGCGCTCCTTGTCCCGGCGGGCGATCGAGTTCGGCACCAGAAAATCAGGAAGGCCGTCATGGCCCACGACCTCGCGCAAGGCTTTGTCCCCGCTCGTATCTTCGAACTCCACATAAATCACGGGATTGATCCAATGCTCCCGCAGCAGCGGCCGAAAACGGTTTTCCCACCGAAAACCGGTGAAGATCGTGCTGTCGTGCTGCGTCATCTGCCCATCCAGATAGAATTCGGAAGTCCAGAAAGCCTTGACGCCGTATTCAAATTCGACCGTCGAGCCTACAAAACGGTTCGCCCCTTCAGGTTTCCCATCCGCGGCAAAAAACTCGATGTCAAGATTGCCGGGCTCCTCCATTTCATGGGAATAGGTCACAAAGTAGGGGCGTTCCTGCGCCAGTAGAACTCCTGCGAGCAGAAATACCCATACCACGATTGCGGGTATGCGCATCATGTTTTTCTCGATAGCCGAAGACTTTGCCTGATTGTTGCAACCCAGTTGCAACTAGAAACGCTGAATGTATGCTACCCATGGCAGGGCAGCCCGTCAAGACGACTGCACATTTTTTGTTTCAGGATTGTTGCAATCAATTGCAACGCGATAGTAAGCCGCTAAACCGGAGCAGAAGCGTTGCGGCATTGCGGGCAATAGCCTCCGACTTCCAGCCGGCTGACCACAATGTGGAACTGGCACTCGCGCTGGATCTGCCCCTTCAAGCGGTCGAAGAGGTCGCTTTCGAACTCAATGATTTTCCCGCAGCGCAGGCAGGCCATGTGGATATGGTCGCGCTGGGGACGCCGCTCATAATAGTGCTTTTCACCCTGCATGTGCATGAGGTCGAGCTCATCCACAAGCCCGTGCCGTTTCAGCAGGCTAAGTGTCCGGTATACCGTGACCCGGTCAATCTGAGGATCGAGCCGGCGCGCCTGGCGCAATATCTGGCTGGCGTCGAGATGCTGCTTGGCCATCTCCACCACGCCAAGGATGGTTCTCCGCTGCCGCGTCATGCGCAACCCGCGCGACATCAGCTCCGCTTGCAGGCGTCCCGGGGCCTCGGTTTGTGGCAATGGCATCGGTTATTACCTCACTTATTGAAACACATTTGCAACTGCCTGCTCAATCGCCTTTCATTCTCTCCTTCACGTTGTGGGCCAGTTTTTCGATTTCCTCCGCTTTCCTGACTACGTTGAGGGAAAGCATGTTCTCGTCGGTTTCATCCACATAGTCCTTCAGTTCCGTTGCCAGTTTCAACAACTTTTCGCTGTCGCTCTTGATCTGCTCCTCCCGTCGCTTGTTCGCCTCTTTGGCCATATCCTTCTCCATTTGGGCGCGCGTCTCGTCGTTGGGCTCGGGGCGTGTCCGTCGCGGCGGCGTGGGCGCTCCAGGCGGATAAGTCGACTCTTGTCCAGATGCGGAATGAACTCCGGCGAGCAGAACCAGGCACAGCACGATACGTGGAATTGCCATCGCCACCTCAATACAGCAGGGACTAAAACCGATTATACGGCGCGTCGGCAGCGGCTTTGACCGCCCTTGTTATAATCGCGCCCGTGGCGCTGCATTATATCTTGGCATCCCTGAGCCTTCCCGAGGAGGGGAGCTTGCCGGAATTGCTCCGTGGCTGGGGAGAGGACACGCGCCTGTTTCTGCGCCACGACGTCCCGAAAATCGTTCTGGTCGTGGTCGTGTCCTTCCTGTTGATCCGGCTCTTGCGCCTGATCACTGTCAAAGCTGTCGCTTTGCAGACCCGCAAACTCCCCGCCGGCATGCGGGCGCAACAAATTCGCACCCTCGCCGGCGTTATCACTAGCATCGGAGTGTTTCTCATTACGTTCGTTGCGGTCCTGGAACTGCTGCCGCTTCTCGGTCTGAATCTCGGTCCCCTGCTGGCCAGCGCAGGCGTGGCCGGTCTGGCCATAGGCTTTGGCGCGCAGACCCTGGTTCACGACTTCATCAACGGGTTTTTTATTCTGTTCGAGAACCAGTATGACATCGGCGACAACATCCGGATTGCCGGCGTAAAGGGCGCAGTCGAATCCATGACCCTGCGCCACACCGTGCTGCGCGACGACGACGGCACCGTCCACATTGTCCCCAATAGCCAGATCACCATCGTTTCCAACACTACGCGCGACTGGTCACAGATGACGCTGCGGGTGGTTGTGGCCTACAGCGAACCTAGTGACCAGATCGTCAAGTTGCTAAACGGAATCGCAGATGACATTCGTCACGACCCCGCGTATGCCAACGACATCGTGAGCGATATTGACGTTCCCGGCATTGATCGCGTGGGAAACGGCGAAGCCGAGTATCTCGTGCTGATCAAGACGAAGCCGAATAAGCAATGGGCCGTCACCCGCGAATTGCGCCGCCGGATCAAACGATCCTTCGAAGACAACAAGATTCAAACCGCCGGGCCGGATAGAGTGTTTGTGCTGGATCAGGGAAAGTGAACCGGCCGGTCTACCCCACCGCGTACTTCCCTCTTTCAATCATCTTGCCCGCGATCTGCTGCCGCAGTTCAATCGTATTGAACGGATCGTACTTCGCCAGACGCCGCAGAATGGCGAGCTGCGTCCTGAGCATGTCCCCATCGGCGACTGCAGCGATCACCTTCTTCGCGGCTGCTTCGATCTTTTCCATGGCCTGCGATAAATAGACGCGAGTCATTGCAATCGGCAGCACCGCTGCTGCCTCGCCCTTTGTCTCCGCGATTTTCTGCGCGCGCAGCACAGCAGACTCCATCGCATAGGTCTCGATCACCATGTCAGCGATCACGCCCATGATTTCCTGCTGGTCCTGAATCGCCTGCATGTATTTCTGCGTGGCGGCTCCGGCGGCGAACAAGCCCAGCTTCTTGGCTTGCGCTACCAGTTTGCGTTCTTCCGCCAGCGATCCTTCAATTTCTTCCCCTGCCGATGGCCCGGATAGAACTTCATCCATGAGTTTCTTGATCGCCGGCATCAGCGGTAGCTGGCCTGACATCGCCCGCTTCAAGAGAAAGCCGGTGATGATCAAGCGATTGATCTCGTTTGTGCCTTCGAAAATACGGTTGATTCGCGCATCCCGATACGAACGTTCTGCGGGATACTCTTCGACGAACCCGTAGCCGCCATAAATCTGCACGGTTTCGTCCACAACGTAATCCACCATCTCCGAGCCCCAGACCTTAATGATTGAGCACTCGACCGCATATTCTTCAATGGCTTTGCGGGTCTCCTGCGCGGCCTGGCTCGAAGATTTATCCACCTCATTGAGGGCAACGTCCATCATCCCCACCGTGCGATAAATCAAAGACTCGCCGGTATAGATGCCGACTGCCATGTTGGCCAGCTTCTCGCGAACTAGACCGAAATCGGCAATGACTTTGCCGAATGCCTTGCGCTGCCTGGCGTAAGCAATGGAATTCTCCAGCGCGACCCGCGCTCCGCCCACGCACATGGCGCCCAGTTTGAAACGGCCAACGTTCAGAATGTTGAAGGCGATCACGTGCCCTTTGCCGATATCTCCCAACACATTTTCCACCGGCACTTTGCAGTCATTCAGGATGATGGGGCAGGTGGAAGACCCGCGAATCCCCATCTTGTGCTCTTCTGCTCCGACGGCGAAACCAGGGAAGGTCTTCTCCACCAGAAACGCCGTAAACTTTTCCCCGTCCATTTTCGCGAACACTGTGAACAGATCAGCGAAGCCGGCGTTGGTAATCCACATCTTTTCGCCGTTCAGCAGGTAATGTTTGCCGTCGCTCGAAAGCACCGCTCGGGCGCGGCAGTTCAGGGCATCCGACCCGGAAGAAGCTTCCGACAACGCATACGCTCCCACAATTTCTCCCGCTGCCAGCCGCGGAAGATATTTTTTCTTTTGTTCTTCCGTCCCGAAATACACGATGGGCAACGTTCCAATACCGCTATGCCCGCCCCAGGTGGTCGCGAAACCCGCGTATTTCGCAATGTGCTCTGCAATCACCGCGGCCGTAACCTTGTCCAGTTCCAGGCCGCCGTAGGCCTCGGGAATCTCGGCCCCGCTCAGTCCCAACTCACCGGCTTTTTTCAGAAGCTCGCGGGTGACGGAAAAATCCTTGTGCTCGATCCTATCGATATTCGGCAGGATTTCATTATTGGCGAATTCTTCCGCAGTCTGTCCAATAAGCCGATGCTGTTCGGTAAAGTCTTCTGGAGTGAAAACTTCGTCAGGCCGAAGCTCCTCGAGCAAGAAGCTCCCGCCAGTGATCTTGGTGCCCGGAATTGCTGTACTGGTAGCCATAATTGCACCCTTTCTTACTTACTGGTGAACCAGAGGATGATCAAAATTATTTCATTCTTCGCCGCATTTGCCATCAAGCAAGTTGTTCATGAGGTTACGTAAGGTGGATGCCCTCGGAATGACGCTATCCTGGCCAAGCTTCGGCCTCTATAACCTGGTCTATACCACAAAGCGGGGGAAATCCTCAGTGATCTTCGGGCCATTTCAGAAAAGATTTTCGAAGACTCCGGCCGCGCCCATTCCGCCGCCTACACACATAGTTACCATGCCATACCGTGCCTTGCGCCGCTTGAGTTCACGAATAACGCTCGCCGTCAATTTGGCTCCGCTACAGCCTAGTGGATGACCAAGCGCAATTGCTCCCCCGTTGGGGTTGACCTTCCCGGGATCGAGCCCGGCTTCTTTGATTACAGCCAGCGATTGCGCCGCGAAAGCTTCGTTGAGTTCAATCACGTCAATGTTAGAAAGTTTAAGACCGGCAAGCTTCAGTGCCTTGGGAATCGCGAATACCGGGCCCAGCCCCATTTCTTCCGGCTTGTATCCGGCGGTCGCGAATGAAACATATCGCGCAAGCGGTTGAATCCCGAGTTGTTTCGCCCGCTCAGCCGACATCACAACTGCAGCCGCCGCCCCATCCGACATCTGCGAAGAATTTCCTGCCGTTACAGTGCCTTTGGCATGAAAGGCCGGCCTAAGCGCGAGCAGGGCTTCGAGAGAAGTCTCGGCTCGCGGACCCTCGTCAATTTTGAAGACTATCTCGTGCCGTTTCGGTTTCGAGCCGTTCGCGGTGCTGAAACTCACCGGCACAGGAACGGTTTCATCCTCAAACTTACCGCTTTGAATTGCCGCCACCGCCTTTTGGTGGCTGCGCAGGGAGAATTCGTCGGCTTGCTCGCGAGTAATCCCCAAGCGCTGTCCCACCCGCTCCGCGGTAAGTCCCATCGTTAGATACGCATCGGGATAATGATCTACCAGCCAGGGATTCGGCGAAATCTTGTGCCCGCCCATTGGAATCATGGACATCGACTCGGTACCCCCCGCCACAATCACTTCCGCTCCTCCGCTCATGATGCGCTCGGCAGCAATTGCAATGGCCTGAAGGCCCGAGGAGCAAAAGCGATTGATTGTCAGTGCCGAAACCTCAACCGGCAGCCCTGCGCGCAAAGAAGCAATGCGGGCCACGTTCATGCCTTGTTCAGCTTCAGGCATGGCGCAGCCCAGGATGACGTCCTCGATTTCTTTCGCATCCACTTGCGGCACTCGCTCCAGCGCGCCTTTCATAGCGATGGCGGCAAGTTCATCAGGACGGGTAGCTCGGAGCGTGCCTTTGAAGGCGCGCCCCACCGGAGTACGAACGGAAGAAACCACTACGACCTCACGCATAATAGCTCCCCAACTAGTTCAAATTTGAAATTGGCTCTACACGCTCAATATACCGCGTGCAATCGGACCTGCGCGACGTACTCAGGAACCTCCCGGCGTGCTGATTTTCGCCAATACTCCCGCCAGCGCGTCCATCGCCAGGTGGCTCGCGTGAGTGGAAGCCTCTGGCAGCCCGCCAAGATCGCGCACCAGTTCCTCGACGCCCATTCTTCCCGCCTCTTCCACGGTTTTCCCTAAAACCAGCTCCGTAAGTGCTGACCCGCAAGCCATTGCTGGAACGCAGCCTTTCGCGCGGAAGCGGATCGCGGACACCCGCCCGTCACTAACCCGTACACTCAATTTCAATACGTCACCGCAGGCCGGATTCTCGACCTGCGCCCACGCATCCGCATTGGGGAGATCGCCGCCATTGCGCGGATTTTGAAAGTGATCCAGAACCTTGGCGGAATACATCCTAGAATTGTAGTCGTTACGACGGGAGACGGGAGGCGGCACTCAGCGTCACTCTGCTGTACTATGTCGCCAGTCTGATGTATTTCCAGCACTGCCCAAAACGTATTGTTTCTCTTCAGCCAAGCGCGACCGTCATTTTGGCGACCCTCGGAAGGCTGGACTTGGTCGTCGCTTGCACCCGGTATTGCCTGGAGGTGTGTCCGCGAGCCAAGGGCCGGATCATTGTCGCCGATTCCTGGACCGCCAAAACAGAACAGATTCTGTCGGCAAAGCCGGACGTCGTCATCGCCTCGGTTCCCTATCAGGAGAAAGCTGTTGTCGAGATCATGAAGTCAGGCGCCCGCTTTCTCGGTCTGTCGCCTCGGAACCTCGAGGATATTTACTGTGACATAACATGCATCGCCGGGATGGTCGGTGCTTGCAATCGCGGCGAACAAATCGTGCGCGAGATGAAGCGCCAGGTCGCCGCCTTCCACAGGAAAACCAGCAAACTGCCGGCTGTTAGAGTCTTCTGCGAGGAATGGGGAAAGCCGCTCATCGCATCACAGCCGTGGGTGGCTGAATTGGTTGAGGCCGCCGGTGGAATATTCGCAGGCGTTCCGGGAGCCAAAACCTCCGCTCAGGACGTCTTGCAGGCCGGCCCGGATGTGCTCATAGCCGCCTGGTGTGGAGCAGGCGACCGGGTTCCGCTGGAGAAAGTTGTTCGGCAGCGTGGCTGGAGCAATATGCCTGCCGTCAGGAATGGTCGCGTTTACTGCATCCGTGACGAGTTCCTGAACACGCCTGCTCCTACCTTGATTTCTGGCCTGCGCGCCCTCGCCGCGGCCCTCCACCCGGAACATTTTCCGCAGCCTGACGGGATCCGCTCGCTTACCAAAGTATAGGTGTGCAAAATCAAGCATCTGAATTAAGATTCCACCATGTCCTCTGCTCCCAAAGTGGACGATGTCAGGCGCGATCTCGACCAACTGGCCCAGACCGCAAAGTCGGTGGACCATCTGATGTCGAGCATGGTCAATATGCTGCATGAGCGTATGCTGAAATACAACTGGGTAGGCTTTTACATGATTGAGGATTCGGAGGAAGGGGAATCCGCCAGCCTGGTGCTGGGCCACTTCAAGGGCGCCATGACGCCCCATGTCCGCATCTGGATGAATCAGGGAATTTGCGGCGCGGCGGCTTCGACCGGCAAGACCGTGATCGTGGATGACGTAAGCAAGGACCCCCGCTACCTGGCGTGTTCGCTCGAAACCAAGTCTGAGATCGTGGTGCCAGTGTTCGTTCGCGGTAAAGTGGTCGGCGAGCTGGATATTGACAGCCATTTTCCTGCCGCATTCCATGATGAAGACCGCCAGCTGGTCGAATACTGCGCGCAACTTACAGGCAGGTTCCTCGAGCAATTCCCAGCTTGAATTTCAGCAGCTGCGTCTTAACGACACTTGCCTCGTTCCCGATTCGTGCGGCACTGGAACTGAGCTAGCGGAGCAATCACACGATGAAGCGGGTAGTGGCAGCCCTGATTGTCAACGATGTCGGTAAGATACTGGTCTGCCAACGCACCCGTCATCAGGTCATGCCTCTGAAATGGGAGTTTCCCGGCGGTAAGATCGAGGAAGGCGAGCAGCCCCGCGACGCGCTCCGCCGCGAACTTGACGAGGAACTCGGAATTGATGCCCTCATCGGCGAGGAAGTGGCGCGCTTTCAGCATGAATATCCGAGCGGTGGCGTGGTTGAACTCCGCTTTTTTGTCGTCCGTCAGTATCAAGGAGAAATCGAAAACAGAATCTTCCGCGATGTCCACTGGGTGGCCAGCCACGAACTGCCCTCCTACGACTTTCTCGATGCTGACTTGGACCTCGTTCAGGGATTGGCTGCTGGCAAGTACATCTAATCCGATGGTTAGGATGACCCATTCGCCGTTGCCAGGCGGCGTCCTCCGGTTCAGTTAACAAGGTTCAGTTAACAGGTTCAGTCAGGAATCAGCTCCCGCCCCCTCGCAGCGTCCAGAACCACGCAGCGGTCAGGCCGATCATGATCACGGTCGTCGTCCAGGCCACCACGTTAAACAAGCGTGAGTTCACATATTCGCCCATGAGTGACTTCTTATTTACCAGCAGCAGCATGAAGAGCAGTACAAAAGGCAGGACCGCGCCATTCACCACCTGGGAAAGCACGGTGATCTTGATGAGCGGGAGGTTCGGCGTGAGAATCACCCCGGCGCCGGCAATGATCAGCACGGTGTAAAGCCAATAAAACACCGGGGCCTCGCCAAATTTTTTCCCCACCCCGGACTCAAACCCCAACCCCTCGCAAACCGTGTAAGCCGTAGATAACGGAAGAATAGAAGCCGCAAACAACGAGGCGTTGAACAACCCCATGGCGAACAGGATGTAAGCATAGTCTCCTGCCAGGGGACGCAAGGCCTGGGCGGCGTCTTTCGCGTCAGAGATATTGCGGTACCCGTGCACGTAGAGTGTTGCTGCGCACGCCACAATGATGAACCACGCCACTACGTCGGTAAAAACGCAGCCCGAAATCACATCCAGCTTGGAGGCAGCGTACTGGCGCCGGCTGACGCCCTTTTCTACGATCGACGCCTGCAGGTAAAACTGCATCCACGGCGCGATCGTGGTTCCCACCACTGCGATCACCATGTACAAGTAATCCTGGTGCAGAAACATCTCTGCTCGTGGCGGTTTCACAGTCGCGGCGAGCGCATCCAGCCAGGCCGGTTTGGCGAGCACTCCTGCGAAAATATAGGTCACATAGAAAAAAGAGGCGGCCAGAAAAACCTTCTCTACGCTTTTGTATTGCCCTTTCACCACGATCAGCCACACAATCACGGCGCAGACCGGGACCGTGCGGTACCTCGAAAGTCCGAACAATTCCAGGCTGCCGGCAATACCCGCGAATTCTGCCACAACGTTGCCGAAGTTTGTGATCAGGATCCCGATCATCATGAAGAACGTGATGCGCAGTCCAAACTCTTCGCGAATTAGGTCGCTGAGCCCCTTGCCGGTGACCGCCCCCATTCGGGCGCAGATTTCCTGGACCACGATCAGGGCGAGGGTGATGGGAATCATGGTCCACAGCAGCAGATGCCCAAACTGCGCTCCGGCGAAGGAGTAGGTGTAGATGCCCCCTGCATCGTTGTCCACATTCGCAGTAATGAATCCCGGCCCCACGACCGCGAAAAACAGCAGAATCCGGACCTTCCAGCGTTTCAGGAATCGCATCGGCGCATTTCACAAAATGGCTTCGACAACAGAACGACGAATCAGGATAACCGTGGCAGGGTAATCTGAATAGCTGAAAAGTGGGTTTTCTCCCATGGCTGGCTAGATCTTTTGCCGCAACACGCTGATGACATCATCGGAAGTGATGACTCCGATTAATTTCCGGCCGTCATCCACGACGGGGAGCGTAAGGAGATTATATTTGTCAAAGAGTTCTGCAACGTCTGCATCGGAGGTCCGCTCGCCAGCCGAAATCAGAGGCTCCTGCGTCACCGACAACAATGGAGTGTCGGAAGTCGCCGTTACCAGTTTGGCCAGCGGTACCGCTCCCACTAAGGTACCGTGCGAATCTACCAGGTAAATCATGCTTACGATCTCGAGGCCCCCTTCGAAGTTGCGCAACGCCTCAACGGCGTCATGCACCGACGCGCTCACCCCCACGGAAAGATACTCGGTATTCATCCGTCCCGCGGCGGTGTCTTCGCCAAACTCCAGCAGTTCAGCGATCTCCTGCCTCTCTTCGGGCGCCATCTCCCGTAGAATTTCGGAGGTCCGTTCCTCAGGCAGGTCGGCGAGCAGGTCCGCGGCGGCATCCGGATTCATCTCCTCTACGATGTCGGCCGCGCGGTCGGAATCAAGCGACTCAACAATGGCCTTCTGGACCTTGGGATCAACTTCCTCGAGTGCCTCCGCCGCCACTTCCTGATCCAGCGTCTCAAACACCGCTTCTCGCTCATCCGGAGCGAGTTCCTCGACAATGTCGGCGATGTCCGCGGGGTGTAATTTCGCCAGGCGTTCGTGCGAAATCTTCAGCTTTACTCGCCGCGCTGGATCGGTCTCGATGAGATCTACGAATTCCCAGGGAATCAACCGCGGAGGAATCTGGCGCAGTAAAGCTCGCAGTGCGGCCGATGGTACCACACCCTTCAGCAGCCGGCGCACTGCGCCGCGAGCGCCCACATCCACCGAACCAACTCGGAGAAAAAGATGCGAGTTACTGAATTCCGGGTGCAGATCCACATCGTTGACCCGGACCACTTTGCGCCCGTGAACATCAATGATCTGCTGATCCAGCAGGTCGCGCTCAAGCAGGAAAAGGCCTTCCGAACCGTCCGCGGCCTGCCAGGTGGAAGACGCAGTCGCGCTTCGGATTGCTCCATTAAGGGAAGTGACCGACCCTAGAGGCAAAATTCTGTTTCCCGCTTTAGTGCGCACGATCATCGCGGCGATGCGGGTCCGGTCCTCTTGCGGAGCAATTCCCAGTTCGCGCACCCGTCCCACCCGGCCCGAGGGATCGAAGACCGGCAAGCCCAGAAGTTCGGTAAGCGCAACCGTGGACATTCCGCTCTGAGAATACGAAACTCCCGAGACAGAATCCAGAAAACATTGGAAGATAGTTCGAATCCGGGCACCATTTCGGGTGCTGCGTGCCGGGTCCCCCTCGTCTCGCGGGCTTCGCTAGACGTGGGAAGTAGTCTGCCCCCGTCGCCCCTTTTGCCTCGTGCCCGCCCCGCGTGTTATCCTCATTATCGTTACAAGAATCTGAAAACAGAGACAGGAGTGCATTCGGTTAGTGCTAGCCAGAGAGCAAAAGAAGTCCCTGATTGACCAGTACGGCACGCATCCTACAGACACCGGGAGTCCCGAAGTTCAAATCGCGTTGCTGAGCGAACGCATTGGTCAGTTAACAGAACACTTCAAAACCCACCTCAAGGACCATGGCTCTCGCCGTGGCCTGTTGATGCTGGTCAGCAAGCGGCGCCGTTTACTCGATTACCTTAAGACTTACGACACCGATCGCTATAAGACCGTTGTGCACAAGCTGGGTTTGCGCAAATAACTTTGCGCTTGGGATACGAGGTGTGGCTGATCCTTTCTGGCTCCGGCGCGCGGCATGAATTCCATCGCGCCGCCAAACGGGCATTCAACCAGGATGTTGAGAGTGGCATCTCCCGGCTATTTCAGAATGCTGCTGGCCCTAACTTATCAAACCGTGGAATTCCCCACAGAACAAGACCAGCGGCACTCCGCTGCCCTCCTGCTAAAAGGAAACCATCATGAAATACGAAGTATCTGTTGAACTTATCGGTGGCAAGCACCTGAATTTTGAAACCGGGCATTTGGCCAAGCAAGCCCATGGCGCAGTCGTGGTTCGCATGGGAGACAATGTGATCCTGGCAACCGCCGTCGCCAATGCCGATCCTCGCGAAGGCATAGATTTCTTCCCCTTGACCGTGGATTACCGCGAGTACACCTACGCCGGGGGACGCATTCCCGGCGGTTTTATCAAGCGCGAAGGCCGTCCCAGCGAGCGCGAAATCCTCACCAGCCGGCAGATTGACCGCCCTATCCGCCCGCTTTTCCCGGAGGCCTTCCGCTGTGAAACCCAGGTCATCGCGTTTGTGCTTTCGGCGGACACCGAAAACGACCCTGACGTCGCTGCCATTAACGGCGCATCGGCCGCCCTCACCATTTCAGACATACCGTTTCAGGGCCCGGTCGGCGCGGTCCGCGTAGGCCAGGTCAACGGGCAATTCATCGTGAATCCCACCTACAGCGAGATGCGCGAAAGTCTCCTCAACATCATGGTCGTCGGCACCGCCGAAGGTATCGTGATGATCGAGTCCCTCGCCAAGGAAGTCAGCGAAGAAACGGTCGTGGACGCCATCGAGTTCGGCCATGCTGAAATCAAGAAAATTTGCGCGGCCATCAACGATCTTCGCGCCAAAGCCGGCAAACCGAAACGCGAAGTTGCTCCCGTCGAGTTCGATCAGGCCTATTACGACCAGCTTAAGAACAAGATTGGCGCGGACCTTGCAGATCGGCTTGACACCAAAAAGCACCCCAAAGCGGAAAGTTACAACCTGGTTCACGAACTGAAGAAGCAACTTCTGGCCGCCCTCCCTGAAGAAGACGAAGACGCGCAGGCCAAACTGAAAACCTATTACGAAATTCTGCGCGAGCGGCTCTTCCGCGATCAGGTCATCAACCACAAGCGCCGTCCCGATAGCCGGGCATTCGATCAGATTCGCGACATTTCAATTGAAGTCGGAGTCCTGCCCCGTACCCACGGCTCCGCTATCTTCACCCGCGGCGAAACTCAGGCTTTAGTCACCACCACGCTCGGTACCAGCGACGATATGCAGCGCCTCGAGGTCTTCGAAGGCGAGGCCAAGAAGCGCTTCATGTTGCACTACAATTTTCCTCCGTTCTCGGTTGGAGAAGTGGCTTTTCTCCGCGGCGCCGGGCGCCGGGAAATCGGTCATGGCGCGCTCGCCGAACGCGCCGTCATCAGCATGCTCCCCGAAGAAGACAAGTGGCCTTACGCCATGCGTGTGGTCTCCGACATTCTTGAATCCAACGGTTCTTCTTCCATGGCCACCGTGTGCGGGGCTTCATTGTCCTTGATGGATGCCGGCGTTCCGCTCAAAGCTCCCGTGGCCGGCGTCGCCATGGGCCTGGTCAAGGAAGGTGAGCAATATGCAATCCTGACCGATATCGCCGGCGCCGAGGACCATTACGGCGATATGGACTTTAAAGTTGCCGGAACTAAGGATGGCATCACCGCCCTGCAAATGGATATCAAGGTCGGCGGTATTACGCCGCAGATCATGCGCGAGGCCTTGGCCCAGGCCCAGCGTGGCCGCCTGTTCATCCTCGAGAAGATGAGCGAGGCAATTTCAGCGCCCCGCGAGAAGGTCTCCGCCTTCGCCCCGCGCATCTACACCCTCCAGATTCCGGTGGATAAGATTCGCGACGTCATCGGGCCCGGCGGCAAGATGATCCGCAGCATCATCGAGCAGACCGGGGTCAAGATTGATGTCGAAGACAGCGGTAAGGTCAACGTGGCTTCGAACGACGAAGCCTCAGCCAACAAAGCGCTGCAGATCATTCGCGATCTGACGGCGACCGCCGAAGTCGGCAAAACCTACCTCGGCAAAGTGACCCGCCTGGCCGATTTCGGAGCGTTCGTCGAAATCATCCCCGGTACCGAGGGCTTGCTGCACATCAGCGAAGTGGCCGAGCATCGCATCAAGGATGTCCGCGACGAACTCAGGGAAGGCGATCAGGTTCTGGTAAAAGTGCTGGCCGTCGAAGGCAACCGCATTCGTCTCTCGCGCAAAGCCATCCTCAAAGAGCAGCGCGCCAAAATTGGCGGTGGCGAAGCTGCGGGCAATGGCGCTGGTGAAGGCAAAGCTCAGCCCGAAAAAACTTCGCCGCAGGAGGCTGCGCTGACCATCGAAGGTGGAGGTGATTTCCCCGACGACGAACCCAACTTCAACCGCGATACCCCGGTTGGGGCTGGCGCCGGAGCGGGTGGAGAACGCGGCGGGCGTCCGGGCGGAGGAGGCGGCGGTGGCCGACGTCGTCATGGGCGTGGTGGCGGCCGCGGTGGCCGTGGCGGCCACGGCGGGCAGCGGCACTAAACCACTTTCTCGTTACTTGACCTTTGCCCTGCGCCGCGCAGGCTGTGGTCAAGCGACACTGCCCCTGCGCCGAAGAAAATCAGCGCGAAGGCAATCGCTGCCACGCTGAGAGGAAACTCAACTCCTCCCTGGCCGGTCAATCCGTTGTGCCATTGGATCTTCCAGATTGCCACCGACATGTCAATCAGCATGGCTACCGCCACGCACCGCGTGAACAGCCCGGCAATCATCAGCATGCCTCCCAGGAACTCGGTTGCCGCCAGCAGGTAAGCCGACCACACTGGAAAGCCAATGTGCCTGACCATATCTTCCACGTGGGAAAAGCCGTGAAAAACTTTGGCGTAACCGTGGGCGATCATGATTGTCCCAATCACCAGGCGCAAAATTAGCAAAGCCAGCGGTTGCAAACGGTCCAGGTAGCGCAAGCCGTCCTCCTGAGAGTCACCAGCCTACCGCATCCTGCCCGGGAATCACAACGCCCTGCCGGTCGAAGGCAGACCGTAAACTGGTGGAAACACCGCGAAAACAGTGATAATGTTTCAGCGCTGAGAAGGAGTGCGGCGTCCAATGGCCAGACTCCCCACGCGATGCATCAGCGTTCTTTCAACGCTTCTCTGCCTGGGACCGATGAGCCTCGCCCAGCTAGAAACCCGCTCAAGTTCTGTTGTTCTCTACGAGCCATACGTCGTAGCGTCCGGCGACTTCAACAAGGACGACATCCAGGATCTCGCCCTGGTCTGCTCGCCCGAGTGCGGCGTACAAGTTCTCTTGAGTAAAGGAAACGGGACGTTTGAGCCCGGAGTAGCCTACGCTGCAGGGGATTCTCCCGAATTTGGAATTGCCGTGGCTGATTTCAATGGCGACGGCAATCTCGATATCGTCGTTTCTGACTACCTCGCGGACACCGTGGCCGTCTTGCTTGGAAACGGCGACGGGACGTTCCAGTCGGCTATCGAGTCGACTGCCCCCGCCGGAGGCGGGCAGGTGGCGATTGGGGACTTCAACGACGATAAGATCCCCGATCTGGCGGTAGAGGTGGCTGACTGCCCTGGGCCCTGCATCAGCATCCTGCTCGGCAATGGAGACGGCACCTTTCAGCCAGCCATGAACATTATGCTGTCCGAATTCATCGAAGCTTTCGCCTTGGGCGATTTCAATGGGGACGGAAATCTGGATATCGTCTGGGGATCGAGCATCAGTTCCAACATCAACATACTGCTCGGAGACGGTGATGGGACGTTCCGGAGGGGAGCTAGCTACTCCACAACCAGCGGTTGTCAAGCAGCGGGCATCGCCGCAGGCGATTTCAACGGAGACAAGATACTGGATCTAGCTGTGGGAACGGGAGGGGCGGTAGATGTTTTTCTCGGCAAGGGAGATGGGACCTTTAATCCCCCCAAGGTCAATCCCATCGAACTCTGCGGGTCATCTATGACCATCGCCGACATGAACGGCGACGGAATACCCGACCTGGTGTTTCCCAGCGGCGAAATCGGCCCGACCAGCACGCTCGCAATCATGCTTGGGCAAGGGAGCGGAGCATTCGGGCCCGAAACACTTTTCCCCACCGGCGAAGACGGCTACTTCATCGCGGCCGCCGACTTCAACGGCGACCACCAAACAGACGTCGCTGTAGCGGCCGCTCTCAGTAACGCCGTTGTTGCTCTTCTTAACACGGGCGTCGTCGTCCTCTCACCCACTACGCCCCTGATGTTTCTCACCCAGGTGGTGAATACCACCAGCGCGCCACAAACCGTCAAGCTAACCAATACGGGCGCAGCCCCTCTTTCCATTTCCTCGATAAAAGACTCCGGGCAGTTCGGTGAAACTTCCACTTGCGGCAGAAGTGTTGCCTCAGGGAGCACTTGCTCCATCAGCGTCACGTTCAAGCCGATGGGCATTGGAAACAAGTCCGGGCTGGTCACCATCGTAGACAGCGCCTCGTCCAAGCCGCAGGTCATCGAGCTGAACGGTACGGGAACTTATGTGAGTCTTTCCGCGTCTAAGCTGAACTTTGGCACACACAAGGAGTTCACCAATACCACGCTGCCAGTCGAGATGACGAACACCGGCCCGACTGCCATCCAGATAAGCCAGATTGAGACCTCCAGTTCCTCGTTCAGCTACAGCGAGACCAACAGTTGCGGCACGCAGCTTGGTGCTGGCGCGACGTGCACGATCAATGTCACATTTTCGCCCGAGAAGAAAGGCCAACTCTCAGGTAGCCTTAGCATCACCGACAACGGCGGCGGCAGCCCGCAAACCGTGGCGTTGACCGGCACAGGCGATTAACCGGCCGGGCGCCTGCCAGCCGAGCGCTCATAATCTTCGCCATGCGCGTTCTCACACTACAGCTTCTCGCAGAATTCGCAGACCGAACAGGAAATGAAAATCCCGCCCGGCACTCCCCGCTCACGGTCCTTGACTCGCTTGACGATTCGCGTGGGCTTGCCGCACTTGGGGCAATCGGTGCTCTTGGTGGTGTCCATCACTTTCTTGCGGTCAGCGGTTTTTGCAATCTTTGCCATTCCTGAATCTCCTGAATCAGAACGTTACCTTGCTGCCGGCAGCTCTAAAGCCTAGGAACCTGCAACTTTGAGGGGTTCAACAGGCCGGTCCGGGCAGCGGGACGGGCCGAAAACTTCGTCCATTTTAAATGAACCTCGCAGAAGTTGTCTTCCGGCGCACTTCCGGTTACCGACGGCACTTTGCCTTCGCGACGGCTGGCGCTACAGTTCTCCCATGACCACCGCCGTCAAAAAATTCCGCTGCATGCAATGCGAAATGACCGAAGACCGCTGCGAATGCGAGAAGTACTGTTGCCTGTGCCAGGGCCAGCTCGATGTCCGGCTCTGCCAGGATGGCCTCTTCTATTGCCCGCCCTGCCGCGAAGCTTGCGGCTACAAAGTGCAGGACGATCATCAGTAGGTTCGCTACTGCACCACAAGCGTGACCGACGTTGTGCGCGTGGCTGAGCCTGAAACCGCACTGATGGTCACAATGTAGTTCCCCGCGGGGGTTCCCGTCGTCGTGGTTAAGCTCGTTGTTCCACATCCCGCCTGAAACACAATCAGCGAAAAAAACGCCGCCAGCAGAAGTCCCAGCGCGATTCGGCGTTTGCGTGACATCGTCCCGCCGATTCCAACTCCCAGCAGCGCCAGCCCGGAAACCGGCAGCCACGCCGCATAAACCGGCCCTCCGCCATGCCAAAGTTGCGTTGTCGTAGTGATGCGCTCTGTCGTCGTGATCACCAGATCGCGGCTCTGCGCCCCCGTATTCAGATTCGAAATCGGGTTGTTAGGTATGGTGCAGGTTGCCCCTGTCGGCGTTCCCGAACTGCAACTCAGGGAAACGCTGTCGGGAATGGCTCCCGTCGGCGTCACCACCACTGTAAAGTTCGCCGGAACCCCCGCAGGAACCGTCGCCGACGCCGGCGTAACGCTTAGCGAGAAATCATTCACCACGGCGCTGCCGCTGGCCGTCACCCCCGGAAAATTCGAGCCCGGCACCGTCACTTCCGCGCTGTTGCCGACTGAGCCGGAGGCTGTGGCCGTCACCGTCACCGTCACCGTCACCGTACCGCCGCCGGCGGTCCCCGAAGCGCTCAGAGCGCCCAGGCTGCACGTCACAATGCCCCCTGTAGCCGCCGGGCTGCAAGTACCGGCTGTCGGCACCGCCGAGACGAAGGTCGCTCCCGTCGCAGGCAGCGTATCGGTAAATGTAACTCCATTGATGAAGTCCCCGGTGTTCGTTACGGTGTACTTGAACGCAACCTGGTTACCGACGCCCACCGGCGACGGGGTCGCCGCGACCGCCAGCGCCAGATTCACCAGCGGCGAAAGCTTGGTCACAAACGCATCGTTGGCGCCGTCAAGAGTGCCTTGAAAGGCGCTGAGCGTGGGAAAAGGCGCGGAACTCCCTGAAGATGTCTCTCCGCTGGCGTAGCTGGCGCCCTGTGTATCCACGGCAATGCTCGTACCCACATCGGTTCCGCCGCCGCCAAGGTAGCTTGAGTAGTGGCCAGGCGCTGTCGAGGTGTCAGCCAGCGTATCAATGCGGGCGACAAAGGCATCAATCCCTCCGCCTGGGACGGATTGAACCGGGTTATTTACGACGGGAAAATTTGTTGAATTCGTATAGCCGGTAAGGCGCGCGCCTTGCGAAGAATCCACCGCCATGCCCAAGCCGATGTCCGTTCCCGAGCCACCCAGATACGAAAAGTACAGGAAAGGCACAACCTGGTCCGCGGTCGTACACCCGGTCGTAGTGGAGACACAAGGCGTACCTAACTTAGCTACGAAAGCGTCTGTTCCGCCGGCGTTCGCCGGCTGAAACCCGACCACACCTGTCGTACTCGTAAAGTTGAAGTCCGTGGAAGCGGTAGATCCCGTGATATACGCGTTCGCCCCACTATCCACGGCGATCGCGTAGCCGACGTCGTCGCTGCTGCCCCCAAGATACGTCAAATAACTCAGGGTCGGAGGCTGGCTGCTGTTCTGTGGGAAGTTGAATTTACCGACCCATATGTCAATACCGCCTTCAACCGTGCCCTGAAAAGCGTTCAGCACCGGCATGTCCGTAAAGCTCGTGCCGCCGGTGACGTAGGCGTTGTAGTTGGTGTCCACGGCGACGCCTCCGCCAATCGTCGCCGTTCCTCCCGAGGGCAACGTGCTGCCCCCGATGTACGTGGAGTAGGCCAGGCTGCTGAAGCCCGTCAGCCCGAAGTTCAGTACGCTCAGGAAAAATTGCGAGCTTGATTTCGAAACTGTCTGGAACGCCCCCAGTGTGGCCGGAAACGCCGATGAACCGCTCGGCTGGTTCGTCGAGGTCGTGAATCCGGTGACGTAACCCTTGCCGCTCGGGTCCAGCGCCACTCCAGTTGCAGTGTCTGTCCCGTTCCCTGATAGATAGGTGGAATAAAGAAACACCGAACCCGTAGGATCAAGCTTGGTGACGAATACATGACTCGGGCCTGAGCCGGCGAGTGGCTTGTCTTGAAAACCCAGGTCGGCCGGGAAGTTCGTCGAAGTTGTGTTCCCCGCCACTACCACATTAAAGCCGGAATCCACTGCCACTCCAGCCGGCGTGTCGGTGCCATTGCCGCCAATGTAAGTGCTGAAACTGAGCGCTGAACCTGTGTTGTTGAACTTGGCCACGAAGACGTTGGCTACTCCGGCTAGAGTAGGCGATTTCGTTGGATTGGGAAAATCCGTTGACGTGCTGGAGCCGGCCACGTAAGTGTTGTTGCCTGAATCCACAGCGATGGCCGGACATCCCGGTGTCAGTATGCTTCCCGCCCCTCCAGTTGGATTCAGGATCGCCGAACAGCTCTCTTCCCCGCTCCCGCCCAGATAGGTCGAATAAGTGAGGACGGGATCAATCACCAGCGCCGTCGTGCGATCGTAGTTTCCCACCTCGAAACCAATTTCGCCTCCGCGGTGTACCACGAAGCTCCCGCTGACGCTGCGTTCCTCCGAGCCAAATCGTTGGTAAACCCTCGGCACCTCGAGACGAACATTATCCGCATCGGCCGTCGCCAGGATCAGGTTTCCGTTCCTATCGAGTTTCGCATTCAAAATCGGTTCATCTGCCAAATCTGAGAATTTCAAGCCAATCTGACGAGGGTCGCTGCCCGGGGTTAGTTCGAAGTCATACTCTAGCCGGCCCTGGCGTCCGTAATAGACCAGATCAATTCCCGGATAGACGTTCCGGTAGGTTACCCGCGCGAACTGCGGTATGTTGCGATGCCATTTTGTCGGGTCATTTCCAATGAAGTAGTTGCTCTTGCCCGGAAGCGCCTCGGATCCGAAGATGTGCGCGGAAGAGGTGCTATGGGCCAGCGCCATGCGCAGCACAGATGCTCCCGTCCCCGGCTGCCGCAGGGTCAGAACAGCTTGATCCGCGGTAAGGTAAACTCCATAACCGTCGCCATGGGCAAGGAACTTGACGCTGGCATCCGTTTGTCCCCGGTTGACTTCGAAAGCCAGAGGCAGGCGGCCAAATGAATCCATTCCCCGGCTTGCCAGGGGCGTCGCGACAAAGCTGGTGGCAAGTTGCGGCTGCAAAAGGTGATCCGGAATCGGATCCAGGTAAACCGGACCGGAGGATACAAACAAGCTAACGCCGGCAACAATTACTATCCCCACACCGGCCAGAAAACGCGAACGGCTGTTCTTCAAACGGCCTTCCAATATCACCAACTCCTCCGCCCTTGTTCCACAAACACAAGGGCGCAATTCAAATTCCGGCTGCCGCCCTCGCAGGCCGCATCACCGCACTAAAATGGTCGTGAAAAAAGTAAGTAACTACTTAAACATCTGACGGATAGCCTGTCAAGCGCAGCCCCGCCGCTCGCCGCCGCTCTTGAGTCGTTCAGATGCTTGAGTCGTAGGCTGGAGATGCCGCCGCTCCTGCGAAACTTCGCCTGCGCCAAAGCACGGCGGAGTCCTCGCCTCACTACAGGCCGTTAACGGACTTAGTTCCTTTGTTTTTTTTGATCTTGCAAACTGCTTCCCAATAAGTAAGTCTTGCGTAAAGCGGAAGAAGTGGGGCGCAAAAGCTGCCGCTTTCCTTGCAACGATGAGAATGTTGCTTCAAGAGAAAAACCCGACCAGTGAAATTCCGGGCGAACGCCGCCGCATGCGCCGTTTCGATATGCGTCTCCCCGCAATAGTCGCTCTGGTGGATTCTGTGGCCGCGGAATTTGTCACTGAAACCCAGAATGTGAGTGCGCGTGGCGTCTTCTTCTATCTGGATCGCCCATTGAGCGAAAACACGCGCATCCAGATAACTCTGACTTTCCCCCCGCATATCACCTTGACTGATTCAGTTCGTGTCCGCTTTACCGCCCGCGTGCTGCGGGTCGAATCGCCTTTGCCCCCCTCGCGCATCGGAACCGCCGCCATGATCGAAGAGTATGAGTTCTTGCGGTCGAGACCCGAGGAAGAGCGTTCGTCGCTACCGCGGTGGGGCAGTGCTTAAACTGAGGCCTGAAGAAACATCCGGGAATGGGCCGACACTAAAAGGCTCGCACGCCGTCTCTCGTGCGAACCTCTTAGCGCCGGGTTTGTTCCACCTCGAATGATGCGAGTCTAGCTGCAGCCCTCTCCGCCTAGGTTTCAGAGAGGTTAATTTCGGATGAAATCACGAAGAATTTGCCCACAACCGCAAGCCCGGTTGTCGCGATGTTTCAGGGTGTCTGCGCTTTCCACTTGTTAAGAAATCCCACTAAATCTTCAGGAGCTAGAGCTCTCGCACGCTCGAATTCCCCGGATTTCTGGCTGTAGAGCAGCTTGCCGCTGCCGTCCAGCACGGCCAACGCGGGTATTCCCTTTTTCATCGGCACCTGGTATTCCTCCATCAGGTCCTGGTTCTTGTCGCCTTCGCCCACATCCACGTGAACCACCTCATAATTGCGGGTTAGCACCGGAGCCACGTCCGCACGCTGAAACGCCAAATCAAGTACATGGCAGTCGTAGCACCAGTTCGCCCCGAAAACGATGAGCACCCGTTTGTGAGTTGCTCTGGCTTTACCCACGGCCTCTTTGATTTCGGTCCTGGCATCAAGTCCGGGCGGGTAGATGTTCTTGGTCGTTGATACCGGTTGCTGTAGCCGGGCTGGATCGGAACGTTGCATCGCCACCAGCCGCCACTGCGTCCCTTGTTTCTGCCACACCTGCGCTTCCGTGATGTAAAGTGTGCGCAGCTTGGCCGTTGCTCCTGATTTCACCTCGAGTTGCAGAATCGCCTGGGCTAACCCGGCTTGAGCAGACTCTAGCTTTGTAACTTCAACTTTGAGCCGCCGGACTTTCAATCCGCTCCAGAAAGCGGCGTCGGCATCCGGTGCGATCGTTGTACTCTCTTTCCCCGACGGAACCGTAATCCGTGCCGGTGGATTTGTGCTGTATAGCGATACTAATGCGGACGCGTCGCCGCTTCGCACCGCGCTTTCCCATGCATCCAGAGGAGCAAAGTTGGCGGAAGCACTGGAATTTGCCGTTTGCGCCCCGCCCCCGGGAAGCGCAGCTCCAACTAGCCAAAGGCCGATCCAGCCTGAGACGCAGACTCGCCACAAGGCCATGAAGACTCCGTTCCTCCATGATACGACTCGTATCACGCGAACCTGAAATAATCCATAGAGCCCTAAGTAGTCCTTAGACGAAAGATACCGGGCGAAGACACAGAACGAGCAGTTATCGTGAGAAAGCATCTCCCACAACCTGCCGGATGGCGCCATCGATACCCGCTTTTTCCTTGGCCGCTGGCTGCCGTCGCAGCAACCGCGCTGGTGGTGGTGCTGCCTTTCTTGGCCTTCGGCAGCCCCTCCGGACACGATTTCGAATTTCACCTCAACACCTGGATGGATGCGGCAGGACAGTGGAAACAGGGGATTATTTATCCCCGGTGGGCGGCGCTGGCGCAGTGGGGATACGGTGACGCGCGATTCATCTTCTACCCGCCACTTTCCTGGATGCTGGGGGCGGCTCTGGGCACGGTCTTGCCCTGGAAATGGGTCCCGGGAATCTATATCTGGCTCGCGCTGACACTCTCAGGGTGTTCGATGTATGTGGTGGCCCGTCAATGGCTGGATCAAACCAATGCCATCTGTGCGGCTGCGCTCTACGCTGCGAATCCCTACTACTTAATTATCGTTTACTGGAGAAGTGCGTTCGCAGAGCTGCTGGCTGGCGCTTTACTGCCCTGGCTTTTGCTTTATACATGGCGTTTGCAGAAGAGAGGCAGCAGTGCCGTGCTGCCGCTGGCTCTTACGCTTGCAGCCGCGTGGCTGACGAATATCCCGGCAGCTGTAATGATCACCTATTCGTTTGTGCTTTTACTGGCCCTGGCCGCGGTCACTCGCCGCTCTTTCATGGTCTTGGGTTACGGAGCCGTCGCAGCTTTCCTTGGCGCGGGATTGGCGGCATTTTTTCTTCTTCCCGCAGCCTGCGAAAAAAGCTGGGTGAGCCTTGCCCAGGTGCTTTCGCCTGGTGTCAGACCGGTCGAAAACTTTCTTTTCACAGCAATCGGCGATCGCGATCACGACCGCTTCAATTTGCTGGTCTCGGTGGTCGCCTCAGCGGAGATTTTCCTGACCGTCCTCGCGCTTGCCTTTCTGAGTCGCCGTACCTCGCCCACCGCTGAGAAGCCCGCCACTGCATTCCAAAATTCCGATGATCCTGATTCCACTTCGCCGGCTCCAGCAGATGAACGCGGCTCCGAGAGTCTCGTTCCGTTCCTGGTTCTCCCGGCAGCTCCGGCCTTACTCATGTTCTCGATCACTGCCTTCGCATGGGCGCATTTGCCTTTGCTCCGCTTCCTGCAGTTCCCGTGGCGCTGGCTGCTTTGCTTGAGCCTTATATTGGCTGTCTCCGTCCCGCTGGCCTTTCGGCGGACTACCCTCCGGCTTCTGATCTGCTTCGCCCTGCTGGCCGTGCTCGTATTTTGTTCGGTGCATATTCAAGCGCCATCGTGGGAAGACGCTGCCGGTAGTGCTGCAATCCTCGAATCCCACCGAACCGGGCAAGGTTATAAAGACGTAGATGAATACATCCCCGCGGATGCCGACAATTATGAGATCAAGCAAGACGCGCCGTTAATAACCGCCTCCGGCCAGAGCCAGGCCAGTTTTGGCATTCAGGCATGGACACCCGAATCCAGGCTTCTACGAGCTGTCGTCGCAAGGCCGGGGATCTTGACGCTCCGCCTCTTCAACTATCCTTCCTGGCTAGCCACAGTCAACGGCCATCCGGTATCGGCGGAGAGCGATCCCACGACCGGGCAGATGATGGTCCCCGTTTCTGCCGGCGAAAACCAGATACGCATCTCCTTCACCCGGACCTGGGACAGGACCGCGGGAGGCATAATTTCTCTCGTCTTCATCCTCGCCCTGCTGGTAGCACGCGTCCGCTTTTCGCGCCGCGTACATCGCCATGATTCTTCTCACCCAAGGGGCGAAGCCGCGTCCTCTTCCTTCCCTCCCTGTGGTTAAATCGGTTTGAATGACCCGAATCCTGATTGCCACTTCAAATCCTGGCAAGCTTCGCGATTTCGCAGGCGCCGCCGCCCCACACGGCATTGATATCGCTCCTGTCCCCAACTTCGCCTCCCTGCCTGCGGTAGTCGAAGACGGGCTGACTTTCGAGGCCAATGCCCGCAAGAAAGCGGAAGCCTGCAGTCTCCACGCTCGCGGAGAGATCGTTCTCGCCGACGACTCCGGCCTTGAGGTGGACGCTCTCGGCGGCGCTCCCGGCGTGCATTCGGCGCGGTATGCAGCCGATGTCCCTCATCTTGCTCCCGCCAATACCGGCGATCAGGCCAACAATGCCCGGCTGCTCCGCGAACTCAGCGCTGTTCCCGAGGAACGCCGGACCGCCAAATTCGTGTGTGTGATTGCCGCTGCCCGCAACGGGCAAACGCTGGCTGTCTTTCGCGGAGAGGCCGCTGGCATCATTCTGCGCGCTCCCCGTGGATCGAATGGATTCGGCTACGATCCACTGTTCTATTTCCCAGTCATTCAGAAGACCTTTGCCGAATTGGGCGCTGAGGAGAAAGCGCGGTACAGCCATCGCGGGCAAGCGTTCCGCTACTTTCTGGAATGGTACAGGTCTCTCAGTTAGAAAAAGCGAGCATGTACGTCGCAATCTGACCCGTAACCACATGCTCCAAAGCGAAACGCTCACTTTCCAGAGGAGCGGTTCTTCTGAGTTCTGCCTTTTGGACTGAAAGCGCGATGCCCCTGCTCCGTCAAAGGGCGCGACTCGGCAAAGGAACACCCGCTGGTGGAGGACGCTACCGTGTACGCAACGTCATAGAACGTGTCCGATGAAGTGGTGTTGCCGGTTGTGGTGCTATCGGCCATAATTCCGGCGCATGCGCTTTCCGTAATGGTGTTGCTCATGACCGTGTTGTTATTCCCCGTGTTGTTGCCTCCGCCCGAGCAGCTGCTATCCAGGTGAATGGCCGACTCTGCGCTGTTCATGATTGTGTTCGAGGTGATGGTGTTGCCGTTGCTGCATGCGTCTATGGCGTCAAAATCGGAGGTGCCAATGATTTTGTTGCCGGTGATGGTCACTCCATCGTCATACTGGTTTGCGGCAAATTCGTCAGTTGCTAGAGCGATCGCCAACTGAGTATTCCCGACTGTATTCATCTTTACCGAGATGCCACTGTTTTCCAGTGCGTCGTAGAGGAGAATGCCGGACGACCCGTAGTACGGGCCCGTGTAAACATCGTCAATCACCAAATTGCTGGTGATCTTGCCGGTTGCGCCAAATGCGATCTAAATGCCATTTTGCGCGATTCCGGACGTCGCTCCCACCCCTTGCACGTCATTCGAGGTGACAGTTAGATTGGTTCCCAGATCATTTCCTGTGATTCCGTTCTTCGGCGTAGTTTCCCGGACACACTTCAATGACCGTGTCTGCGGGAACGGAGTTGACCGCAGTTTGGATGCTTGCGTAGTTGGCGAAATTCGTGCACGTGCCGACTGCCACGGTGATAGCAACGGCTTGCGGTGCAACGGTCATGGCAGACAACGCAGCGCAGACCGCGAATAAACAGAGCTTTGCTTTCATCTTGATTGACTCCTGACCTGAATTTTGAAAGGGGGCCCGGGTACTGCGAGGTAAGCGAGCGAACTATACAACCGCAAGTGCGGCGGGTCAACCGAACTACGCCAAAAGTTGAGATCGGTGAACCTCCGGCTTCATCGCCGATTTTGTCGGGTCAGACGATCACCAAGGTCACGTCCGTATCGCGGGTATGCATAGAGCCGAAGGCAACCGCCAAGGGCGGCTTTCTTGACTTCCCTTCTCTTGCAACCGGATAATAAAAAGTTCTCTTCTCATATTTGAACTCGTAAGGAAAGCATTCGTGGCAGCAACTGCCAGTCCTCCAGCTCCAGCTTCGGTTCCGCACGCCGTGGCCCCGTTGCGTGCAGGCCAGGGCTCATCGTTTGCGCTGCGCCGCTTGCACTCGCTTACCGGAATCATTCCGGTTGGCGCGTTCCTTTTCGAGCACATTCTTATTTCCAACGCTACCGCTATCAGTGGCCCTGACGCCTACGCGCGCCAGGTCAGCTTTCTGGCCAATCTTCCTCTGGTCACGATACTCGAACTATTCGGTATCTGGCTTCCCATCGCATTTCACGGTCTTTACGGTTTCTATATCTGGTATCGCGGCGAAACCAACATCGGCGGCTATCCCTGGAGCGGAAATTGGATGTACACCGCGCAACGCTGGACTGGTGCCATCGCCTTTGCGTACATCCTTTGGCACACCTGGACCATGCGTTTCACCGGAGTGGATTTGCACGCGAACCCGGCGGCGTCATTCGGAAAAGTTCAGGCCGAGGTGTTCCACACTCCGCTTTTTCTCTTTTACGTCGTAGGTCTGATCGCCGCTTCCTGGCATTTCGCCTATGGAATCTGGCTGTTTTGCGCAAAATGGGGAATCATTTCTGGCGAGAAAGCCCGCAAGAGGCTCTTGATCTTATGCGTGGCTTTCTTCTTCGTCCTGACCGGCGCTGGATTGGCCAGCCTGGCGTCGTTTCGCTCCCGGCCCCGGCAACCGCTGACCGAATCGAGCACGACGAGGAGCAACTTCGCAGTCGCAGAAGGGCGGCGGTAGCGAATTATGGCCTCGGCTCCCAAAATCATCGTGGTCGGTGGCGGGCTGGCAGGCTTGGCTGCGGTCATCAAGATCGCCGAGATGGGCGGCCAGGTTGACCTGTTCTCCATCGTGCCGGTAAAGCGCTCGCATTCGGTTTGCGCCCAGGGCGGAATCAACGCTGCCAAGAATCTGAAAGGCGAGGGCGACTCCACCTGGCAACACTTCGATGACACGGTTTATGGCGGCGACTTCCTCGCCAACCAGCCTCCCGTAAAGGCCATGTGTGAGGCCGCTCCCGGCATCATTGACCTGCTCGACCGCATGGGCGTTCCCTTCAACCGCACGCCCGAAGGATTGCTCGACTTCCGCCGTTTCGGCGGAACTTTATACAACCGCACCGCCTTCGCCGGAGCCACTACCGGCCAGCAGCTTCTCTATGCGCTCGATGAGCAGGTACGCCGCCACGAAGCCGAAGGCAAAGTCAAGAAGTACGAGTCGTGGGAGTTTCTTTCGGCGGTGCTCGACGGCAATCGTGTTTGCCGTGGAATCTGCGCCATGGATCTGCGCTCCATGGAAGTGCGCACTTTCCCTGCCGACGCCATCATCATCGCGACTGGTGGCATCGGAGCAATTTTTGGCAAGTCCACAAACTCTGTGGTTTGCACCGGATCGGCCCAGTCAGCTTTGTATCAGCAAGGCTGCTTCTACGCCAATGGGGAGTTCATTCAGGTCCACCCCACTTCCATTCCCGGCGAAGATAAGTTGCGCCTGATGTCGGAATCGGCCCGCGGCGAAGGCGGCCGTGTATGGGTGCCGAAAACTCCCGGTGACAAGCGCGACCCCAAGTCGATCCCGGAGAAAGAGCGCTGGTATTTTCTCGAAGAGTGGTATCCCAAGTACGGCAATCTTGTGCCGCGCGACGTCGCTACGCGCGCGATATTCAAAGTTGTTTACGAGCACAACCTCGGCATTGACGGCAAGCCGATGGTCTATCTCGACCTCACACACATTGACCGCAAGATTCTCGATCGCAAGCTGGAAGGCATCCTCGAAATCTACGAGAAGTTTGTCGGCGATGATCCCCGCGACACGCCCATGAAGATTTTTCCCGGCATGCATTACACCATGGGCGGCTTGTGGGTGGATTTCGAGCAGGCAACCAACGTCCCTGGAGTCTTTGCCGCCGGCGAATGCGAATACCAATATCATGGCGCCAACCGGCTGGGCGCGAATTCGCTCGTCTCTTGTATCTTCGGGGGATTCGTCGCCGGCCCGAATGCCGTCCGCTACGCCCGCAACTTGCAAACCGCTGCCAGTAACGGTCACTTTGATGCCGAGCGCAAGAGTCAGGAAGAAAACAACGCCACATTGATGAAGTCGGAAGGCACGGAAAATCCGTTCCGCCTGTGGCGCGAGCTTGGGGAGTTGATGACCAGGGACTGCACCGTCATCCGCTACAACAAGAACCTCAAGGAGACCGATACCAAGCTGGTGGAGTTACTGGAGCGTTTCCGCCGCATTAATTTAAGCGATCGTTCGCAGTGGGCAAATACGTCGGTGGTTTTCGCCCGCCAGCTTTACAACATGCTGCAATTGTCGCGGGTCATCGCCCAGGGCGCGGCCATGCGCGATGAATCCCGCGGCGCGCACTATAAACCGGATTTCCCCGACCGCGACGATAAGAATTGGCTCAAGACCACCAAGGCGTATTTCGCCCCGGATGCGGACGAGCCGCGCTTCGAGTTCGAGCCGGTGGATATTTCGCTGATTCCGCCGCGGGCGCGAAAGTATTGACTCGCCATCGCGGGCACGATGGCGCCGTCAGACGAAGAGCTTTGGATTTTAGGGGGAGTGCTCCAGCGACTGCGCTTAGTGGGTCTTGATCAGCGGCTTGCCCATGTAGAGCAGGTACATATTGCTGATCACGATCCACACGAAGGCAACTACGAGAATGCTCAGGACAACAGCCACGGATCGGTCCCAGAGTTTCTTCCATTTTGCGCTAAAGGGCAAGTCGAGCATATTTTCAATTCCCGGCATGAATTCTCCTGCGTCGAGAGACGTCTTATGCATTCTGGGCGGTGCAGGGGCTTGCTGTCAAGCTGAACGATTTTGCAACCGGGTGGGTAAATAAACTCCACTTTCGACCGCGAGAATTGATTTGTAAGTCGTAGTGAGATAAGGATAAAGGCAATCGTAACCAAGTCATGGCAGAGAAGAACGTAGTTCTAAAGATCAAGCGACAGGAGCGCCCCAACACCGAGCCGCGTTGGGAGGAGTTTCAGTTGTCCTGGAAGCCCGGCATGAACGTGATCTCCTCGCTCATGGAGATTGCCGCCAATCCCGTCACGCGTGACGGCAAGCCAACCACTCCTATTACCTACGACTCGAATTGCCTCGAAGAAGTTTGCGGTTCTTGCGCCATGCTCATCAACGGTCGCGCCCGCATGGCCTGTTCCGCGTTGATAGATAAACTCGAGCAGCCCGTCCGGCTCGAGCCCTTCAGCAAGTTCCCGGTTGTTCGTGATCTCTCCGTGGACCGCAGCGTTTTGTTCGAAAATCTGAAAGCGGTCAAAGCCTGGGTCCCGATTGACGGAACCTACGATTTAGGCTCCGGCCCGCGCATGACCATGGAAGAGCAGGAAGCCGCCTATCCGCTTTCCCGCTGCATTTCCTGTTGTTGCTGCATGGAGGCCTGTCCGCAGTTCAACCAAAGCACCGGATTCGTCGGCGCCGCTACGATTTCGCAGGTCCGCCTGTTTAATACTCATCCTACCGGCGCCGCCTTGAAGCGCGAGCGCCTCGCTGCCCTCATGGGCGACGGCGGCATCCAGGAATGCGGCTACGCTCAGAACTGCGTTGAAGTCTGCCCCAAAGACATTCCGCTGACGAAGTCAATTTCCGAGGTCGGCGGGGCCGTCATGAAGCAGGCAATGGGCGACCTGTTCCGAAGGTAACCTATGCGCGAAAACGCCAGTCCAGTGCGGATTTTAGCACGCCCACCCTCTCGCTCTCCGACCCATTGACCTAAACTCACCAACTTACGAGCCGCCACCGGCGGCTCTTGCGGCGGCATCCTAACTGCTTCTTCAACTCTGGCTGAAGATCAGGTAACCACCGGGTAATACGCAAAATGCGCTTTGGTAAGCGGAAATCCGGGGTTACATGGCGGATCCCTGGGTTACAATAGCGGGACATTCGGCACATTAACAATTTTTAACAAACCACTTCGTGCTAGAAAAAACCATACGACCGATTCTGTTGCTGATGTTGAGCGCGGCTTTGTGCGCATCGGCATCTGCGCTCAGCAATCAGGCCCCCACCAGACGTTCTCACAGGACAATCTCTCATCCACGTCACCATTTGCATGTGCGTTCCATTCTCTGGCACCCGATGTTCCGCCCGTCCCACGAATCTCTCGTGCGGCAGAATGAAGAGATTGACCGGCTGGAACTGCCCCGCATCCAGGACGATGATGAGTTGCAGCGCCTCATCGCTAATGGAGAGCTCGTTCCCATCGAAGCCGGCGACAGTCTTCGCTTTGATCCCCGCCTTGATCCCGACCGCCGTTATTGCCGCCCGTGGACCCGGGACTTTTTGCGGGACTTGAGCCAGGCTTACTACACGCAATTTCACACTTCCATCCAGGTGAATTCGGCGGTGCGCACCGTGGTCGTGCAAAGGAAGCTGCGCCGCCACAACCGCAACGCTGCGCCCGAGTCCGGCGAGAGCGCCTCTTCCCATCTCGCCGGCATCACCGTGGATATCCAGCGCCGCGGCATGAGCCGGGATCAAATCCAGTTCGTCGAACAGTACATGCTGCCTCTCAGAAATATGGGCTTGATCGAACCGGAAGAAGAACGCCACCAATGGGTATTTCACATTGCCGTCTCCGCTCGCTACTCGGATTGGCGCGCAGCCCAGGTGTCGTCCGGAGAACGGGTGAGTGACGACGGGGCGGACGAAGTCAGCCCCCAGCCGCAGCGGGCAGAGGCGTCTAGCATTAACCCGGAACAGCCCCCGAGATAGCAGTCTTCTCTTTTCGATCCTTCCTTCTTGATGCTCTTTCTCGGATCCCCTCCTGGTCGATCCTTTTTGTCGATTCCTTTTCCCCTGGCGAGGCTTCGCGCCCGCAACTCGCATCCGGTTGTGACCCTCGCCGTTGCGAAGCACCAGAAAGAAGCCTAGCTTCAGCTCTGATGAGAACCCTGGGCAGAAATGACGCTCTGCGAAAAGGAGAAATTATGAACTCTCTCAAGATGCTATTGCTTACCGGGGCCCTGTTGCTGCTAGTCTTGCCCGCCTCACTTGCGAGGACCCGAAACTCGTCCAACCCGGACTACGATGTGGTCAGAGATTTTTCTCTGGCGTCCAACCCAAACGGCACCTGGTCGTACGGATGGGCGTTCTCCACCAAAAGTCCATTCAATCTTTATACCTGGTCTGCTAACAATTGCGACGCGGGCATGAGCTATTGGGGATACTATCTGGGGACGCCTTGCTCCGCTCTGCCAACCGTGGGACACAATGACACCGACCAAACTCTGTGCTATACCACGTGGTGCCTGCCGCCAAACTACCTCGGAATGCATGATGGCTGGATCATGCAGGGAGACAAGTACGTGGACCAGTTGAGCATTGTGCGCTGGACAGCCCCATCGTCCGGTACTTTCCTGCTACAAGGAGCCGTGGTTGGCTTGGATTATGGAGGGACCGACCTCCATGTCGTCGTGAACTCGAGCATGATCCTGTTCTATACCCAGGTGACTTACCACACACCGGTTT
>Ga0335078_10001155_pt1 | contig 40011 bp, 34 predicted proteins | sample Lox_Sample_32_FD_206711 | JGI IMG/M metagenome (GOLD analysis project Ga0335078, IMG submission 206711) | Soil microbial communities from Loxahatchee National Wildlife Refuge, Florida, United States - Lox_Sample_3.2 | ecosystem: Environmental > Terrestrial > Soil > Wetlands | place: USA... | reverse complement strand
GCCGAGCGCGTCCACTTCACGGACCAGGTGGCCCTTGGCGATGCCTCCGACCGCCGGATTGCAGGACATTTGCGCGATAAGATCAACGTTGAGGGTGAAGAGCGCAGTCTTCAGGCCCATGCGGGCTGAGGCCACGGCGGCCTCGCATCCGGCGTGACCCGCGCCGACGACGACCACGTCGAATTGTTCGGTGAATTGTGACATCCCCCACACCGGCTCGCTCTATTCTAGCAATTCGACGGGAGCTTCTGGCCGTTGGACGCGCCGAGATCAGCGGACCAGCCACTCGGTAACTACATGCATAGCCGTGAGCGCCGAACCGTAGGTGGGGATCACGATCAGACAAACCATCAAGGCGAGAGATGGTCCCCACCACCAATAGGCGGTAACGGGCGCAGGCTGGTTCTGCTCCCAGAAGAAGAGGCGTCGGACCCGAAGGGTTAGCGCGGTTGCGGTGTGAAGTAATCCGCTGGTCAGATGCGGTTGCATGGAGCCTAAGCGCGAGACTTTCAGCAGGGCGGCGGCGAGATCGAGGGCTTCGCCGGAGTTGGTGACGGCGGCATCATCGGCAGCCAGTTCCGCCTGCTCGGCCCATGCGTCTTCCAGCGCTTTCATCCCAGGAAATACCGCGAGGCGGAACAGAAGCCTTTTCAGGTTGTCGCAGGATCGCACGTGGGCCACTTCATGTTCCAGCGCAATGCGCAGCTCTTGCGGAGTCAGCAACGAGAAGGCAGCTTCGGAGACCAGCACCTTGGGGGCCCGCACTCCCGCCAAAGCGAGAGCCGGGGCGGTTGCGCCGGCACGAAAGACCGGCAGAGGATTGTCGGCCTCGATTGCGGTGGAGTCCGCCAGCCACTTGGCGACGGCGCGTGAAGTTCTCGCCTGCGCCACCACCGTGCGGACAATTCCTCCAGCCAGCAGCATCAGACAGCACGAACCCAGAAGCAGCGGAGCGGTTCCCACCGATTCATTGGTGGATCGCGGTTCCAACAGGAGGAAAGAAGGCAGGCTGAACAGCAGAGTAAAGACGGCCGCTGCAGCCAGCGGAGCGAGTCTTATGGCAAACAGCAGGTTCGCGGACACGCGAGGGGACAGCGGCCGAACGTGCCGCCATAAAGGCTTCCATACCAGGCCAACGGCCGCCGAAAGCGGCGCATACAGCAATACGAATGAGGCCAGCGAGATGCCGATGCAGCGGGCGGCAAACATTACGCCTCCTCTTTCTGTTTCAATTGGCGGCGCTTGTCATCCACCAACTGCTGCAGTTCATCCAACAGGCGGGCATCGTGCTCGCCTACCGCCTCGACCAGATAAGAAAGAGGCAGCGCGGAGGACGGACTTGACTCCAGCAGTTGCCGAATCGTCTCTCCGGCCGCGGCCTTTTCCAATTCCTGCAAGGTGTAGCGGGGCGAGTAACGGAATGCTTTTCCTTCCGCCACCCGGTCCAGGAGCCGCTTCTTATAGAGGCGGTCCAAAGTAGTCATGACGGTGGTATACGCAAGATTGGTCTTGGTGCCATCCATCAACTCGCGCACGGTGGCGCTTTTGCGCTGCCACAACTCGCGCAACAGTTGTTCCTCGAGCGGGCCGAGCCGAGTTCTGGCGGGAGGCCAAAGCAAGCGGTAAATGGAATTCATAAAGCGCTCAGAGGCGATTTGGCGGGGATCGAAGCGGACCTCGGCCGCCGCCTTGACTGCGACTATCTTATCAAGGAAAGCAACATACTCCACAATTTGGCCGGCTGGCAAGGCAGAGGCGGACGCAGAGCCAGTATTTCCCGTTGAGTGAAAGCGGTTTGACAGGCCGGGATGGTGCAACATAGCCTGCCTCCCAGGGATAAGTTCAGGCGAGAGGAATTGAGATGCGGCACGTGATTCTGGGAGCGGGCGGGGTGGGCGGACTCATCGGAGCATGCCTGACGAAATCAGGGGACGTGGTGACGCTGGTGGTCAGGAGCGAGGCTCTGAGCGCTTATCCGCAGCATCTTCAACTCGAGAGTCCGTTTGGATCCTTCACCGCGCCGGTGGAGCTGAGCTCGACGGTTCCCGACGCAGATGTGGTATGGATCACGGTCAAGGCTACGCAGCTGGCCGGCGCTTTGACTTCGTTTTCAGACAAGGTTGCGGTTCGCGCCATCGTCCCGTTGCTCAACGGGATTGACCACGTGACCTTGCTGCGCGAGAAATATGGTTCGGATCGAGTTATCCCCGCCACCATCGCGGTGGAATCGGAGCGCATTTCCCCGGGCCACATCGTTCATCGTTCACCGTTCGCGCGGTTGAATGTTTCGTCGCGAGGCCGGGAGATACTTCGGGGGGCGGTCGATCATTTGCAGCAATTGGGATTCGCCAGCCAGTTCGTGGATCATGAGCCGACTTTGCTTTGGAGCAAGCTGGTTTTTCTGGCGCCCCTGGCGCTGGTTTCCACGGCCACGGACAAAAATACCGGGGAGATGGCGGCTGATCCGGCTTCGTGGCAACAGATTCAGCAGGCGGTGCGGGAGGCCTGCGCCGTAGCATGGGCGGAAAAAGCCGAGGTTGACGCGGATGCCGTGATCACCACGATCCGGAGCATTCCAGGCCACATGCGAAGTTCGATGCAGAAAGATGTTGCCCAGCACAAACTGCCGGAGCTCGACGCCATCGCCGGCCCTATTCTCCGCGGGGCTGTACGCCACGGCCTGGATGCTCCGGTCACTCGCCAGTTGGTTGCCGAAGTCGAGCAGAAGGTGGCGCAGTACGCATAGGAAGTGTTTGGAGCGTTTTGTCTTCCTTTGAAAATCTCTGGCGGTTGTAGAATTCGGGCGTGTCCCGGCGGAATATCTCGCGTTGCTGCCAATATGTGGCTGCATTTCTGCTAAGCACGTGTGTCCTGCCGCTTGTCGCTACAAATTTCCCACCTTCAGACCAGAGTTCGCAGGCCGAAGCCGGTGCCGATCAGGCGGCAGAGTTGATCAAGCAGGGCAATCTTCCGGCCGCGGAGCGGACGCTGCGCGAGGCTTCCGACTTGGCTCCCCAAGACTCCGGCATTCTGGGGAATCTCGGAACCGTTCTGGCCATGGAGAAAAAGTTCGAGGAATCGACCGAGTTTTTTCAGCGAGCTCTGGCAATCGATCCGGCGAATATAACCCTGCGGCGTTATCTGGCCGCCAACCAATGGCAGTTGCATCGTTTTCCGGAGGCGAAGCAGAACCTGCAAATCATTCTGAAAGAGAAGCCGGGAGACCAGCAAACGATTTTGCTCATGGGCATGGTTTCGGAAAACATGAAGGACTACGCAACCGCCGCAAGGATGCTCGCTGCGGTGCCTGGGCTGGTTCAGCAACGGCCGGAATCGATCGCCGCCTTAGCGCGATCCTACTACCGCATTGGCATGCAGGAGAAGGCCCGCGCCACGCTGGATGAATTGCGGACGCATCCTGGAGGAACCGAGGCACTTCTGCTCGGCGCCCACATTGCCGACGAGATGCATGACTATGACGCGGCGAAGAAGTTGCTTGCTTCAATTGCCGCCACGCCTTCGGACCAGATGACGGTTGGATACAGTCTGGCGCTGGTGGAATACCATGCGAAACAGTTCGAAGAGAGCCGGCAGATTCTCCTACAGATGGCCGATTCGGGAATGAAGTCGGGCCAGATTTACAACCTGCTGGGCTGGTGTTACCAGCAAGAGCATCAATCGGCGCAGGCCGCGGAAGCCATGGAGCAGGCTATCAGTCTCGATCCGACGCAAGAATCGAACTTCCTTGACCTGGGCAAAATCCTCTTGGCAAACGGGTCGTTGCCGGCTGCCCTGGCGCTGGCGAAGCGAACGGTGCAGGCATTTCCCGATTCGTCGACCGCGTATTTATTAAAAGGGGAGGCCGAACTCAAAGTGGGCCAGTTCACAGACGCCATCGACTCTTACGCAGCCGCCCTTCGTATTGACCCCTCCAGCGCCGACGCGTTGCTTGGGTTAGCGGAGGCGCAATTCGCTGCCGGCAGAACCAAGGATGCGAACGCCGGCTTCGCAGCGGGGCACAGCAAATTTCCAAAGGATGCCCGCTTTCCGCTCCAGCATGCGCTTGTGCTTTTGAAAGAGGCGGATACGGGCAACTCGCAAGCTGGAGTTCAGGCCGAACTGCTGTTAAGGTCGGCGCTGGCATTGGATCCGTCGCTCGCGGAAGCGCACTATCAACTGGGGGAAATTGCGTTGAATCGAGGTCGGGAGGCCGAGGCGCTGGCTCATCTTCAAGCCGCCGCCAAGCTTGATCCCGCTAACTCGGCGACTCACTTTGCTCTCTCCCGAGTCTATCGCGGCCTGGGACGAAAACAGGATTCGTCCAACGAGCTGGCCCTGTATCAGAATTTGAAAGCCAGCGAATCTCCCGCCACGGTTGCTCAGCCAGATGAAAAGCCGCCAAATTAACCTTCGAATGATAAGTCAGGCACAACGGCTGCGTATCTCTCTGGCGATCGCTCTGATTACGGTTGCTGTCGCGATTTTTCTGGCGGCGTCTTCCTCATCGCCGGCAAACGAGATTTTCACGGATGTCACTGCCGAAGCCGGTATTACCTGGCGGCAATTCGACGGGGAATCACCGGACCGATTTCTGATCGAAACCATGGGTGGAGGCGTTGCCTTTCTCGATTTCGACGGCGACGGACGGCAAGACATCTTTTTCGTGAACGGTGGCGAGACGCCTCGGGGAAAAAGTTCGAACCCGATTCGCAATGCGCTTTACCGTAACCTCGGAAACGGTAAGTTCGAAGACGTGGCGGCGCAGGCAGGTGTGGATCACCCGGACTCTTACGGAATGGGAGTGGCGGTCGGAGACTACGATAATGACGGCTTCCCCGACTTGTATATCACCGGATATCCCACGAGCACTCTCTTTCATAACAATCGCAATGGGACATTCACCCCGGCGACCGCGAAGGCTGGGGTGAGCAATGCGGGGCGCTGGGCCGCCAGCGCCGCCTGGTTCGACTACGACCGGGACGGCTGGCTGGATCTGGTGGTAACCAACTACGTGCAGTTCTCCTTCGACGCACCCAAGAAGTGTGAAGTCAACAACGTGCGCACCTATTGCGAGCAGAGAGCATATCAGGGCATGCCGCTGACTCTTTATCACAACAATCGGGACGGCACGTTCACCGACGTCAGCCAGCAATCGGGGCTGGGCAAGCTGGTGGGCCGGGCGCTGGGAGTCGTCGCCATCGACGTCAATGATGACGGATGGACTGATCTCTTTGTGGCCCGGGATGCGTCTCCCAACCTGCTGCTCATCAACCAAGGGGATGGAACGTTTGCAGACGCTGCGTTGGATGCCGAGGTAGCCTACGATCCGGCGGGGCTGGCGAAGGCCGGCATGGGGGTGGACGCGGGAGACGTCAATGGAGATGGAATCCCCGACTTCGTGGTGACCAACTTCAACGATCAATACCATTCTCTGCTGCTTGGTTCTCCTGGGTTGCTTTACCAGGATCGGACGGTCGCGTCGCATCTGGCGGAGTATTCCAAGTCTTACGTCGGCTGGGGAACCCACTTCATCGACTATGACAACGATGGGAAGCTCGATCTGGTGGTGGTCAATGGCCACATCAACCAGGTCATCGAGTCGACGCGGGACGACGTGAAGTACAAGGAGCCGCCGCTGTTGCTCCATAACAACGGGCAGGGCATCTTTCAGAACATGCGTGAGCGGGCGGGCAGCGCGTTTCAATCCAGCTACAGCGCGCGAGGGCTGTCGGTCGGGGATTTCAACAACGACGGTGGTGAGGACATGGTGTTCACGGCACTCGACGCCACGCCTACTCTGCTGCGAAATAACGTCGGGCAGAACAGCAACTGGATTGGCCTGGAACTGCAGGGCACACAGAGCAATCGCGACGCCATCGGCGCGAGGATTACAGCATCTCTGCCTGACCGGAAACTGGTCCGTTGGGTCACCGGCGGAAGCAGTTACCTGTCTGCGCATGACAAACGGGTCATCATCGGGCTGGGCAGTGAGCGCCCTCCGGCAGAGATGAAAATCGAGATTCGCTGGCCGAGCGGGACGGTACAACAGCTGTCGGACCTTCGCCTCAATGCCTACAACCGTGTCGTCGAACCGCCGACAGCACCAGCGAACGGCCGAAAATAGAGCCCGAAAAGAAGCCCAGACGGCCGTTTTCAACCTGCGGGATTTACACAATTGTCTTGACAGACACCTATCATCTGGGCCATAAGAAACGATTTAATAGCCCTGTGGAGGCATGTTTTCCCGTCAGCAGCCGGTCGAGTGCCTGCCTTGGACCGTTGACCTTTGAAAAGCGGAGGAGATGATATGCGGAATAGCAAGGGCTTCCAGTCTATTTCTTCAGGGACACGGACCCGAAAGGCCGTAGCGAATCCGGTCCTGACCGCGGCTTCGTTTTTGCTGGTTTTCTGCGTGTTTGCCCTCCCATACGCAAGCGGTCAACTGTATTCCGGTTCGGTGGCGGGAACGGTTACCGACCCATCCGGCGCCGTGATCGCTTCGGCCACAGTCACCCTCAGGGACCAGAACAAGGGCTTTACCTTTACTTCAAAGACCGACAGCGCGGGAAGATATCTCTTTCGCGAGGTCGCGCCGGGCACCTACTCGGTTTCGGCGGAAGCCCCAAGTTTCCGGACTGTGCGCAAAGAAAACATTGTGGTGGCGGTCAATCAGAACGTCTCAGTTGAGTTCTCCTTAACCGTGGGCGCCCAGAGCCAGGTTGTCGACGTGCAGGCGCGAGGGGTGGAACTGCAGACCGAAGACGCTGTAACCGGCCAAGTGGTAGACCGCAAGTACATCAACGACTTGCCCTTGATCGATCGCGATTTTGGCGACCTCGCTTTCCTCGCACCCGGGATTACTGAAGTGGACACGCAGTGCACGGGCTGCATGGTGAATAATTTCATTTCCAACGGCAGCCGGAACGCGACCTCCGACATCCTGCTCGACGGGGTCAGTGCGACCAATTTTGAGCAGAACAGCGGCATCCTTGCGCCTACGTACACGCCTTCGGTGGACGCGGTCGAGGAATTCAAGGTTCAGCAATCGAACTTCAGCGCGGAGTATGGTTTTTCTGGCGCCACGGTGGTGAACGTGGTCACCCGCTCGGGCACCAACAATTTTCATGGCAGCGTTTACGACTTCGTGCGCAACCAGGTGCTGGACGCGAATGACTGGTTCAATAATCTGAACGGCGTGCCCCGGCCGGGCCTGGCAAGAAATAACTTTGGCGGCACCATTGGCGGGCCGATCATGAAGAACAAGCTGTTCTTCTTCTTCGACTACGATGGTTCCAGAGAAAACGATTTCAACTCGGGAAACTTCAGTGTTCCGACGGTGAACGAAAGGAAGGGCGATTTTGGCGAAGTCTGCACCTTACAGGGCGGCAGCTTCAACGCGGCCGGGCTGTGTTCGAATCCCAACGGCCAGTTATACGACCCGTATAGCGCCAACACGGCGCAAAGTATTCCGCTGCGTTCGACCTTTATCCCGTTCAACAATCTGGCGACCTATCAAAGCCCGGGAAGTCCGGCGCTGGCGGGCACACCATTCCAGCCGAAGCCGGTTGCCGGCAACCTGATCGATCCGGTCGCATTCAAACTGATGCAGTTTTTCCCGCTCCCCACCAAAGCCACCACCGGAGTTGGAGTCTCCAATTGGTTCGGCTCGGGAAGCGTTCCGAATAGCAATAATCAGTTCGACCTTAAAATTGACTACCGCTTCAACGACGCCGACTTGTTGAGCGGAAAGTATTCGCAGCAGTGGAATAATTCGCAGTCCTTTAACTGCTTCAACAACGAGGCTGATCCGTGCAATGGCGGCCCAACCGATTTCACGGCCCACCTGTTTGCGCTCAATGAGACGCACACCTTCAGTCCGACCTTGGTACTCAGCGTTTCCTACGGCTATACCCGCGGCTGGACTTTCGAAAAAGGGGTTGCGGGATATTACCCGTCGGTGGATCCGGTAAAGGACCTGGGTCTGCCGTCTTACTTTGATGTTTCCGGATACAAGCAGATTCCCTCGGTAAGCATTACCGGCTATAACGCCTCATCTCCAACGGGGAATAACATTGGAAGCCAGACGTATAGCTATCTGCTCGAGGGCACGGATACCCACCAGTTGCTCGGCACATTGAGTTGGGTACATGGGCCGCATGAAGTGAAATTTGGCGCTGAAATGCGTATGCACCGCATCAACTTCCGCCAGCCCGGTACGCCAGCCGGACAGGGCATGTTTGATTTCAGCGGCTCCAGCCGCGACAACGGTTGCCTGGACGCTGCCTGTGATACCTCTGATCCCAGCCCCGGCGGTGATGGCATGGCCAGCTTTCTCATGGGCGTCGGCACCATGCTGGGGACAGGCGCAATCGGCGGCACTTACGAAGTTCCCAATGTCGTAAGCACGCAGAGCTTTCAGTTTGCCGGATTTGTGCAGGACGACTACCGGATCACGCCCAAACTTACTTTGAACATGGGCCTGCGCTATGAGGTAAACCTGCCGCGGACCGAGCGCTTCAACCGGATGAACTGGCTCGATCCCAACGCGGCCAACCCGCTGAATGGCGGAAATATACCGGGCCTGGGCGCCATCCACGGAGAAGAGGTTTTTGCCAGCCCCAGCGACCGCTACAACTACGACATCGATTTTTCGAACTTCCAGCCCCGCTTTGGATTCGCGTACCAGCTGCCTCACAGCTTCGTGCTGCGTGGCGGATATGGAATCTACTACTCTACGCCGCGGTCAGGCGCTTCCGGCACCGGCCCCTGGGGTTTCGAGGGGTATGACGAACAAACCGGCTGGATTCCCTCCTTTAATGGAGCCGGAGTTCTCCCCGGGGCGCGCTTCAGCGATCCTTACCGCTCTTATGGGGCCGGATTTCCGGATTCGGGGCCGAGGCTGCCACCGGGCAATTCACTCGGCGGGCTGAATGACATTGGATTCGCCGCGGTGGGACCGATCAAGAGCGTCAGCAAAAACACTCCCTACGAGCAGGAATGGAGCTTCGGCTTCCAGAAAGAGCTGCCATTCAAAATTATTGCCGAGGCGGATTATGTAGGAAAGAAGGGGACACATCTGTACTTCGGAGGATTCCGTGAGCTCGACCATCTCGGGCCTCAGTACGACAAACAGCTGACCACGAATCCTACCTACGCCGCGAATCTGGCTACTAATCAGGTAGCCAATCCGTTCTTTGGCATCATCACCGATCCGAACAGCTCTATCTCGGGAGCTACGGTCCCGCAATTCCAGCTGTTGTTGCCCTATCCGCAATACACGAATTTCGACGGGGACTCGCCGCCGATCGCCAACTCTATCTATCACGCCGCACAGTTCCGGGTGGAGAAGGGCTTCTCGAACGGCTTGCAGTTTCTGATGACCTATGTGGTCTCCAAATCGATCGACGATTCGTCGACCACCGATGACAGCATCTCGTGGCTGGGTGGAGGCATCGGTGGCAATACCATCATGGTGCAAGACCCTAACAACCTGAAGCCGGAGAGGGCCGAATCCACCTGGGACATTCCCCAGGTTCTGCAGTTTACCTATGTCTATGCCTTGCCTGTGGGCCGTGGCAAGAAATTCGGTGGCGGAATGAACAAGATTCTCGATGGGTTTATCGGTGGCTGGCAGACTAACGGAATTATCCGTATCGACACGGGCCGGCCCATGCTGCCTTTCTTGAATTCTCCCGTCTCTATTCCGACCTATGGTCAGCATCCAAACTTGAGCGGAATTTTGAAACGCAGTGGCCAGTCCATCGAAACTGCTATCGACAAGACCGGAGTCGATCCCAACGCGCCACCTCCCGGCAGTTATTTTGCGAATGCTGCCGTCGATCCTACCTGCGGCTGTCCCACCGGCGTGTTGACAGTACCAGCGCCTTATACGTTAGGAAGCGCGCCGCGGGTGATTACCAGCGTTCGTCAGCCGGGAACCAGAAACACGCAGCTCTCCCTATTCAAAGAATTTCAAATTCGCGAGGGCAAACGGCTGGAGTACCGGCTGGAGGCATTTAACGCTTTCAACCACCCGCACTTCAACGGCCCCGACACCGGCGTAGACTCGCCGACGTTTGGGCAGATTAATTCTTTGGCCGCGCCCCAGCGCCAAGTACAGATGGCTCTCAAGTTCTACTGGTGAGAATGAGGTTGCAAGCGAGCGGTAAACGCGACTCGAACCACCGGGTTGCACTTCTGGTCGTGCTGGCTGCCATCGCGGCCGGCTCCCCAGGTGTTGCCCTCGCGCAGAATTCCTCCAGCGAAACCGTCAGTACGGTTCATGTGGATGCTTCGCATCCGCTCAAGAAATTCGATCCCGATCTTGCTCTCGGGACCTCGATCGACATTCTTCGTCCGGGGGATGTCGACAGGGTCTACACGGATAGCATTCTGAAAGAGTCTCTTTCGGCGGGATGGGGTCCGATTACCTATCGCCAGAACACCGAACTGCAGGGGACGGCGTGGCACTGGAATCCGAACGGGACGTGGAGCGATCCGGCGCGCCAGAGCGGCTATTTTACCGGCAGCACCGAACTGGGCGAGCCTATTCGCCATTCCTACGGTTATATGTTGCCTCACCGTGGAAACACGGGTGGGGACGGCCGCACCCGTGGCCACTACTCGCGCATGACCGATGGCGATCCGAACACCTACTGGAAGAGCAATCCCTACCTGACCAGCAAATTCACCGGCGAAGATGACGCGCTGCACCCGCAGTGGGTCGTGATCGACTTGGGAGCCGTCGAGCGTATCGATACGCTTCGCATCGCGTGGGCCAATCCCTACGCCACCCGCTACCTCGTTCAATACTGGAACGGCGAAAAAGACCCGTTGAGCAACGCCACTGCCGGCGCGTGGGTCGCGTTTCCGCGAGGCATTGTCAGTGAGGGGCGGGGCGGAACGGAGACGCTGAAGCTGTCGTCAGACCTGATAGCCGTGCGCTACCTCCGAATCTGGATGACGAAGTCCTCCAACACCGCCGAGGCCGGGGATTCCGCCGATCCGCGCAGCGCTTGTGGCTACGCAATTCGCGAACTCTATGTCGGGACTTTCGGCAGTGATGGCACGTTTGTGGATCTGGTCGAACATGTTCCCAACCAGGACCAGACTGCTATTCACGCATCGTCGGTCGATCCCTGGCACTCCGCCTCGGGACTGGTGATGGAAGGGGGCGATCAAACCGGCTTCGATTTGTTCTACACCAGCGGAATTACTAATCACCTGCCGGCGATGATTCCCATTGCCATGCTTTACAGCACCCCGGAAGATGCTGCCGCAGAAATTGCTTACATCAAAAAGCGCGGCTATCCGATTTCATATATCGAAATGGGAGAAGAGCCGGATGGGCAGAAGATGCTGCCCGAGGACTACGGCACATTGTATCTGCAGTTCGCCCGCGCGCTGCACCAGGTGGACCCCACCCTCAAACTGGGAGGACCAGTTTTCGAAGGCGTGACCGAGGACATACAGGTTTGGCCGGATGCGCAGGGCAAAGTGTCATGGCTCGGCCGTTTTGTGGATTATTTGAAGGCGCACAACCGGCTGTCTGACTTGTCTTTTGTGTCTTTCGAGCATTATCCGTTTCCGCCCTGCGAGATTACCTGGTCGGACTTGTATCGCGAGCCGGAGCTCACCAAAGGCATCCTGGATATCTGGAGGGCCGATGGCGTACCTGCCGACGTTCCGCTGATGAACACGGAGAGCAACGTCTCCTGGGGGCTTACGCAGCCCATGACGGAAATCTTCGCCGGAATCTGGCTGGCTGACAGCGTAGGTTCGTTTCTGAGCTTGGGCGGCGATGTGTATTACCACTCGCCGATCCAGCCGGAACCGCTGCGCGCCGGCTGCCGGGGATTCAGCACCTACGGGAACTTTGTTGCGGACGACCACTTGCAGATTCGGGCGCACACCGCGCAGTACTACGCCAGCCGCATGATCAATCTGGAGTGGGTCAAGCACGGCGCGGGGAGTCACAGCTTATTCGCGGGCTCGGCCGATCTGGAAGACGAGGCCTCTCACAAAATCATCACCATCTATCCCGTACAGCGTCCTGACGGAAGCTGGTCAGTCATGCTGATCAACAAGGACCAGACTAACGCCCACACCGTGCGGATTGTTTTTGACGCCGGAGAAGGGCATACCAAGGCGTTCGCGGGTGCGGTGACGATGACTAGGTTCGGCAGTGAACAGTATGTGTGGCAGTCAGAGGGTCTCAACAGCCATGCCGATCCGGAGAATCCGCCGGCAACCAGCGTTGTGGAGAGCGCTCCCGGTACGACGTTTGCGCTTCCTAAGGCTTCCATTACCGTTTTGCGGGGCCAGGTGGGGAAGTGAGCTTCATCGATTCCGCAGGATGATGCGCAGGATACGGATGTCATGCAACTCGCTCACCGGCGGCAGCGGTTTTCCTGGCACCCATTTATGGAGTTGAGGGTTGGCCATGAAGAGCAGCGAGTCCCCATCCAGGCAGCCGGTCGTAGGATTCTCGAACAATGGGTTATAGGTTTCGAGAATTTCGCCGTGTGTAATGCGCGCCAGACCAGGGTCAAGATAAAACCGCATGACTCTGCCGGGATGAATGCCGTTTTGAATTCCGACCAGGGATTGCCGGTAGAAGTACAAGCCGTCCATGCTGGCGTCAATTACGTCGGCGGGCTTCGATAGCGTCAAATAAGATTTGGTTTGCAGATCAACCCGCGTAATGCCAAAGTCCCCGGCAACGAAAAGCGTTTTCTCGTCTTCGCTGAGCGCGATTCCATTGGCGCCGGGCACTGTCCCCGGCGGCAGGAAAAGCTGCAACTCGCGAGATCCTCGCCGCGCAAGGTACACGGCCCCCGTATCGGTGTTGGTGGTATAGGCTTCGCCGCTGGAAGAGGCTACGGTCACGTCGTTGAGAAATCCACCCGCTTTTTCCGGGAGCACGAACGTGGCCACATGCTTGCCGTTGACGAGGTCATAAATGAACAGCCCCTGCGTCATGGAGGAGGTGGCGGCGGCATCGCCGAATGCACTGCTTACAGCCCACAGCTGCTTGCGCTTTTCGTCGACGTGTAATCCGCCAACGTATCCCAGACCATCCTGACCGGCTCTTACCAGATCGTGTACACCGCCGCTCTTATTGGTCCACACGATCTTGCGCTGCACACTCCCGGCGTAAACCCGGCCGTTGAATCGAGCATAGGCCATGCCTTCAGGAAAAAGATTGGGCTCTTTGATGATGAAAGACGTGTGGCTTTGAATGTGGGGCGGATTCCTGGCACGGATCTGTGCCGCAATCGCTTTGAATTCCGGCACATCATGAATAAACGCAAATCCCCGGTACTCCGAGGGATCAAGACCGCCCGGCAAGTCGGCGACTTTGTGTAGCAGCGCCAGAGTGTTGGCGCTATCGCACTTGGCGGCGTAGTCGGCAGCCAGGTTGTACAGCAGGACCGCATCGTTGGGAGTACCGCTGAGCCGGGCTTGCAGGCTTGCCATCTCCGGGTCGAGCGCAGGAGAGACAGATGGCGTGCATTGCGCGGACGCGGCCGGCGACAACGCTGCAGCTAGCATGAAGAAAAAGAAGAAACCAAACGCCGACCGACAAGTCAAGAGGCACGCCCCCGTGTGCCGGACAAGGATAATCTGTCAGCAGCGATTAAGAAAAGTCCACAGGGGGAATCATTGAGGCCACCAAGAATGGAGGGAATCAGGGCTCTGCCGACTTTCCTATTGTTTTCCCATACGAACCGTGGCAGTATGCTATGGGTATCCCATAGGAAGAAGCGATGACCGATAAAACCGATGTGTGGCAGGGAACGCTTTCGCTGATGGTGCTGAAGACGCTGGACACGATGGGCCCGTTACACGGCTACGGGATCGCACGCCGCATCGAGCAGATCAGTGGCGATCTGCTCTCGGTGAACTACGGCACGCTGTATCCCTCTCTGCTCAAACTGGAGCAGGAGGGTTATGTAACTTCGGAGTGGGGAGTCTCCGACAACAACCGCAGGGCCAAGTACTATCGCCTGACGCGGACCGGCCGGAAACAACTGGAAAAAGAAGCGGAGCAATGGGGGCAAGCCACTGCCATTCTCGCCCGTTTCCTGTCGCCTGAGGAGAAACCGATATGAGAAGGTTGCGAGCCTGGCTCCTGCGATTCAGCGGAATGTTTCAGCGGCGGCGACGCGACCAGGACCTGACGGAGGAACTCGAAGGCCATTTGCGAATGCACATCGACGACAACCTGCGGACCGGCATGACTCCGGAGGAGGCACGCCGCCACGCCCTCATCCGGCTGGGAGGCATCGAATCGATTAAAGAGGATTACCGCGACCGGCGCGGCCTGCCCCTGCTCGAAGGCCTGGTGCGGGATTTGCGCTTCGCTTTTCGGACTCTGCGCAGAAATCCGGGCTTCTCCCTCATCGTCATCATAACCCTGGCTTTGGGTATCGGCGCCAACGCCGCCATCTTCAGTGCAGTTTACGGGGTGCTGCTGCGGCCCCTTCCGTATCAGGATGGTGGACAACTGGTCGTCCTCCACCAGCAGGCCCCGGCGGCGCATCTTTCGAACGTGCCATTTTCTGTCCCCGAAATCTTCGACTATCGTCAATACAGCCACACGCTCAACGCGGTGGTGGAATACCACAGCATGGATTTTCTGCTGCTGGGAAATGACAGCGCCGAGCGTGTGAAGTCGGGCATCGTGTCGGCAAACTTTTTCGATGCTCTGGGAGTCCGGCCTCTGCTGGGCAGAACTTTCGTAGCCGCTGATGACTCTCCGAATGCCGACGCCGTTATCGTCCTCAGCTATCAGTACTGGCAACGCCACGAAGGTGGAGAGGCCAACATCGTTGGCCGCGTCTACCAGATGAATGACCGGCCACACACGGTGATCGGCGTACTGCCTCCGATTCCCCAATATCCGGAAGAGAACGATATTTACCTGCCTACTTCAGCGTGTCCGTTCCGCTCCTCGCCCAAGGTGATCGCAGACCGCTCCATGCGCATGATGACGGCTTTCGGCCGTATCAAGCCCGGGATTCCTCTCGCCAGTGCGCAGGCCGATCTTGCCGTAGTGGCCAATCAAATGGCGAATCAGCATCCCGACTCTTATCCCAAAGAGTACGGTTACGCGCTGGCTGCCGATCCCCTCAAACAGGATCTTACTCGTCATGCCCGCACCACTTTGCTTGTCCTGCTCGGCGCCGCAGGTTTTGTTCTGCTCATCGCTTGCGCCAACGTAGCCAATCTCCAACTTGCAAGGCTTCTGACCCGAGGACGTGAGCTGGCGGTGCGCGCGGCCCTGGGAGCGAGCCGGGCAAGGATCATCCGGCAGTTGCTCACTGAAACCATCCTGCTCTCGTTTACCGGCGGAGCTCTGGGACTGGCGCTAGCGTACCCGACCCTGACCCTTTTGGTTCGGTTCGCCGCGCGTTTTACCACCCGCGCTGCAGAAGTGAGAATTGATCCGATGGTGCTTGTCTTCACTCTGGCAGTCTCGGTTATCTCCGGCCTGGTATTCGGTTTAGTCCCAGCGCTCTCTTTGGGTTCCCGCGTCTCGGACGCCCTGAAGCAGGACAGTGGGCAAACTACCAGCAGTTCGGGACGGCAGCGGCTGCGTACTGGACTGGTGCTCATGCAAGTCGCAGTCTCATTCATCTTGCTGATCGGCGCCGGCCTCATGATCCGCAGCTTCCTTCGCCTGGAGCAAGTTGATCCCGGCTTCAACCCCGACCACGTGCTCGTGCTGAATCTGTCTCCCAACTATTCTCGCTTTCCGAAAGATGAGCAGCAGGCGGAGACCCTGCTTCTTGGGGACAACGTTCTGCGCGCCCTTCGCAGCCTTGCGGCGGTTGAATCGGTGGGAATGACCTCGACCTTTCCCTTAGGCCAAGGCACCATGGCTCGCGGACCGGACAGCAACAGGTTTCAAATCGAAGGCCGCGTTGTGTCGCAGGGAGAGCTGCAGCCTTTTACCGACGCTACCGGGGTGAGTCCCGGATATTTTGAAACCATTCGCCAGCCGCTTATGCGGGGAAGAATGTTTTCGGAGCGCGATGATGGCAAGGCTCCGAACGTGGCCATCATTAACCAGACCATGGTTCGCCATCGCTGGCCGGCGCAAGATCCGATCGGAAAGCGCATCAGCTTTGACGGCGGAAAGACCTGGATCACAATTGTCGGGATCGTGGGCGACGCCCGGGAATATGGTCTCGACCATGCCATCGGCGATGAGGTCTATGTTCCGATGAAACAGGCAGGATTCTCCGGCGGCCTGGTGGTGCGAACAGCGATTGACCCCGAACAGATGGTTTCACTCGTCCGCAAGACCATTCACGATGTTGATTCCCAGATCGCCGTCGATCAGGTAGATACACTGGAACGGCTGCGGCACGAATCGGTGGCATCTTCCCGGGTCACCGCGATCCTGCTTGGCATTTTTGCCGGGCTGGCATTGCTGATCAGTGTGAGCGGCATTGCCGGTATTATGGCGCTCTCGGTCAGCCAGAGAACTCGCGAACTCGGAATCCGAATGGCACTTGGGCAACCCAAACCATCGGTGGTTTTCATGGTGGTCCGGCAGGGCTTGGTGATTGCGATGGCAGGGACAGTCCTCGGGCTGGCTGGGGCGGGAGCGTTGGGACGTCTTTTGTCGTCGCTGCTCTATGAAACCAGTCCCACCGACGTGCTCACATTTGTGGCCGTCTCACTGATCTTTGTGGCAGTGGCGGCTCTTTCATGCTTTGTTCCCGCGCACCGGGTAACGCGAATCGATCCGTTCGCTGCGCTGCGCCAGGAATAACGGGCGAGAAGATATGAGGTGGGCAGGGCACAAATCGCCACAACTTCCACCGCCGGTTTTGACTTACGACCGCACGATGAGGAGCATCACCAGGAGAAAAAGAGCCGCCGCAATCGCGGCGATGCTGTGCGCCCGTACCACGCGATGGCTTGCCGCCCACGGAAACAGTAGCAGGTCAAATACCGGCATGAACTTCTCCGGCCAGAACAGGCCGGCCATGCCGAACGCCAGACACAGCTCCAGAACAAGAGGCAGAGACAAAAGCACCATGGCGTGTTTCCTGGGGGAGACGCAATTTTATTACATTTCGTCAGGGGCGACGAGAGAAACTTGCGGAACTTCTCCGAAACAAAAAAAGGGGCCGGTTTCCCGGCCCCTGAAAGCAATCATTTTCAACCTGGCTAGAAGGTGAAGCGTACCCCGATACGAACGGTGCGGCCCACTTGGTAATACAGTGGCTTGCCGTAGTTGCTGCTCATGACTACCGGATTGCCCTGAGCCGGATTGGGAGCATTCAGTGCTGCCTGCCAGTTGTACGGGTGCAGCGCCGCGTTATAGAAGGGCTCACCGTCGCCTCCACTGAACCCGCCGGGCGCAATGTAGGAGCCTATCAGTGATGAATCGAGCTGCGATTCATACGCCGTCACCGAATGTTGATTGAATAGGTTGGGGACAGTGAACTCGAAGCGAAGCGATTTCGCCTCGTCCGCGCCCAGCTTGATTTCGTGCTGCAGTTGGAAATCCGACTGGATGTACCACGGAGTACGGCGAGCGCTGACGCCAGAAACCGTGATGGGGCAGTCCGTAGCACCACCACCCAGCGCAGCGGCGACACAGGAGGGGTTTTGGCTCAGGTCGACCCAATTGCCCCGCCCCACGATGTAGGTCTGGAACTCTCCACCTAAGCCGCCGTAGTAACCGCCGACGTTAGAAAACGAACTCAGCGGCGAGCCCTGGTAGAAGTATTGGAAGAGCCCGAAATTGGTTGAATTTCCCTTCCACTTCCAGGGCAGCTGGTAGTAGCCGTAGCCCTTGAACACGTTGGGACGATCTGTAGCCAGCGGGCCATTGTCCAGGGTGCCGTTGGCTGTGTAGGAGAACCACGGCTCGTCGAAGTACCGGCTGTTGTTGGGAGCGTTCCGACCGCCGCCGTAGGAAGTACCCGTACCCGCCAGCGTCGACGTATCGTTGATGTCGGTGCTGGTAAGACCGGAGTAGTTGCCTCGCAGCCTGCTGTAGGTGTAAGAGAACATCCCTGACCAATGCGCGCTGGCTGTCTTAGTCAAGCGGATTTCCACGCCATCGTAGCTGCGTGCCGCCTTGGGAGGGGCGGGACAGCTATCGCAGAGAACCTGCGGTAGCGTGCTTTCCAGAAGGCCGTTCGGGCCGGTTGGACATGATCCAGGGGTGAAGCACCCAAACAATTTGTCGTTCAGCGCGTAATCATTTTGTACATAGCCGTTGAACGAGTTATTGGGGGCATATCCGGGATTCACGATGGTGTAGGCACATTCTCCGCACACAGTAGTTTCCACCGAGGCATCCTCGATCGCACGATCGAGGCGCCGGCGGTCCCAACGCGCTTCCAAAGCCACCGTTTTCCGGAGTTGATAATCGACTCCGAAGGTTGTGTCATGCTGGCGGTAAGGCTTGATGTTGGGTTGGACATATTCGGGAGTGCGATTGTTGACGTTCTCGATGAACTGCAGGTCGGAGGGAGTGGATCCACTCGCAAAATTAGCGCCCTGACTGGTGTCGAATCCGGAGCAGGCGCGCCCCGAGGCATTGTAAGCCGCGTCAATTTGCGAGAGCGCGGTGGCGGCATCCGAGAACAGGCCGTAGGCGCAATTGTTCCAGTATTGGCCGCCGAACGAACTGATGGCGAGGTTCAGCTTCATCATGTCGTAATAAACACCATAGCTGCCAAAGACCTTCATCCGCCCATCTTTGAAGACGTCGTAGGCGGCGCCGAGGCGCGGAGCCACTTTATCCGTCCAGCTGAAATTGATGGGTTTGGGGGTAAGGCCTTCGAACGCCTGGTAGGCAGGAAGATATTCCTTGTCGAAGCGGATACCGAGGTCGAGGGTCAGACCCTTGGCGATTGTCCAGGCATCCTGCACGAACAATCCGTGGTTGTAGTTCGCCGCTTTGCCGCCGGTCCCGGTGTCGTACACGTAAACGTAACCATCCGGTCCGTTGCAATTGGAAAGGCCGGTTTCCGCTTCCAGAGTAAGGCAGTTGCTGCGGCCGATCAGAGTCGACGTCGAGTAACCGGCGGAAGTGCCGGGGGATACAAACACCAGCGGTAGATTGCTGTGCTGGTTGATATCGTTGTAAAGGTGATTGAGCTGGTAGCCAAACTTGAAGTTGTGGGTCCCCAGCCAGCCCGACTTGAACCACGCCAGATCCTGGTCAAACTGGTAATGCCGGTTCAAATTGAATGGAGTGTAGTTGAAGTTGAAATTGGCGCTCGCGTAGCCCGAGGGCTGCGAGAGCGGCGAAGCGGCTGGAATCGTGCCCCCGCCAGCAGTCGGGGCCCCTACTCCGTTGCCGATGAAATTGAAAGCGGTGAAACCGGTGGGGAAGCCGAAATCGTGATAGTTCTGGATGAAGTAACCAAAGCGGGTGGTGGAAACCAGCTGTGACGTGATGGCGATGTCACCACCGACGTTCACGGTTTGATTAGGCGCGGTGAAACCAGCGCCACTCTGGAAGTTATTAACCGGGCTGGAGACAGAAGGATTGATCAGTCCGGTCGTCGAATCAGGAAACGGCACAATGGAGCCCGTCTCGCGCTGGTATTGATACAACCAGGAAGCGAAGACATGGATTTTCTGCGTCACCGTCGCATCGATCCGTCCGGTACCGAAATAGGTATAGTCGCTCTGGTTGAAGGGTGTGATGCCCGCGCCTGGGTTTGCCGGCCCAGTAAAGTTGACGTCACGACGTAGCGTGTTCAACTGAGGCTCAAAGCCCAGGAAGAAGAACAACCGATCCTTAATTAAAGCTCCACCCAGCGTACCGCCCAGTTGCAGGATGCGGAAGTGGTCTTGCTTGGGTTGATAGTGGTCGCTGACCGCATCCACCTGATCTCCCGCAGCCCCCAGGGAGAGAGGATTGTAGATGGGAAATCCATTCGGCCCCGCGTCCAACGGATCGCCTTCCCAGGTCGCAAACAATCCCCCGTGGAAGGCGTTACTGCCCTTCTTCATGACGACGTTCACAACGCCGCCAAGAGCGCCGCCGTGTTCGGCTTCAATGCCGGAGCTCTTGACTTGCACTTCCTGAATGAACTCAAAGGGAACATTGGCCATCGAATAGCCGCCGGCGATATTGGAGGTATCCTGACCTTCGACGAGGTAGGAGTTCTCGGAGTCGGCCGCGCCGCCGACGGAGTAGCCAAAGGCTTGTCCGTTTGAACTGCTGCCCTGCGCGGAACCGCCGGTGCCCGCCCCGTAAAACGTATTGTTGCCGGCAAGAGGTTCGTTGCGGGCCGCGGGAGCAAACTGAATCACCGATTGGAAGGAGCGTCCGTGAGGCACATCCTCAATCACATCTTGCGTGATGTTATTGATAGTGTGGGTCGTAGTAACATCAATGACGGGAGCTGACTCGCTCACTTCGACCACAGTCTCGCTGGTTCCGAGATCGAGTTTAAAGTCGACCGTCGGGAGGTGGCCAACTTCGATAGTCAGGTTGCCACGCTTCAGGGTCTTAAAGCCTTTCGCGCTGACCGTCATGGTGTAATCACCCGGCGGCAGATTGGTGAAGTGGTAATATCCATTTCCATCGGATTGCGCATCCCTTGTGCCGACCAACGACGCGCCAGTGAGAACTACTTCGGCATGGGCGACAACCGCGCCACTGGGATCTTTCACCGTCCCCTGCAATCCGCCGGTCGTCTCCTGGGCAAACACTGCAGAGACCAAAAGCAGAACTGCGCAGAGACACCAACAGGGAATCAATCTGCAATTTCTTAGGGTCTGAGTCATGCGATTCTCTCCTTCAATCTTGAGCTGACCTCACAGAATTTGTTGGGCGACGTGCAGCTCTTTACCGCCCACACTCCCCCGCTATGGGAGCAACATTTGTTTACTGTTTCGATGAATCACTCGGATCTGACCGGGAGCCGACTTCGGCGCACGGCGCTGCTAAACGGGCGGATTGGAATGCAGCACTCAGTTCGCCAACAAAACATCAGGGACAATTCAGTGGTACCAATAGCCGCATACCGGTGATGAAGTGCGTCGTGAAATCGACGAGCGAATGACAGAGGCTGGCTTCGACACAGACAGAGCGGCGCTGCAGAACACTGTTTCTACTTGAATCGGTACACGGCTCGATGCCGCTGATATGAGAATCGGGAACTGAGAGGAAAGCTAGATCGCTGTCTTCCTGTGATGTTATCTAAACATAGCAGCTGAATATTGTTGGAGCTGTACCGGATGAAGCGAGGGAATGGAAGTTGAGGGGACTCGATTAATGATGCTTGAAGAATTGCACCGCACGCTCACGAGCTTGCGCCGCTTTTCTCGATTTGAATGTGCCCAGGTTGCGACGACGGCCAGTTCTGGCGTCTTTCTTTCGCGAATATAAGCGGTATTGCCCGGACTTTAGTTTTCGAATCATTGATTCAACATTTTCTCCAGAACATTCTCTTAGCGCGGATTCCTGACTTGCCCTGCGTATTTTTCCACGGCACTCAGAAACCCCTGACTGGCCGGCGGAACGCGAATTTTACCCGAGAGTATGTCGGCAAATGACGCATCGCCTCCATAAAGAACGCGTGTGTCGTCCTCGTCCTGACTCAACGCGGCGCCGTTGAGATTTGTTCCGGCAAATGCGCCGCGTGACTTGGAATAAGTCAGCACCTCCGCGTTCATCTTTGCGTCAGCATCCACCCCCGCGTACCGGCTCACAGGCCCGGCGGCAACCGAAGCCTCGGTGCCAAACTTCACTTTGCTGGAAAGTAGGCGTTGCATTTCCTGGTCGTTAGTTACGATCATTATAAGATCGATTGTTTCGCCTCCGATCTGCGCACCCCAACTGCCCCCTGTGATACTCATCGGAACTGGTCCGCTCCACCCATAAGGGGTGCGGCATGTGACCATGCCTTTGCCATGGTTGGCTCCAATCGCAACCGCGACTTGCATCATGGATGGAACGACCGCGATGCACTTTGCCATCCGCAGAACACCCTCAGGGATGGCATTGCCCGGATCCGACATAACTTCCGTCAACGCTTTGGCGGATGCATCAAGACGCTGGTCGACATCGGATTGGTTGGAACTATCAGCGGCCCAGGACACTCCGCCCGTGATGAGTGAGAGGAAGACACAAACCACCACAGCAGCTCGACAAAAAAGCATTCGCATTTGCGCGACTCCTCTCAGCAGAGCGGGCACACCCTCTGCGCCAACACTCTCACGCTAGTCCAGCGTCTCCCCAGGGTCTATCCGGTGTGAACTGTAAATCCCGGAAGGAAACTGCCCATGCTCCTAATGAACGATGCGAGCCCAGCCTTCGCGCTCGAACTCTAGTGATGTTTTTCCCTCGGCGATACAGCAAACGGCCTGCCGGATTAGGGAATGCATTCGATTCCTCCGGCACGGGCCGCCGATTAGGGTATTTAACGACGATGAATTGGAGCCATGGCCGACCACTTTTCAGCGCTGCTTGGTCGCAATCGGCTTTGACTGTTACCAGGAGGAGAGACATTTTATGCGCATGATTAGTTTCCTTGGTTCGGCATTACTGGCGCTGGCGATGCTCGCCATGCCAATGGCGGCACCTGCACAAGTTTCGTTAAATATCACGGTGGGCCCGCCCGCGCTTCCCGTGTACGAACAACCGCCCTGTCCCGCCGCCGGATATATCTGGACACCGGGCTATTGGGCTTACGGATCCGAAGGCTATTACTGGGTGCCCGGAACCTGGGTGATGGCGCCTCAACCGGGCTTACTGTGGACGCCGGGTTACTGGGGATGGAGCGGCGGGGCCTATATGTGGCACGTCGGGTACTGGGGGCCGACAGTCGGTTTTTATGGCGGCATCAATTACGGCTTCGGCTACACCGGGTCCGGCTATCAGGGAGGATATTGGAGAGGCCAGCAGTTCTACTACAACCACTCGGTGAACAACGTGAACGTCACCAACGTCCACAATGTCTACAACAAGACGGTGATCAATAATACGACCATCAACCGGGTGAGCTACAACGGTGGTAATGGCGGCACGGCCGCGCGCCCCACTCCCCAGGAACAGGCAGCAGAACGAGCACGACATGTGCCACCAACTACCGCCCAGACGCAGCAAGAGCATGATGCCGCGGAGAACCGAACTCTGTTGGCTTCCGCCAATCATGGGCGGCCGCCGATTGGGGCGACTCCAAAGCCGGAGAGTTCAAAGATGCCGGGGTGAAGCCGGCCAGCCGCGCGGGAGGCCCGACCAATACTCCTGCGAATCGAGAGACAGCCGCGGCCCGGCCCAATGCCCTTCCGGAGAAGAAGGCGCCAGGTAATGCGCCTGCGAAACGAGAACCACCCGCAGCCCGTCCGGAGGCAACGCACAAGAATACTCCCCGTGAACCCGCAGCCCCTAAGGCGGAGCGCAAGAACACGCCTGCGGCAGAGCCCAAGGCAAACCCTGGCGTGAAACGAGAAACGCCGGCGCCGCGTCCGGAGGCAAGACCCAAGAGCACTCCTCACGCGGAAGCTCAACCACATCCCAAACCACGCCCCGAAGCATCTCGTCCTCCGAACCGGCCAGAAAAGGAGAGCCGTCCGGCGGCGAAGGCTGAGCCGAAAAGTCAACCCGCACCCAAGCAACCCAAAGCGAGCCCTCAGACTACCCCTCGCGCAGAGAAGCCGGCGCATCCAGGGCGTCGCCCGGAGAAGCCTCCGGCTCAGTAACTACTTGTTGCCGGCGAAAGCCGGTCAGCGGTTCTGTGGTTGATGCAACGGCGGGGCTGGAGGCGAGAAGCCTTGGTCCCGCCGCATTGTAACGAACACCAACGAAAGCAATACGATCGCAAAGGCAACGACAATCAGGATGGGACTGCAGCGTTTTCCAGCCAGCAATTTCTTATCTCCTCAACTCAATTCACCATTTAGTGCTGTAAGCGTCCGATCGTGCGTGTGGATCATGCGGGTGAAGGAACTCTGACCTTTCAGCGCTCCATGCGGTTTCGGGGTGCGAACCTTTGGCGCCATAAAAAAAGCTCTTCGCAAACTGTCCCTCGTTCCTGGGACCGCTCGCGAAGAGCCGATGGCAGCTGCTAGCGAGAGACTAAACCCCAGCGCTGCCCCTGCGGCCCAGGTGCGTGATCAATGCGATGACAAACAAGACCACAAAAACAAAGAACAAAAGCTTTGCGATGCCCGCGGCTGCGACGGCAATTCCACCGAAACCGAAAACCGCAGCAACGATGGCGACGAGCAAAAATACTAACGCCCAATACAGCATGATGCCTCCTTTGGCGAAACCTCTTGGTGGCACACCTTCCCGCGCCCGAGACCGGTTGTGGAGGGCGAGAAGCGGGAACCAGGCTTGGTGCGACCCGGCTCCCGCTCGACAGGAAGGAATGCTGGCAGAATCTTCATCCTTCGCAGCATAGCTCCCGCACAGATGGGTAACAATCCCGCCACTTCTGTACTTTTATCCAGATTTATCTGTAACCGAAGCAGAATTGCCTACGACGGACAGAGAGTTAATTTCGGTAGTTCGGCATTGAATGGCTCACAACGATGCCTGGTGCAAGAGCATCCAAAACATACTCGAAACGACCAAGTCGCAATATTCGTAATGTTCGCCCACAAACCAACCGAAAACTCACACAGGAGACGAAAAAATGAAACCGAACTCATTGCATGAACTTTATCTGGAACAACTCAGGGATCTCTATGACGCCGAGCACCAGATCCTCAAAGCCTTGCCTAAGATGATTGAAGCGGCAAATTCGCAGGAGTTGAAAAATGCCTTGAACGCACACCTGAAGGTCACCGAAAAACATGCCACCCGGATTGAAGGAATCTTCGAAAAGCTGGGGGAAAAAGCAAAAGCCGAAAAATGCAAAGGGATGCACGGAGTGATCGAGGAAGGCAGCGATCTGATCGGCGGCATCAAGGACGCCGCCGTACGAGACGCAGCCATCATCGCATCCGCGCAACGGGTCGAGCACTACGAAATGGCAGGATACGGCACAGCGCGCAACTTCGCGACACTGCTGGAGCAATCCGACGCCAGCCGGGCGTTGCAACAAACCCTGGATGAAGAAAAGGAAGCGGACAAAACGCTGACCATGCTGGCCAGCAAAATTAACGGCAACGCCGCCGGCAAGGCTGCCGGGAGCGAGCACGACACGGGCCGCCGCGTGGCATAGGCAACAGGTAAGCCGCGGTGCCGAGCTACTGAAGTGCCACTCAGTCAAGCCCGGCACCGCGGCCGAACCTTACACCGCTCGAACCAAGATAAGTATGATCAGAATCAACACCACCAACCCAAGGCCGCCGCTCGGGTAATATCCCCAGCCGCGGCTGTACGGCCAGGTAGGCAGAGCCCCCAGCAACAGCAAAATCAGCAATACAACCAGAATTGTGTACATAAAGTCAGGTTCTCCATTTGGAATTGCCGCCGTGCCGCAAAAACTGCGGTCAGGCAGCGCTGGACTGCTTGGTGAAGCTAGTCACCGTGAACGAGCTCAACACATGCGGGATGACCGCAATCGCATGCGATCTCGGTCTCGTCCTCACCCGCGGCCTCGCAGAGTTCGCCGCAATATTTTCCGGGCGAGGCGACCTGGCATTGACAAGAGAGATGAGCACATTTTTTCGTAGCCGTTTGCATGGCGCCAACCTTTCCGTTTGCTCGCAAGCGCTGGCAGCGAGCAAATCTCGGGCTCAGATGCTATTTCTGACTCCCAGGCTGTCCATCCAGCGGAGAATGTGCTGACTTCGACAGTGGCGTGAACAACCTCAGCCGGGGGGAACCACTCTAAGAGTCGGGAGAATCACATGCCGGCAAAGAAAAAATCCAGTGCGCGAAAATACGGCAAGGTTGCAGGGAAAACAGTAGCGAGTGCGATGCGGCGGCGGAAGCATGGGACCCTTCGCTCCGGACAGGGCGGTAAAGGAGGAAAGGTGAAGAGCCGCAAGCAAGCCATTGCCATAGGCCTTTCGGAAGCCCGCAAGAAGGGCGCTAAAGTTCCCAGGAAGAAAGCCGCCTAGAGGTAAGGGCCAGACCCGGTGATAACGCGAAGTCCGGGGCTCTTTGCGGAATCTGATTCGAAAACGTGAGCTAGGACGATCATGGCAAACCAAGGATCGCGAAGCCGGACGCCAGGGAAATCAAGCCGGCCGCAAACCAAGAAGCGCTGGCTAGCCAGGGTGAAGACTGACTCCACGCATCCTCCAAAGGGGCTCTTCACGAAGGACGCGGCCACGATCGCGCTCTCGCTGGCTTCGCCGAGAGTTTCACCCAAAGGGCCGGGATCGGGAATGCGCATGCTTACGTACTTTATGAATCGCGGAGGAAAGAACCTGAGCGGCAGCCGCCGGCGGGAATTGCAGAAAGCGAAGGAACTCCTTTCCCTGCGCATTGCGAGGTCGAAGGGGAGACACAAAAAAGCCGCTTAGTCCGGGCGGATGATTACCGATAGTGAGAGTCTCAAAAGTTTGCCTACGCCATTGCCCTCAACGAAAACCAACAGCTCTACCGCAAACCCTCCTCCCGAGACCCGGCGGCTTACCGCCAACGAGATCTTCGAGGCAGCCATCAAGAACGCACGTGCAGAACTGCGGCGTTCGGGCCGGAAGCTGACGTTTTCCGGACTTGCGGGTGGAATCACCATGGGCCTCACTGGCATCGGTGTGGCTTCGGTGCGGGCCTTCCTTGGTCCGGGCGGTTGGCACGACCTGGTTTCCTATTTGATTTATCCCATCGGGTTCATCGCAGTGATTATCGGGAGAGCTCAACTGTTCACCGAGAACACGCTTTATCCGGTGATCCTGGTGTTCGACGAGCGGCGACACGTTATGCGGACATTGCGGCTGTGGGTGATCGTCTTCAGTGCCAACGTTGCAGGAGCATTCTTGTTCGCAATGCTCGCCGCGAAATCTCCGGCTCTGCGCCCGGAAGTTTTGACCGAATTGGTGCGGCTGGGAGGAGAAGCCGCCTCCGGAACGATGGCGCATCTTTTCTGGAGCGGCGTAATCGGAGGATGGCTGATTGCGCTGGTCGCCTGGACGGTGACCGCGAGCCATTGGACGATCGGCCAGTTGACCATTATCTACTTGTTCACCTTTGTCGTAGGCGCGGGACGCTTTGCCCATTGCATCGCCAGCAGCTGCGAGATTCTTGCGTCGGTGATGAGGGGCGCAATTCCGTTCAGTGGATATCTCAGATGGCTGGCCCCAGCAACTTTGGGCAACATCTGCGGCGGAGTCTTGATTGTCAGCTTGTTGAACTATGGGCAGGTGAAGGAAATCTAAGAAGGGTAAATGGTCAACGGCCATTGGTCAGGTATGGGAGAACTTCTTATCCGGTTCCTGATCGGAGGCGTCGCAGTTTGCATATTCTCGGTCCTGGGTGACTTGTTCGAACCAAAAAGCTTCGCCGGGCTATTCGGCACAGCACCTTCGGTGGCACTCGCGACTACTGTTCTAGCGGTCGCCAAGAATGGACGAAACTACGCCGCCGCCGAGGCGCATTCCATGATCCTTGGTGCGATTGCCTTCTTTCTCTATGCCTGGCTGGTGAGCCGTTTGCTCTTCGAAGGGAAATGGTCCACGTTGCGGGTTACTGTCTCGGGTCTTGTCATCTGGTCTGCGTGCGCACTTACCTTCTGGTGGGTTATCGAAAAATGAGAGTAACTGCCAACATGTCAGCATTAGCCCGAAGCCGATGGAATGAGTACCTGCCTCGATTTCTGTTCGGTGGCGTAGTCACCGCTTTTGCCGGCGTCATGGCCAAAGAGTTCGGTCCGAGCTTCGGCGGATTGTTTCTGGCGTTCCCCGCGATTTTTCCCGCTGGCGCAACCCTCATTGAGAGACACGAACGGGAAAAGAAACGGGAAACGGGGGGCCACGGCAGGATCCGAGGGAGAAAAGCTGCCGGGCTTGACGCGGCTGGCGCCAGCATCGGAGCACTCGGTTTGTTGTCGTTTGCAGTCGTGGTTTGGAAACTCGTTGTGCTCGCTCCGCTTTGGGAGGTGCTTTCGAGCGCCACGCTGGCGTGGTTCATGATCTCTATCTTGGCGTGGAAACTTTGGCGCGCAGTCCGAAGGACAACTCTCATCCGGGGGAGCGCATCTAGGTAACGCGGTTCGCACGCACGAAGATCTCGCGGTGCGAAGATTCAGCTTTGACGCAAAAGGTGGTCAAAAGTGCAGGCTGTGACTGGAGTCTTTTCTTCCCAAAGCGATGCGGAACGCGCCGTGAAGGCCTGGCAGTCAACTGGTTTCTCTTCCGAAAAGATCACCGCTTCCGGCAGAAATTTCGGCGATGACGAAAAATTCTATCGTCTGGGCTTCGAAGCCGCTCTTCACGCCAGAACGCGGTGCAAAGAATTCGATCAAGTATCAGCCGAGATGACAAGCAGTTTGGAAGAATTGCAGCGCCAATACCCTGGCGTCGAGTTAGCTGAGGCGTACACCAGCGGTTACCAGCGTGGGAGGGAGTACTACCAGCACCGGTGCGAGGAATCGAAAGCTGCGTAGTGGCGAATACGCAATCCGCACCGGTGGACAGCCTGCGCGCCGCCGGTTAGGCGACTCGCTGCGGAACCTGGTGATTGGAATCCACATGATTAGGACTCCTGCCTCTGCCCCTACCGGCCAGGATTTGAAAATGCCCAAGCCTGGCAAGAACGCAAATTTGCGCGACAGACGCCGACGCCTGAGAGGCCGTATTCTCGCGCTGGTCTTGGCGTGGCTTGCTGTCATGGTGGTCCTCGCTGGACTGGTGATTCGCCGCGCCGCGCCCATCCTGCGGGCACGGGTGATCGAGACTCTCTCCGCCCGATTTAAAAGCAGAGTGGAGCTGGACGCCTTTCATGTCTCGATATCCCATGGACTCGAAGCTTCGGGCAAAGGCCTGCGAATTTTTGGCGAGACTGACCCAAACAGTCATCAGCCGGGCATTCAACCACTGATCGGAGTCGCTGACTTCCGCTTCCGCAGCAGTATCTGGGGGCTCTTTCGGTCGCCCATGGAGGTAAGAACCGTCTACCTGAAGGGCTTGCAGTTGAATCTTCCGCCCAAAGAGCAGCGAGCCGAGATGTCCCGAATGAAGCCCAGCGGAGAAAAGATAAAAATTGTGGTGGACAGTCTGATTGCAGATACCGCGGAACTGGTCATCAACACGGAGAAGCCCGGGAAGCTGCCGCTGGAATTTGTCATCGAGCGTTTGAAAATGACCCGTATCGGCCCCGATCAGCCGATGCACTTTGAAGCTGACCTGATCAATCCGAAGCCGGTGGGGAGAATTCACTCCAGCGGGAGTTTCGGCCCCTGGCAGGCAGACAGCCCTCGGGATACGCCGGTGCAGGGCCATTATGCGTTTCGTGACGCCGACCTAAGTACCATCAAGGGGATCGGAGGAGTTCTGTCCTCTACCGGAAACTACTCCGGCAAGCTGGATCACATCGCGGTGGAGGGCACGACCGACACTCCCGACTTCCACATTGCGATCAGCGGCCGGCCGGTGCCGCTGCACACCGATTTTAACGCCATCGTCGACGGAACCACCGGAGATACATACCTCCAGCCGGTCCGGGCGAAACTGCAGGATTCGTGGCTGATGGCAAGCGGTTCCGTGGTGAGAAGCCGAGAACCTCCGGGCCACCAAGTCAAGTTGACGGTCGAAATCAAGCGGGGGCGAATCGAAGACCTGCTGAAGCTGGCGGTGCGGACCGATCCTCCAGTCATGACGGGAGCAGTGCAGTTGAAAACTGACTTTGACCTCCCGCCCGGCCAACCCGACTTGGCCAATCGCTTGAAGCTGGCTGGAACATTCCAGATCGTCGCCGTACATTTTACCAACGCCGGCATCCAGGCGAAGGTCGACTCCCTCAGCATGCGTAGCGTTGGCAAGCCAAAGCTGGCGCAGGATAATATCGCCGACAACGTCCACTCCGATCTCAGCGGGACTTTTCGTCTCAGCCAGGGTCTCATTTCATTTTCAGAGCTGCAGTTCCAGGTTCCAGGCGCGCTCATAGATCTCGCCGGCAAATACAGCCTCGACGGGAATCAGGTCGACTTCCACGGAAAAGCCCGGATGGATGCGAAGCTCTCGCAGATGGTAACCGGATGGAAGTCAGTCCTGCTGAAGCCCGTGGACCCGTTTTTCCGCAAAGATGGCGCAGGCACGGAAATCCCGGTGAAGGTGACGGGTACCAAATCAGACCTTCATTTCGGTACCGACTTTGGCCACAAATCAAGCAATCGGGACTAGGGGAAGAATGATGGCTGCACGCTGGTTTTGTGGCAATCCGTCACTCAGGGCACAAGCAACTGCAACAAAGTGCGCCCTGATCCTGTTTCTGCTGGTAGCTCCGCCGACTTCTGTCAGCGCGTATTCGGTGCTTTCTCATGAAGCCGTCATCGATGTCGTTTGGGCGACGAATATCGTTCCCCTGCTGAAGAAGCGCTTTCCCAATGCAACTCCGGACGAGGTTCGCCAGGCCCACGCCTATGCCTACGGGGGCGCGATCATTCAAGACATGGGCTACTATCCCTTCGGCAGCAAGTTCTTCAGCGATCTCACGCACTACGTGCGATGTGGCGATTTTGTAGACGCCATGCTGCGCGATTCCGGTGATATCAACGAATACGCTTTTGCCATTGGCGCACTGTCTCACTATGCGGCCGACAATTTGGGGCACAGCGTGGCGGTCAATTGGGCAGTTCCTGAGCTCTACCCTAAACAGAGGAAGAAGTATGGCGACTACATGACCTTCGAGGACGACCCTGTCGCTCATGTGAAGACGGAGTTCGGCTTCGACGTGCTTGAAGTGGCAAAGGGACGGTACGCTCCCGAAGCTTACCGCGATTTCATTGGATTTGAAGTCGCCCAGCCTCTGTTGGAAAGAGCCTTCAAGGAAACCTACGGTTTAGAGTTGAGCGCCGTATTGGAAGATGAATCGAAAGCTCTGGGTTCCTATCGTCACGATGTAAGCAAGGTCATTCCGAAAGCAACCCGGGTAGCCTGGCAAATCAAAGAAAAAGATATCCAACAGGATTTGCCTGGGATTACGCGAAGAAAATTTCTCTACAATCTGTCCCGCTCAAGCTACGAAAAGACGTGGGGAAGGGATTACCGTAAGCCAGACTTTGGCGAAAAATTCCTGGCATTTCTTTTTGAATCGATTCCCAAGATCGGACCGCTTAAGGTGTTGGCCTTTCGAACCCCGACTCCGGAAACAGAAAGACTGTTCGAAGCAAGCTTCAATGCAATACTCGAGCGTTACCGGGAGCAGCTTACGCAGCTCGGCGATGCCAAACTGACGTTAGCAAACGACAACCTCGACGTGGGCAAAGACACACCGCCCGGTGCTTATCACCTGAACGATGACACCTACGCCGAGCTACTGCATCGCCTGGCCGGGCAGGATTTCTCCGGCATGAGCCCCGAGCTCCGAGCCGATATCGAGCGGTTCTATGCCAATCCCGCTGCGCCCAACGCGACCAAGCGAAACCCCGGACACTGGTTGCGAGTGCAGCGCGAACTTGCACAACTGAAATCTTCGCCGGCGCCTTCGAACCAGGGCAGCGCAGAATGAACCGCGCCGGCCGTTCATGCCGCTTCTGCAAAGTCGCCATGGACCGCCAGGCAGCTTTTTAAGGCGTGCAGGGCATAAAGAGCATCATCCAGGCCTTCCTGTTCCTCGATACTGCCACCCCCGGCATGAAACAATTCCCTCGCCCGCTCCACAATGGCCCGCTCGGCGTCGACAATGAGCGACGGAATTTTGTCCTTATCGCCTTCCAAAAGAGCGGCAACGTATAACCGCTTCCAACCCTCTGTGCCCAACGAGTGGCGTTCCACGATAGGCATATGGCTTCCTTTCCTTCCTCAATGGCGTGGAAAACCTGCGAACTCCGGACCAGCCAAAAGTAGCGCATTAGGGTAATTCCCACGCAATACAGTCAATTCCCTAGGGAGCGGCTAAGAAATCGTGTATTGGCCCGGTTTGGCTGTGGAAAAAGGGACAGAAGGATTAGCATGCGATGGATTCGCATCGCTTCCGCTGTATGGTGCATAATTCTCTGCCGAACAAGTTCGGAAAATTCCAATGCCACGACCCTGCTTACCCTTGTTTCCAATCTTTGCTGCTTTTGCGCTGTGCGCAGCGCACGCGCAAACCCCTAATCCGCCCGACTTAAGCAAAGAGCCGACGCTCTACGTCGTCGGGTACGCGCACCTGGATACGGAATGGCGGTGGGAGTATCCCCAGGTCATCAACGAATATATTCGCAAGACGATGGAAGATAACTTCGCCCTGTTCGACAAGTATCCTCATTACATTTTCAACTTCAGCGGCGCGAATCGCTACCGTTTTATGAAGGAATACTATCCGGCGGACTTCGCCAGGTTGAAGAAGTACGTAGACGAGGGAAGGTGGTTCCCGGCGGGCTCGTCGATGGAGGAGGGCGATGTCAACACCCCCAGTGCTGAAACCATCATTCGACAGGTTCTTTACGGGAATGATTGGTTTCGCCGTGAGCTCGGCAAGGCTAGTGCGGAATACATGCTGCCGGATTGCTTCGGCTTTCCGTCCTCGTTGCCGACGATTCTGGCGCACGCCGGCGTCAAGGGATTCTCAACGCAAAAGCTGGTGTGGGGCTCCTCCGCCGACGGCGGCGGTCCGGAATCGCGCGAGCAGACTCCCGAGGGTACGCCGTTCAATGTGGGGGTGTGGGTGGGGCCGGATGGAGAAAGCGTGCTGGCTGGCCTCAACCCGGGCAACTACTCGGGCGGGATTGAAACTGATTTGAGCAAACCGCTGCCGCCCGCACCTACCAACGAGGCCCTCGCCGAGGTCACGAAGAAATTGGAGCCTCTGCAAAAGAAAATAGACGAGCTCGAAAGCCGCGGGCAGCCGGTGGATGAAAAGGATGTTCAGCAGTTTATGGAGCTGAGAAGCGAGCAGGACGGACTCGCCAAGGCGGAGCGCGATCGCCGGCTGGAACGCTATCAGGATGATTGGGCGGCGCGAGTCGCGCAGAATGGAAAAGTCAGCGGCGTATATACGGACTACCACTATTACGGTACCGGCGACATCGGCGGCGCGCCGGATGGGGAGTCGGTGCAGCGGCTGGAAGCGATTGTCACCAAAGGTAACGCGAGTTTCCCGCCCGCCGATGAGCACTTTAAGCCCGGCCAATCCCATCCGCAGTGGCCTGCGGTAAAGGTGGGTGACGGCCCTGTCCATGTGATTTCGGCGAACGCAGAGCAGATGTTTCTCGACATAACACCCGCCGAAGCAGCAGGCCTTCCGCGCTACACCGGGGAAATGGAGCTGACCAACCATTCGGCGGGTTCTCTGACCTCGCAGGCTTACCAGAAGCGCTGGCTTCGAAAGGAAGAGTTGCTGGCAGACGCGGCTGAAAAGGCATCCCTTGCAGCGGAATGGCTCGGCGGGCCCAAGTATCCCCGGCAGCGGCTGAACGATGCCTGGACGATGGTGATGGGCGGCCACTTCCACGACATCGCGGCGGGGACGGCCACGCCCAAGGCCTATGAATTTGCCTGGAATGATGACGTAATTGCCATGAACCAATTCGCGGGAGTGCTGAAAAACGCAACTGAAACCGTTGCAGCAGCCCTCGATACCCAAACCAAAGGCATCCCACTGGTCGTTTTCAATCCTTTGAATATTCCCCGTGAAGAAGTGGTCGAGGCCCAGGTTGAATTTCCCGGGGAAATGCTGGACGCGGTTCATGTGGTGGGAGCAGACGGCAGGGAAGTTCCAGCGCAGGTAAAGAACGGCAAACTGCTGTTTGTGGCGAAAGCGCCCCCGGTGGGCTACTCCGTTTACGACGTGCAGCCAGGAGCTGCGGCGGCGCCTGCGTCGACCTTGCAGGTATCGGAGAACTCGCTCGAGAATCCGTATTACCGCGTGAAGCTGAATTCTGACGGCGACGTGGCCAGCATTTTTGATAAGTCCACTGGCAGGGAGCTGCTCGCCGCTCCGGCGCGCCTGGCGATTTCTTATGACAATCCTGAACACTGGCCTGCCTGGAACATGGATTGGGAGCAGGAGCAGGCCGAGCCGAGAGCCTACGTCAGCGGGCCAGCCAGCATTCGCATCGTGGAAAGCGGGCCGGCACGCGTGGCGGTAGAGGTTTCACGCGAGACCGCAGGCTCGCGATTTGTGCAGACTATACGCCTTGCGGCGGGAGACGCGGGCAAGCGGGTAGAGTTCCAGAACGCCATCGACTGGGATACGCGCGAATCGAATCTGAAAGCGACCTTCCCTTTAACTGCCACCAATCGCATGGCCACCTATAACTGGGATATCGGAACCATCGATCGCCCCACTGCCGAGCCGAAAAAATTCGAAGTTCCATCCCATCAGTGGATCGACTTAACCGATATGAGCGGAGTTTTCGGTGCGACCATTCTCACCGACTGCAAGAATGGATCGGACAAACCGAACGACAACACGATCCGCTTGACCCTGATCCGCACGCCCGGCACCCGCGGCGGCTATCACGACCAGGGTACGCAGGATATCGGTCATCACGAGTTCGTTTACGGGATCGTGGGACACCGCGGCGACTGGCGGCAAGCCGGCACTGACTGGCAAGGGCAACGCCTGAACGATCCGCTGATCGCATTCCAGACTTCGCGGCACGCCGGCTCTCTCGGCCGGCAATTCTCCCTGCTGAAGATCAGTAATCCGAGGATTCGTTTGCTGGCGTTGAAAAAAGCGGAGCAGGGGGATGAAATCATCGTGCGCCTGGTCGAACTCGACGGCCGGCCGCAAGCCAATGTCAAAGCCGCGTTCGCTGCGCCGATCACCTCCGCTCGCGAGGTCAACGGGCAGGAGCAGCCGGTGGGGCCGGCTGTGGTTGCGGACGGAGTTCTGGTTACTTCGTTTACTGCATATCAGCCGAGAACTTTCGCAGTGAAGTTGGCTGCGGCGAGGTCCAAGGTTGCGGGGGTGCGTTCCACTCCTCTCTCGCTGCGATATGACCTGGCGGCCGCCAGCAGCGACGGTGCCCATGCCGGCGCCGGGTTCGATGGCAAAGGCAACACGCTGCCGGCGGAAATGCTTCCGTCTCAGCTCACCTTCAATGGTGTGCAATTTCAGCTCTCTCCGGCGTCCACCGGATCTGCCAATGCGCTGGTCGCCAGGGGGCAAACATTGGAGCTACCCGCCGGCCACTACAATCGTCTATATGTGCTGGCGGCGTCGGCGGACGGCGACCAGAAGGCGGCTTTCAGAGTTGGAAGCAACGATACAAACCTGACCGTCCAGGATTGGAGTGGATTCATCGGCCAGTGGGACGACCGGCAGTGGCTGGCCAAAGACGTCCCCAGCCAGGACGAACCCGGAAAGACTGAGCGCGACGATTATGCGGAAATGATGGGAATCAAACCTGGCTATATCAAGCGCGCGGATTTGGCCTGGTACTGTTCGCATCACCACAACGCTGCCGGCGAGAACGTGCCGTACCGCTATTCGTATGTGTTTGCATACCCGGTCGATATCGCTCCGGACGCTAAGACCATTCAGTTGCCCGACAACGACAAAATACGTATTTTGGCGATTTCGGTCGCCGAGGAAACCCCAGAGGTGCGGCCGGTGCAACCGCTCTATGACGTGCTGCCGTCGCCGTCATCCATTGCGGCGCGATGAGATATTTTCGAGAACATGTCGATTCCCTCAGCTCTCAATCGTTACAGCGGTGAGGGAACAGTGAATCGGGCGTTATCCCGGGGCAGGTACCTCATAACATATGACTAATATAAGGAGACGAAGCAATGGAATCACGACCGACGCACGAACAAGCACAACTCCACTTGCAAGTTTATGATCTGCGGCGCGAGGCCAAACTGCGGCAGGCACGGGACTGGTTCTTCAAGAACTATCTGGTAGAGACCATCGACGACGCCATGCGTATCGCGGCACCGGGAACCGAAGGAGGCGCGTTCGTAGGGATGGTCCTCAGCTACTGGGAACAGGCCTGTGCGTTGCTGAACTACGGCCTGCTCCACGAAGACCTGTTCTTTGAAACCAGCGGCGAGTTTTTTGGGGTCTGGGAGATGGCCAAGGCGGTGGTTCCGCAGGCGCGGGAGCGGTTTGCCTACAACGGATACCTGGCCCAGATGGAAAAAGCCGCCAAGAAGTACGAGAGCTGGATTGAGAGCCGGTCGCCGGGCCACATTGCAGCTATGCGCCAGTTCATGAAACAGATGCGAAGCCAGCAGGCGAAAGCGGCGTAAACGCTAGTAGAAGGTCACGGGTGCCCCATGCCTCGCCGATTTTGCGGGACATGGGAGTACTTCCTATAAAAAGAGGCACATTCAGGTGCGGGAGGAGCGTGCCATGCAACTGAATCCTTATCTTCACTTCAATGGTGAGTGCGAGACCGCATTCAAGTTCTACGAGAAGTGCTTCGGCGGAAAAATCGAGGCCATGATTCCACACGAAGGGACACCCGCCGCAGATCGTGTTCCGGCAGCATGGCGCAAGAAGATTATGCACGCCCGGCTGGTTGCCGGCGATCAAGTGTTAATGGGGTCTGATTCTCCGCCCGATCATTATCAAAAACCGCAAGGTTTCTCAGTGACGCTGAGCATTAAAGAGGTTGCCGAAGCAGAGCGCGTATTTCACGCTTTGGCAGAAAAAGGCACGGTGACCATGCCGATCCAGGAAACGTTCTGGGCTATCCGTTTTGGCATGCTGGTGGATCGCTTTGGCACACCATGGATGATCAATTGCGAAAAAACTGCTTAAATATTTAAAGAGGAGAAAAGCATGAGCGGCGTACGAGTTCTGGTTGGCACGCGTAAGGGTGCGTTTGTCTTAACTGCGGACGGGAAGCGCGAAAAGTGGGAAGTCAGCGGCCCCCATTTTGCCGGCTGGGAAATCTATCATCTCAAGGGGTCGCCCGCGGACCCAAACCGGATTTTTGCCTCGCAGACCAGCGGTTGGTTCGGGCAAATCATCCAGCGGTCCGATGATGGCGGCAAGACCTGGCACCAGCCCGGAACTCCGCCCGGGGAAGTGCCGGCCCCGGGTCCTCCCAAAGCCGCAAGCAACAAGTTCGTTTATGACGCGTCTGCGGAAACCGGCAAGCCGCTGACCACACACCAGTGGTACGACGGCACGCAGCATCCCTGGGAGTTCAAGCGGGTATGGCATCTGGAACCGTCGCTCACTGACCCCAATGCAGTCTATGCCGGGGTAGAGGACGCTGCCATTTTCCGTTCGACCGATGGCGGCGAGAACTGGACTGAGCTTCCTGGCCTGCGCGGGCATGGCACCGGCCCCAAATGGCAGCCGGGCGCGGGCGGCATGTGCCTGCACACTATCCTTCTCGATCCGAAAAATCCGCAGCGGATGTGGATCGCCATCTCGGCTGCGGGCGCCTTCCGCACCGATGACGGCGGCAAGAGCTGGAAGCCTATCAATCGCGGACTGCGTTCGCAATATATTCCTGACCCGAACGCGGAGATTGGGCATTGTGTTCACCACATCGCTATGAACCCTTCGCGTCCCGGCGTGCTCTTCATGCAAAAACATTGGGACGTGATGCGTTCGGACGATGCGGGCGACAACTGGAAAGAAGTCAGCGGCAACCTGCCCACCGATTTTGGCTTCGCCATCGATGTGCACGCGCACGAACCGGAAACTGTTTATGTGGTTCCGATCAAGAGCGACGGCGAGCATTTCCCCCCGGATGGCATGCTGCGCGTTTTTCGCAGTCGCTCCGGCGGCAACGAGTGGGAGCCGCTGACCAAAGGCCTGCCACAGAAGGACTGCTATGTGAACGTACTGCGGGACGCCATGGCCGTGGATTCGCTGGACAAGTGCGGAATTTATTTTGGGACGACTGGCGGCCAGGTATATGCATCGGCCGATGCGGGCGATAGCTGGAATCCCATCGTTCGGGATCTGCCAGCGGTGCTCTCGGTGGAGGTGCAGACGCTGGGATGAGGATCGCTCCGATCAGACTGTTGCTTCCCCTGACTGGAAGATATACAATGGCAATGTATATCATTCGGGATCGGAGGCATTATGCAGGTTTCCAGATGGGGTAACAGTCTTGCGGTGCGGCTACCGTCTGAGGTTGTGGAAGCTCTCAATTTGAAAGAGGGCGACCAGATCGAAATTCGGATCGCGGACACGCGGGAATTTGAAGTGCGCCGCAATCCCGCTCGACAGCGGGCTCTCGAGCGCTTACGCCGGCTGCGTCGTCCTTTGCCGGCTGGGTTTGTATTTGACCGGGCAGAGGCAGATGCCCGCTAAACATTTTCTCGACACCAACGTATTGACCTACGCGGTGGCGAAGAACGATCCTCGCGCGTCCAAAGCTGAGGCCCTGCTGGCAAGAGGGGGCGGCACTGTAAGTATTCAATCATTGAACGAGTTTGTCTCGATAGCGCGTCGGAAGTTAGATATGTCCTGGGACCAAGTGAATGAGCTTGTTGATCTCATTTGCATTTTGTGCCCCGACCCAGTTCCCATCTCGCTCGATACGCACAAAGAAGCACGGGCCATTGCAGAGAGGTACGGATATAGCATCTACGATGCGCTGGTAGCTTCCGCCGCTCTGGAGGCTGGCTGTGAGACGCTTTATTCTGAAGACTTGCAGGACGGGCAGATCATCAATCGGCAACTGACGATTCGGAATCCCTTTCGATGAAGTACGAAGCTCTGAACCTGTAAGGACCACGCAACAATGACTATTCGCCTCGTACTTCCGCCCCATCTGCGAACCTTGGCCCACGCCGGGAACGAGGTGACTCTCGAAGTAGAGGCGCCGGTTACCCAACGCTCAGTCCTCGACGCGCTCGAAGCCCGTTATCCCATGCTGCGCGGCGCTATCCGCGATCATGTCACGTTGCAGCGCCGGCCGTTTTTACGTTTCTTCGCCTGCGAGGAAGATCTGTCCCACGAGTCGCCGGATGCCCCGCTGCCTGATGCCGTCGCCGCCGGGAAAGAGCCGTTCATCGTGATTGGCGCGATTGCAGGCGGCTAGTCTCCCGGTATACAGTCGAGAGTCCGATGATCAATTTTCTATCAATCCTGGCGGTGGGCTTTTTTCTGGGAATGCGCCACGCCACCGATCCCGACCATGTGATTGCGGTTACGACGATCGTCAGCAATCAGCGCAAAAGCATGCGGGCCGCTTTGATCGGCGCATTCTGGGGCATCGGCCACACCCTCACCATTTTCGTGGTCGGCGCCGGAATCATTCTATTCAATCTCGTCATTCCCACTCGCGTTGGGTTGAGCATGGAGCTGTGCGTGGCGGTGATGCTGATTATCCTGGGGTTGCTGAACATCACCGGCTTCCTGAATGCGATGCCCGGCGCGTCCGCGCGGCCTCACGATGGCGAGGTTACCCACTCGCATGCCCATAGTCACGGCGCCTTGGTGCACAGCCACCCCCACACTCATCCGGCCGACGAAATGCCGCTGCGCTGGCTGGACCGGCTGTTCGGAAGGACCGGCGTGTATCAGTATCTAAGGCCCCTGGTGGTGGGCATTGTTCACGGACTGGCTGGATCAGCCGCGGTCGCCCTTCTGGTTTTGACGACGATCCGGAATGTCCACTGGGCGATCGGTTATCTTTTGGTTTTCGGAGTGGGGACGATTGCGGGCATGATGCTGATCACTATGAGTATGGCTTCAGCCATCAAGCTGGTGGGCGGCGGCCGCGAAAAATTATCCCATCGCCTGGCTTTTGGATCGGGCTTGCTCAGCCTCGCGTTCGGGCTGGTGGTTGCCTACCAAATCTGCTTTGTGCATGGCCTTTTCGGAGCCCACGCGCAGTGGACACCACGGTAGCCGTCGCTGCGGTACAAACCAACGAACGAACCTATTGTTTGGGTTGAATAGAGATCAGCTCCACTTCAAAGATGAGAGTGGAATCGGGCCCGATATCACCGCCGGCTCCGCGCTCGCCGTAGGCCAAATCGGGAGGCAGGACCAGCTGCCACTTGGATCCGACAGGCATCAGCTGCAAGGCTTCCGTCCAGCCCTTGATCACG
>Ga0335078_10001154_pt1 | contig 40056 bp, 35 predicted proteins | sample Lox_Sample_32_FD_206711 | JGI IMG/M metagenome (GOLD analysis project Ga0335078, IMG submission 206711) | Soil microbial communities from Loxahatchee National Wildlife Refuge, Florida, United States - Lox_Sample_3.2 | ecosystem: Environmental > Terrestrial > Soil > Wetlands | place: USA... | reverse complement strand
TAGACCTTCTCGGAGCATTCGCGATAGCGGTCGGGATGACCGTCCACGAAGATGGCCTGCGGGCATAGTTTGGCCGCGGTGCGCAGCGGCATGGCGGAGTGCACGCCGAATTTGCGGGCTTCATACGAGGCGGCGGAGACTACGCCGCGCTGGTCGCGCTGGCCTCCGACGACGACTGGTTTGCCTTGCAGAGAAGCGTCGAACAGCTCCTCCACCGAGACAAAGAAGGCGTCCATGTCAACGTGAAAGATGGTTTTGGCAGAGAAAAGCATGAGCGGCCGCCGCGCTTCATTTTACCCGATGGAGGACGAACGTCCTCGCCCCCGGGGAGAAGCAACCGTTTTACGAAGCGACCGGCGGCGGGCCGTCCACTTTTAGTGGCCACTTATTGCTCGCCGAAGAATGATCTGCCATGTCGTGCTTTTCGGCAAGCAACGGGACGACGGCGCGCAGCGCGTTGACTTCGCTCCGCACGCGTTCCAGCTCAGACTCTTTTTGGCGCAACATCTGATACAGGTTCTTCATAAGCGGCGCGCTCCAGCAGTTTCAAGTCGTGCCTCCCGCCAAATTGTCTTACGGAATTCGCACTTCCAGGCTGGCTTGCGGGGATTGTATTACAGAATTCGAGAGGACGCTACGGGAAACGTGAGGCGCGGCCATTCCAGCCCGCGGCCGCTTGGATGACGCTGACAAGGCCAGCCCTAAAATGTCCCTGCCACTGCGCTTATAATGACTGCTCGCCCGATTTCGATGAACCCACAACCACCTCAAGCCGCTTCCGGCACGCCCACGCCGGCGCCCGTCCATCGGCCTGACATCTTTGCCAAACTGGACCGTTTCTGGCATCGGCTCACCGAAGGACTGGAGCTGGCCGAACTTGGAAGACAGTTTGGCGCCGACGCCCGCGCCAGCTACAGCTTTTACAACCGTGACGTCCAGAGGCGGTCTGCCCAGGGCGCCCGCAAGCCAGGCTTCTGGCATACGTTTCGCGAATTCGCCTGGGCCATTTTGGAGAAACTCTCACCGCCGCGCCGGGTGCTTTTGTTTCTCGCATTCGTCATGCTGATATTCCCGGGCTTCAACTTTCGCAACGGCACGGGCGCGCGGGTGGACGTTGATTTCCACTTCGTGGCGGGAGGCTTGCTGCTCCTGCTGCTGATGCTGGAGATCGCGGACCGCGTCATCATGAAACGGGATCTGGAGATCGCCCGCGACATTCAAAGCTGGCTGCTGCCGGCAACCGCGCCCCCGGTGCCGGGCCTCGCTATCGCCTTTGCCACCAAACCCGCTAATACCGTCGCCGGCGACTTCTACGATATCTTTCCACGGCCCGGCGGTTCCGGCTTTCTGCTCGCGGTTGCGGACGTGGTTGGAAAAAGCATACCGGCGGCTCTGTTGATGGCGACGTTCCAGGCCAGCCTGCGCACTCTCTCGGAGATCTCCTGCCCGCTCGGGGAACTCGTGGCGAGCATGAATCGTTACGCATGTACCAACAGCGGCGGCGGACGTCGCTTTACGACTGCCTTCTTCGGGGAGTTCGATCCAGCCAGCCGCGCGTTGACCTACATCAATGCCGGCCACAACAATCCAGTTTTGCTGCGCGCGACCGGATCGATCGAACGGCTGGCGAGCGGCGGATTGCCGCTCGGCATTCAGTCCGATGCAGCCTACGAAACCGCAACTGTCACTTTACAACCCGGTGATTGGCTGGTGATCTTCACGGACGGGCTGGTCGAGGCCATCAACGCGAGCGGCGAGGAATTTGACGAGCAGCGTCTGCTGCCGATTCTGCAAAGTGCGGGGAATGCAACGCCGGAACAACTGCTGCGCCGGGTGATGAGCAGTCTGGATCTGTTCGTCGGCAATACTCCCCAGCACGATGATGTGACGTCTATGGTGATCAGAGTTACCTAGACGAGCGCAGGGCGGTCATTCCGGTTGGCTTTCTATCTTCGTTTCGCCAGGAATGCCCGCGCCACACGATCTGCCATTGCGCCCGGCGCACATTCCGGCATCTGGCTTGACCAAAATTGGCAGAATTCCCCCAAAATCAGACAAAACTCGTAATTCGTGTGCTGAGTACGTTGGTTTGGCCCTCTTATGTCGGCGTGGCACTTAAGCAACCATAGTCGCCGGTTTATGGAATTGGGACGGTATGGCAACGAAAATGCCACCCGAATATCTGATTGATTGCTAGAAGGAAGACGCCTGTGGCGAAAACGGATGGGCGAAATGAAACAACAAAAAGGCTTTTCACTGATCGAATTGCTGATCGTAGTGGCGATTATCCTGATTATCGCGGCGATCGCAATTCCCAATCTGCTGCGGGCTCGCATTGCCGCCAATGAGTCGTCGGCCGTCAGCGCGATTCGCACCATCAATACTTCGCAAACCGCCTATCAATCTACTTATCCGACCGTGGGCTTTGCCGGCACGATGCTTGCGCTGGGGCCTCCTGCCGCGACGGGCTGCCCCAGCACCACGACACCGACATCGAGCAGCGCCTGCTTGATTGATTGGGTGCTGGCCAACGCCACCGCCCCCGCATCTCCCCGAAGTGGCTACTACTTTGCTTTGGGTATTACGGCTGGCGGCGGCGTAAACGCGGCCTACACGGTTGGCAGCATCCCGGCTGCACTGAATACTACGGGGGTGCGCGGCTTCTGCTCCAACGACGACGGCGTGATCCGTTTTACCGCGATCGGCAACACCGCTCCAGTTACCACGAATGCGGCCTGCTCCGCCTATACCCTTTTGCAATAGAGTTTTTTTGGCGAAGTACCTGGGGGAGGGTACAGAGCCAGGGAGCCGACGGAGAAATCCGCGGCTCCTTTTCGCGTTTATGGCCGTATCGTCGTCCCATGTCGGGAAACCAAGCCGTACCAAAATGACACAACTTGTCAGGGTCCCGACAAAATCTGATAAGAGATCGCAGCAAATTGAGCCTTCGTTTCAGCGCTTCGTGTTACCAAAGATTGGTCCATCCTTCAAAACAAAGCCTGCCCCGAATTCACAGCCGCCCCCTTGGTAACTTTGGCCTGTGGCCGCTAAAATGCGAACATAATCGGCAATTGGGTCTACTGAGACCATATTTGACAACGGAGAAGAAGGGAAAACGAGATGCGGAAACAGAAGGGTTTTTCACTGATTGAGTTGCTGATCGTGGTGGCAATTATTCTGATCATCGCGGCCATCGCGATTCCGAACCTGCTGCGCGCGCGTATTGCGGCCAACGAGTCGTCTGCGGTCAGCTCGGTTCGTACCATTAACACATCACAGGTTGCTTACCTGTCGAGCTATCCGACGGTAGGCTACTCGGGCACGATCCTGGCTCTGGGCCCGCCGGCAGCGACCGGTTGCCCGAGCACGGTGACCCCGACCTCGACCAGCGCTTGCCTGGTTGATTGGGTCTTGGCCAACGCCACAGCGCCTGCCGCTCCCAAGAGCGGTTACTACTTCGGAATGGGCGTAGTTGCTGCGGGTGGTTTGAATCTGGGCTACACCGTAGGCGGAATTCCGGCAGCCCTGAATACCACCGGCGTCCGCGGCTTCTGCTCGAACGAAGATGGCGTGATCCGGTTTACGGCCACGGGCAACACCGCTCCGGTTACCACCAATGCGGCGTGCGCGGCCTATACCAACTTGCAGTAACGCAGGTTTGGCGAAGTACCTGGGGGAGGGTACAAAGCCGAGGAGCAACGGAGCGATCCGTTGCTCCTTCGTTTTTGCGGTGTAAGTGCGCTCTCCGTCTTTTTACTTTCGTAACAGGTAATCCCGCAAGCCACGTCGTTGCCCTCCGATTTTGCATATAATTTTTTTGTAGAAGATAGCGGGAACTTATGTCTCCAAAATCAGCGGCGGCGGACGGGAGCGTCCACCCCACTTGAATCGAACCCAGTCCCGCTCGGCTGTCATGCCCGCGATTGAGATTCTAGGCTTGCAAAAGACTTATCACGTCGGTTTTTGGCGAAAGCAGCCGAAACTGGCGTTGCGACCGTTGCACTTCGTGGTGGAGGAGGGAGAGATCTTCGGCTTCCTTGGCCCCAATGGCGCCGGCAAAACCACCACGTTGAAGTTGCTGATGGGTTTGGTGTTCCCCACCGCCGGTTCGGCCCGCATTCTGGGGAGGGAAATCAACGATCCACGAATGAAGGCGCAGATCGGTTTCCTCCCCGAGCAGCCATATTTTTACGACTACCTGACCGCGCGTGAACTCCTGGAATATTATGGGGCACTCTCCGGCCTGGAGCCCAGGAACCGTTCCCAGAAGATTGACCAGATGCTGCGACGCGTAGGTCTAGCCGATGCTGCGGGTGTGCAGTTGCGAAAGTTCTCGAAAGGCATGCTGCAGCGAGTGGGGATTGCGCAGGCCATCCTGCACGATCCCAAGGTGCTCTTCTTCGACGAGCCGATGTCTGGGCTTGATCCGATCGGCCGCCGCGAAGTCCGCGATCTGATGGAGGAACTCAAGCACGAAGGCAAAACCGTTTTCTTCTCAACGCATATCCTCTCGGACGCCGAAGCATTGTGCGACCGGGTGGCGATTATCCACCAAGGCGAATTGCGCGGCGTGGGCGCGGTGGCCGACCTGACTTCGAGCGTGGAAGGGAAAGTGGAACTGGTGTGGCAGGGAAACTCGGCGCCGGCGGCGCTCACCGCCCTGGGCGCGGAGTGTCATATCACGGGGAACACGGTTCGTGCCGTGGTGCTGGAAGGCAAACAGGATGCGGCGATTGACGCGCTTCGCCGCGAACGGCTGCGAATCATCTCGGTGACTCCGGTTCGAACCTCACTCGAAGAATACTTCGTGCGCAAACTGCAGCCCTCGCAGGCGGCCGCGGGAGTTCGGCCATGAGCGGCACCATTGGGTTTATCGCGTGGAACACGTTTCGCGAGGCGGTACGCGACCGCGTGCTCTATAACCTGATTGCGTTCGCCCTGCTGATGTCAGGCGCGGCAATTCTCGTGGGCCAGATTTCCATTGGCATCGAGCGGCTGGTCGTGGTGAACCTCGGCCTCACCGCAATCTCGTTATTCGGAGTGCTGATCGCCATTTTTATCGGCATTGGCCTCGTCTCCAAAGAGATTGAGAAGCGCACGCTTTACACCGTGCTCTCGCGGCCGGTGCAGCGCTGGGAATTCATCGTTGGAAAATTTCTCGGGCTGGCGGGCACGCTCGTGGTCAACACATCGTTCATGGCTTTAGGAGTGTTCGCGGCGTTGCTCTATATCTCGCGACACTTTGAGGCCGCGGATGGCTGGGTGCTGGTGGCGCTGTATTTCATCGTCTTGCAGTTTCTGATCCTCACCGCGTTAACTCTGTTGTTTTCCGCTTTCTCGACTCCCATCGAGTCGGCGGTGATGGCATTCTCTCTTTTTGTCGTGGGCAGCTTCGCGGAGGATCTGCGTGGCTTCGCTGCCATGGCTCAAGGCAGCGTGCACCGGCTCGCGACCGTCGCCGCCTATCTGGTGCCTAATTTCTCCGCGCTGAACGTCATCAGCTCGGTGGCACACGGCCAACCAGTGGCCGTCCAGCTCATCCTTGCCAACACTGTCTATGCTTTGCTTTACGCGGGTGCGGCGGTGTGCGGAGCGGTTCTGGTCTTCGAGCACCGGAACTTGAAATGAGCACCCCGCGGCGGATTACGCTCCCGGTAACAGCCCTGCTCATCGGCTGCCTGCTGTCCTCGGCCCTCGCGCTCCACTATGTTGATCGCATCCGCAGTGGCGCAACACTTCAGGAAGCGCTTTACATATCATCTCCCAAGTTACTGAAACGGCTTAGCCTCGGATACGACGGACTGCTTGCGGATATCTATTGGACACGCGTGGTGCAATATTTTGGAAGCAAGCATCACGCCGGAGCCACCCGTTACGGTTTGCTGGCGCCGCTGCTCGAAATCACCACGGCGCTTGATCCGCACCTTATGGTTGCCTATGAGTTTGGCGCGAATTTTCTTTCTCCGGCTCCGCCCAACGGCGCCGGAATGCCGCAAAGCGCGATTGAGTTGGCGAACTTCGGAATTCAGAACAATCCGAACCAGTGGCATCTTTATTACGACCTGGGATTTATCTACTACATGGATCTCCATGATTATTCCGCCGCAGCCGACGCCTTCGCTCGCGGCTCGCGAGTTCCCGATGCGCATCCTTTTCTGAAAGTCCTCGCCGCGCAGATGGCGGAGCACGCGGGCGAACTCGAAACCGCCCGCATGATGTGGACGACCACTTATCAAACCTCGCGCGATCCCAACGTTCGCGCCAATGCGGCCGCGCACCTTCGCGCGTTGCAGGTGGATCAGGACGTCACCAATCTGGAAACGCTGGCGTCGCATTATCGTGCGCAGCTAGGCCGCTGGCCGAACAGTTTCTCTGATCTGGTTACCGCCGGGATGCTGGCCGGAATTCCGCTCGATCCACTTGGCCATCCTTACAAATTGGCGCCGGACGACCACGTTGAGGTGCGCGATCCTGATGACCTGCCGTTCATCCACAAAGGCCTGCCGCCCGGCTACATTCCGCCGCTGAAGCCGAAATTCCTGCCCTCCGATTAAAATCTTTCTGATGGTCGTGAAGGACATCAAGCTGCGTATAGCTGGGGACCGCGATGCGGGTGACATTGCGCGCATGGTGAACCTTGCCTTCGGCCCGGAGCGTTTTTTCGCCGACGGAGATCGCACGAATCCTGACAAAATACGTAATCTTCTCCAGAAGGGAAAATTCCTGCTCGCCGAAGAAGCCGGCGGGTTGATCGGCTGTGTCTATCTCGAGTTGCGAGGCGAGCGCGCGTACTTTGGCCTTCTGGCGGTCGGTCCGGAGCGGCAGAAGTCGGGCCTTGGCTCTTACCTGATTTCCGTTGCGGAGAACGAAGCCCGCGCCGCTGGATGCCGCATGATGGATTTGACTATCGTGAATCTGCGGAAAGAATTGCCGGCATATTATCAGCGGCGCGGCTACGCGGAAAGCGGAACGATGCCCTTCCCGGCGGACCAAAAGTCGAAGCTGCCCTGCCACCTGATCAAAATGAGCAAGGCTTTGTGATGCCGGCATACTGCCGGCTGTCCTAAAGGCGTCCCGCCTTCAATCCAAAATCGTCCAGCCGCCTGTGCGAGAATTCCTTGACGTGACAAAGCAACCGGCTGGCACTCCAACCTTAGTGGCCGCAATTTTCGATTGGTGGAACGGAGCCGTCGCAAAGCACGGTGTTGCTGCTGCCTTCCGCCAATTTCTCCGCCTGCTCTGGGAGTTCGCCCGCGATTCCGCCCCTTCCCGCCAGCGGCAACGTTATGGCGACGTGGACTACGACTGGGATTACCGCGTGGACACAACCGGCGCAACTGTCGGCTGGCGCGACCGCCTGTTGGGAGTGTTTCACTCGCCGTATCAGCCAACCGATCCCACACTATTCCGCGAGATGATGCAGGCGCTCGAAATTGACTTCAGCGAGTTCACCTTCATTGACATTGGCTCAGGAAAAGGCCGCGTGCTGCTCATGGCGGCCAACTATCCGTTCCGGCGAATCGTAGGAATTGAGCTGCTGCCTCAGTTGCACCGCATCGCGCAGGGGAACATTCGCAAATACAAGAGCGAATCGCAGCAATGCTTCGCGATCGAAGCCGTCTGCGGCGACGCGCGCGAGTTTGCGTTTCCGCCCGAACCGACGGTGCTCTATTTGTTCAATCCCTTGCCGGAGGCGGGGTTGATGCAGTTGCTGGGGAACCTAGAGCGCTCTTTGCGGGACCATCCGCGGCCCATGTATGTGCTGTATCACAATCCTCTGCTGGAGCAGGTGTTAACCAGCCAGAAGTGCCTCCATAAATTCGGAGGCACGCACCAGTATTCGCTTTTCAAAACGACGCCTCAGCAATGAAGCGGGTGCAGGACCAAGCGCAATTTTTCTGAAACTTCACGCGCCCGAAAATAATCTGTTACAACGACTAATGTTTGGTGGGCGAACTCACCAGGCCAAGGAGGCCAGCATGTTTCATAAGATCGTACACACGAGCAACGACTTTATCCAGACGATTCTCCGCCTGGTTTTAGGAGTGGTTTTCTTCGCACACGGTGCGCAGAAGATGCTGGGGTGGTTCGGAGGCTATGGCTTCAGCGGGACCATGGGATTCTTCACCCATCAATTGGGAATCCCGGCGCCGCTGGCGTTTCTGGCGATCTGCGCGGAGTTCTTTGGCGGGCTGGGCCTGCTGATCGGCTTTCTTGCGCGTATTGCAGCTCTGGGAATCGTTGCCAACATGCTGGTGGCTATCTTCATGGTCCACCTGCCCAACGGCTTGTTCATGAACTGGGCGGGGAATCAGAAAGGCGAGGGCTTCGAATTCCATCTGCTGGCCATTGCGATCGCTCTGACCATCTTGATCAAGGGATCGGGCGCGTTGTCGGTGGACCGGGTGCTAACGGGAAATCGGATTGAGCGCTAGCGTGTCCTATCGGTGAGTCAACGAAGTCTGGCCGGCGGGCTTCTGGTTAGGCGGAATGAACCATTGGTCATCCAGCGCCTGGTTGACCCGAATCTGTTCAACCAGAGTCGTCCCTTCTTTTTCAAACAGCGGTTCAGTCGCTGTGAATCGGGCGAATACCTTGAAGGGGAAGGTCAAGCCGCTTACGGCGCGGAAGTCCGAGTATTCCCAAGTCTGGTAATAGCCGAACCCCGATAACTCGGCCTTAACGTGCATCTGGGAAGCAACGTCGAAGTAATGTGTCTCGGGATCTTCTTTTCCAGGAGTGACGCGCAGAACCCATGCTTCCTTTCCGTTTACCCGTTTCTTGCCCTTGAGTTCCACCTTCCAGTTCCGCGCGCGCCAGAGCAAGGGCAGAGGCTGCAGAATCGCTTCGCAAAAGTTGGTGTTGTCCCCTTTTGTTTTCTGGCTCTGAAAACCGAACGCCGGCGAATCAAACCACAGGGTCCCATTGCCGTCGCATGCGCTGGTAAACTGCCCGTGAGGACTGTCAATGACGCTCAAAAACTTGCCAGGCCGCTTGACATAGAGTTTGAAGGGAACTTCGACCGGAAATTCGACCTTGGTTCTGACCCAGGTTTCTTCTGTGCCCTTTTTCTTGCCCAGCATGAAGACACTTCTCGTGTTCAGCCAGGCTGCCTGCCCGCCGATGGCCGTCAAGTAGTTGTCCACAATCTGATCGGCTGTCATGGCAGGCTGGGATTGGGGATAAGCAATGGGCGCAAGGCAGAGTGATACCGCCAGCAAAGCAATGGCGACCGAACCGTGCACGCGAGAACAGTAATTCAAGCAGCCGTATTCTACACAATACCTGGTGAGAAACCCGCTCAAAAACAGAACGGCCCGCGCTCGAAAGCACGGGCCGCCCGGTGGACTGTTTGGGATTGACCAAGAGGTGGTCACTCTACGTGGCCTCTACGGCAACTCCGGGTACCAACTCGAACCGCAACGCGACCTGACGCCGGGCCGAGTCCAAACTCACCGGTTGTGTGCGGGCTGTAGCTTCGATGCCTTCCCTGCCCTCAGGCAGCGCGGCGCGAAGCCCCGCTTAGAGCGACCAAGCTCTAAGTCTCAGCCACCTCACCTGGTCTTTGACTCCCACTACAGGAACTACAATCAGAACTTGTCATCCGACCACCTCCTTTCCGGTGTAAAGGCAGAATAGCCGAAAAGCCGCGCCGGATCAAGGGTTGGTGGAACGGATGTGGATTATTCTGGTTCGGATGAAAGCGATCATCATGTGGGGACAGCCGCCCTCGGCTGTCCGGTCGGGCCGTAGCTCTGACAAGATCAATCGCGCAAATTCTCAGCGGACCTTCGCTCCGCAACGGTGTCCCGCCGCTGGCCAGCTAGGGCGCGGGCGCCGCGTCGTGGTTTTCTTCGTTGCAGGAAGAGGCCGCCCAAGATCGTCTTTTGTTGTTGGGGGCTGGCCCAGCTTTGCTTTTTTGCCTGGCGCAGCTATGAAAACGGCTGCCCCAGATTTCGCGTCTTTTCGAAAGCTGGGCACGATAAACCTCGCCCTCTGTGCTCATCAATCACATACGAACCCTAACTCAAGGAGATAGCGTCGCGTAGATTTTCTTCGTGCTGTCCCGTTATTGGAACCTGTTCGGGGTTTGTGGCAGCCGAGGGCGGCTGTCGCCACGGGCACACAAAAAAGGCCGCCCGTGGGCGGCCTTTGTCACAGAGAAGAAAAACTACGACGCGGCGCCCGCGCCCTGGCTGGCTAGGGGTGGGACAGCAGCGGTTGCGGCGGCAGCTTCGTTCAGAATCCGGTGATGGATGGTGAATAGCGCCAGTTCCAGCCGGTCGGAGACGCCGATCTTGTCATACACGTTGCGCAGATAGTTCTTGATCACCTGCTCGGTCGTGCCCAGCTGCGAGGCGATTTCCTTGTTCTTGTAGCCTTGCACAATGAGCGCCACGATGCGCAGCTCTTTCGCGGTTAAGCGATCGCGCACCCGCAGCCCGACCATGTCGTTCTCGGTGAGCTCGCTGGGCACGGCAATATCCTGCACCCAGGTTTCCCCGCGCGCCACTTTGCGGACGCAATCCACCAGCGCCGCGCTGGTGACGTTGCGATAGACCACGCCGTGCGATCCCATGCCCATGTAGCGCTGCGCGCTCTCGCCGGTGTCGGCGAGAACCACCACGCGGGTCTTGGCTTTGCTGGCGGCTTGCAGAACCGCGTTGAAGTCGGTGTGGAATCCGCCGGCTACCACCAGCACGGCGGCGCGGAATTTATCCAGCGCCATGAACATCTGTTCCTGGGTTTGCGCCTGCGCCACAATGCGCATCTCATCTTCCACCGCCAACACTTTGGCGATACCCGCCCGGAAGATTGCCTGATTATCGGCCAGAATCAATTTCAGCATCGCGTCACCTCGAAGGATTTACGAGTGGCGAACGAAATCATACGAATCAATCACGCAGGCCACGCCACGGGCCTCCGCGGGAGTTGAACTGCCGCCGGTCGCGGGTTCGTCGGTGCGCACCACGCGTCCCCGGCATTGCACAATTACGTTTTCTTTGGCGCCCGTCACTTCCGGGGGCAGGGCGATTTCAAATTCCACACTCGAGCCCACCTCGAGCGATGCGTCGGCCCGGATGTACACTCCGGCGGCGCTCAAGTTTCCCGTGATTCCACTGTGTTGTCCGGCTTCTTCCGACTTGTGAATCTTGATGGGTAATTCCAGGGGGAACCGCTTCCCCGTTCGCGCTTCCGACACAAGACCTCCTCGTTCCTGGCCATTCTTGCTCGTAGCAGCCATCTCCATGCGTTCTCTCCCAGCTGGAGTTTTTTATTGATCTACTTCTCCGCTTATATCACGGAAGTCACTCCATATAAAAGACCGGAATGACTTTAGTAACGTCGGTAGAAACTAGGTTCCTGGGCGGCGCGCGAAGCGAAACCTGCCCCCCGAGTCCGTGCACAAACGTTTATGTGACAATGATGGCTCGCCGTTCATCTAAGCGTTTGTTTAAAGGAACTCCCGATGCCGCTTCCGAACGTCATCCGAAATCTGATTCGACGTGGTTGGTTTTTCCTCTTTGCCCTCAGTGTGTTTGCGCAGCAGACGCCGTCGAACCCGCCTTCCGCGAGAACCTCCCCGCAAAAAGCCAGCCCGACGGCAGATCTGGGTAAAGCTACCGTGCCGCGTCCCACGGAAGCGCCGCCGATTCTCCAGCAATTGAACGATGCGCTGCAGTCGGTTGTCGCTAAAGTTTCGCCCGCAGTGGTGCAGGTGCTGGTAACCGGTTACGGAGCAATCGAAGAGAGTAATCGCAGCGAGACAGCGCTGATCGCACGGCAGCGCGCCATCGGCTCCGGCGTGATCGTTGACCCGAACGGCTACATTATGACCAACGCGCACGTGGTCGAGGGAGCGCGGCGGATTCGCGTAGTGCTGCCCATGCCCTCGCTCGATTCTCCCCGAGCCGAGCCGATCGGCAAGCAGCATGTACTAGACGCGAAGCTCATCGGTATTCATAAGGAGAGCGATCTGGCGCTGCTAAAGATCGAACAGACCGGGCTGCCCGTGCTCGAACTGGGCAGTGGGCGCCGCGTGCATCAGGGACAGCTGGTCTTCGCCATCGGAAGTCCGGAGGGATTGCAGAACACCGCCACAATGGGCGTAGTCAGCGCGGTGGGCCGGCAGCCCGATCCCGACTCGCCCATGGTTTACATCCAGACCGATGCTCCTATCAATCCGGGGAACAGCGGCGGGCCGCTGGTGGACATGGATGGCTATGTGCTCGGCATTAATACGCTGATTCTTTCGCAAGGCGGCGGCAGCGAAGGCCTGGGCTTCGCCATTCCGGCGCGCATTGTGCACTTCGTTTACGAAAGCCTGCGCAAGTATGGACACGTGCATCGAGTCGAAATCAAAGCGGGCGCCCAGAGCATCACTCCGGCCATGGCCGATGGCCTGAAGCTCGCGCAGAGTTACGGCGTCATTATTTCTGACGTTGATCCGGGCGGCCCGGCCGGCTCGGCGGGATTGAAAGCTGGCGACATTCTGGTCAGCGCCGATGATCGCCCTATAGACACGCTGCCGGCGTTCAGTGCGGTCATGTACCTGCATCCGCCGGACCAGGTGATGAAGGTGGTGGTGCTGCGCGGAACCGAGCGCAAGACGCTGGAGATTCCTGTCGTGGAACATCGCGATCCCATGGACAAAGTGATGGATGCCATTGATCCCGACAAGAGCCTGATCGAGCGCCTGGGAGTTCTGGCAATTGATTTGACTCCGGAGTTGCGCTCAGCCGTCGGCGAAATGCGGATTCCGTCAGGTGTAGTGGTCGTGGCGCGGGCGGCTAATCTGATCGGCCCTGACAGCGGGCTCAAAAGCGGAGACGTGATTCACAGCGTGAACCTGACCTCGGTCGAATCGGTGGATTCCCTGCGCAAGGCTCTCAATCAGCTGAAGGCGAACGGCCCCTGCGTGCTGCAAATCGAGCGCGACGGCGGCCTGGAATGGCTGGCCTTCGAGATGGAGTGAGAGAATCCGGAGCGGCGAGTTGGCGGGGACTATTAACGACGTCTTGGGATAGCCACTGCCCCCGCGGCCAGTCGACCCAGGCTGGCGGGCTGCACCGTAACGACGTCCGGCCCTTTGGTCTTGCCCGCAATGATGGCCTTGTTCGGGACAGTTTCGTAGGCGTATCCGGTCATGGTGGCGGTAATGTTGACGCCGTTTTGAGCCTTGACCCTTACATTCAACCGCGCCCAGCCGTAGTGGATCTTGCCGTTGATGGCGAACTTGAACCCGAGATAGCGATGCTTCATGCCCTTGCCGCCGTTGGCCCAGGGCGCATAGAACCCCGAGCGCGTGCCCAAAAACGTGAAGACACGCGCCATCGTAACGTGGCGTGCGCTAAAGTTCGCCGCTGGCCCGATGCGATCCCCCGGACGCAGCGCGGCCTCATAGGTGCGCCCCCGAACTCGGTTGGTTGCCAGGCTAACGCACTTCATATATGCACGCTGGCTGCTCTGGCCCACCACGTAGTAAGCGCTAAAGCGGAAGTCTGTCACCCCGTCGTGGTTGATATCGAGAGGGTACCAGTGCTGCGGGTCCGAGGTGCTCATGACGCGGTGGGCGGGGGTGTAGATAATTTTCCCTTCGGCAGCCTGGGCTAAGGCCATCGTCCCAACGCCGGCTGCTGTCGCTGCCAGCGCGTAGGAATTCAGCCGGCCTTGGTAATGCGCGGAGAGTGATAACTGTTGTCTAGAGCGGCCGGACAAGGGACCCATACGGTCCTCCTTGGCGAGGGAGCTACATTATCCTACGATCCCAAGTCGTCGTCAATCGCAAATCGTCAGGTTGCCCGCCTTGTCCCTGCCGGTATTGGATGGACGGCGCGGCGATCTTCGCGGGGCCTGGTCAACCTCATGCGCTGTCATCCTGAGGAAGCGAAGCGTTCGCGGCGCGAACGCTCCCGACGAAGGACCTATGCAGTTCGCCCCTCGGGCTGAAATTGATGGCGATCATACCAGCCTTCGCTCAAGTCTCTCCATGCTGGGTTCACCGCGACAATCAATCGCATTTTCTTGATCCGCAACAAGCCTTTGATCTGCTTCTCCCGGTCGATCGCGCTGCGAATATCGTCAAAGTTCTCAAGGTAAGCCAGCCGATCCGTCTTATATTTCGCGGCAAACTCGGAGCCGATGACCTTTTTGTGCTCCCAGACCCGCCGCTCGATATTGTTGGTCACTCCCGTGTAGAGCGACTTGGAGCGATTGGTCATGATGTAAACGTAGTAGAGCGTTCCAGGCCAATGATGCATAGGTCCTTCGCTGCTGCCGTTTCGCTTCGCCAAACGGCAACCAACTCAGGATGACAGCAAGGAACGGATTGTGTCTGTGATGAACGACCGGCGCTTGAACGCGCTGTCATCCTGAGGAAGCGATGCGTTCGCTGCGCGAACGCTCCCGACGAAGGACCTACGCAGTTCCGAAACCCGCACAGGCGGGACGCCCGCGCCTACATCGAAATGCATGGATACTTCCCGGCCCCGATGGCCGGTCAGGATGACAATCCCGCTGCGGTGCCGTTACTGTCGCATGGCGGGAACCACGCTCGATCTCGCTATCGCGCCTTTCGCTAATAAGATCATCAGAACGCCCCGCCGCCCCCGCCGCCAAAGCCACCGCCGGAGAAGCCTCCGCCGCTGAAGCCTCCTCCGCCACCGAAGCCCGATCCGCTCGAACTGGCGCGCGGCGCGGAGACAAACACCTGCTGCATATCCGACGCCATGCCGTGCATGGAACTGGAAAACAGGATGGGATTGAAGACCGTGCCGTAGGCATACCCTGCGGGCGCGGCATACCAACTTGGTGGATTCTGAATGATTCCGGCAAATGCCTGCGCCCAATGATGCTCCACGCCCAGCGCCATCGCGTAGGGCAGATACTTTTCGAAGGTGTCCGGCGGCATGCGCTTTAGGCGGTCCGCATCCACGCGGTTCATGAACTCCTGGAAACCGAGCACGGCGATTCGCGTTCGGCCGCCTTGCACGGTTTTCGCCGTCATCTGCCGTGCAAACAGCCACCAGATCAGAGCAGAGACAATCCCGCAGCCGATCAGCAATCCGATCGAATTGAACAGATCCGTGTAACCCGTGAACATCGCAAGCGCGAATGGCCCGACGATCACAAACAGCGCGCCGAAGCTGTACGCATTCGCGGACTGCGGATCCAGCAGATACATTCCTTTGTTGCGCAGCTCGGCCATGATGTCCTGGCGGATGATCGGCAGCGCGGTGTAAAAGCGATTCTTCAGACTGGAAAGCTGAATGTCGGCGCCCGTGGCAAAGACGTTCTCCAGCATCACGCGCTCATGCGCGGCCAAGTCTTTGTCTGTCCATTGGTCGCGCGGCTTCAGCAGATGAAAGATGTAATCCTTGTGATGGAAGACGAGGCCCTTATTGTCCACTTCTTCGATCTTCACGTAGCCGCGCACCGCCAGGTCCACCAGCGTGGAAGTAATGTCGCGGGGATGAATCTTGTCGTCCAGCAAGGCTCCCGCTTCTGCCGGCGTCATGCCCGCAGGCGGTTCGTACATGGGAGCCACCGACATGCCGGGATCGGGATCGCGTCCTTTGTACCGCCAAAGCACGAACATCACGGCGAACGTCCAGAAAGGCAGAAAAATGATGGGATTGCTGCCGAGGAACCATATAAGCTTCGTGAACGCGCCCGGTTCCTGCAGAGTGCCCTTGGGAATGTAAATGTCAACGGTCATGCCGCCGCGCATAGGCAGCGGACGATCGTTCTCGAAGGAAACTTCCGACCCCTTGACTTCCGAGCTGGCGTCCCGCTCCGCCGAACCATAAACACCAGTAAAGGCCTGCGCGCGCAGCGATCCGGCCGCATTGCCGGGAAAGCTCACAACCGCGGTCGCGCGATCAATGGGCACGGGCCAGTCGTTGCCTGTGATATTCCAGTAGAACTCGTCGTGGTCTTCGAAGAAGCGCATGCCGTTGCGCACGGTGTAGTCAATTTCGACCATGCGGGTAGTGTCCACCGCGTCGGGAATGAAGATTTTCAGGTCGCGGAATCCGTGCGAAATGGACGACTGATATTTCAGCTTGCCGCCGTTGCCGTCGGTGACTCCGGTGACACTCAAGAACAATGTGTAATTCGTTCCCCGCGGACCCGGATATTCGATGGGAATGAAGCGGTGAATGCCATGCCACTCGCCACTGAACCCTAGCGTGATGCGCTCCTGGATGGCGGCCGAGCCGTCAGGGTTGATGACGATGGCGTCGTCGAAGTTGGTGACCCGCCAGCTGCGCGCGAACAGCGGAGCCGCGCACAAGCAGAACAGAAACAGGTGAAAGGCCGCGAGCTTCAGGGTTGGGCGACGAAGTCTAGCCATCGGAGCCAGTCAGAACTTCACCGCGACCGGTTCGCGGTCGGTGGCTGCCACTTCAAAGAACTGCCGCAGCTGGAAGCCGAACATCCCGGCAAGAATATTCGTCGGGAACGTCTGAATTTTGGTATTCAGGTCGCGCACCACGGCGTTGTAGTAGCGGCGAGCATTCTGGATGGTATCTTCCAGTTGCGTCAGTGATCCCTGCAGCTGCAGGAATTCGTCGTTGGCCTTCAACTCCGGATAATTTTCCGCCACGGCGAACAGGCTTTTCAGCGCGCCAGTGAGCTGATTTTCGGCGATCGCTTTGTCGGCGGGCGCCGTGGCCTGCATCGCCTGGGAGCGGAATTTGGCGATGTTTTCAAATGTCCCTTTTTCATGCGCGGCGTAGCCTTTGACCGTTTCCACCAGGTTGGGGATCAGATCGTGGCGGCGCTTGAGTTGCACATCAATATCAGACCATGCGGAGTCGCAGCGCACGCGCAGCTGCACCAGGCTGTTGTACATCCCGATCAGCATGAACCCGATGACGACTAAGACCGCCAGAATGATCCAGCCCACCATTTCACTCTTCCTCTCGCTGCAGAAGTGGAATCACAGGGACGGTACCATATGGGCGAACGCCGGCGCAATCGCAGGTGGCGACGGTGGAAGCGTTTAGTCGGAGGCTGGCTTGCCCTTCCGCTCCCGCGAGATGCGGGAGACAACATCCAGGCAAGTCTTTTGTGCCTTGCCGGCGTCTTCGGAATGGGTGAGGAACAGATGCCGCAGCACGCCGCGGTTGACGCGGCCTTCAAGATAAAGATCGTACAGTTCGCTCCCCAGGCTGTAGCCGAATTCCTGGGCGAGCGAATCGAATTTTGCCCGGTCGCCGGAGAGCGCCGCGTGCAGCACTTTCTTGCAGGCCACGGGAGAGAAGTCGCACCAGTTCTCATCGCGCACGGCCAGCCGCGCCGGATGCAGCACCCGCGATCCAAAGTATGCGAGCGTATGCTCGAGCGTGCGGGCATAGAAGCGGTCCACCGGTTCATAGCTGGCCAGCGCATGTGAGTTGCGGTGTAAGGGCAAGCCGCGGCAGGCGTGATGGAGAAAGCGCGCCGCTTCTTCGGCGGCGTAGGCCATCTGAAATTCGCGCACGTAAAACGCATTGATCGCCGGCAAATAGACGCTGCCCCTGGCTTCGACTTTCTGCAGCATGGTTTCGACCTTCGCCGGTTCGGCTACAGCCCGCAGAAGCAGCCGCCGCAGCCGAGCTTGGGATGATCCCGAATAGACCTCGGGCAACAGATCTACCAGAAACTTGGGCTGCGTGCCGTTGTGCGGCGCATAGCGATTGATGTCAAGAAACCGCACCAGGCTGTCGATCAGGTTGTAGATGGTGGGTCCGATATCGGGCTCGTGCGGATCCTCGCCGCCCCAGCGCGAAAGGCAGAGCCGGTAACTTTCATATTTTTCCAGCGGCGTGGAGTTAAAAACGCAGACTACATCGCGGTTCACGCGCACCGCTTCGACGGCCTCCTGGCGCTCGCAGGTAGCCTGCCAGTAGAGGGCATCCACGTTTTGCAGCACCGTCAGCACACGCTGCTCCGGCAATCGCCGGCAAACAAAGCGAGGAAGATGTTGCGGCGCCAGGTGCGATTCGCCGAACAAGACCAGAATCACCGCGCCGGGGTGACGCTGCCGGATTTCGCCAATTTTTTCCGCCGCATGGCGGTCGCGTGCGCCGATTTTGCGCAGATCGCCGCGCGGCATGCAATCCAGGCCATACAGAGCGTCGGCGTGTTCGCGCGCGGTCAGCAGCAGTTCGTAAAACGGCGGCCAATCGTAGCCCCATTCGGAATCGAAGTGGATGCGCTGGCGCAGTTCGGCTTCGTCAATCTCCCGCCGCCACCATTCATCCAGGATGTGCTGCTGGCGGGCAAAGATCGTTTCAACTCCGAGAACAACCGGCCGGTCGCCAGGCTGGGCGCGTTCTTCGAGCAGCGTGGCGGCAAAATGCTGCGAAGCGGGCAGAGCATGGTAATCGCCAATCAGGAGGACGTCGGCAGCCCGAAGCGTGGCCACCAGTTGCGCAGAATCAATAATCGCCTCGTAAGAACCGAAGGCTTCTCGGAAATCCTGCAAATATTTGCGGCGGCCGCAGGAATCGTTGGCCCGCACCTCTCGCTCGACGCCCACCAAAGCGGTGAGTTGCGCCGCATTGCGCCGCGAGCCGAGATTGCTGGTGCTGGCCATAAACTACGTCGTGCGTCGTTCGCCGTACGTCCTTCGTCGTACGTCATTCGCAAAACGGGTCTGCCTACGACGTAGGACGAACGACGAAGGACGGTTCTCTTGACTTGCCCGCTGCAGCCTCCCTATGCTCTGAACTCCGGCCGAATCAGGCCGGCGGAATTCACTGTGCCCAACCATCCACATCGAAATCTGACGGTGGCTACCACCGGCGCCAGCGGCGCTCTCTTTCTGCGCCACTTCCTGCTCGCGGCTACCCGCGACCTCCGCGTGGAAACCCTAAACTTCGTCGTCTCCGACAGCGCCCTGCGTGTCATGGCCGAAGAACTTGGCCTGCGCGGCCGCGGCAACCTCATCGGCCAGATTCTTGGCCCGAAGGCCGGCAAAGCCTCGCGCAAAATCCACTTGCAAGCCAACGACGACATCGGCGCCAACATCGCCAGCGGCTCCTATCCCGCCGACGCCATGATCGTGATCCCTTGCAGCGTGGGAACCCTGGCGCGCATCGCCAACGGCATTGCCTCGCACCTGATCGAGCGCGCGGCCGACGTTTGCCTCAAAGAGCGCCGCCCGCTCGTGCTCTGCGTGCGCGAAACGCCGCTCAACAAAATCCACATCCGCAACATGTACCGCGCCGCCGATGCCGGGGCGACCGTCTTCCCGCTCATCCCGACCTTCTACAACCGTCCCGCCAGTTTAGATGTCATGGCTCGCGAGTTCGCTTTTCGCGTGCTCGCTCATATTGGTCTGCCGCAACCTCAGGCGTTCCGCTGGAAGGCATGACAGATCAATGACTTACGCGCGGCGTGCCGTTTTTCGGGGGAGATCTAAGTGTAAAAAGATGGTCAGCTCAGGAACAGATTACGAAAGGAATCGGCCTCACGACAAAATTGCGCCCGATTGGCTCAAGATTGACGATTGACCATTTACTATGACTATGATCTAATATAATGGTCATGAGAGAGATCGCCATTTCCGAATTCAAGGCGAAGTGCCTGTCCTTGCTCGATCAGGTCCAGAAAACCAAGAAGCCGATTCTGATCACTCGCTTTGGCAAGCCCGTGGCTGAGGTCGTGCCTCACTTCGAGCACCCAGCGGCTGATTGGATGGGTTCGATGAGAGGCACCATGGAAATTCTCGGCGACATTATCTCTCCGGCGAGTGATGAATCGGACTGGGAGGTTCTGCGGGATTGAAACTGCTCCTCGACACGCACATCTGGCTCTGGAGCCTGAAGGAACCTGAGCGCTTAGGAAAACGCGTGCGTGACGAACTGCGAGACAATGCGAATGAACGGTGGCTCTCGCCCATCAGCACTTGGGAAGCTCTTTTGCTCAATGCGAAAGGCAGGCTCCGGCTCCCGTCGGACTTGCCAGAATGGGTTAGGCGGGCGACTGGTCCTTTTCGCGAAGCCCCGCTGACTCACGAGATTTCCTTGGTCTCTCGGCAATTGGCAGTCGCACATCGCGATCCCGCGGATCGCTTTCTGGTTGCTACGGCCAAGGTGTTGGATCTGACCCTAGTTACGGCGGACGTCACCTTGCTGGGTCTAGGGGACGTGGCTACGCTTGGCAATCGATAAGGCAGGCCACTATTTAGTTTTCTCTCCTACCGATTTGCCCTGGGTGAACAGATACAAATAATCCGGGCCACCGGCCTTGGAATCCGTGCCGGACATGTTGAATCCGCCGAAGGGATGCGCTCCGACCATGGCTCCCGTGCACTTGCGATTGATGTACAGATTGCCGACGTGGAAGTCGCGGATGGCGCGATCAATCTTGTCCTGCGAACCGGTGTACACCGCGCCGGTCAGGCCGAATTCCGTGTCGTTGGCGATCTCGAGCGCGTGATCGAAATTCTTCGACTTGATCACCGCCAGTACGGGTCCGAAAATTTCTTCTTGCTCCAGCTTCGACTTCGGCTTGATGTCGGCGATCACCGTGGGCTGAACGAAATATCCATCGCCGGGCGCGCGGTCGCCGCCGGTAATCAGACGACCATCGTGCTTGCCAATAGCGATGTAAGACAGGATGGACTTCATGGAAGACTCGTTGATTACCGCGCCCATGCTGGGGTTTTCGGTCGGGTCGCCGACGGTAAGCTTCTCCACCCGGGCTTTCAGCGCATCGAGAAACTTGTCGTAGATGCGTTCGTCAATTATGGCGCGCGAGCAAGCGGAGCACTTTTGACCCTGGAAGCCGAAGGCGGACTGCGCCACGCCCTCGACCGCCGCATCGAAATCCGCGTCGGCGTCCACAATGATGGCGTCTTTGCCCCCCATTTCGAGGATGGTGCGCTTGATCCACATCTGGCCGGGGACAGCTTCGGCGGCGCGTTTATGAATGTCGAGGCCCACTTCGCGCGAACCGGTAAACGCAATGTAGCGCGTCTTGGGATGCGCCACCACGGCGTTGCCGAAGGTCGCGCCTGCGCCGGGACAGAAGTTCACCACGCCATCGGGCATGCCGGCTTCTTCCAGCAGCTCAACGAACTTGGCAGCGATGGTCGGCGAATCGCTCGAAGGTTTGAGAATGACCGCATTGCCGGCCACGATCGAGGCCGACGTCATGCCAGCCATGATCGCGCAGGCGAAGTTCCACGGCGGAATCACCGCGCCCACACCCAGCGGAATATATAAGAGCGAATCGCGTTCGCCGGGCAGTTGCACATCCGGCTTTACCTTCGACAGCCGCAACGCCTCGCGGCCGTAGTATTCAAGAAAATCAATGGTCTCACCGATATCGGCGTCGGCCTCAGCCCAATTCTTGCTGACCTCGAACACCAGCCAGGCGCAGAACTCAAATTTGCGTTCGCGCAGCAGGTCCGCGGTGCGGAACAGCAGGCTGGCGCGCTCTTCGATCGAAGTACGGCTCCACGATGCGAACGCTCGCAAAGCCGCTTCCATCGCCGGTTCCACGTGTTCTTTTCCCGCTTTCTGATGAATGCCGACGACCTGCGACGGCTTGGCGGGATTGATAGACGTGATCTTGTCGTGGGTCTTGACGCGCTTGCCGCCGATAATCAAATCGTATTCGCGGCCGAGCTGGCCGCGGACTTTCTCGATCGCTGCGCGCATGGCGCGAGCATTCTCTTCGCGGCTGAAGTCAACGAACGGCTCATTGGCGAACTTCGTTTCGTGAAGGCGAATCTGGGGCTTTACAGGGGCTTCGATGGTTGCCATGAATGCACCTCAAACGATATATGGATGCGCGCGGGATCGGCGTCGAACCATAGAATTGTAGCACCGCGAATGACCAACGAGCTCTAGCAGTCATCCCGTAACTCGCCGTACTTCAGCCGAGTGAGGGATCTGGCGCGGAGTGGCAAGAGCGCGAGTTCGACTCGCGTCGCTCGCTCAGGGCAGACTCTCGGCCCGCCGGGAAAAACACGGGACTCCGGAATGACTCACTGTGAATAAGACTCGCGCCTAGCGCAGCTCTTCCATCACCTGCTCGAGCACATCGCGGCCCGGCCGCACCACCGACTCCGGCAGCGTCGCCAGCGGCTGGTCGGTCACGTTCAGCAGGTCAATGAAGCTCGGCGCCTGCGGATTCACATAAAACACGCCCGTCAGGACTTCGTTGTTCTCATGCGCCGTGTGCAACCGGCTGATGGCGTTGATGCGATGCGTGGGATCGTAGTCTTCTTCCAGCTTGCTCAGCCGCAAGTGCGAGCCGTCGTGCATGGTGACGTCAATGGTCGTGCCAGGATCGTATTCGACGTCAATTTCTTCAAACGCCGGAACGAAGCTGACTTCCTGCAGAGGCTCTTCGTGATCCTTCATGTACTTGTAGGATTTCGTCGAGCCTTCATGATCGTTGAAGGTCACGCAGGGCGAAACCACATCGAGCATCACCGTGCCATTGTGCGCGAGCGCCGCCTTCAACATGCTGTGCAGTTGCCTCTTGTCGCCGGAGAAAGAACGGCCGACAAACGTAGCGCCCAGGGTGATCGCCATGGCGCAGGTATCAATCGCAGGAAGGTCGTTGATCACCCCGGTCTTGAGCTTCGATCCAAGATCGGCTGTGGCCGAGAACTGGCCTTTGGTCAGGCCGTAAACTCCGTTGTCTTCGATGATGTAGATGATCGGCAGATTGCGCCGCATGAGGTGAACGAATTGCCCAATGCCGATCGAAGCCGTGTCGCCGTCGCCGCTGACGCCGAGCGCAATCAGTTTGTGATTGGCCAGCAAGGCGCCAGTAGCCACCGAAGGCATCCGCCCATGGACAGCGTTGAAGCTGTGCGAGCGGCTGGAAAAATACGCCGGAGTTTTGGAGGAACATCCGATGCCGCTGGGCTTGATCACCCGCTCGGGCTGCACACCCATCTCATAGAGGGCGTCAATGATGCGTTCAGAAATTGCGTTGTGGCCGCAGCCCGCGCAGAGCGTGGTCTTGCCCCCGCGATAGTCAAGCACAGTCAGGCCAACGCGATTTGTCTTGGGCGCCGGGGTGCTGGTTGGTGTGGTTGCCATTTACTTGCCCTCCATGCTGGTGAGTTCGTCGGTTACCGAGCGCGCGTCGAGCGGCAGCCCGTGGATGTGAGCGATGCTGCGCAGGCGCGTTACCAGTTCAGGCTTGATGTCCAGCTTGAGCAGGCAGAGCATTTGCGCGTCGCGATTCTGTTCCACGACGTAAACGCGATCGTGTTTTTCGATGAATTCGTGCACCTCGCGGGTGAAGGGATAAGCGCGCAGCCGCAGATAATCAGTTTCGAGGTTGTATTCGTCGCGCAACTGGTCGCGCGCTTCGAGAATTCCCCAATGCGATGTGCCGTAGGCCAGAATGCCGATCTTGGCTTTGTCGCCGGCCATCAGTTCAGGCCGCGGGACGAACGACCGCGCCGTTTCAAACTTTCGGTTCAGGCGCTCCATGTTGCGCTCAAAATCATCGGGGCGTTCGCTGTATTGCGCCTTCTCGTTGTGTCCGCTGCCACGGGCGAAGTACGCCGCCGCCGGATGGTCCGTCCCCGGCAAGGTGCGATAGCCGATGCCGTCGCCATCCACGTCTTTGTAGCGGTTGAAACTTCCCAGGCGATTGAGATCCTCCTTGGTGAGAATCTTGCCCCGTTTGATCGGCTCCGAGGGATACTCGAACGGCGGTGACATCCAGTTGTTCATGCCCAGATCGAGATCTGACATCACAAACACCAGCGTCTGAAATTGCTCGGCGAGATTGAACGCATCCTGCGCCATGCTGAAGCATTCGGCGACCGAACAGGGGAAAAGCATCATGTGCTTGGTATCGCCGTGGGAGAGAAACGCGGTCGAAAGAATATCGCCTTGCGACGTGCGCGTGGGCAGGCCGGTAGAGGGCCCGACGCGCTGGATATCCCAGATCACGCCCGGCACTTCCGCATAGTAGGAGAGCCCGGCAAACTCCGCCATCAGGGAAATGCCAGGGCCGGCGGTCGCCGTCATGGAACGCGCTCCCGCCCAACTGGCGCCGAGCACCATGCCGATCGCGGCCAGTTCGTCCTCCGCCTGCACGATGGCGAAGGTCGCTTTGCCATCCGACCCAATGCGATATTCCTTCATGTAGTCAATCAGGGTTTCGACCAGCGATGACGAAGGCGTAATCGGATACCAGGTCACCACCGTGACGCCGGCAAACATGCAACCAAGAGCGGCAGCAGAATTGCCGTCAATGATGATCATGCCCTTGGTCTTGTCCATCCGCTCGATGAAGTATGGATCCTGCTTGGCGAGAGCGGTGGCGGCGTAGTCGAATCCGGCCTTGGCTGCGGCAAAGTTCAGGTTCGCGGCTTTGACCTTCTTCGCGAACTGCTTGCGCAGAGCCTTCTCCACTTCTCCCATGTCAATCGCGAGCAGATTGGCGGCCACGCCCACGTAGATCATGTTCTTGACCAGCTTGCGCAACTTGGCCTCGGGACACACCGGAGCGACGAGCTTGTCGAAAGGAACCGAATAGAAAACCAGATCAGTGCGGAGCTTGTTCAGATTCAGCGGCTCATCGTAGAGCACGACTGCGCCGGGCGCCAGCGACATCACATCTTCCTGCGCCGTCTCGGCATTCATGGCGATCAGAAAATCAATTTCCTTCTTGCGCCCGATGTATCCATTCTTGCTGGCGCGAATCGTGTACCAGGTGGGCAGGCCGGCGATGTTCGAGGGAAACAGGTTCTTGCCGGAAACCGGGACTCCCATCTGAAAAATGCTGCGCAAAAGCACGGAGTTGGAACTCTGCGAGCCGGACCCATTCACGGTCGCAACCTGGATGCTCATGTCGTTGACAACACGCTGTTCCCCCTGCCCGGAGGCATGGCGAAGCGCTACATCAGTGGTGGCCATTCCTAGTCCTTCCTTATGATGGGAGCGGGTTTGGCGCCGCTCAGTGTGATCAAAGATGATGAAAGCAACCTATCATTATACGGCAGAAGAGCGCGGCAGAACAGCCAGAAAAGGGATGTCGGGCGTGGTCTTTTCCGATACGGGCCGACGATACGGTGCGGCCCGCTACGCTTCCGTACGCAGAAACTCCGCCATGTTGCGGAACTTGTTATATCGTGAGACGACCAATTGCTGGAGGGGTATTTTCTGCAGTTCTGCGAGATGCTTCTTCAATGCCTCGCCGAGTAAGCTGGCTGCCTGTTCATGATCGTTGTGCGCTCCGCCTTCTGGTTCGGGCACCACGGCATCCACACAACCTAACTCCGTCAGATCGGTTGCCGTGATGCGCAAGGCCTGCGCGGCCAGCTCTTTCTTGCTGGCATCGCGCCACATGATGGATGCGCAGCCTTCCGGCGAAATCACGGAGTAGATCGAATTCTCCATCATCAGCACGCGGTCCGCCACCGCGATCGCGAGCGCGCCTCCGCTGCCGCCTTCGCCCGTAATGGTGGTGATGATCGGAACCTGCAGGCGAGCCATCTCGCGCAGATTGTGCGCAATCGCCTCAGCCTGGCCGCGTTCTTCCGCTCCTAGACCGGGATAAGCGCCGGGAGTATCCACAAAAGTAAAGATGGGCCGCCGGAATTTTTCGGCAATCCGCATAGCACGAAGAGCCTTGCGGTACCCCTCCGGATTCGGCATGCCAAAATTGCGGTAAACCTTCTGTTTGGTGTCGCGCCCTTTCTGATGGCCGATGACCATCACTTCCTGGCCCTGGAACCGCGCCATCCCGCAGACGATGGCAGGATCGTCGGCAAAACCGCGGTCGCCGTGAACTTCGCTCCAGTCGGTGAAGATCCGCTCCACATAGTCGAGCGTGTAAGGCCGCTGCGGATGCCTCGCCAGTTCGGTCTTTTCCCAGGCGCTGAAATGAGCTGCGACCTGCTTGCGCAAAGCATGAATACGATCGTGCAGCTGCCGAATCTGGTCGCGGGTTGCTTCGTCCTGCCCCGGCAGCGACTGCAAACGCGCGAGCTGCTCTTCGATCTTTCCCAGTTCCTGCTGCGCTTTGAGTTGCGACTCCATCTTCCTGCTGTCGTCATTCCTGCCATCCCAGCGGCTCTCCAGCATGGAAAGAAGAAGTTCCACGCCTGTAACCGCCAGCATCGCATTCGTCACCGGCTGAGCCGCCGCTGGTTGCAAACGTTTACTCCTTTGAGTGGAAGCTCTCATCCGCCGCAGACTTCAGTTAATGATTCGGACCGCGCCCCGGCCGCACAGTTCTTCCACGCGCGCCATGAAATTGCGGTCTGGTTGCACATTATAGCCCTCGGCCTCCATCACCACCATGAAATCGCCCTGCCGCTCCACGTCGAACAACACTTTAGCCTCGCCTTTGCGTTCGCTGCACAGCTGAAATAGCTGGTCAACCGTAGCCTCTTGCGCGGTTTCCAGTGGAATCCGAATGCGCAGCGAGCGTGGCAGCGGGACTTTCGCTTCGTCGAGCGGAATAATATCGTTGACCGTGAGCTTCGGGTTCGCGCCTTCTTCGATGCGCAGTCCGCCCCGCACCAGCACCGGAACTTCCAGTTTCACTTTCTCCTGGAGTTTTCTATACGCCTCGGGAAACACGATCATCTCCACCGAACCTTCCATATCTTCGAGCATGCCCTGCGCGTAGAAGTCGCCTTTCTTCGATTTCAATACGCGCACATTCGCCATGATGCCCGCCGTCGTGATGCTTTCCTCTTTGCCGGTCGAGGCCTTGACGCCGGCGATTTCGGCGGTGCTGAGCGCGTGCAGGTCGGCAAGCTTGTCGCGATACTTCTCCAGCGGATGCCCGGTGATGAAGAAGCCCAGAATCTCTTTTTCCGCCGCCAGGCGCACATGCTCGTCCCAGTCAGGCACCTCCGGCAGTTTCTCGCTGGCCGACACGGTTTCTTCGTCCTGAAACACGCCGAACAGCCCGTGCTGGCCGGATGCCGCATCGCGTTGCGTTTTTTCCGCCCGCTCCACCGCTTTATCGAGCACGAAGATTAATTGCGCCCGATGGCCCAGCGAATCCATGGCGCCGCTCTTGATCAGCGATTCCAGAACCCGCTTGTTGAGCACGCGCAAATCCACCTTTTCGCAAAATTCGTAGATCGAGCGATAGCGGCCCGCTTCCTTGCGCCCTTCGACAATGGATTGAATCGCGTTGTGACCGACGTTCTTTACTGCGGCTAAGCCGAAGCGGATCGCCTTATCGTGCGGCGTGAAGTTGGCGTCGCTGACGTTGATGTCCGGCGGCTCGACCGCGATCCCCATCTCGCGGCATTCGTTGATGTACTTGACTACGTCATCCGTGCTGCCCGTAACCGAGGTCAGCAACGCGGCCATGAACTCGACGGGAAAGTGCGTCTTGAGATAGGCGGTGTGATAAGCGAGCAGCGCGTACGCCGCGGAATGCGCCTTGGGAAAACCGTACTCGGCGAACTTGGCCAGCAGATCGAAAATCTTTTCGATCTTCTTCGACGGATAGCCGCGCTGCACCGCGCCCTCGACAAAGCGCTCCCGCTGTTTCGCCATCTCCTCCGGCTTCTTCTTGCCCATCGCCCGCCGCAGCAGGTCGGCTTCGCCTAGCGAATAGCCAGCCAGCCGGTTGGCGATCTGCATCACCTGCTCCTGATACACGATCACGCCCAGCGTCTCTTGCAGCACATCCTTCAATTCTGGCAGCTCGTATTCGGTGTCCTTGCGCCCGTGTTTGCGCTCGATGAAATGGTCAATCATCCCGCCCTGAATCGGCCCCGGACGGTACAGAGCGTTGAGAGCGGTCAGGTCATCAATCGAAGTGGGCTGATAACGGCGCAGCACATCGCGCATGCCGTGCGATTCAAACTGGAAGATGCCCGAGGTCAGGCCGGTGTGAAAGACCTTCTTGTAGGTTTCGGCATCGGTCAAGGGAATGTCTTTCAGCGTGATGTTCTCGCCGCGGGTCTGCTGGATCAGCTTCAGGGTATCGTCGAGAATGGTCAGGGTCGTCAGCCCGAGAAAATCCATCTTCAACAGCCCCATTTTTTCGATCGCGACCATGTCGAACGCGGTCACAATTTCGTCGTTCTTGGTCTTGTGCAGCGGGACCAGTTCGATCAACGGCCGCGGCGAAATCACCACCCCCGCCGCGTGCACGCCGGCGTTGCGCACCAACCCCTCCAGCTTGCGCGCCGTATCGAACAACTGGCGCACCTGCGAATCGCTCTCATACGCCTGCTGGAGCGCGGGGGACTCTTTGATCGCCTGCTCCAGCGTGATGTTGAGAGTTGTCGGCACCATCTTGGCAATGCGGTCCACGTCGCTGTAGGGAATCTCCATGGCGCGGCCAACGTCTTTGATCGCGGCCTTGGCGGCCATGGTGCCAAAGGTAATGATCTGCGCCACATTTTCGCGGCCGTATTTACGGGTCACATAGTCAATCACTTCCCCGCGCCGGTTCATGCAGAAGTCAATGTCAATATCCGGCATGGAAATGCGTTCGGGATTCAGAAAGCGCTCGAAAATCAGCTCGTGCTGCAGCGGATCGAGATCGGTGATACCCATCGAATACGAGACCAGCGAACCGGCCGCCGATCCACGGCCCGGCCCCACCGGAATATTGTTTTCCTTGGCGAAGCGGATGAAATCCCAGACGATCAGAAAGTAACCGGAAAACTGCATCTGCTGGATGGTCGCGATCTCGCGCGCCAGGCGTTGCTCGTATTCGGTGAGATCATGCCGGACCAGGCCCTGCTTCCGCAGGCCTCTTAGTCCTTCCAGACGCCCGGCGAAGCCCTCCCGGGTCACGTGCTCGAAATAGCTGTCCAGCGTGTAGCCGGCGGGAACTTCAAAGTGCGGGAACGGGTTGCCCACTTTCTCCAGCCGCACATTGCAGCGTTCTGCAATCCCCAGGGTACGCGAAAGCACGTCCGGCGAGTCCTTGAACACCTGCAACATCTCATCATGGCCCTTCACAAAAAAACCTGTACCCTGAAACTTCATCCGGTTCGTGTCCTGGATGGACTTGCCGGTCTGAATGCAGACCATCACATCCTGGGCATGAGCATCCTCTTCGCACAAATAATGACTGTCGTTAGTGGCCACCAGCGGCAGGCCCAGATCTTTCTCCAGCCGGAACAGGCCCGGATGGATGCGGTGTTCCATCTCCAGGCCCTGATCCTGAATCTCGAGGAAGAAATTTTCTTTGCCGAAAATGTCGCGGTAAAAGCCGGACGCCTCCCGCGCGGCGCCGTACTTGTCCGCGGTCAGCAGTTCGGCGACTTCGCCCTTCAAACAGCCCGAGAGGCCGATCAAACCTTTGGCGTGCTCGGCGAGAAATTTCTTACTCACCCGCGGCTTGTAATAAAAGCCGTGCAGCGAGGCTTCGGAGGTGATTTTTGCCAGGTTGCGATAGCCTTCTTCGTTTTCCGCCAGCACCAGCAGGTGGTTGTAGGAATCGCCTTCGGGCGGCGTGCGCTCGATGTTGTGGTCGTCCTTTTTGCAGATGTAAAGTTCGCAGCCGATGATCGGCTTCACGTCATACTTGTGCGCCGCATTCACGAAATGCACCGCGCCAAAAATATTGCCGTGGTCGGTCATGGCCACGGCCGGCATGCCCAGCTCCTTGACCCGCTGGCAAAGTTTCTCCACGTCGCAGGCGCCGTCGAGCATGGAGTAATCGGTGTGCAGGTGCAGATGGACGAATTGAGACATGGGCTTGATTGATTTTACGTTGCCGTCATTCTAATGGGAACCGGCACCGAGGAAATGCACTGATTATCCACAAGTCAGTTTTGCTTTGCGCTCTCGGTTCTCGTCGCACGCCTAGTTGTGACCAACCTCACTGACACAAACGGCCTCGTAGGCACATTATTATCCCGTCCGCTTCCTCTGAAGAGCAGATCCCACCAGCTCCCCCCTGAGGCGAATGAACGGCTTTCCCTGGGAAACAGATTTCCGTCCGACAAATCTATCTTGTGGAGGCAGTCATGAAACGAAACCGTATTTTGGTTCTGATTCTAAGTGTGTGCTTTGTGTCCGTCGCATGGAGTCAGCAGCCCGCGGGCACGGGCCACACCAACTGGGCACAATTCCACCGCCAGAACATGGCACGCTGGAATCCGTTTGAGAGCATGCTTAGTCCCAACAACGTTGGGGGCCTCGGCCTGGAGTGGAGCTACACGACTGGCTTCATAGTAGGAGGCGAGCCCGCCTTGGTCAATGGGGTGGTCTACGTCGCCTCGCAGAACCACAAGGTGTACGCGCTTAAGGCGAGCACCGGGGCGAAGCTATGGAGCTACACCACCAATAACAATGTGCAATCCGCGCCCGCAGTGGTCAAAGGAGTGGTTTATGTCGGCTCAGGCGACGAGGCTTCGGGAGGCAACCTGTACGCCCTGAAGGCCAGCTCCGGCGCTCTGCTCTGGCGCTACAACGGCAATGGTGTGGCTTCCTCGCCCGCCGTGACGAATGGCGTGGTTTATTTCGGTTCGGTCCACGACTTCAACGTGTACGCGTTGAATTCCAGCACCGGCGCATTGCTGTGGAGCTACGCGACCTCAGGCTCCGTGTATTCCGCGCCTGCCGTTATGAATGGGATGGTTTACGTCGGATCGAATGACGGTAACCTGTACGCCCTGGATGCCACCACCGGCGCCCTGCTGTGGAGCTACCCCATCGGTGGCGCTGGGTTTGACTCGCCCGCCGTGACGGGCGGCGTGGTTTATGCCGGCTCCTACGATGGCAACTTTTACGCGCTGAATGCCAGCACCGGCGCATTACTTTGGAGCTACCCCGTACCCGCTGCTACCTATACCTCGCCCGCGGTGGCGAACGGGGTGGTTTATGCCGGCTCGGACGACGGCAACGTGTACGCGCTTGACTCCAGCACCGGCGCCCTCCTGTGGAGCTACACCGGCAGCGCGACTGTTAACTCACTTGCCGTGGCCAATGGGGTGGTTTATTTCGGCGCGGGCAAAGTCTATGCGCTGAACGCCAGCACCGGTGCCAAGTTGTGGAGCTACGACACCGGCAGTGGCGCAGGTTCGCCCGTAGTAGCAAACGGCGTGGTGTATGTCGGAGACTACAGCGGCAACGTGTACGCCTTTGACCTAAAGAAGGGCCGGAACTAGGCGTGATCCAAAGAAGCCGGGGCGGCTTCCAACCGCCCCGGATTTTATCTTCACCGGAAATCTACAGTGTGGGACTGTTGCGGCTTCTGACCATCGGGATACATCGACATGTGACCAACCTCACTGACATAACCGCCTCCCAGGCGCATTATCATCGCGTCCGCTTCCCTGAAGAGCAGATCCCGCCATCGGACTCAGCTCCCCCCTGAGGCGAATGCCCAGATTCCCTGGGAAACATATTTCCGTCTGAGAAATTTATCTTGTGGAGGCAGTCATGAAACGAAACCGTATGGTGGTTCTGATTCTCTGCGCGTGCTTCGTGTCCGTTGCCTGGGCTCAGCAGCCCGCGAGTCGTGGCGATTGGAGCGAGTTCCACCGCCAGAACATGATGCGCTGGAACCCGTATGAGAGCGTGCTTAATCCCGGCAATGTCATAGGCCTGGAGCGGAAGTGGAAGTACACGCCGGGTGCGGAGGTAAACGCCGCCCCAATAGTGGCGAACGGGATACTTTATGTGAGCTCGCAGAATTATGCGCTTCATGCGCTGAACGCCAGAACAGGCCACAAGCTTTGGAGTTTTGGTACGGGCGGTCAGGTGCAGGGCTCAGCCGCCGTAGCGAACGGTGTGGTTTATTTCGACTCGTTCGACGGTAATGTGTACGCACTGAACGCCCGGACTGGCCACATGGTTTGGAGCTATTCGACCGGAGGCGGTGGGCTGAATTCCTCGCCCGCCGTATTGAATGGCGTGGTCTATGTCGGTGGGGGCGACTGGGAAAACAACGTGCATGCGTTGGATGCTACTACCGGCACTCCACTGTGGACCTTTGCCACGGGCGGCGCTGTGTTGTCCTCCCCAGCGCTGTCGGATGGCGCAGTCTATATCGGCTCAGACGACGGCAACTTCTATGCGCTCGATGCTAACAGCGGCACCATGCTTTGGAGTGACGCCATTGGCGGTTTTGGGTGGAACTCGCCCGCCGTTACAGGCGGAGTGGTTTATATCAGCTCGGAAGACGGCAATCTGTACGCGCTCGATGCCAGCACGGGTGGCATACTGTGGAGCTACCCCATCGGGTCCACGGCGTATTCCTCGCCTGCTGTGGCGAATGGCGTTGTGTATGCCGGGTCGGATACTGGCAACCTGTACGCGCTCGATGCGAGTACTGGCACCTTGCTCTGGAGCTACGCGCTCGCCAGCGCTGCGACTTCCCCCGCCGTGGCCAATGGAGTCGTGTATGTCGGCTCGGGCCACGCCAATCTGTACGCGCTGGACGCCACTTCCGGGGCTCTGTTGTGGAGCGACCCCAGAGGCCTTAACGTCGCGTCGCCACCCACTGTGGCCAACGGGATGGTTTACATCGGAAATTTCTACCATGGCACGGTTCACGCATTCGGGCTCAAGAAGGGTGCGAAGTAGTGTGATGTGATTGCCGGGGCGGCTTCCAACCGCCCCCGGCTATTTTCACCGCGGCAACTGGAAATCCACTCTCAGCTTTCCGCTCCGGCCATCAGGACACATACACTGGTGATTAACCTCACTGACACCACGGCCTCCCAGGCGCATTATCATCGCGTCCGCTTCCCTGAAGAGCAGATCCCGCCATCGGACTCAGCTCCCCCCTGAGGCGAATGCCCAGATTTCCCTGGGAAACATATTTCCGTCCGAAAAATCTATCTTGTGGAGGCAGTCATGAAACGAATCAGTATCTTGGTTTCGATTCTCTGTGCGTGCTTCCTGTCGGTGGCATTGGGACAGCAGCCAGCGGCCAAGGGCCGCAACGACTGGAGCGAGTTCCACCGGACCAACATGGAGCGCTGGAATCCGTATGAGACGGTGCTTAACGTTCACAATGTTGGGCGCCTCCACCGGAAGTGGATCTACGCCACCAGCGGATGGGTGGCTTCGTCGCCGGCCGTGGCGAATGGGGTGGTGTATATCGGCTCCGGCTACCCTGACTTCAACGTGTACGCGCTAGACGCCAGCACCGGCGCCAAGCTGTGGAGCTACCCCACGGGCGAGCGAATAGTTTCGTCGCCAGCCGTGGCGAATGGCGTGGTCTATGTGGGTTCATGGGACTCCAACGTGTACGCGCTAGACGCCGGCACTGGCGCCCTACTGTGGAGCTACCCCACCAGCGGGTGGGTGGTTTCCTCGCCCGCTGTGGCGAATGGAGCGGTTTACGTCGGATCGGATGACGGCAATTTGTACGCCTTGGACGCCAGCACCGGCGCCCTGCTGTGGAGCTACACCACCGGCAGTGATGTAGCGTCGTCGCCCGCCGTGGCGAATGGGGCGGTTTATGTCGGCTCGTGGGACCACAAACTGTACGCGCTGAACGCCAGCACCGGCGCCAAGCTGTGGAGCTACACCACCGGTAATTATGTGCATTCGTCGCCCGCCGTGGCGAATGGGGTGGTCTATGTCGGCTCGAACGACGGTAAGTTGTACGCGCTGAAGGCCAACACCGGTGCCAAGCTGTGGAGCCACACCACCGGCAACTATGGGTATTGCTCGCCCGCCGTGGCGAATGGGGTGGTGTATGTCGGCGGATATGCCGACAACAAAGTGTACGCGCTGAACGCCAGCACCGGCGCCTTGCTGTGGAGCTATACGACCGGCGACGCTGTGGAGTCCTCGCCCGCAGTGGCAAACGGGGTGGTATATGTCGACTCGGACGACTTCAACGTGTACGCGCTGAACGCCCGGACCGGCGCTAAGCTGTGGAACTACGACATCGGTGACGACCTGAGTTCCTCGCCCGCAGTCGTGAATGGGGTGGTTTATGTCGGCTCGTGGGACTACAAAGTTTACGCCTTCGGCCTGAAGCATGGTCGAAAGTAACGTGGTCGGGAGATGGAGGTTCATCATGAAATCCATTCGTATCTTGGTTCTGATGCTGTGGGCGTGCTTCGTGTCCGTGGCATGGAGTCAGCAGCAAGCGGCGGAACACAGCAACAACTGGACCGAATTCCACCGGACCAACATGATGCGCTGGAACCCCTATGAGCATGTGCTTAGCGTCAAGACAGTTCCGAGCCTAGGCTTGAAATGGAGCTACTCGACCGGTGCGCATGTGGATTCCTCGCCCGCAGCGGCGAGCGGTGTGGTTTATATCGGCTCGGCCGACCACAAGGTGTATGCACTCAACGCCCGCAGCGGAGCCAAAGTGTGGAGTTACACCACGGGCAGCTATGTGTATTCTTCGCCCGCAGTAGCGGGTGGCGTGGTTTATATCGGTTCCAACGATGGCAACCTCTACGCGCTGGAGGTCCGCACCGGGGCCAAGCTGTGGACCTACAAAACCAGCGGCGCTGTGTCTTCCTCGCCTACCGTGGCGGATGGTTTGGTTTATGTGTTGTCAGACGACGGCAACGTGTACGCGCTCAATGCCAGCACCGGTGCCAAGGTGTGGAGCTATACCACCGGTGATGTGGAGCTATACCGGCAACTATGTACCTTCCTCTGCGTGTCTTCCTCGCCCGCAGTGGCGAATGGGAGCGTTTATGTTGGCGGAGGCGACACGGTGTACGCACTGAACGCCAGCACCGGGACTCTGCTATGGAGCTATACCACAGGTACCGGCGGCGCGTTGTCCTCGCCCGCGGTGGCGAATGGGGCGCTCTATGTAGGATCGTTTGACTATAACGTGTATGCGCTAAACGCTAGCACCGGCGTCCTGCTGTGGACATATGCCACCGGCAGCTATGTGTATTCCTCGCCGGCCGTGGCGAATGGCGTAGTCTATGTCGGCTGCACGTGGCCTGACACCCATATATACGCGCTCAAGGCCAGCACCGGCGCCAAGCTGTGGAGTCACAGCACCGACGGTGTGGATTCGTCGCCGGCGGTGGCGAATGGCGTGGTTTATGTCGGTGACTACAGCGACGGCAGCGTGTATGCGCTGAACGCCCGCACTGGCGCCAGGCTGTGGGGAGGCCACACTGGAACCGCGGTGCAGTCCTCGCCTGTCGTGGCGAATGGGGTGGTTTATGTCGGTTCGGAACCTAACAAAGTTTATGCCTTCGGCCTGAAGTAGGGTCGGAAGTAGCTTTATCCAGAGAAGCCGGGGCAGGCTTGCAACTGCCCCGGATTTTATCTTCACCGCGGCAACTGGAAATCCACTCTCAGCTTTCCGCTCCGGCCATCAGGACACATACACTGGTGATTAACCTCACTGACACGACGGCCTCGTAGGCGCATTATCATCGCGTCCGCTTCCCTGAAGAGCAGATCCCGCCATCGGACTCAGCTCCCCCCTGAGGCGAATGCCCAGATTTCCCTGGGAAACATATTTCCGTCCGAGAAATTTATTTTGTGGAGGGCAGTCATGAAACACATTCGTATCTTGGTTTTGATTCTGTGTGTGTGCTTCGTGTCGGCGGCATGGGCGCAACAGCCCGCGGGCAAGAGGCGTAGTGACTGGAGCGAGTTTCATCGGCAGAACATGGCGCGCTGGAACCCGTATGAGCACATGCTCAACGTCCACAACGTCGGAAAGCTCCAGCTGAAGTGGAGCTACTCAATTGGCCGCACCGACAGCCCGCCCATCGTGTCGACTGGGGTGGTCTATATCCGCACGGACAGCGGACTCTTGTATGCGATCAAGGCCAGCAACGGTACCCTGCTGTGGAGCTACCAAACCGCCAACGGCACCTGTTGTACTGGTCCCTCGGCGGCAATAGCGAATGGAGTGGTTTATATCGGCTCCCTCGACGGCCTGGTGTACGCACTGACGGCCAGCACTGGCGCCTTCCTATGGAGCTACCAAACAGCCGCCGATGTCGAGTCCTCGCCCACGGTGGTCAATGGGGTGGTATATATCGGCTCAGACGACGGCAACGTGTACGCGCTGGACGCCGGAACCGGCGCTCTGCTGTGGAGCTACACCACCGGCGGCTACGTGACCTGCGCGCCAGCGGTAGCAAATGGAATGGTCTATTTCGGCTCCTACGACGGCAACATCTACGCGCTCGACGCCAGCACCGGCGCTGAGGTCTGGAGCTACTACGTCGGCGGGAATTATTATGGGCCGTCCTCCCCCGCCGTAGCGAACGGAGCTGTTTATGTCGGCGCTGGCGACACCAACAAGGTGTACGCGCTCAACGCCAGCACCGGCGCCGAGGTCTGGAGCTACAACATTGGCGGGGGCTATCCGCAGGGTTCCTCGCCTGCCGTGGCAAATGGGGTGGTTTACATTGGGTCGGGTGACGGCAACCTGTACGCGCTGAGGGCCACCAACGGCACCAAGCTCTGGAGGAACAGCCTTGGCAACAATGTGGCTTCCTCGCCAGCCGTGGCGAATGGAGTAGTTTTCGCTGGCACTAACGGCGGTAACCTGTCTGCGGTAAATGCCAAGACCGGCGCCGGGCTGTGGAGCTACTACGCTGGCGATTCGTTTAGTTCCTCTCCCGTCGTAGCGAATGGCGTGGTTTACATCGGCGAGACCAACGGCAATCTGTACGCCTTCGGTCTGAAGAAGGGTCGCAGGTAATCGCGGTTCGACCGAGACACCGGGCGGCTTGCAGAACCGCTCCGGCGAGAAAAACAGTTTACGGTTCAGCTTGACTCTTTTGGAGGAGGTCTTATGCGACAGTCTCCCGCGGTTGGTAGGAAACCGTTGGCACTTTCCGATTCATTGCATCGGCGGCTCAACTCCTACGCCCTCGCGGCAAGCGCCGCCGGAGTGGGAATGCTTGCGCTAGCGCAACCGGCCGAGGCCAAAATTGTTTATACAAAAGCCCACGAGGTGCTTGGTCTATATGGAGCCCATACCTATAGCCTCGACCTGAACAAAGATGGAATCTCGGATTTCACCTTAACGTGGGGCCGAAGCCAGGTTGCCGAATGGGTGGACGTCAACGGAGCCGGGAAAAACGGGGCTTTAGGAAGCAACACAAACTCCGCAAGTGCTCTGAAGGCGGGTGCCCGTATCGGGCGATCGGGCAAGTTTACTCGTCGAGGCGTCCTGGCTGGCATGAGGGCGTGGGTGTATTCGTCCCTCTTTGACTCTACAGAAACTGGTCGGTGGCGGAACGTCGACGACCGTTATCTCGGCCTGAGGTTCTTGATCGCCGGCAAGGTGCACTACGGTTGGGCGAGACTTTCAGTCAAAGGGCAGCTGTCGGGATCCACTGCTTTCATGACTGGCTATGCTTACGAAACAATTCCGAATAAGTCCATCATCGCAGGCCAGACTGATGGCGCAGGCGATGCCGAACCGCCGACGCCGGTATCTCTTACGGCGCCCGCTAAGAAACCTGCCACGCTGGGCTCGCTAGCGCTGGGAGCGCCGGGATCATTCATTGGGAATAGGGAGGAATCGACAGAGGCCGCGCAACGGTGAGGCTTTGCCGTGCCTCGTCATCGCGGACGAAACTTCTCGGACGACCTTGGAGTCGAAATAGAAATCATAGAAGAAGATCGCAGCACATCAGGAGGCTTTATGGCGAGCAACGCACTACATCGGACGCAGATCGGTACGCAGACCGTTTTGGTCGGTATCATAATTTTCCTATTAGCAGGATTCTGCTTCAGCCAGGCTTCGCTCTCGCCTTCGGGTGCCTCCCAGAGCGATTGGACGCAGTTCCATCGGACCAATATGACGCGCCAGAACCCCTACGAGCACACGCTGAACATCCACAATGTCAGGAGCCTACAGCGGAAGTGGAGCTACGCCACGACCTACGGCGAAGTGAGGTCCTCGCCCGCAGTGGCGAACGGCGTGGTTTATGTTGGCTCTTATGTCGGCGACGAAAATGGCAACGTGTACGCGCTGAATGCCAGCACCGGCGCCCTGTTATGGAGCTACCCTACCAACGTCGGGCTCTGGATGTTTTCTTCGCCTGCAGTCGTGGATGGGGTGGTTTATGTCGCCGACGTTGCGCTGAACGCCAGCACCGGTGGCATGTTGTGGAAATACGACGGAGAGTGGTCCTCGCCGGCCGTGGCGGATGGGGTGGTCTATTTCGGCGGGGACGGCGCAGTGTACGCGCTCCACGCCCGTACCGGCCACCAGATCTGGAGCTACGGCACCGCCAGCGGCGACCGGATCTATTCCTGTCCGGCAGTGGCGAATGGCGCGGTGTACATCGGCTCGGACGACAAGAACGTCTACGCGCTAAACGCTAAGACCGGAGCCCTTCTGTGGAGCTACACCACCGGCGGCGCGGTGCGGTCTTCGCCCGCGGTGGCGAATGGGGTGGTTTACGTCGGCTCGGAAGACAACAATGTGTACGCGCTGAGCGCCAGCACCGGCGTCCTGCTGTGGAGCTATACCACTGGTGGGCTTGTAGATTCTTCGCCCGCGGTGGCGAAGGGAGTGGTTTATGTAGGATCGGGTGACGACAACGTGTACGCACTGAACGCCAGTACTGGAGCCAAGCTGTGGAGCTACACCGCCGGTTACGCCGTAACTTCCTCCCCTGCGGTGGCAAACGGTGTGGTGTATGTCGGCTCTTGGTGGCCTGATGGTGAAGTCTACGCCCTGAACGCCAGCACTGGCGCGAAGCTGTGGAGCTACGTCACCGACTGGAACGTGGAATCCTCGCCCGCCATTGTCGACGGTGTGCTTTACGTCGGCTCCAACGACGGCAACCTGTACGCCTTCGGCTTGAAGTAGGGTCGGAAGTAGCTTTATCCAGAGAAGCCGGGGCAGGCTTGCAACCGCCCCGGATTTTATCTTCACCGCGGCAACTGGAAATCTACGCCGCGATCTTCGTTGGCCTTAATCGTCGCGGGAACGTCGAGTGCGGCGAGCGCGATCTTTCTCGGACGCTGCGGGTTAAGAATCCAGAGCGTCGGTCCAACGATGGCGTAGTTTTCGATTTCTTCGGTGTGCTTATCGCGGAAGATCAGCGTCGTAGGCTCCGCAGGCTCCATCGTTGCCACGTCCCGCTGCGCCACTGGCGCTTGCCGATCTCCACGCAGGCGGGCCACCTCGTCGCTCAGACGGCCAACCTGCTCCGCCAGAGCATCGTTGTTCTGCGCGTAGAAATCGTCCGCATAGCCGCCGGCGGGATAAGGCTGTGCATAGCCCGAATCGGCATAGTCGTCGTACCAGCCATTCCACCAGGGATAGCCGTACCCACCGCCGAAGGGGTAGCGCCGTCCGGGAAACGCAGTGCGAATGCGGATGTGGTTTCCACCACGCCACGGGTTCGGACGAAACCCGGGACTGTGTCCCCAGCCTCCGTGGAAGCTGCCAAACGCCGGGCCGCCCATCATGCCGTGGCCGCCGAACCCGGGGCCATGAGAGGCAAACCCAACGTGCCCGCCGAATCCCCTGGCTGCTCCGCCACGCCCAAGTGCGGGCATCGCCACGAACGCCGCGCCCAGTGCCGCAAGTGCGAGCCAGCGACTCATAGCCGTATGATACTGCTGCTCGGCGGCTCCGGAGCGAAAAAATCGCAGGCGCTCAGAGTCTTATCCCTCCCGAAGGACTTTGCGCCCCCACCCATCACACCGCCGTAACTCCCCGGGTCCATTCATCATTGCCCCTCTGCCTCGGAATTCATTAGAGTTTCCTTGAGGATCGCAGCCACCCCTGCCTCCAACCGAATGAGCCTGCAAACCCTGAGCGACATTTTCTTCGCCGTCGTGGACCGCGATGATCGTGTTGTCATGATGCACCGCCAGGCCATCCAGTGGGTTTCGGTTTCATCGGCCGAGCTTTATCAGAATGTGGTCGGCGTTTCCCGCGCCCTGCGAGAATGGGGCATCGGTCCTGGCGACCGCGTCGCCATTCTCAGCGAGAACCGCCCCGAGTGGACCATCGCAGACTTTGCGTGCCTGCTGACCGGCGCCGTCGTGGTTCCCGTCTATACCACGCTCACCGCGGAGCAGACTTCTTACATCCTGCGGGATTCCGGGGCGCGCGCCATTTTTGTTTCGAGCGAAGCGCAGTTTGCCAAGGTACGCGCAATTCGCGATCAGACGATGCTTGAGCGCGTGATTGTGATGGATGCGGTGGGAACGGCGC
>Ga0335078_10001153_pt1 | contig 40057 bp, 47 predicted proteins | sample Lox_Sample_32_FD_206711 | JGI IMG/M metagenome (GOLD analysis project Ga0335078, IMG submission 206711) | Soil microbial communities from Loxahatchee National Wildlife Refuge, Florida, United States - Lox_Sample_3.2 | ecosystem: Environmental > Terrestrial > Soil > Wetlands | place: USA... | reverse complement strand
AGCCCCGAAGGGCGAACCATCTTAGCCAGGGCGTAAGCCCTGGGTAGACGAAGTGAAAGAACAAAGCCCTGTAGGGACGACCGACGCGGGCAAGAGTGCCCGCGCCACACGAACAAAGCTAGAAGCTAAGAGCTAACAGCTAGAGGAAAGAAATGGCGAAAGAGAAATTTGACCGCAACAAACCGCACTGCAACGTGGGCACCATCGGGCACATTGACCATGGCAAGACCACGCTGACTGCGGCCATCACCAAGGTTCTACAGAAGCACAACCCGAAGATCGTCTTCCGGTCTTTTGATTCGATTGACAACGCGCCGGAAGAAAAAGCCCGCGGCATCACCATCGCCACCGCGCACGTGGAGTACGAAACCGCCAACCGGCACTACGCGCACGTGGACTGCCCGGGCCACGCCGATTACATCAAGAACATGATCACCGGGGCGGCGCAGATGGATGGCGCGATCCTGGTCGTGGCCGCGACCGACGGCCCCATGCCGCAGACGCGCGAGCACGTTCTGCTGGCGCGGCAGGTGGGCGTGCCCTACATCGTGGTGGCGCTCAACAAGTGCGATGCGGTGGACGATCCCGAACTGCTCGACCTGGTGGAGCTGGAAGTGCGCGAACTGCTGAAGAGCTACAAGTTTCCCGGCGATGATGTGCCGGTGATCCGGCTTTCGGCGCTGGGGGCGCTGAACGGCGAGGCCAAGTGGGAGAAGCAGATTGACGAGCTGATGGCGGCGGTGGACAAGTACATTCCGCAGCCGGTGCGCGAGTTGGACAAGCCGTTCCTGATGCCGATTGAAGACATTTTTTCGATCTCGGGGCGGGGCACGGTGGTGACCGGAAGAATCGAGCGCGGCAAGGTGAAGGTGGGAGAAGAAGTTGAGATCGTGGGCTTCCGCGACACCCGCAAGACGGTAGTGACGGGGGTGGAAATGTTCAAGAAGCAGCTGGACGAAGGCCTGGCGGGCGACAACGCCGGCCTGCTGCTGCGCGGCATCGGCAAAGACGACGTGGAGCGCGGCATGGTGCTGGCGAAACCCGGCTCGATCACGCCGCACACCAAGTTTAAGGCGGAAGTTTACATCCTGACCAAAGAAGAAGGCGGGCGGCACACGCCGTTCTTCAAGGGATACCGGCCGCAGTTCTACTTGCGCACGACGGACGTAACGGGAGTAGCCGAGTTGCCAAGCGGCACTGAAATGGTGATGCCGGGCGACAACGTGCAACTGGTGATTGAGCTGATCACGCCAGTGGCCATGGAGAAGGGCCTGCGCTTCGCCATCCGCGAAGGCGGGCACACAGTGGGCGCGGGAACGATCAGCGAGATTGTGACGTAGAGACGTAGCTGGCTACGTCTTCACAGATAGCGGCTTGCAGCATTCCGCCAGTTCTTTCCTTCCGGAGAAGCCGGGAGGGGTCAGGAAACCAAACGTGATAGGAAACGAAAAAATCCGCATCCGGCTTAAGGCGTATGACTACCGGATCCTCGACCAGTCCACCGGCGAGATTGTAGAAACGGCGCGCCGCACCGGCGCACAGATCGCGGGCCCGATTCCACTGCCCACGATGAAGAACAAATACTGCGTGCTGCGCTCCCCGCACGTGGACAAGAAATCGCGCGAGCAGTTCGAGATCCGCACCCACAAGCGGCTGCTGGACATTCTCGATCCCACCCCGCAGACCGTGGACGCGCTGATGAAGCTCGATTTGCCGGCGGGTGTGGATGTGGAGATCAAGGCGTTCGGTAAGGAACATAAATAGCTTCTAGCTCCTAGCTGTTTGGCTTTTAGCTTGACAGGGCGGACGAGTTGAGCGGCGAGAACAAAGCGATGGCAAAGATCACAGGAATTCTCGGCAAGAAAGTCGGCATGACGCAGCTCTTCAACGATAAGGGCGACGTGCATCCGGCGACGGTGCTGCAGGCCGGCCCCTGCGTGATCACGCAGAAGAAGACCGCGCTGCGCGACGGCTACGAATCGGCGCAGATCGGCCTGGTCGAGTTTGTCAAGGAGTCGCGGCTCACCAAACCGGCGCTCGGGCACCTGGCCAAGAACAATCTGCCGCCGGTGAAGTTCATCCGCGAAGTTCCGGTTGAGGTGGATGAAAAAGCTGCGGCCGATGGCAATGGCGCAGTCAAAGCCGGCGACCGGGTGCTGGTGGATATTTTCGAAGGCGAAAAGTTTGTGGACATCGTCGGAGTCAGCAAGGGCAAGGGATTTCAGGGGGTAGTCAAGCGCCATCATTTTGGCGGCGGCCCCAAGTCCCACGGTTCCATGTTTCAAATTACCGGCTCGATTGGCTCCTCGGCGTTTCCTTCGCGCGTGTTCAAGGGCATGCGGATGTCGGGACACATGGGCAACCGGCGGGTGACGGCGCGCAACCTGCGCATCCTGGGCGTGGACAAAGACGACAATCTGCTGGTGGTCGAAGGCGCGGTGCCCGGACCCAACGGCGGATATCTGGTGATCAGCAAGGCCAAGAAGCCGCCCAGAGAGCGCCGCGGATTTGCCGGCGCGGCCACGGTTGATCCGTTGAAGGCGGCGAAGCGGGCGGCGAAGAAGGCTTAAGAGCAGTCGTTGGTCGTTGGCCATGGGTCGTTGGCCAAACCAACAAACGGAAAGCAATATGGCAACTATCGACATTCACGATTTGAGCGGGGCCAAGGTCGGGACGCTGGATCTGGCGGACGAGATCTTCGGCGCGGTGAACGAAGACCTGCTGTGGGAGGCGGTGAAGCACTACCGTGCCTTGCAGCACCGCGGCACTCACGCCACCAAGAACCGCAAGAACGTTTCCGGCTCGGGCAAGAAGCTGTGGAAGCAGAAAGGCACCGGGCGCGCCCGTATCGGCTCCATCCGTTCGCCGCTGTGGCGGCATGGCGGCACGGTGCATGGGCCGCAGCCGCGCTCTTACGATTACACCTTCCCGCGCAAGAAGCTGCTGGGGGCGCTGCGGTCGGCGCTGGCGGCGAAGCTGGCGGATGGGAAATTGACCGTGGTGAATGCCTTCGACGTGAAAGAGATCAAAGCCAAGGCGTTCCGCGAGGCGCTCGACAATCTGAAGGTTGAAAAAACCGCCCTGCTGGTGGAAGTGGCCAAGCACGGCAATCGCAACCTGGAATTGAGTTCGCGCAACCTCGGGGGCGTGGAGCTGATCACCGGCCCCGAGGTGCATCCTTATCACCTGCTGCGCTATGACCGGGTGATCTTCTCGCAGCCGGCGATTGAGAAGCTGCAGATGTCGCTCAAGAATTCGGTGCCTAAGGGGCAGCGCAAGCCGGCAGAAGAAGAACCGGAAAAGCCTGCGAAAGCCGCCCCGCGCCGCCGCACGCGGCCTGAAAAAGCGGCGGAGGTGGCCTGATGAAATCGGCATACCAGATCATTCGCCGTCCGGTGATTACGGAAAAGGGCCTGGACATCAAGGAAAACCAGAACACTCTGGTGTTTCAGGTGGCGCCCAAGGCGACCAAGACCGAGATTAAGGAAGCGGTGCAGGCGATTTTCAAGGTGAAGGTGCACTCGGTGCGGACCGCGACCTATCCGGGCAAAGAACGGCGCCGCGGCAAGTTTGCCGGTTACCGGCCAGACTGGAAGAAAGCTTACGTGCGCCTGCGGTCCGGCGAGAAGATGCCGGAGTACGCACAGAATCTGTAGAGCGGCCGTTGGCCGTTCGTCGTTGGTCTTTGGCCAACAACAACGGCGCGCAGTTAAATGCCAACGACTAACGACCAAAGGCCAAGGGCTGGTTTTTTATGCCGATAAAGACATACCGACCGACGACCCAGACGCTGCGTTACCGGACCACGCTGGTCAACGATGACATCACGACCAAGCACCCGCACAAGCCGCTGGTGGAGCCTAAGCAGCGCACCGGCGGGCGGCGCAACTCCGGCGATATCACCATCTGGCACCGCGGGGGCGGGCACAAGCGCAAGCTGCGCATCATTGATTTCAAGCGCGACAAAGTCGGCATTCCGGCCACGGTCGCGACCATCGAATACGATCCCAACCGCTCGGCGCGCATCGCCCTGCTGGCCTATGCCGATGGCGAGAAGCGGTACATCCTGCAGCCCGATGGCTTGAAAGTTGGGCAGAAGCTGGTGAGCGGCCCGGACGCGGACATTCTGGTGGGCAATGCGCTTCCTTTGAAGAACATTCCCCCGGGCACCACGATCCACAATATTGAGCTGAAGCCGGGTAAGGGCGCGCAGATGGTGCGCTCGGCAGGCGGGGCGGCGCAGCTGGTGGCCAAGGAAGGCGAATACGCGCTGGTGAAGCTGCCTTCGGGCGAGACCCGAAAAGTGGCGCAGGATTGCATGGCCACGATCGGGCAGGTGGGCAACACCGACCACGAAAATGTCACCATCGGCAAAGCCGGACGCACCCGCTGGCTGGGCGTCCGCCCCACCAACCGCGGCGTAGTGATGAATCCGGTGGACCATCCGCACGGCGGCGGCGAAGGCAAGACCTCCGGCGGACGCCATCCGGTGACCCCCTGGGGCCAGCCGACGCGCGGCTACAAAACGCGCAACAACAAGCGCACGGACGCGTTCATCGTCAACCGGAGAGGAAAGAAGTAGTCGTCGGTCTTCAGTCGTCAGGAAGACTGGCGCAGCCGAAGAGGGTTTGCTAAAGACTGACGACTGACGACTAAGGACTGGATTATGGCACGTTCAACCAAAAAAGGGCCCTTCGTGGATGGCTTCCTGCAAGCGCGCATCGAGGCCATGAACTCGCGCAACGAAAAGAAGGTGTTGCGCACCTGGTCGCGGCGCTCGACCGTCATCCCGGAATTCGTGGGGCACACTATCGCGGTGCACAACGGAAAGAAATTTATTCCGGTATACGTCACCGAGAACATGGTCGGCCACAAGCTGGGAGAGTTCAGCTTTACCCGCCAGTTCAAGGGACACTCCATGCGGGCGGCCACGGAAACCGCGGCCCGGCCGGCGGGAATTCCCGGCGGTCCGGGAGCCATTGCTCCCGCCGCCGGAGGAGCGGCACCGGCAGCACCGGCGCCGAAGGCATAAGAGCGGCAGCTTTTTGCTATTAGCTTTTAGCTCTTAGCTAAAACTGAACGGTCTAAACGTTGGAGCCGAATTGAGTTTTCGCCTTGTGAGATTCGGTCTCTAAAGGCACAGAACAAAGTTCGAATCTTTGGCTCTTGGCTAAGAGCTAAAGGCTAAGAGCTAAAGGCTAAACAATGGAATTTCGAGCTCAAGCCCGGTTCATGCGCGTCTCGCCGCAAAAGGCGCGGCTGGTGCTGGACCTGATCAAGGGACGCAAAGTGGAGGACGCGCTCAATACCCTGGCCTTCACCAACAAGCGGGTGGCGGCCACGGTGGAGAAGCTGCTGCGCTCGGCGGTGGAGAACGCGAATTACCTGAGCGCCGAGAAAAACATTGACGTGGATGTGGACAGCCTTTACGTCAAGCACGCTGTCGCCAACGACGGGCCGCGCATGAAGCGCATCCGGCCCGCGCCCATGGGCCGGGCCTTCCGCTACGTGCGCCGCATCGCCCACATCGAACTGGTGCTGGCCGAGCGGGGCAAGGACCGCGAAGGTGTGGCCTCGGTGGTGGGAGAAGAAACAGCTGCCGCCAAGCCAGTGGCCAAGGCGAAGCGCAGGTCGGGAGTAGGCAAGAAAGTGGCCGGCAAGAAAAAGGCGCTGGCCAAGAAGTGAGCGGCTTCAAGTCGCCAAGCCCCCGGTGGCTGACGACGGACGACCGAAGACTGACGACTGATTAGGAGCAACGATGGGTCAGAAGGTACATCCTTACGGGTTCCGCCTCGGCTACACCAAGCCGTGGAAGTCGCGCTGGTTCGTGGAACGCGATTACGACAAGCTGCTGCTCGAAGACGTCAAGCTGAAGAACGAGCTGAAGGACAAGCTCAAATCGGCGGGCGTGAGTTCGATCGAAATCGAGCGACCGGGCAACAAGCTGCGCGTGATTATCAAGACGGCGCGGCCCGGCATCATCATCGGCCGCAAGGGCGCGGAGATTGACAAGCTGAAACAGGACGTGCAGAAGCGGACAAATCGCGAAGTGTATATAGACATTCAGGAAGTGCACAAGCCGGAGCTGGACGCGCAACTGGTATCGGAGTCAATCGCCCTGCAGCTGGAAAAGCGCGTCGGCTTCCGCCGCGCCATGCGCAAAGCGGTGGATTCGGCGCTGCGCTTCGGCTGCAAAGGAATCAAAGTCCGGGTAAGCGGGCGGCTGAATGGCAACGAAATCGCCCGCTCCGAGTGGTATTTGCAGGGCCGGCTGCCGCTTCACACTCTGCGCGCCGACATCGAGTACGGCTTCTCCGAAGCCCGCACCACGTACGGTGTGATCGGGGTGAAGTGCTGGATTTACCGCGGCGAGATTCTGCCCACAAAAAAGCGTGAGCAGCAGCAACCCGCAGGCGCATTTTAGGAATGCAGAACTGAGAAGTAAGAATGCGGAAGGGTTTTCAATTCTTCATTCTGAATTTTTCCTTCCGCATTTGAGAGAGCTGATCTTATGTTGATGCCAAAAAAAGTGAAGTACCGCAAGCAGCAGCGTGGCCGCATGGCGGGCAAAGCCTGGCGCGGCAGCACCCTGGCCTACGGCGACTTCGGACTCAAGGTGCTGGAGCCCGGCTGGATCACCGACCGGCAGATCGAAGCCAGCCGCGTGGCCATGACCCGCTTCATCAAGCGCGGCGGGAAAATCTGGATTCGACTGTTTCCCGATAAACCGGTCACCAAGAAGCCGGCCGAAACCCGTATGGGCAAAGGCAAGGGCGCGCCCGATCACTGGGTCGCGGTGGTGAAGCCGGGCAAGATTTTGTTCGAGATGGAAGGCGTCAGCGTGCAGGACGCGAGTGAGGCCATGCGCCTGGCATCGCACAAGCTGCCGCTGCGCACGCGTTTGGTGAAGCGCGAAGGCGTGCACTAGGAGAATTTGTAATTTGGTAATCGGGCAATTTTGTAAATTGAAACCCGGGTTTTAAAATTTACAAATTACAAATCGGAACCTATATGAAGGCAGAAAAAGTCCGGAACCTGACCGACGAAGAGTTGAGCCACCAGGAGCGCGACCTCAGCGACCAGTTGTTCAAGCTGAAGTTCCAGCTCAACATGGGGCAGACCGAGAGCCTGAAGAAGATCCGCGGCCTGCGCAAGGATATCGCGCGGGTAAAGACCATCGTGCGCGAGCGCGAAATCTCGGCGGCGCGTGCATCGGAGAAGAAGTGACTATGGCGGAAACCCAACAGCGAGCCCAGGGACGGCGCAAACAAGTGGTCGGCGAAGTAGTTTCCAGCCGCATGGCCAAAACCATCGTGGTGCAGGTGGTGCGCAAGAAGGCGCATCCTTTCTACGGCCGGGTTGTCTCCAAGGCGAAAAAGTTCTATGCCCACGACGAAAAGAACGATGCCCACGTGGGCGATGTGGTGCGGCTGGAGGAGACGCGGCCACTTTCCAAGCTGAAGCGCTGGCGGCTGAAGGAAATCGTGCGCCGCGCCACCCTGGCGCCGGAAGTGACGGCGTAGAGGAATTTGTAATTTGTAATCGGGAAATTTGTAAATTGAGAGGTCGGGAAAAATTGAGTAATTGGGGAATTTGAAAATTGAAGTAATTGAAAACCAAAAACGACTGCAGTTTGGGTTTTTAAATTACAAATTTACAAAATTACCAAATTACAAATCTCCCGGAGTCAGAGTTCAATCGGGGGTAACGCCATGGCCGTGATGATGCGATCAATGCTGGAAGTGGCCGACAACTCCGGCGCCCGCAAGCTGCAGATGATCCTGCCGCTGGGTGGCGCGACCGGATTGCGCGCTGGCCTGGGCGATGTAATCACCGCCAGCGTGAAAGAAGCCGCCCCTGACGGCCAGACAAAAAAGGGCACGGTGGTCAAGGCGGTGATCGTCCGCACCCGCAAAGAGCACCGGCGGCGCGACGGCACCTACATCCGCTTCGACCAGAACGCGGCAGTGCTGATCAACGAAGCCGGCGAGCCGGTGGGCACGCGCGTATTCGGCCCCGTCGCCCGCGAACTGCGCGAGAAGAAATTTTTGAAGATTGTGAGTTTAGCGCCGGAAGTGCTTTAGGGAATTTGTAATTTGGTAATCGGGTAATTTGTAAGTTAAAACCGGTGCATGAACGGTCTTAATTTACAAATCACCCGATTACAAAATTACAAATTGGGTCCAATTATGCCGACAGCAGAAACCGAACACAAGCGAGTGGACATCCGCCGCAACGACACGGTGAAAGTCATGACCGGGCGCGACAAGGGCAAGGAAGGCCGGGTGCTGCGCGTCATGCCCGACACCGGGCGCGCCCTGGTGGAGCACGTCATGGTGGTGAAAAAGCACGTGCGCCCCAATCCGCAGCGCAACATCAAGGGCGGCATCGCCGACCAGGAAAGCTCGATTTCGCTTTCCAACGTGCAACTGGTCTGCCCCACCTGCGGGCCGGTGCGCATCGGACACGAAGTCCGCGGCGACCGCAAGGTGCGGGTGTGCAAGAAGTGCGGGACCACGCTGGACAAGTGAAATTTGTAATTTTGGCAATCGGGTAATTTGTAAATTGAAACCCGGTTCACAAATTACAAATCGCAAAATTGCAAATCGGTACTCGAAGATGGCTAAAGAAAAAAAAGGTCAAAAGCAGGCGGAGCAGGAGCCCAAAGCTCCCGCCGTGGCGCGCCATAGCGCCAAAGAGACGCCGCGGCTGAAGGCGCGCTTTCACAAGGAGATCGCCCCGGCGCTGCTGAAGGAATTTGAACTGACGAACCCCATGGCGGTGCCGCACCTGCACAAGATTGTGGTCAACATGGGTGTGGGAGAGGCCACGCAAAACGCTAAGGTGCTCGACCCGGCGGCCAACGAGTTGGGGCTGATCGCGGGCCAGAAGCCGGTGATCACCCGGGCCAAGAAGTCCATCGCCGCGTTCAAAGTGCGCGAAGGCCAGGCCATCGGCGCCATGGTCACGCTGCGCGGCGACCGCATGTACGAGTTTTTCGACCGGCTGGTGAACGTGGTGCTGCCGCGGGTGCGCGACTTCCGCGGGGTTTCCACCAAGTCGTTCGACGGCCGCGGCAATTACACCCTCGGCCTGCACGACCAGTTGATCTTCCCGGAGATTTCCTACGAGAAGGTTGACAAGCAGAAGGGCATGAACGTGACCATCGTGACCACCGCCAAGTCGGATGACCAGGCAAGGTCGCTGCTGAAACATATGGGAATGCCCTTCCGGCCCTAGGGGACGTAGAGACGTTGCTGGCAACGTCTTCCGGGGGACGGAACGAGATGGAGTCAGCGAGACGTTGCCGGCAACGCCTCTACAGGAGTCAGATTGTCAACTACAGCAAAACGAGTCAAGGACGCGAGCAAACCCAAGTTCTCCAGCCGCAAGCACAACCGCTGCAAGATTTGCGGGCGGCCGCGGGCTTACATCCGCAAGTTCGGCCTGTGCCGGCTGTGTTTCCGCGGGCTGGCATTGCGGGGAGAGATTCCTGGAGTTTCGAAGTCGTCCTGGTAGTAAGACCGTCGTTGGTCGTCAGTCGTTTGGCAAAACCAGACGGCCCCTATACGGCCAGTTCGCCAACGGCCAAGGGGCCTGGGCCTAAGGACGAACGACCAACGACCACGACGAAGTGAGGGCTGCCGCAGGTTCTCCGCAGATGGCGGAGAGAACGGGTGGCTGAGGAGAAGCAAACGATGAGGTTGACCGATCCGGTCGCAGACATGCTGGCGCGCATTCGCAACGCGATCCGCGCCCGGCACCAGAAGGTGGATGTTCCCGCTTCCAAGCTGAAGCTGGAGATCGCCCGCATTCTCAAAGAAGAGGGCTATATCTCCAACTTCAAGGCCACGGAAGAAGAAGGCCACAAAGTGGTGCGCATTTACCTGAAGTACAGCAGCGCGAACGAGGCCGCCATCTCCAACGTGGAGCGCGTCTCGCGGCCGGGTTGCCGCGTCTATGTGCGGCGCAGCGAGATTCCCCGCGTGCTGGGCGGCCTTGGCATCAACATACTGACCACGCCGCGCGGTGTCATGACCGGACGCCGGGCCCGCAAAGAAGGCGTGGGCGGCGAAGTGCTGTGCGAAGTGTGGTAGAACACCGCTGCTAGCTCCTGGCTTCTAGCTGCTGGCTAGGAGCGAGAAGCTAGCAGCCAGGAGCTAGAAGCGGATCTTATGTCACGAATTGGAAAAAAGCCGATCCCCATCCCGAAGGGGGTGACGGTCAAAATTGACGGCAACGTGATTGCCGTCCAGGGCCCCAAGGGCAAGCTGGATACGCCCCTTCCGCAGGGCATCCGGGTAGAGCAAAAAGACGGCACCATCGTCGCCCTGCGCGAGAACGATTCGCAGGCAGCGGTGCACGGCCTGGCGCGCGCGCTGGTGAACAACGCGGTTGAAGGCGTCACCAAGGGTTGGACCCGCGAACTGGAAATCGTGGGCATCGGCTACCGCGCCGAGATGAAGGGCAAGGGCACGGTGGTGTTCGCCCTGGGATATTCGCATCCCATCGAGTACCCGCTGCCCAGCGGCATTGACGTGGCGGTAGACGCCAAGCAGACGCGCCTGAGCGTCAGCGGCATTGACCGCCAGAAAGTCGGCCAGGTGGCCGCAGAAATGCGCAGCCTGCGCCCGCCCGATCCTTACAAGAACAAGGGCGTGCGCTACGTGGGCGAGCGGCTGAAGAAAAAGGTTGGGAAGACGGGAGCCAAATAGCCGTCGTTTGCCGTTAGTCGTTGGTCGTTGGCCAACCCGAACGATGGACCCGGTGCGAGCGTCCCAGAAATATCAAGAGCCGGAAGTGCTGGTCTTGCCAATGGCCAACGACTAACGGCCAAGGACCGAACTAAGATGCTTACACAACTATCCAAGAACGCGAGCCGCCGGCATGTGCATGAGCGCATCCGCAAGAAAATCCTCGGCACCCCCGAGCGGCCCCGGCTAAACGTATACCGTTCGCTGAACCATATTTATGTGCAGTTGATTGACGATCTGCAGGGCGCCACCCTGGTGTCTGCCCGCTCCTCCGAGGGCAAGAAGGGCGAAAAGCGCACCGGCGGCAACGTGGCTGCGGCCAAAGAAGTGGGCAAAGCCATTGCCGAGCGCGCCAAAGCCAAGGGAATCACCAAGGCGGTGTTCGACCGCGGCGGCTACATTTATCACGGCCGGGTAAAGGCCCTGGCGGACGCGGCGCGCGAAGCAGGACTGCAGTTCTAAGAGCAGCCCTTAGCCATTAGCCCTTAGCCTTTAGCTAAGAGCCGGGAGCTAAGAGCTAGAAGCTGAGTTTAAAATGCCAATAGTCACAAAAAAACTCGATGCCGGTGCGTTCCAGCTCAAAGACCAGGTGGTGGCCATCAACCGCGTCACCAAGGTGGTGAAAGGCGGCAAGAACCTTTCGTTTGCCGCTCTGGTTGTGGTAGGCGATCCCACTGCTGCGGTGGTCGGATACGGTTCGGGGAAGGCCAAAGAGGTCCCCCAGGCCATCCGCAAGGGAATTGAGTCAGCCAAAAAGAACCTGTTCAAGATCCACCTCACCCAGACCTCCATCCCGCACATTTCGCTGGGACGGTTCGGTTCCGGCAAGGTGTTACTGAAGCCCGCGCCGGAAGGCACGGGCGTGATTGCCGGTGGCGCGGTGCGCGCGGTAATGACTTCGGTGGGAGTGCAGAATGTTCTCACCAAGTCCATCGGCACCACCAATCCGCACAACGTGATCAAAGCCACCTTCGATGCGCTGAAGAAGCTGAAGAGTAGAGAGAGCGTAGCGGCGCTGCGCGGCAAGACGGCGGAAGAGTTGTAGGAAAGCAGCTCCTGGCTACTAGCTTCTAGCCAGAAGCCAGAAGCTCGGTTTGTTAAGGTTTCAAGACATGGCTAAGACATCCAGCAATAGCGGCAAGATCCAGTTGAAGTGGGTGCGCTCGGCGATTTGCGCCCCCGTGAAGCAAAAGCTCGTGGTCAAGGGGCTGGGCTTTACCCGCTTGAACCAGGTGATCGAACGTCCGGACAATGCGGCCATCCGCGGCATGGTGGCCAAGGTCCCGCACCTGGTCGAAATTTTGAAGTAGCTTTCAGCCGTCAGCCCTCAGCAAAAACTGAGGTACTGAAAGCTGAGAGCTGAAGCCTGAAAGCTTATTTATGGACCTTTCCAATATTCACGCGCCCAAGAAGGCGTCGGAAAAGAAGAAGCGCGTCGGCCGCGGCATGGGCTCGGGCATGGGCAAGACTTCCGCCCGCGGCCACAAGGGCCAGCACTCGCGCAGCGGCTCGCGCCTGTTGCGCGGCTTTGAAGGCGGCCAGATGCCCCTGCACCGCCGCATGCCCAAGCGCGGCTTCACCAACATTTTCCGCAAGGAATACAACATCGTGAGCCTGGAGCGGCTGGCGGCGCTGGGGGAGACTACAATCAACCCTGAGGTCCTGCGCAAAGCCGGCGTCATCAAAGCCAAGCTGCCGGTAAAGATTCTGGGCGATGGCGAACTTTCCATTGCTCTCACCGTGCAGGCCCACAAATTCTCCAAGTCGGCGCAGGAAAAGATCACCAAGGCCGGCGGCAAGTTTGAGGTATTGCAGTAATGTTTGACAAGCTGGCCAATATCTTCCGCATTCCCGACCTGCGCAAACGCATCCTGTTTACGCTGGCGTTGCTGGCGGTGTACCGCCTGGGCGGCCATATCCCCACCCCGGGCATAAATTCCACCGCCCTCGAACACTTTTTCGATACCCAACGCGGAAGTTTTCTCGGCTTCGTGGACTTGTTCTCCGGCGGCCAGCTGCGGCGTTTAACCATCTTCGCCCTGGGCATCATGCCCTACATCACTGCTTCCATCATTCTGCAGTTGCTGACCGTGGTTTACGAGCCGCTGGCCAAGCTGCAGAAGGAAGGCGAGTTGGGCCGCAAGAAAATCACCCAGTGGACGCGCTACCTCACCGTGATCCTGAGTGCGGTGCAATCCTTCGGTATCGCCGTCGGCTTGCAGAAGTCCGGGGATTTTGTGCTTGATCCCGGCATCGGCTTCATCCTCATGACCATGCTGACCCTCACTACGGGCAGCGCCTTCATCATGTGGCTGGGCGAGCAGATCACCGACCGCGGCGTGGGTAACGGCATGTCGCTGCTGATCTTTGCCGGCATCGTGGTCGGGCTCCCACGCGGCGTATTTGATCTTTACGACAAAGTCCGCACCGACGCCTGGGGCAGCTTCACCGCACCCGCCATGATATTGCTAATCGCGGTGATGGTGCTGATCGTCGCCTTCATCGTGTACGTGGAGCGCAGCGAGCGGCGCATTCCGGTGCAGTATGCCAAGCGGGTTGTCGGCCGGAAGGTCATGGGCGGACAGTCCACTCACCTGCCGTTGCGGGTGAATTCCGGCGGCGTCATGCCGGTGATCTTCGCCTCCTCGATTCTGACTCTGCCGCAGACCGTGGGATATCCCCTGCGCAACAGCCGCTACTTCGCCGACCTGTTCCGCTGGCTGCAATGGGGCGAGCCGCTCTACACCCTGTTGTACGCGGTTGGAATCATATTTTTCGCGTATTTCTATGTATCCATTGTATTTAACCCGAACGAAGTGGCCGACAACATGCGCAAGTACGGCGGCTTCGTTCCGGGCATCCGTCCCGGCAAACGTACGGCTGATCACATCAATGAGATCCTTACCCGCATTACACTGGTGGGCGCACTGTACCTGATCATCATTTCATTCATTCCGGAATGGATGATCACCGGCATCCACTTGAACCATTTGCCGGGGGCGTTAGGCACTTTCTTTGAACGCCTCCCCACTTGGGTGACCAATGGATTGGGCGTGTCGTTTTACTTCGGAGGCACGTCGCTGTTGATCGTAGTGGGCGTGGCCATGGATACGGTGACGCAGGTGGAGGCGCAGCTGATCATGCGCCACTACGACGGATTCACACCGCGCAGCGGACGCGTCCGCGGCCGCCGCGGCTGGTAACAAGAAAAGATTTGGCGGGGCCCCTGGCTGCGAACCAGCCGGAGGCAGTTACAAAAAAACGCGCAAGCAACGCACAGGATCGTTCGATGTCAGTCCAGGCCTCGCGCAGCATCGGACCGGTAATCTTGCTCGGGTCACCGGGAGCAGGTAAGGGTACACAAGCCAAGCGGATCACGGCACGCTATGGCATTCCGCAGATCTCCACCGGAGACCTGCTGCGGGACCATGTGCGCCGCCGCACTAAGCTGGGCTTGCAGGCCAAGGGTGCAATGGCCCGCGGCGAGTTAGTCCCAGATTCTCTGGTTTGCGACATGGTGCTGCACCGCCTGCGCAAACCTGATTGCGACCCGGGATTTGTGCTCGATGGATTTCCCCGCACTCCGGCCCAGGCCGGATGGCTGGACGCGTTTCTCGACTCGGAGTTCTTTGATAAATGGCGCCAGGGTGGCAAGTGCCTGCCGATTGTCGTCCGCATCGACGTAGACTATAATCAACTATTGTTCCGGCTCACCGGACGCAGGACTTGTCCCACCTGTGGACGGATCTATAACGTCCATCTCCAGCCTCCGCGCGTTGATACGCTCTGCGATCTGGATGGTACCCCGCTGGTCATCCGCGAAGACGACCGGGAAGATGTGATTCGGGAACGCCTGGCGGCGTATGAGAACCAGACGCGTCCCGTGGCGTCTTACTACGAGGGCAAGGGACGCCTGTTTTCGGTGAACGGCGAATTGCCGGTGGACGAGGTGACGGCGCAGATTTTTCGCGAGATCGAAAGCCACTGCCCGGCCCCAGCGGGCAGCTAACGCATGGCGATTGTCTGCAAGTCGGCGGCGGAAATTGAGAAGATGCGGCACAGCGGCCACGTAGTGCGCCAGGTGCTGGACCATCTCAAGGGCATGGTAGCTCCCGGGATCACCACCATGGACCTGGAGCGCGCCGCGGTCCGGAAGATGAAGGAGTTGGGGGCCAATCCCGCCTTCAAGGGGTATTACGATTATCCCTGTGTGCTGTGCACTTCGATCAACGAAGAGATCGTGCACGGCATTCCGTCGGAGAAGCGGACGCTGCAGGCCGGGGACATCGTCTCCATTGACTGCGGCGTTGTGGTGGACGGCTTCTATGGAGACGCCGCAATTACCGTCCCGGTGGACGGCTCGCTGGCGCCGGAATTGCGCAAGCTGCTGGATGTGACTGAGGCTTCGCTGTACAAGGGGATCGAGCAGGCGCGGATCGGAAATGCGGTCGGCGACGTGGGCGCGGCCGTGCAGGAGTATGTGGAAGCCAACGGGTTCAGCGTGGTGCGCGAGTTTGTCGGCCACGGCATTGGCACCAAACTGCACGAAGAGCCGCAGGTGCCGAACTTTGGCCGTCGCGGGCAGGGAGCCAGGCTGCGCGAGGGAATGGTTCTGGCCATCGAACCTATGGTGAATTCCGGCAAGCCCGAGACCCGGGTGTTGGAAGACAAGTGGACCGCGGTCACCGCCGACGGCAGCTACAGCGCCCACTTCGAGCACTGCGTAGCAGTGACAAGAGACGGGCCGGTGATTTTGACGCAGTAGAAGCTATTAGCTTTTAGCCCCTGGCTCTCTAAAGTCCAGCGGGTTAAAGTCCGGGCAAGAAGACCGGGAGCGATAGAGTTTCGAACGAGTGGTCCTTTAGCTAAAGGCTAAGAGCTAACAGCTAAGAGCTTTTCTGAGAGGTGCATGAGCAAAGAAGACGCGATTGAAGTAATGGCGGTGGTGATCGAACCTCTGCCCAACGCCATGTTCCGGGTGGAGTTGGAGAACAAGCACCAGGTGCTGGCCCACGTTTCCGGCAAAATGCGCAAGAATTTTATCCGCATCCTGCCGGGCGACAAAGTTGCGGTAGAGCTTTCGCCTTACGACCTGAATCGCGGAAGAATTGTGTACCGCTATAAATAGCGTGCTGTAGCTGTAGAGACGTAGCTCCGCTATGTCTCCTGCGTGGACAGCCGCTGTAGGTGAGCCGCCAGAGACGTTGCAAGCAACGTCTCTACAGCAAGCGGGATCGAGGGAACCATGAAAGTACGGGCATCAGTAAAGAAAATCTGCGACAAGTGCAAGGTCATCCACCGCAAGGGAGTGGTGCGGGTGATCTGCGAGAACTCGAAGCACAAGCAGCGCCAGGGCTGATCCGGCGCACAGGAGCATCATGGCACGTATTGCAGGCGTGGATCTTCCGCGCAACAAACATGCGTTCATCGCGCTGACCTACATCTACGGCATCGGCAAGCCGCGCTCCGCCCGCATTCTCGACGAAGCCAAAGTGGACCCGATGAAGAAGGTCCAGGACCTGGCCGAGGACGAAGTCAACCGCATCCGCCAGGTGATCGAGGGCGAAGGCCTGGTGGAAGGCGACCTGCGCAAGGAAATCTCGATGAGCATCAAGCGGCTCATCGAAATTGGTTCGTACCGCGGCTATCGCCATCGCCGCAACCTGCCGGTGCGCGGCCAGCGGACGCACACCAACGCGCGCACCCGCAAGGGCCCGCGCAAGGGAACGGTGGCAATCAAGAGAGCATCGGCGGCAAAAACGTAGAAACCAGTCGTTGGTCGTTAGTCGCTGGTCGTTAGCAAAAGCTCACGGCCAACGACTAACGACTAAATGGCCAAGGACCAAACTATGGCAAAACCAGCAGCGGGGGCAGCCGCGGGCGCGGCGGCCCCGGACAAAAAAGGCAAGAAGAAAACCTTCAAGAAGAAGGAGCGCAAGCACGTCCCATTTGGGCTGGTGCATATTCAGGCGTCCTTCAACAACACCATCGTCACCATCTCCGATCCCTCTGGGAACGTGTTGGCGTGGAAGAGTTCCGGCTCGCTGGGCTTCCGCGGATCGCGCAAGGGCACGCCCTTCGCCGCCCAGCAGGCGGCGATGAACGCCGCCAACATGGCGCGCGATCACGGTGTGCGCACGGTGGAAGTACGCGTAAGCGGCCCTGGCTCGGGACGCGAATCAGCCATCCGTGCCCTGGCTGCCGCAGGAATCGAAGTACGGAACATCAAGGACGCTACGCCCATTCCGCACAACGGCTGCAGACCGCCGAAGCGGAGAAGGGTGTAGGAAAACCGTCGTTGGTCTTTGGTCGTTAGTCGTTTGCAAGACCGGCGACCGACCAGGTTGGCGAGGGTTTTGATTTTGCTAACGGCCAACGACTGACGACTAAGGATCGACGACTGATCCGGGACGAAGGGTGAAGCCAAACCCGTAAACCGGACATCTATAAGGAGAAGAAAACTTGGCCCGTTACACCGATGCAGTTTGCCGTCTATGCCGCCGCGAGGGCATGAAGCTGTTCCTCAAAGGGCAAAAATGTTTCAGTGAGAAGTGCCCCATCGAAAAGCGCAACTTCGCTCCCGGCCAGCATGGCAAGGACCGCAAAGCGAAAGTGGTAGGCTACGGCCTGCAGTTGCGCGAAAAGCAGAAAGCCAAGCGCATCTACTTCACCCAGGAGGGGCAGTTCCGCAATTACTTTGAAAAGGCCGCGCGCTCCAAGGGCGTGACCGGCGAACTGCTGTTGCAGCAGCTGGAGCGCCGCCTGGATAACGTGGTCTACCGCCTCGGTTTCGGCGTGAGCCGCCGCCAGGCGCGGCAACTGGTGCGTCACGGGCACGTCGCCGTCAACGGCCGCAAGGTCAACATTCCTTCCTATGAAGTGAGCGTAGGCGAGGAAGTGGCGATCCGCGAAAGCAGCCGCAAGCTGGCCATCCTGGAGCAGGCCAAGGAGTTCGCCAGCCACCAGAATGCACCCACCTGGCTGGAGATTGACCGCGACAATTTCAAGGGCAGAATCGTTTCGCTGCCCAAGCGCGATGAGATCCAGCAGCCGGTGAACGAGCAGTTGATTGTTGAGCTGTACAGTAAATAGTCGTTGGCCTTTGGCCGTTAGTCGTTGGCCAAAGGCAAGCAGTAAGTCGAAGGGGCAGGTAGTGCAATGGCCGCCCGAAAAGGGTCTTGGCCAACGACTGACGACTGGTCCACATTTCGTGCCAGATCAGCCTTTTCCGGCGCTCGACCTGAAGCTGGACCTCTTCAGGGAGCCGGAACTGAGCCAAATGGCCGAAAAGGAGAAACACCATGCTTTGGAAAGGCTTTCAGAAACCAAAACGCCTCGCCGTAGATAATTCCACCCTCACCGACAAGTACGGCATCTTCTGGGCGCAGCCCTTTGAACGCGGCTTCGGCACCACCATCGGCAATGCCCTGCGCCGCGTGCTGCTCTCCTCCATCGAGGGTGCGGCCGTGACCGCAGTGAAGATCGAAGGCGTGCTGCACGAGTTCCAGTCCATCCCCGGCGTGGTGGAAGACGCCACCGATATCATGCTCAACCTGAAACAGATTCCCTTCAAGCTGAGCGGCGATGCTCCCAAGGCGATCTATCTGCGCTCTGATACGCCCGGCGTCGTGACTTCCGGCATGATCGAAGCTGACGCCGACGTCGAAGTGCTCGACAAAGACGTTTACATCGCGACGGTGAGCGAAGGCGGCAAGCTGGACATGGAAATGCGCCTCAAGCGCGGCCGCGGCTACGTCTCCGCCGATAAGAATTTCGACGAAGACCTGGGCATCGGTTTCATCCCCATTGACTCGGTGCATTCGCCGGTGCGCAAGTGCAATTACACCGTGGAAGCCGCGCGCCTGGGCCAGATCACCGACTACGACAAGCTTACCCTCGAAGTGTGGACCAACGGCTCCATCACCCCGGCCGATTCCATTGGCCTGGCGGCGAAGCTGCTGAAAGACCACATGAACATCTTTATCAACTTCGAGGAGGACATCGAGACTTCCACCTCCTCCGAAGAGCACAAGCCGGAGATTAAGAATGAAAATCTCAACCGCTCAGTCGAGGAGCTGGAACTCTCGGTCCGCAGCTACAATTGCCTGAAGAACGCGAACATTCAGAGCATCGGCGAGCTGGTGCAGAAGACCGAAGCCGAGATGCTGAAGACCAAGAACTTCGGCCGCAAGTCGCTGAACGAGATCAAGGAAATACTTTCGAACATGGGCCTGAGCCTGGGAATGAAGATTGATGAGCACGGCAACGCCGTGCCCGGCCCAACTTCCAACCAGGTGCTGCCGGCTTCGGCCTACGGCCCGGACGATAACTATTAGGCAGTGGTCGGTGGCTAGTTGCTAGTGACTAGCCACTATTCACTAGCCACTAGCCACTGGGGTTCACCATGCGTCACAGAGTAGCTGGCTACAAACTTGGACGTACCACCAGCCACCGCCGCTCCTTGCTGCGGAATCTGGCCACTTCGCTCATCATTGAAGAGCGGATTGAAACCACCGTGCCCAAAGCGAAGGCGCTGCGGCCCATCGTCGAGAAGATGATCACCCTTGGCAAGAAGGGCAATCTCGCCGCCCGCCGGCAGGCCCACGCTTACCTCATGACGAGCGCCGCCGTGGACAAGCTGTTTGATACCGTGGGCCCGCGTTTCGGCGACCGCGAAGGCGGCTTCACGCGTATAGTCCGCGTGGGCTGGCAGAAGGGCGATGGCGCCGAGAAGGCTTTCATCGAGCTTCTGGGCAGTGAAAAGCTGGTAGAGGAAAAGAAACAGAAGCGTGCCGAAGCTCGCGCCAAACGCGCCGCCGAAGCCAAGAAACAGATGGAAGAAGCGGAAGCTCAGTCGCAAGCGGAAGCCCCGCCCGCCGAGCCTGGAGCGGACGAAAAGAAAGAGTAGTTGTCCCGTGCAGGCAGTTTCGAGGCGGTCCCTTTGGGGACCGCCTTTTTCTTGAGTTCATCTCAAGTTCGCGTCAGATTGCGTGTCGGACAGTGGATCTCCAGCAGGCCGGCCCACATCGCAAGCCGCGCAAAACCATCTATTACGCCACACAGCAGCTCAAGACAATCGAGAATGGGAGCAGGCAGGTTACTTCGGTATCTGCAGGTAATGTCCTTAATGCCGCGATGCGCGGCTAAACTTAAAGAGAGCTGATGCCGTTTTCCCGCACCCAAATCGCCATCGCCGCTGGCGCCGGCGTTCTCCTGCTCCTGATTTTCTTTAGCGGCCTCATCTGGATCACGCGCCAGGGCCCGGTGCTCTCACGGTCGGAAGAACGCTACCCGCTTTCCAACGTTCCCATTTCCATCACCTTGAATCCTTTTCGCGATCGCACTTCGGAACACGTGGCCTCGGCCTTCATCCGCGGCATGAGGGACGGCAAGTGCCGCGAACAGCTGGCCCAGTGGGAGCGAGACTACCGCAAGACGTATGCGGCCTTCATCTGCAACTCCGAAGCCCAGCACCCGCTGCTCTCCTGGAAGCTGGTGGAATGGGAAGACGCGCCGCCTTTGCGCATCCTGCACTACCGCGGACAGCGCAGCAACGGCGCCGGCCAGCCGGGCACCTACAAGGAACTTTTCTCCGTGACTCTGGAAAACGAAGGCGGCGACTGGGAAGTCACCAAGTACGACGCGATGTATTAGTCGTCAGTCTTCAGCCTTCAGCCGTCAGCCACGACCGTAACGCCGGCGTCTCGCCGGCAATGTTGAGATCATTCCGGTTCACACGGTAAGTGGGACCATCCAGGCGCTGCCGGGCCGCTGGGTTACCGCTATACCGATATGTATTTAGGAGGGATCTGGCTTACACGGTGCCAGCTGCCGGTCCCGCGTGATACAAATTTGCTGATGCTTGAGGCCGATGAGCCCGGAATCGAAAACCCCTCGCGCAACCTCTATGCCTTCGGCTTCACCTCGCTTTTCAACGACACCGCCACGGAAATGGCCTACTGGGTGCTGCCGGCGTTTCTTTCCTCAATCGGCGCTGGTCCGGCGCAACTCGGAATTATCGAAGGCATTGCCGAAAGCGTCGCGTCCTTCGCGCAGCTTTTCTCCGGCTATATAGCCGACCGGGTCCGCCGCCGCAAGCCCATCGTTGTGGGCGGTTACTTCGCCGCCAATTTTGTAAAGCCGCTGCTGGCGCTGGCAACATCGTGGCCGCAGGTGCTGGCCGTCCGTTTTGTGGACCGCTTCTCCAAGGGCATTCGCGGCGCTCCCCGCGACGTGATGGTGGCCGATTCGGTTGACAAATCCCGCCTGGGCCACGCCTACGGACTCATCCAGGCCATGGATTCCGCCGGGGCCATTCTCGGCCCGCTTCTTGCCCTGCTGCTGATCTCGCGCCTCGGATTGCGCGGCGTCTTCTGGGTGGCCGCAGTTCCCGGAGCGCTCTGCGTGTTGGCAGCCCTCATCGGAATCAAAGAAAATGTAGGCGCGCGCGTCCCCGCGCGTGCGAGAACTGGATCAAAACAACCCCAGCCGCAGGGTCGAGTTAACCTTCCAAGCGCGTTTTACTACGTACTGTTAGTGGTCACCCTGTTTTCGCTGGGTAACTCCAGCGACATGTTTCTGGTGCTGCGGGCGCAAAGCGTGGGCATTCCCGCGACGCAGGCTCCGCTGCTGGGGCTGGTCTTCAACATTACCTACACGCTTTTTTCCTGGCCGGCCGGTGGCTTCAGCGACCGCTTCTCTCGCCGCGCCATTGCGGCCTCGGGATATGTGGTGTTCGCCATCGTATATTTCATCTTCGCCTCCGCACCCTCACTGCTCGCAGTGTGGGCCGCCATGGCTTTCTACGGGCTTTTCTACGCCCTCACAAACCCGGTGCTGAAAGCTCTGGTGGTAGAGAGCGCCGCGCCAGAAATGCGCGGCCGTGCGCTGGGGATTTTCGGCTTTGTGACCAGCGTGGCGACACTTGCCGCCAGCATCATCGCCGGTCAACTGTGGAAGCATTACGGAGGCGGCATTCCGTTTTATCTTTCAGCCGGAACGGCTTTGATCTCAGCCGCATTGCTGCTCCTGGTCAGAAGGCCGGCAAAGGTAGAGCGTTGAGCGCGCCGAGTTTGTTTCCTTCGTGCTACCTTGCTGCACCTTCGTGTCCTTAGTGATTTGCTCTTTCGCGCTTGAGCCCGGACGCTGATAGTTCGCGATTGCTTTGAGGGCGGCGAAGGCTATAATTGAAACGATTTAATAAGCTCCCATACCTCGTTTCTCCGCCGGACGCTCCCGCCGCGCGTTCTGTCGCCGCCGGGCCCAGCTTCCGCAAGGGTCAAGGATCTTCGATGACACGGCGCATTCTGCTGTCCATTCCGGTTGCAGTTCTGCTCCCGGTTCTCTGCCTGGCTCAAACATCGTCCTCGGCGGCGGCAACATTGCCGCTGACCGAAGGCTGGACGCTCCAGTCTTCCTGCAAAGTAGATCAGCCGGGCGAAATCGTCTCCACGCCGAAGTTTGAGCCGCGCGATTGGTATAGCGTTACCGTTCCGACCACGGTCGTGGCCGCACTGGTAAAACACAAGGTCTATCCCGATCCCGATTACGGCATGAACCTGCGTTCGCTGCCGGGCGTCACTTATCCCATCGGCGCGAATTTTTCCAACATCCCCATGCAGCAGGACAGCCCCTTCCTTGTCCCCTGGTGGTACCGGAAGCAGTTCACGCTGCCCGAGGATTACAAAGGCAAGACGGTCTGGCTCAACTTCGGGGGCATCAACTACCGCGCCAACATCTGGCTCAACGGCAGGCAGATCGCCAATAAAGATGAGGTCGCCGGCGCCTGGCGCACTTACGAGTTCAACATCACCGATGCCGCCAAGCCGGGCGCAACGAATGTTCTCGCCGTCGAAGTTTTTTCTCCCACCGAAAACGATCTTGCGATTACCTTCGTGGACTGGAACCCCGCGCCTCCGGACAAAAACATGGGCCTGTGGCGCGGCGTCGAAATCTCCGCTAGCGGGCCGGTAGCTTTGCGCTATCCCACGGTAGTTTCCACGGTGGATTCCCCCGCTAACGACAAAGCGCACCTGACCATCACGGCATTGTTGAAAAATGGCACGAATCAGCCCGTGAAAGGCACTCTGAGAGCGCGGACCGCGAAGGTCGAAGTCTCGGAGGAAGTGGAACTCGCACCCGGCGAGTCCAAAGACGCTGTTTTCACTCCGGAACAATTCCCACAGCTCAACCTAGAGAACCCGCGCCTGTGGTGGCCGGCGCAAATGGGCAACCCGGAACTGTACCCACTCCAAATGGAGTTCACCGTCGCCGGCAGGATCTCCGATAGCTCGCACACACAATTCGGAATTCGCCAGGTCACTTCCGAAATCAATTCCGCAGATCATCGCGTCTTCTCCATCAACGGCAAGAGAATCCTCATCCGCGGCGGTGGCTGGTCTCCCGACATGATGCTGCGCGAAAACTCCCAGCGCCTGCGCGACGAATTCCGCTACGTGCGCGATATGGGGCTGAACACCATCCGGTTGGAAGGCAAACTCGAAATCGAAGAGTTCTTCGATCTGGCCGACCGGCAAGGCATCCTGGTCATGGCCGGCTGGTGCTGCTGCGATCACTGGGAGCACTGGCCGAATTGGAAGCCGGAGGATTTCAAAATCGCCGAGCAATCTCTGCGCGACCAGATCTACCGCCTGCGCAGCCATCCCAGCCTGGTGATGTGGCTCAATGGCAGCGACAATCCGCCACCGCCCGATGTGGAGCAGACTTATCTCCGCGTGGAAAAAGACCTGCTGTGGCCTAACCCGGTGGTTTCGTCGGCGACAGGCAAGTTGGCGGGGTTCTCGGGCGAGAGTGGCGTCAAAATGACCGGGCCTTACGAGTATGTAGCTCCTGGCTATTGGCAGCAGGACCGCACCGCGCCTGACTCGGCGAATCGCTGCAACCCCGGCGGTTGCGGCGGTGCTTACGGCTTCAACACCGAAACCAGCATGGGTCCGGCAGTGCCCCCGGCGGAGAGCATCGAGGCCATGCTGCCCAAAGAGCACTGGTGGCCGATTGACGACTTCTGGAACTACCACGCCGGCGGTGGATCATTCAAAGATCTTCATGTCTTCACCGAAGCGCTCAACGCCCGCTTCGGCCCGGCAGCAAGTCTCGAGGACTACACCTTTAAGTCGCAACTGCAGGCCTACGAAGGCGTGCGCGCCATGTACGAGGCCTACAGCCGCAACAAATACACCTCCACCGGCGTGATCCAGTGGATGCTCAACAATGCCTGGCCTTCAATGATCTGGCATCTCTACGATTTTTATCTCCGGCCTGGCGGCGGCTACTTCGGCGCGAAACGGGCCATGGAACCGCTGCATCCCGTCTATGGCTACGACGACCATTCCATCTGGGTGGTAAGCAGCCAATATGAAGATGCCAAGGGGCTAAAGCTTACAGCTAAACTCATCAACCTTGATGCCAGCGAAAAATATTTCCAGCAACTCACTGTAAACGCTCCCGCCGATAGCACCAGCAAAGTCCTGACCCTCCCCGCGGTGGAGGGCCTCAGCCCAACGTATTTTCTTGTCCTCCGCCTGGAAGATTCCGCCGGAAAAGTTGCCGGCTCGAACTTCTATTGGCTTTCGACAAGGCCCGAAACCATAGACTGGGAAAAGTCCAACTGGTATACGACTCCGACCGCCTCCTACGCCGACTACACCGCGCTCGCACAATTGCCCAGAGTTAAGGTGAAAGTCTCCGGCCGCACTGAGCGCCTGGGCGAGTATGCCATCACCCACGTCAGCCTGGAAAATCCTAGCAAGTCGCTGGCGTTTTTCATCCGGCTTAAAGTAGAGAAGGGCAATGGCGGCGAAGAAATCCTGCCCGTTCTGTGGCAGGACAACTACATCTCGCTGCTTCCGGGCGAGAAGCGCGAACTGACGGCAACTTACCGCGCCAGCGAACTAGGCGCAGCTGAGCCGGCAGTGAAAGTGAGCGGCTGGAACGTGGAGTAGCCCACCTAGGCGCGCGCGTCCTCGCGCGCGCGGCCGCGTACGAAATCGCTGTCGTACTGGCGGTAGAGCTTGAACCGCGAAGGTCGCTATGGCGCGAAGAGCAGACGCTAAACAGTACATCCACCGCCGCACACGCGGGGATGCGCGCGCATACATTCTTTAGCTCGTTTCTTCCGGCGGCAGTTCAAAATCCACCAGATCGCCTCTGAATCCCCGCGTCTTCCACGCTCCAAACCCGATGCCCGCAGCCATCCAGATCGCGCCTGCGATTTTCGCCGGATGGCTCAAATTCCACCATAATAAGAAGCAGACCACGAGCCCGGCCAATGGCGGCGCAATCGCGACGAGTGCAAGCCATCCGACGCCAGCCAATATCCAAGTGGTCGTGCTGCCCCGCAATGCGAGCGCGATTGCAGCGAGGGTGAGAATAGGCGCAATAATCCTCGTCACGGTGTTTGTAGATGCACGAAAGTCGTATCGCACAAACGCCGCCAGGTTCACACCCATAAACGCGATCAGCGCTCCGAAATTCAGCATCTCCGCCCCCAGGCCGTAGCTGAAGATTCCAAAGCTCACCAGCAGCGCTCCGGCCAGGGCAACTGCCCCCACGAAGATCACGCTGTTGAAGGGCACGCGATGCTTCGGATCGATGGCTCCAAAGAACCGCGGCAAAGCCTTGCTGCGCCCCATGCCGTAAAGCAGCCGCGCCGCACCCAGTTGCGCGCCCATGCCCGAGCCAAAATTTGCCACCAGCAAAGTGAATCCCACAATCGCAAACAGCGGCGCCCACGCCCGCCCGGCCACGTAGGTGTAGGCCGTATCCACGTTAGGAAACGGTTGCGAGGCCGGCCACACCAGCTGCGCGGCGTAAACTTCCATCGCAGAAAGAATGCCGATCACCAGGCAAGTGAGCACGGTCGCCAGCAGAATGTTGCGCCGCGGGTTCTCGGCTTCTTCCGAAAGTGTAGAAATCCCGTCAAAGCCGATGTAGCTGAGCACCGCAATTGACGTCCCGCCCAACACCGCGCGGGTGTTCCACATTTGCGGGTCATAAAAAGGCCGGGTGAAAAATCCCGCTCCACCGTGCGGATTTCCGAAAATGTAGCGTGCCGCGGCGATGAAAAACACAACAATCACCGCCGTCATACCGGCTGCCAGGGCAGTATTCACCCGCGCCGAAGTCTTGATTCCCTGTATATTCAGCAGCGTGAAAACGATGCCGAAGAAAATCGCCCAGGCCCAGTACGAAACCCCGGGCGCGAAGACGTGCGCCTGCTGGCTGATCCAGATAATGCAGATCATAGGATTGAGCATGTAGTCCATAACCATGCTCCAACCGGTGACGAAGCCGAGCGCGGGGTTGATTTCCTGCCCGACGTAGGTAAATGCCGAACCCGCGCTGGGGTAAGCCCGCGCCATGCGCCCGTAGCTCATGGCGGTAAACAGCATGGCGACCATGGCGATGAGGATTGTGGTCACCACGTGTCCATGGCCGCGGTGGCTGAGCACGCCGAACACCGACATCGGCGCGGTGGGCTGAATGACGATAACCCCGTAAAGAATCAGGTCCCAAAGGGTGAGGGAGCGCTTGAGGCGAGGAGCAGAAGCACTGGCAGCCGCCGGCGGGGTTTCCATTCGGGGCTTATTGGATTATGCAGCCACGAAATTGTCAATGTTAAAACGGTTCTATATCATGGTCAGTTCAACCGGTTTTTTTCACAGTGATTGGCATTGCGCCGCGGGCAGGCTTGGTCTAAGATTTGCCCGTCATCCGCTTCCAGGTTGCGGGTGAGACCGTTGTTCTTTAAGGGTGCTGCGGACCCACATAGCGGCCGGGTGAGGTTTTCGAAAAAACTGAACGTCTTCGCCCGTTCTGTTACAGATTCGGAACGTGGCATGCCACCGCCCATTCCGTAATGTACGGCCCGTAACGCGTTCAGATAGCCCTTTTTACCCAGGGGGTAGGAATGTTCTCAGGAGGACAGAATCTTCGTGCACTGCGCGAACAGCTCGGTCTAACCATGCGGGACGTGGAAAGCGCCAGCTCGCGCATCGCTGAAAAGCACGGCAACGATGAGTTCGCCATGCCTCCCAGCCGTCTTTCGGATGTTGAAACGAAGGGTGTAATCCCCAGCATCTACCGGTTGTATTCCCTGGCGGTCATCTACCGCCGCGATATCCGCGAGCTGCTGTCGTGGTACGGCGTTGATTTGAATAGCACAGCCGCTGATCTGGAACTCTCCCTGCCGCCCAAATCCCATATCTCTGAGGCTTTGGCGGGCATGTCCGCCGTGCAGGTGCCCGTCCGTATTGATCCCAGCTTTGACCCGCGCCACACCTCCAACTTCGGGCGCCTGGTCGAGCAATGGGGTTTGGTCCCTCTTTCCTACCTCACACAATTCGCCGATTGCCAGTACACCTACGGCTACATCGGGAGCGAAGACCTAACCATGTATCCCATCCTTCCGCCGGGAAGCTTTGTGCAAATTGACGAATCCCGGAATCGGGTCATGGAAGGGGGTTGGCGTTCGGAATACGAACGCCCCATCTATTTCGTAGAAACCCGCACCGGCTTTACTTGCTGCTGGTGTACGCAGGTACGCGAGGAACTCATCCTGCAGTCGCACCCGCTTTCGCCCGTGGCGGCGCGCATCTTGCGATACCCTCAGGAGGCGGAAGTTATCGGCCAGGTGGTCGGGGTGGCTATGAAGCTGGGTGAATGGCGCCCTGTGGGCGGGCCTTTGCCAAACCCGAAAGAGCGTGCAGCACTGAATTGAAGTGCCGCTTTCCGGCTGCCCCCAGGTCCGGGGGCAACAAATAAAGTGCCGATAAATGTTCAAGATACGCGGCCGGTGGCATTCCTGCGTGCTGGCTGCACTCTTCCAGGTCTTCCAATAGGCTCTGCACCGGCGTAGCCAGAATCTTGGAAACCAGGGCGCGATGTTCCTGCGCTAGCGCCTTGGCCGCTGGCTGCTCTCCGTGGATCCTCGCCAAACCCCAATGGGTGTAGGTTCCCGCCGCATCGCGTAGACGCGAAAGGTATTCCAGCCGTTGCAGGCGGCCAGTTAGGGCTTTCAAAGTGGTCTGCCGCAAGTCCTCCAGAGCCGAGTTAAGTGTCATAAAACGTTACGCTTCCGGGAAGTCATAGGTTACGTATGTAATCTGGTAACCAACCGCCCAATCGCACATTATCACGGCAAATCCTGCTTGGAAAGGACAAATAACACCGTGAAAAATACACTGCGTTGGGTCGCTGTTCTGTTTTTTCTTGTGAGCTTGGCTGCACCCGCCGTACTGGCAGATGGAATGCCGGGGCCGACTTGCTCAGGCTGCAAACCACCAGCCGTGGTTGCTAAGTGAAAGCCCCCCGATAAGAATAGTTGTGGGTCACTCGGATTCATTGTATATTTCGGGCCGAGTGGCCCATGTCGTGGCAGAGCATACTGTCTGACTCTCTGATTGTCGCTTCCCACCTTCTGCTTGGCGGGGTTATCGTTGTTTTCTGCCGTAATCGTGTTTACATTCAGTTTCCACTTTTCTTCGCCTACACCATAGCAGAAGTGTTGCAGTTTGCGGTTTTGTTTCCTATGCTGCTCATGAAGTCGGTGACCGGCTGGGAGTATACATTTGCCTATTGGGTCGGCATCAGCCTCAGCGCAGTCTTACGTTTTGGCGTCATCCACGAAATATTCTCCCACGTATTCCATAATTACGGCGTCATCAACCAATATGGAAGGCCAGCTTTTCGATGGCTGACGGTGGGGCTTGTGTCACTAACTCTCCTGCTGGCGGTGTACACCGGGGCCAACGGGTTGGATCGCCTCGCCTCCATAATTTATCTGCTCGATCGTGCGGCTAGCATCACGCAATGCGGGCTCTTGGTGGCGTTGTTCTTTTTGGCCAGCTATCTCCATTTGTCGCTGCGAAGCCACACATTCGGAATCGCCCTCGGGTTGGGTGTCCTCGCGAGCGTGGAATTGGTTGCCGCAGCTATTCGATCACAGTTGGGCTACGCTGGAAGCACCGCTATCAACTTCCTCCTCACCGCCACTTACCTCATCTGCGTCCTCATCTGGCTCTACTATCTCTGGGCGCCGGAGCGCAGCCCGCAATTCGCCGTCAAGGCTGTCCCTGAACACGACCTGGAAGACTGGAACAAGGAGCTGCAGAGACTTATACAGCAATGATTATTACTCTGGCCCTCGTCATCCTCGCGCTCTTCGCGCTACTTTTTCTCATCCGCCTGGCCAAGGGACGAATCTTCCCTTCCACCAGTTCCGATTTCCGGGCCGAAGTCCAGCCCGTGGACATCCAGGCGTTTCGCAATCTGATTGACTCTGGCGAGGAGGAATTCCTGCGCCGCAATCTGCCTCCGGCGGAGTTCAGGGCGGTGCAGCGCCAGCGCCTGCGCGCGGCCGCGGACTACATCCGCTGCGCCGCCCGCAATGCCGGCATTCTTGTGCGGGTGGGCGAGGCGGCGCGCCGCAGCGCCGACCCCTCGGTGGCAAAGGCCGGCGAGAAGCTGGTAGACACTGCCATCCGGCTCCGGCTTTACGCCTTTCAAGCGCTGGTGAAACTCTATCTCGCGATCCTGCTTCCGGGAGCGCGCATCTCTGCCGCAGGCCTTGCTGAAGACTACGAACGCATGACTCGCGTCGTTTTCCTGCTCAGTCGCCTGCAGCATCCCAGCCGCCAAGAATCGGCTGCGTCGTAGGTTGCTCGAAAGCGTACAGCTATTTGCCCGCTCGCGGGAGCTGCTTAGGTAAGCGCCAGCCCTCAAACCCAGACAACCGTTTCGTCTCCACTGGCGTCGTAACCGCGCTCGGTACAATGTGCCTGCGGCCAGTCCCTGAATCATCTGGTGCGGGCTTCCTGGAGACTACAGTGAGCACTCTGGCGCCGATCGCGGCGCAAAAGAAATCGCGTGTCCCGCATAAGGTGCTGGTGATTGCCGCGATCGTACTGCTGGCGCTTGTTCTGGCCTCGGCCATTGCAGCCCATTACGTTCAACCCTATTTGCGCTCCCTGGCTGAGGACATGTTGAGCAGCCAGTTTCACAGCGAGGTTACGATTCAGGACTTTCACGTCGTCCTGTTGCCGACTCTCGCCCTGAGCGGCAAGGGCGTGGTGCTGCGCCACAATGGACGCACCGATGTGCCGCCGCTGCTGTCCATCGCAGAATTTTCCGGCAGCGCCAGCCTGTGGAGCATTTTCGCGCGTCCCTGGCACATTCAGCGGGTAAGTCTCAAGGGCCTGAAGATCGAGATTCCGCCACGAGAAAAGCGCCAGGGTGGAATGTTCAGCGGTTTCAAGTTGAAGCGGGAAGTGAAGGTCAAGATTGACGAACTGGTCTCCGATGATGCGGAACTGGACATTCTGCCGGGCGATCCCGAAAAGCACATGCACCAGTTTCTAATCCACCATCTCGACATGCATCAGATCGGCCCCGGCCACGGAGCGCCCTTCGAAGCCGAACTCACCAATGCCATTCCGCCGGGCGAAATTCATGTGAAGGGCAATTTCGGCCCCTGGCAGGGGGACGATCCGCGCAGCACGCCGCTTTCTGCCAACTACACCTTCGAACACGCCGATCTCAACTCCATTAAGGGCATTTCCGGCATTCTGTCTTCCGACGGGAAATTCGGCGGCGTGCTGGAAAAAATCGAAGTGCAGGGCCAGACCACCACTCCCGATTTCTCAGTTGATACCGCCGATCACCCGGTGATGCTGAAAACCGATTACAGCGCCACCGTGGACGGAACCAACGGCGATACGCTGCTCCACCCCGTGATCGCCCATTTCTTGAACTCCACGCTGATCTGCAACGGCGCCGTGGTGAAGCCCCAAGACCAACGCCGCAAAGGCAAGGAAGTGGAGCTGAGCGTGGAATCGCATGATGCCAGAATTGAAGATCTGCTGCGCCTGGTGATCAAGGCCAACCCTCCGCTCAGCGGCAAGGTGAATCTTAGAGCGAAGTTCGACCTTCCTCCGGCGATCAAGTCAGATAGCGGGCAGAAAATCGGCGATCAGAGCGTGATGGACCGCCTGGATCTGGATGGCAGCTTCGGCATGCCGGGCGCGCAATTCGCCAGCGAAGAAGTGCGGGCGAAGATCGAAGACCTCAGCCGGCGCGGGCAAGGCCATCCCGGCGACGAAGACCTTGGCGACGCAGTTTCGCGTCTGAAAGGAAATTTCACGCTGCACCAGGGCGTCATTACCCTGCGGAACCTCAATTTCAGCGTCACCGGTGCCGATGTGCAACTCGACGGTACCTACAACGTGCGCAGCGAAGAACTCGATTTCCGTGGCGAGCTGAAGATGCAGGCCAAGCCCTCACAAGCGGTCACCGGCTTCAAGTCGTGGCTGCTGAAGCCCTTCGATTCTTTTTTCCGCAAGAACGGCGTGACCGAGTTGCCCATCAAAGTGACTGGCAGTCGCTCCCACCCCTCGTTCGGCTTGGATTTTCATCGCAAAGACGAGGACAACCCGCAGAAATAAAACTTGACGCAGGCGCGGGAGCACGCGCCGCGCCTGCATTTTCCCCTTTCCTGCGGGCGTGCGGAGGTCTATAGTTACTAGCTTCGCGCTGCGAACCTCGTTCCGTGCCTAGAGCAAATCGCCAGTCCCGTCTGAGCGCGCTTTTATGAACAAGAGCGCCACGCTTCTTGATATCGCCAACGCCCTGGGAATTTCCACCGGCACTGTGCATCGTGCCCTGCACGACAATCCCGGTGTGAGCGCTGCCACTAAGGCGCGGGTCCTGGAGATGGCGAAACGCCTGGGCTATCGTCCCAATCTCGCAGCCCGCTATCTTTCCTCCAAGCGCCGGTTCAAAGTCTCGGTCAACACATTGCAGGGGACCACCTCGTTTTGGGATGAGGTGCGCGCCGGCGTGGTTGAACAAGCCAGCGCTTTGCTCATGGAGAACGTGGAAATTGAGTTTCGCACCTATCCCCGCTTGGGAGAAGGCGAAGAAGAGGCATTTCAAGCGGCACTGAAAGATCAGGTGGATGGCATTATTTGTTTTCCCAGCCGCCCGGAGAATCTGCGGACGTGGATCCGGCGGGCTTCCAGTTCCCGTGTTCCGGTGATTTGCGTCGCTACCGATGCGCCCAACAGTGGCCGCCTGGCGGTGGTGGCGGTTGACACTATGGTGAGCGGATCATTGGCCGCCGACCTGATGGGCCGCTTCCTGCGCGGGACGGGCAAAGTGGCGCTCACTTTGAGCGAACTCGCCATTACCGAACACGCGGAAAAGCGCCGGGCGTTCGAAAGCACCTTGCGTTCTTTTTATCCCCAGATGAAGCTGCAAGAGGTCATCGAGGACCACGACATCGAATCCGAGGCTTATGACAAGTGCCGCAAGCTGTTCAAGGCCCACCCCGATCTCGCCGGGATGTACATTACGACCGAGGCTTCCATCCCCGTGCTCAAGGCCGCGCGCGACGCCGGAATACTTGACACGATGACCGTGATCACCACCGATCTTTTTCCTGCCCTGGTGCAGGAAATTCGCTCGGGAGAGGTGGAGGCCACTATCTACCAGCGCCCGCGCACTCAGGGCCGCATGGCCTTCCGCGTCCTGCATGACTTCCTCATTGAAAGCGGCTCGCGGACGCACCAAGTCACTATCGCACCCCACCTGGTGATGCGTGGCAATCTGGATTTCTTTTTGCAACGCCAGATGGACCTGAGTTCGGAGGCCAGGAACGGCCGGACGCGCATTGCGCGGGAATGGGTGAGCGCCTAACCGTTCGCGGGGCGAGCCGCTGTCCGATCTAAAGGACTTATAATTTTCGCCTGTTCTCAGCGTCCGGATAAGCCCCGGTGCGATCTAATTTCGCGCTTTGCTTCCAATGACTTAGATTTTTTCCTGAAACTTTGCAGCTTTATTACAGCTATATCTTTGAGACAATAACGCGCCAGGATGCGTTTTAAGCCCTCCAAATCCTCGGATGGCCTCCAGGTACGCCTGCCTCTCTTGATCACTTCTACGGGCGAGTTAAAACCATTTAACTGCCATTCTACGCGAGGTCCTGAAGCAGCTTTTCGCCGTTCCAAGACCCTCTACGTAGAATCAACAACTTAGCGCGAAGATAACGTTTTGCGAAAAATGGGGCCCAGCCCGGCGGGCAACGGTCCGCAGGGCAACCCCAGTCTACTGCCTTGGCGGGACGCGGCGAAGTACGACTTCGACATCCACCGCGCGGTCTTCAGTCGCGGGAATCACTGTCGCCGGCGCTTGCACTGCCTCAAACACCCCAGGAATCAGAAACTCATCCGGCGCGAGGCGCAAAGTCACCGCCGTCCGCTTGCGAACGCGCAGCATGAAGCGCCCAGCTTCATCGCTGTACACGACTTCGCCATTGATCTTCAGCGCCGCTCCTTGAACTGGCTGGCCTGACTCGTTGCGCACCACGCCCAGCACAACATATTTGGGGAAGCTGTACGAATCGGGTGCATCCGAGCGCCACGCAGACAGGCCGCGATAGCGGTAAAGATATGTGGTTACCCCAAAGGTGTAGCGGATGCGGCCATCGGGCGCGACGTTCGACCCTGTGGTCAGCCGGACTGGCCCAGCCACGCGGAGCGATGCCTGCAGTGCCAGCGCCTGCTGAAAAGGCCGGTCAGGGCGGAAGGGAAGGTAGACGTTCTGATAATCGAGCTGAACGTTGAACCGGTTGGTGAGAAATTCGCCCCCATAAGCGGCAGTCGTCTGGCCGTTGCAACGCGTTACCAGTTGCAGGAGGCTCAACCGCGGTGAAAGCTTCTCGCGAAATGTGCCGCTCAGCATGGGGGTGCTTGCGGCGGGCGTGCCGGCATCCGAGGTGCTGCGGCTGGTGAAATAGTTGGCGGTCACTTCCAGGCGGTCGCCGACGCGGTGGCCGGCATAGAGATTCGTACCCTGAGTGTCGCGGCCAAGGACGCTGGAAGTGAAATATCCCACGCCGAAATAAGTATGGGAGATACGAAAGTTGGCGGCCAGTTCATTCACGGAAGCGCGCTCCAGTGGGCTGTCGAGGCTAATCGGCTGCAGCAGGTCGCGGTGCCCGGCGGTGAGGCTCACCATGGAGTTGGGTTGGTAGGTTGCTTCCACATTGCCGCGGTCGGCTTCAGAGTCCATCAGGCTGGGAACCGTGACGCGGCGAAAGTTCTCGCCGGCCGCCACGTAGCTGGCGCGGAAGGTGAGAGTCTTAAACTCCGCGTCGAGGGAGGAGGCAAAATATCCGTCGCCCGAGCCCGTACCGGCGGTAATGGAGATCTTCAGCCATTTCCGGGGCTGCCATTCCAGCGATTGCAGCGAGGTGCTGTGGCGCGAAAGTATGACTCGCGAATAAAGCCGCCAATGGTCGTTAAGGCGGCGCTGGTAGAAAAGAATTCCCGCGGGATCTTCGGCGCGCGCGGAAGAAAAGAAGCCGGTGCCGAGCCAGGTGGAGGTGACTCCCGCGAAAACCAGAAGATGGTTGTCGGCGGTGCCGGTGGAAAAGCCTGCGCCGCGAGCGGTGAAGTAGTGCCCGCCGTCGAAGATGTCGGTGGGGAGGTCGAACTGTATGGTATCGTCACCGGCGGTCCAGGTATAGCCGTGAATCTGGGTGCGCAGCGAAGCGCCCAGTTCGAAATGGCCTTCAAACATGCCGCCGCCGAGAGTGCCGTCATAGTTGAGGGCTTTGATGTCAAGCGAGCCGCCGCTGGCGTTGAACAGCGTGGAGTCGCCGCCCTGCAGCTTGAATACCTGGGCGCGCAATGGAGCGACAGCAATCAGCGTGAAGAGAAAGTAGTGGCGCAGTTTGAAAGCCCGGAACTGCCCGCTGATCGCTGAAAGTTTCATTACTGAGCAGCGTTTCCTTCTTGTGCCTTCCTCCAATGAGAATTGTCATCCTGAGCGAAGCGAAGGACCCGTGTAATTTGCCGCCGCAGGCAGATTGCATAGGTTCTTCGCTTCGCTCAGAATGACAATTCATTCTCTGGTTGGCCAACAAGAGCGCCAAATCGCAGCCTTCGCTGCACTCAAGCCCGTCATGGGCTTTTGGCCGGGACTGCTTCTTCGATCTTGAAATTCTGCAGTTGGAGCACGAATCCGCTGGGGGCGTCCGCTTCCTGCAGCGGAATTTCCACGCTGCGCTTGCTGTGCGGAAAAATCGGGAAACCGGGTGCTTCTTCCTTCTTTTTTCCAAACGCCACTGTCGTCTGCAGAATGCGGCCAAAGTTATTGCCGGTATTTTCTACTTCCAGCTTCAGGGTCTTGTCGGGTGCGCTGTATTCGGCGTGGTCCACTACGACATCGGCCTTTTCCACGCCATGTTTTGGCAGCAGATAAACGGTGTGCGGCAGCTCCAGGCGCACGGCCATGCCTTCCTGCGTGCGAAATGGGAAGCCGGAAAATGCGGCGTACACCACGAACCAGGCCGGGGAAGCGTCAGCGCTGGCTTCGTAGAAAACGTAGTAGTTTTGCTGCGGCTGCAGGCGGAAGCTGGTGGCCGAGAGTTTGAGATGAATTCCGGGATCGAGCGGCCGGTAAGAGATTGCGCCGGTCTCCGAGACGGTGAAGCTCTTCGCCTCGAGCACTACGCTCAGCGGGCTGAGGCTGTCGTTCACATATTCAATCCGCCCCTTGGACGGGTTGCCCAATTCCGCCACCAGCGGGCGCACGGTTTGGGCGAACGCGCCCAGCGTCCACAATCCCGCGGTCAGAGCAGCCAGAAGCGACAGCGCCCAGGGCGCCAAGGCCGCGCGCCGGCGTGCCGTCTGCCGGTTACGAATGCAAGTCATCGTTCCTGTCTCCTGCAAAACTCACAGCGCCTGCACCTGCAGAGTGAGAGTTCCGGTATAAGATCCCGCCGGCAGTTGCGGCAGGGTTCCAGTGCTGAGATTGATAGTGAAGTTCATGACGTCAGTGCGGCTGCCCTGGCGATTGTTGCCAGTAGACAGAGTCCTTCCAAGATTGACGCCGGCCTTGGCGCCTCCGAATGGCTCGGTGCCCGTGAAACTGAGCAGCGGGTTGCCGTTGTCAGAAACCTGAAAGGCGGACGACGGAATGCTGTGTCCGGCTCCGTCAGTCAGAGCCGCCGTGCTGCTGCTGAAATACGCGTACAGCGTCACCGAGCGGAAACTGGTGAGCGTCCAGGTGGTGGTGGCGGTCACCGAACTGCTTCCTGAGTTCGTTGCCCTTCCCGGAACTAGGGCGAAGCTCACCGCGTTGGCAGAAAGACTCAGAGTGACTGACTCGGGCAGGGTTGCCCTTAAGCCGATTGTGCCCGCTGCCGATTTGATTACCTGGCCGGCTACGAGCGGCGACGCGGCCATGACCAGCATGGCCGCTAGCGTCGCCGTCCGCAGATGTTTCCAGCCTCCTACCATTCGTCTTGCCTCGGTCTTCCTAAGTTCGTCGCGGCAAACAGGCGGCAAAGGCCGCAAGGTTCTGCCCCGAACCTTTGCCCTCACTGTTCGCATTTGCTGGAAAACGCCTCTTGTATTACGGAGTGGCTTGCGCCTGAATGTTTAACGTGCCGCTGTAAGTGCCGGCCGGAAGCTGCGGCAGTGTGCCTCCGCTCAGGTTGATGTTGAATGCCATCACGTCGGTGCGGCTGCCATTGCGGTTGGTGCCGGTAATGGCCACATTGGCCACCTGAAGCCCGGCGTTGCCGCCGCCGAAGACCACGGTGTTGGTGAGGCCCGCCGCCGTGCCACCGTTATCGGAGATGGTGAAAGCGGAGGACGGAATGTTGTCGCCGCTGCCGTCGGTCAAGGCCGCGGCGGCGGCGGTGAAGTAGGCGAAGATTCCTACGGCGGTACGGGTTGGCTTCAACACCCAACTGGTGGTCGCGGTGATGTTGCTGCTGCCCGCGTTGGTTGCGCTGCCCGGAGTGAGGTTAAAGGTGACCGAATTGGCCGAAAGGCTTAAGGTCAGCGACTCGTTCAAAGTCGCATTCAAAGCGATGGTTTGCGCCCCCGAATTCAGCTGCGCTGAAGCCAGTGAGGTGGCGGCGGCCAACATCAGCGCCACCAGGGTGGTTTGTATCAACTTGCTCACGTTCATGTAGTGCGTCCTCTCTCTCATACAGTTTTAATGTTCAGTCGGGAAATTTCGCTCCGCCGAGTGTTTAGGGCACGCGATCAAGAAAGGGGAAAACGGAAGCGTCGGGAAGCATCTTGTCCTAAATTGGGGCGTGCGAAAACGGTACGGGGGAATTAGAACGGTGTTAGTACCTCGGTAACGTGGCGCAGATTACAGCAGTGCAGAAGAGCAATTCTGGCGGTTTCCTAATCAGAATCTAACGGTGAGCCGCATGTTGCGGCTTTTCGCGTCCTTTGCGACCTCTGCGGTGAAGGAATTAACCGCGAAGTTCGCTAAGGACGCAAAGGACGCGGTTCGGGGAGAACGCAGAAATCGGGGCTCCCTGGTGACCTGGGACCCCCGATTGTCACCGCTGGTTGGCTGCTTAGGCGGCCTTGCTGGCGTGCTGCTGCGGCAGCTTGGCGGCAAGGACGTCCACCTTCTCGATGGTGGGCGGGTGAGTGAAAAGATCACCTGCCTTTTCCTTCAGGGCAGCGGCGACGCGCCCGGAGAGGTGGGCCTGGCGGCCGGCCTCGTCCTGGAAAGCATCGAAGATGCCGAACGTCGTGGGGCCCATGCGGATTCCGAACCAGGTTGTCGTTCCTGCTTCCTGCTGCACCAGGGCGAGGCCATTGCGCAGAAACTTTTCCACTTCGTACTCTTTTCCCGGCTTCGCCTCAAGGCGGACGAAGAGGGCTACGTTGACCATATCAGTCATGTCGAATCTCCTTTCGTGGTGGTTGTGATTTGTGGTTTGCCCAGGACAGCAGCGCTATCCCGGCGGCATTGGCCGGCGAGACGCCGGCGCTACGGTCGGAAGGTTGACTGTGTTTACGGTTTATGAACAGGATCTATTTGATTCGAGGCGCAGGCTGGCGCAAGGGTTGCCCGTTGGAAAATGTGGAGGCGCGGGTGAGAATCGAACTCACGTATAAAGGTTTTGCAGACCTCTCCCTTACCACTTGGGTACCGCGCCACAATCGGTGATCCGTCGTTGACCTGACGGCCGCTGATCTGACTGTACAGCAAAAAAGGCCCCGGGGACGGCTGGCCTTTGCGGAGCTTTGGAGCGGGAGACGGGATTTGAACCCGCGACTTCGACCTTGGCAAGGTCGCACTCTACCACTGAGTTACTCCCGCTCGGCGAAATCAGATTATAAACCAGTCGTCGGTCGCTGGTCATCAGTCGTCAGCTTTGGTCGTGAGCCACCGCAGCCTCCAGTAGAAAAGAAAATTCCTGGCCACGGACTTACGCGGATTCACACGGATTTGAGCTATTAAATTTGTTTCTCCGTGACTCCGTGGTGATTAGCGGCTGAGGAAGCTGACGACCGCCGACTGGGGACTGAATCAGCACTCAGCATTCAGGGTCTGGCATTTGGCACTTGGACGTCAGGGTCCTTGCCCGGAAGAATTGCATACGTTGAGGGGCCAAGTGCCAAGTGCTGAATGCTGACTGCTGACTGCTCGGCAATCAGTGGTGGCCGGTCCACTGCGGATCTTTGTCGGGGGCTACGATTGCGCCGTCGCGCATGTGGATGATGCGGTCGCCGTATTGGGCGGCTTCGGGGTTGTGGGTGATCATCAGAATCGTTTGCCCCAGTTCCTGGTTGGATTGCCGCAGCATTTTCAGCACAATGTCGGAGTTTTGCGAATCGAGGTTGCCGGTGGGTTCGTCGGCCAGCACGATGGCCGGCCGGTTGATCAACGCGCGCGCCAGCGCCACCCGCTGCTGCTCGCCGCCGGAAAGTTCCGAGGGCCGGTGATCGAGGCGCTTTTCCAGTCCGAGAAGCTGCACGATGCGCTGATAATGGGCGGCATCGCGGTTGCCGTTTGCGCCGGCGATGTCTACGGCAATGTCTATATTGGAGCGCGCGTCCAGCGTAGGAAGAAGATTGAACTTTTGAAACACGAACCCGATCTTGCGCTTGCGCATGCGGGTGCGTTCGGCGTCGGAGAGCTGGGCGAAGTCGTCGCCATCAATGAGCACGCGGCCGGAGTCGGCGCGGGTGAGACCGCCCAGGAGGTAGAAGAGGGTGGATTTGCCACTGCCGGAGGGGCCAACCACGCTGATAAATTCACCCTTCTGCACGGTGAAAGAAATTCCGCGGAGCGCCGGCACCTCGATCTTGCCCACGCGATACGTTTTGTGCAAATCTACCGCTTCGATGATGGCGCCCATGCCCGCTTTAGAGTTTACATGAAGCGGGCGTGGACGACGGCGCGGTGAGGCCGCCACTTCAGCGCCGCGCGGCGCGGCCGTGGCACGGTACGCGTGCGGTTTTACGTGGCGTGTTTTGGGTGCTGGGTACCGGCGCGAACTGGTCTGGGCTGCCCGGAAGTATCCGCCTTACCAGACCTGCCACCGCGGTTATCTTTACCACGCGCCGGGTGAAGAATTGGCTTGCGAAGATGCCTTGAGCATCTTCAGTTTGGCCGATTCGAAACTCATAACGTTTTATGATGTGGGTTCCCGACCAATGCTCACCTACTCCGATCCAAATTCACAACGGAGTCCCGATCGTGCCGAATGTCGCTCGGGTACGCGATGGATTTCGCTAGGGGAAGCAATCATAGGTAGCTTGATCGTCTTTGGACATAGCGTCTGGCACCTGCTGCCGAATTCAGTTCCTCTCCTCTTTGCGATGGCATTGATTTCCTTCCGCTTGCGAGAGGGCAGTTGGACAGCAATGGGATTGGGGTTGCCAAAATCCTGGGTCCGGACTGCCATCATCGCTGTCGCAGCTGCCATAGTCCAACAGGCCATCGGGCAATTCGTTGTAGACCCGCTCACGCGGCCGTTTATGCATTATGCTGCAGGGGCAAATCCTATGGAAGGCATGCACGGAAGCTCAGGAGTGTTCCGCTGGCTTGGCATCATTTGGACCTATGCCGCCTTCGGGGAAGAGATCGGTTATCGAGGTTATCTGTTAAACAGGGTCGCCGACCTAGGGGGGACATTCCGGCATCGCTCTTCTCTTCGGTTTGCTATGGTCGAGCACCATATTTGGCTTCGCTCACTGGTATCAAGGTCCGGCTGGCGTAGTCAGTAGCGCTGTCAGCGGACTTGTGTTCGGAGCCGCTTATCTCCTTGCTGGAGAGAATCTTTGGGTCGCAATTTGCGCTCATGGCTTCAGCGATACCTTAGCGCTACTCGCCACATATTCAGGGTTGGCCAGCTAACGTCTGGATGGCTTCCACCATCACAACCAGAGACATCAGCCTATAACTGCCCTTCGGGGTGTGGTTCGACCTCCCCGCGTCTCAAGGCCACAGCCGCTAAACAG
>Ga0335078_10001152_pt1 | contig 40067 bp, 29 predicted proteins | sample Lox_Sample_32_FD_206711 | JGI IMG/M metagenome (GOLD analysis project Ga0335078, IMG submission 206711) | Soil microbial communities from Loxahatchee National Wildlife Refuge, Florida, United States - Lox_Sample_3.2 | ecosystem: Environmental > Terrestrial > Soil > Wetlands | place: USA... | reverse complement strand
CACCGGCTGGCCTGAAGAGCCGGGCCATTATCTCCCTGGAAGTTGATCTGGCCATTGAAGGCATAGTGCATGATGTCACCGACTGCGTAGGTGTGCTGCGTGTCCCCGCACCCGCCGATCACCCCCAGCACGCAACGGATTACGTTGTTGCCGGAGTCTGCGATGTAAATGTTTCCCCAGGCGTCGATGGCAACGCCCACGGGGTTTTTCAGGGTCGCAGCCGTTGCCAGGCCACCGTCGCCGGTGTCTCCGGCCGCGCCGGTGCCGGCGACGGTCGAGATCGTTCCGTTGACAACCTCGCGTATGCGGTTGGCGCCTGGGTCCGCAATGAAAACGTTCCCGGACCCGTCTATCGCGACGGTCGTAGGATTCGTCAGCCACGCGCTGGACGCAGGTCCCCCGTCACCACAAAGCGCGGTCGAGGGCGAACACGGATGCCCGGTACCGGCGAACGTGGTGATGGTGCCAGCTGAAACTTCGCGAACCACTTTGTTCAACGTGTCCGCGATGTAAAGGTTGTTCGAGCCATCGACCGCCACGCCTTCCGGCGAACTGAGGTTTGCCGAGGTAGCCGCGCTGCCGTCGCCGGAATATCCGGCGTTCCCGTTGCCTGCGACAGTCGTGATGTTGCCGCCGGAAACGTATCGAACCCGATTGTTGCTCGTGTCGGCGATGTAGTAGTTGTTGGCGGAGTCTACCGTGATGGCAAATGGATCGGCCAGCTGAGCGTCCAACGCCGCCGCATTGCCGCCGTTCCCGCCGCCGAGAATAGTGTTAATGACACCTGCGCTCACTTCCCGGATTCGTTGGTTTCCGGTATCCGAGATGTAGACGTTTTTAGCGCTGTCCACGAAGACGCCGTTCGGTCCCGCTAACTCGGCGCTGGTGGCGGAAGCGCCGTCGCCGCTGAATCCGCGCGTGCCATTCCCGGCAAAAGTGGTGATGGTGCCGGTCTTGACGATGCGGATGCGATGGTTCCGGGTATCGGCGATGTAAATGTTAAACGACTTGTCGATCGAGACTCCGCGTGGCCCTCCCAGTTGGGCCGAGGTCGCCGCGCCACCGTCGCCAGCGTATCCGCTCACGCCAGTGCCGGCAACGGTCGTAATAACGCCATTCATCACCTTGCGGATGCGATTGTCTCCCGTGTCCGCGATATAGACTCTGTTATTGGAGTCCACAGCAACCGCCATAGGAGCGTTGAGGCCGGCCAGCTTTGGGCCTCCGCCATCGCCACAGGGATCGGTCGGAACCGTGCAACTGGCGACGTTGTAGTTGCCGGCAAAAGCGATGATCTGCCCGGTAGCGACCTTCACTACTCGGACGCGATTGTCGCCGGTATCGGCGATGTAGATGTTCCCCAAAGAGTCCACCGCGACTCCTTGCGGGGCGTTGAGCTCTGCCTTCGTCGCCGGCCCGAGATCGCCGCATTTGCCTTGGAAGCAGGGCTTGCTGGTCCCGGCGACCGTGCTCAGATTTCCGCTGGTATCGACCTTGCGGATGGTGTTGTTGTCGGTGTCCGCAATGTAGATGTTGCCACTGCTATCTACCGCCAACCCCGAGGGATTCCACAAGGGCTCCGCGGTCGCTACGCCGGGATTGTCGTAGTAAGCGATGAAGCCTAGGCCGGCGAATTGCGAGACGACCTTGCTGGCATTCATTTCGAAGACATACTGCGAAAATGGCGACGCTACGTAGAGGTTTCCGCTCGCGTCTTTCACGGCCGCTGTCGGCCCGGGAATATCCGCCAGCAGCGGACTGGAGTTAATCGTGCCTCCACCGGCCACGGTGTTGATGGTGTTCTGAGCGCTGCCTTGTGAAGCGAAGAGCCCAATACCCAGGAAGAGAACTGCAACCAGGAGATAGAACCGTGATCCAGCCGTCTGCCGGATAGAGCGGTTCGTACCGCAAACATACTTGGGATTTGCAATCGTGCGCATTCGTATACTCCATAATGACGCGCTATGCGCGGGGGCACACACACGCGAGTCTGAGTTAGTTACCGGCAACTACGTGAAGGTTTTGGGGATTTCAAAAGTGCAAGAACTCTCAGTACTCCTCAAGAGCCCGCTCCGTGGATAAGTCGCGATTTCTGCAGCGCCCATTTGGAGGACTGCCGCGAAAGTACGTGACCTAAACGCAGCTCTCTAGGGGGTATAAAACGGCGGTAGGTGGGCAAACCCAGCCCGGTCGCCTGTCCCTCGGACCACCAGCTTTTCGTCCTTCGTAATCTCCCCAATCGCTTGAAACAGTGACACTCTAGCCTGGTTACAACGCTGCCTTCGTCTACATGTGGCCGAGTTCGTGTTAGCCCAAAACCTGGCGTTCAGTCTTTTCTGCCGCCGGCATGGGCTTGCGTGCTGCACCTCTATCAAGCAATTGGGGAGGAACCTCATGAAGACGCTCTTGTCTACCGTTCTCATACTGCTTGGCATTTCCTTAGTTGTTAGTTCCGGGAATTCGCTTTACGCACAAATCGCGCCCGAGGTTCAACCCTCAGCGCTCACCCAGACCAGCACTCGTCCGCCCGTCCCCACACGATTCTTTGGCATGTCGACGCATATCGTGCAAGATTGGCCCGCGCTCGCCATCTATGATGTGCGGCTGTGGGATACTGGAACCAATTGGGCAGACGTTAATCCTGCGGACGGAGTATATGACTGGACCACTCTGGACAAGTGGCTCGCTGCCGCCCAGCAGCACGGGGGGAGCCATTTAATTTATACCCTGGGAATGACACCGCAGTGGGCTTCATCCAATCCCAACGACGTCACCTGCAAGTTCAGTCCTGGCGCCTGTGATCCGCCCGACGATCTCAATGCCGACGGCTCGGGTACAGATGCGCACTGGAAGAAGTTCGTGACCGCGGTCGCCAAGCACTCCGCTGGTCAGATCAAGCTATGGGAAATCTGGAACGAGCCGGTCAACCTTTTCTACTGGACCGGTACATTCGCCCAAATGGTCCGCATGGCCCAGGATGCCCGAACGATTATTCTCAGCATCGATCCCACTTCCAGAATGATGACTCCTCCCAATGGGGCGAATCGAGCCTTCGCCGAGAAATGGTGGGAGGGCTACGCTGCCCTGGGTGGCCTGCAGTACGCTGACGTCATCGCCATGCATGGCTACGTCAACCTGCCTCCCCATGTCTGTGGAAACTATCCCAAGGCCTCCGACTTCGTCACCGCCGTCACCAACCTGAGAGCCATCCTGGCGCAATATGGCGCCGCCACCAAGCCAATCTACGACACCGAGAGCAGTTGGGGACATGCCGAAGAACTCTGCTTCACCGATCCTGACCTGCAAGCTGCTTTTCTCGCCCAGTTTTATATGTTCCATCGCAGCGAGGGGGTGCGCCGTCTGTACTGGTACGCCTACGACGATGGAAGAACCGGACAACTGTACGATCCCAACACCAGGAAAATGAATACCGCTGCCGTGGCCTATCAGCAGGTCTACAGCTGGATGATGGGCAATGTCATGACTCAATCGTGCGCCTCGGCCGGCAATATCTGGACTTGCGGCTTCAGCGGGAACAATGGGTATCTGTCAGAGGTGATCTGGGATACCGATGAGACTTGCAGCCAGGGGGTATGTCAAACCACCAACTATCCGGTGAGCAGCACTTTCACCCAGTACCGCATGCTGGATGGAACAACCAGCCTCATCAAAAACCACGAAGTGCCGATCGGAGCAAAACCTATTCTTTTAGAGAATCACAGTGAATAAACCGTAACCGCACGACATCAAGCCATTGGTCTTACGGGCCTCGCCACGACCGATAGCCGGGCCCGTGGGACCATCACCTGTGCCTTCCTTCGGCGTCGAAGCATCTCGGCGTACCCCATGACGACCAGCAAAAAGAGCGGCGCATGCCAGGTCAGTTCATCATTGAAGAATGAGTGAACCGTGATGACAGCCAGCACGCCGACGGCTTCGAGCGCCATCTGTCTTTCTTGCACCGTCAAAGAGTGGTCGTAGACCGAACGCACCAGATACCACCAGCTTCCCAACAGCGCGGTCGCGAACGGAATGAAACCCAGGAGGCCGACACCCACCAGCAGTTCCACCCAGTCGCTGTGCAGCGTTGCGGTATCGATCCCCAGCTTGGTCATGATGTAGAATCTGCCGGCCGCGTAAGCGCCGAGTCCGACCAGCGGATGTTGCAGAAATTGGTCCCAGGCAAAACCCCAGAAATCGGCACGCCCGGTGAGGCTGGCCATGGCGTCGGCGCTCTGCTCTCTTTGCAGATAAGTCACAACCATCGGACCGATCGGAGTGAGTACGGCGACCAATCCCGCCAGCACGCTCCCGGCCGCCGCCAGCCAGGCTCTCCTCGAAAGCACAAGGACCAGCAGAACAGCAAAAGCAAATCCGGCGACCGCATTCCGGGTCTGAGACAGCAGCAGCGAAGCCATTCCGAAAACGAAAAGCGCGATGCACCAGCCGCGGTGTGGTTTGCTGCTGCCTTTAATCGGCAACAGCCGGCACAGCGCGATCACCGCAAACAGCGCTCCCGATTGCCCGACCGCGTTGAAGCCGGTGGCCGGGATCACACCTTTAAGACGTCCGTCTTCCAGCGAGTCACCCGGCCACAACGGCCACTGCAACCACACCCAGGCTAACTCGACGCCAAATATCGTCCAGGTCCAGCTGAACATGGTCTCGTAGGCTTCCAGGGTCGCGATGTTGGCCAGAGCCGCCGCCAGAACAAAAATATCAAGGAAGTACTCCAGCGATTTGAAAAGAGTCCACGCCGGATAGACCGACCAGAAGGTCGACGCGACACACACCAAGGCAAACGTCGCCAGCGCGCCAGGCAGTCCAGTGAATAGATATTTGAGCCAGATCGCCGCCCGCTTGCGCTGAGAAAGACGTGCCGCGAGCCAGGCTGCCACGATCATCTCTGGAATGATGCGCAATAGAGCCCAGGCGTCCAGAGGTTCAGCCTGCGTGGCTTCCTGATTACGGATTCGGAATACCAGGGTACTGATATATAAAAGGATCCAGAGCGCGTGCCACCACCGCAGTCGAGGACCCAAGGCGCCCAGCTTTTCGAAGAGATGCGGGATGGCCGACGCGGCCGAGACCACTGCAACTGGAACTGCCAAAACGATCGCGATCGCGCCCAGCCCACCGACTCTCGGAAAACGCAAAACCACCCAGGAGAGACCGTACAGCACCAGGAAACCCAGCGCGGCGAACACCAGGATCCAAACGACCGAAGACGTCTGAACCTTGGTCCTCCGCACCGCGAGGCGGGACTCGTGCTTCGCCGGGAAATCGAGTTGCTTGGTGCTCATTGAATATCCGAAAGAACGCTATCGGGTGTCCGGTCCATCACGAAGCACGCGTGGTCCCTTGCAGCGCTGGAGTAGCATCCGAGCCGGATTCCGGAAGTGTGTCGGAGAGGGGATATCCCAGGCGCAGCAGCGCGCTGCCGGCATGTTTCTCAATGAACGCCACCTGCGCGGGCGACAGCTTGGATCGCCATCCCTGCACCGAGCCGGTGCGCACGAATCGGTCTTTCACCGACGCTCTTTGCGGCTCAAGGCGCTCTTTCTCTTTCATCTTCTCCAGTGAATTATTAGCGATGGCGCGCCGGATACGCTCGGCGTCGACCTTTACGCCAAGAAATTCCGCCATCCGCGTGAAGCCCTCGAACGGGCTCTTGCGCAAATCTTCATAATGCACGACCAACATATTCGGCGTGCCGGCGATGGGGGAATCCAGCCAGGAATTCACATGGCGCTGCCAGGGGCCGAAGGGGCTGATTTTCTTGCACAAGAAAGTCTCCAGGAACTCATCCAGATTGCCGTGAAAAAACTCCAGGGCGGTGGTGTATGCGAACTCGGAGAGAGCGACGTCGCGGGCATCGCGCACCAGGTAGATCGCCTTGCGATATTCTTTTCTGTACTGCTCATGGCTGCTGATGAGGCGGCCGTTTCCGGGTAGCAGATGAAGTCCCAGAGAATGACGTCCGATTCCGCGCAAGCCATCATTCACTGCGCCGAAGCTGGCGGCCTCGCCGGTCAGGACCTCAAATAACGTAAACCGTGACCATGTGGTGCCAGACCTGGGGTAGGAGCAGAAGAATGCGTCCGCTTCCGATATTCCGCGATGGCGTAACCAAATGTGCGGTCCCCGCAGCTTTGTCTTGGACAGACTGCGACGGAATTTGCGCCACGCCGAAGTCGGCTTCTTGCGCGGCTGCGCCGCACCCTGAGTAGAAACACCCGCATTTGGAATGTGAGACTGCTCACTCATCGAACTGACCTCCCCCAGTCTTGCCTTGCGATTCGCTCGATCCACGGAAGTCAATCCGCGGAAAGCCCTTCGGGAACTGTTTGTGCGGCGCTCTTCCAGCTGATAAAGCGCTCTATGCTACCCACGCGGCCGGCGATCTTGCGGCGTAAAACTACGAATACGATGATCCAGGAGAGTGCGTCCGCCAGATTCGTTCCCCAGACCGCGCCGCCAACCCCGAATGCCCAGCTGATCGGGATCCCCACGAGCAAGGAGAGAAACGTCGCCAGGGCAAATGCCACAAAAACCGAGGCCGGGGATTCCATGGCGCGCAAGGTGACGGCGGGCCCGAAACAGGCGCTCCACACAATCGAACCGAAAGCAACCGCCGGAAGCAAGTGGGCGACTTCGGAATAGCGGCCGGAGTACAGGAAATGAAATACCGGATGCCGGAAAATCAGGATGACAGCCCAGTACGACCCCGCGATCGCCACTGAAAGAGAGGTCAATCGAGTACTGAGTGGACCGGCGCTGGATCGTCCCATTCGGGCCTGCACTCCGGCTGCATAGGGAAGAAACAGGAGAGCGAGCGCCGCTTTGATCTGCTCCATGGGCAAAGTGAAGTTCATTAGCGCCTTCAGCTCGCCCGATTGCGCCATGCCGGAAAACGAACTCAGCAAGGGATAGTAAATGTAGGCGGGAATCCAGTTGACCACGCAACTCGCCAGTGCCCACGCGCCATACCGCCAGTGGCGGTTCCATATTTCCGTTGTGGCTGGAGCCAAGGGCCCGGGACCCAGTTGAGAGTGCAGCCGAACAAAATTGTAGAATGCGGTTCCGAGCGCTGCGACCCCCATCAAGGCAAAGGCGCTGAACGGCGAAAGCAATCCGCGGTGATAGACGAAGTACAGGCCCCCCATGCTGAGGGCAGAGTAGACAAAAGCGCCCAACGCCGCCTTGGAGGCCGATAGTCCCAAGTAGAAAGTGCGGCGAGCCAGCCAGAAAAGCAGGATGCATGGTGACGCCACCGTCACCCCCGCCAGGGCTCCGGCCAGGACGCTGGAGTGGGAAAATTCTTTGGCCACCAGCGCGGATACGCCGAACACGGCCGCAATTGCCAACGAAATCCAAAGATGGATACGCAGTAGGCGACCGAGATATCCACGCAGGCAATCGCGATAGGAAGAACCCCCGAAAACCGCCATGGGCTCGAGCACCAGCGATTGGTAGACCAGCGAGAGCAACACGAAAATGCCGAACGCCACGGCGTATGCGCCGTATTGCTCAGGCACCAGCCAGCGCGCCAGAAGGATACTGACCAGGAAATTCGAGCCGGAAATCAAACCCTGATCCAGTATGGCGAACCCGCCTCTTTGCACCCACAGGGCTATCCTGGCAAACGCAGTGTCGGGATGGATCCCCAGCAGTCGGGCGGAAAGCATGCGCCGCCAGGACCGCGTCGGCGCGTTTTCAGCAGAGGCGTCGGTCGGCTTTCCCAAATCAGGTTCCGGCAAAGAAGTTTTCGTCATCACTTTCTTTTTTTGCGGCGGCTTCGGTAAATCGCGAAAGCGCTGCGACAGATTATCCGGCTTGCAAAGCTGAAGACGCCTGCTCTGCCTGCGAGCGCGCCTTGTCAATGCAGCCCTGCAGGCATTTCGCCAATAGGCCCACTTGGGGTTCCACCAGCATATCGTAGTGATCACCCGGCATCTCGTGAATATCCAAGCCGGAGACCAATCCGCTCCATGCGGCAAGGGGGTCTTCGGAGCTCCGCAAAGACTTTTCCGCGGCACGGATCAGAACAGTCCGGCCCGAATACGGCCGTAACTTATAACGATCCGCGGCGGCTGCATTCGAGTCGCGCACATCCTTCAGCACTTGAGGGACACGCCAGTTTCTCAGGCTGCGCCGGATTCTCTTGCGGGCGACCCTGGGCAAATCGCGGAACCAATGCTGCCAACTGGGACGAAGAAGCAAACCAAATAGTGAGGTACCGACAGCTTTCAGATTCCCCGGATAGGTATCGAAAAGCACCAGCAGCCCCGCTTCCTGGCCGCGTGCCCGAAGTTGTTGGGCGATCTCATATGCGACCAGGCCACCGAAAGAAAACCCGCCTACAAAATACGGCCCATCGGGTTGCACACTGCGCATCTCGCTGATGTAGTGCGCAGCCATCTCCTCGATCGTGTTGTGGCAAGGGTGCTTTCCATCCAGACCCTGGGATTGCAACCCATAGAAAGGATAACCAGGCGCCATGTGGCGGCCGAGTTCATGGAAACCGATCGCGTTGCCTCCGACTCCATGGATGCAGAAGAACGGTGGCTCGGAGCCGCCCGGCTGAATCGGTACCAGCGAAGACCAGTGATGCGACCATCCGTCCTGACGCAGAGCCGCCGCAAGCTGCTCGATGGTCGGAAATTGAACCAGCAGCGCCAACGGTAGATTCTTCCCCAGCATTTGCCCGGTCCGATGCATCAATCGGGCTGCCAGCAGGGAGTGTCCCCCCAGATCGAAGAAATTGTCTTTAATCCCAATCCGTTTTCTGCCGAGAACCTCTTCCCAGATTTTGACTAATTGCGATTCGAGAACATCCGTCGCCGCTGCGGTCTCGGCGGTGGTTTCGATCTCCGGCGCAGGCAATCCACGGCGGTCGATTTTTCCATTGGGGGTCAGTGGCATCGAAGCCAGACTCACGAATACGGCCGGCACCATGTGATCGGGCATCTTTTGCTGCAGAAAACGCCGAAGTTCCAGACCTGTGATTGCAATTGCCGGGGCTGGCACGAAGTACGCCAGCAAATGCTTGTCGCCAGCCGCATTTTCTCTGGCCACCACCGCGGCCTCGCGAACCGAGGGATGCGTAGCCAGCACGCTCTCAATTTCTCCCAACTCCACGCGAAATCCGCGAACCTTGACCTGATCGTCGCTGCGGCCTAAGAATTCAATGTCGCCAGAAGGAAGATACCGGGCCAAATCGCCGGTCTTGTAGAGACGTGCTCCAGGTTCCGATGAGAAAGGATCCGCAATGAACTTCTCGGCAGTCAGCTCCGGGCGATTCAGATAACCCCGGGCTACCCCGACGCCTCCGATGTGAAGTTCGCCCGCGATCCCAACCGCAACCTGATTCAACTGAGGGTCGAGCAGGTACACGCGGACATTGGGCACCGGTCGACCGATGGGAATATTTTCCGGGATCGGGCTGTTATCGGGCGGCTCGTAGACGGTGGCGGCGATGCTGGCTTCCGTAGGACCGTACGTGTTTACCCAACGGATATGACCGGCCAGCGATCCTGCCCACGCGGCGTATGCCTTTGCCGATACTTTCTCGCCCCCGACGATCACCAGACGCAAACTTTCGGGGGCGGGCTTTCTCAACTCATTAATCTGGTGCATCCATTCATGCCAATAAGCAGTCGGCAGGTCGAGCACAGTGATTCCCTGCTGCCCGGCCCAGGGAAGAAAATCTGGCACGGCCAATGGCATCTCGTCAGATTTCATCACCAGCGTGGCCCCGCTCAACCAGGCAATGAAGAGTTCTTCCACAGCGATGTCAAAGCTGACCGAACAGAACTGCAGGACCCGGTCGTTCGGACACATCGAATATATCCGCGCCATGTTGAAAGCGTAGTTCACCAGTCCGGTATGGCTGAGCAAAACACCTCGGGGCTTTCCGGTGGATCCTGAGGTGTAGATAACGTAGGCGATGTCGCTCGGCTTGACGCCTGAGGCCGGATCACCCGCTGATTGGCTGGCCAGCATGTCTGATTTTTCCGCCACCAGGAGAACCTCGCAGCCGCCAGTCACTTGCGCCGGCAAGACGCTCTCCTCAGTGATCAGCATGCGCGCCCCAACATCCTGGAGCATATAAGCAAGGCGCTCGCGCGGATATTTGGGGTCCAGCGGAACGCAGGCGCCGCCCGCCTTCAACACAGCCAGCACTGCCACCGCGAAATCGAGTGACGGCTCCAGACAGATCGCGACTCTGGCGTTCGGGCCCACGCCCCGGCCAATCAGATAGCGAGCCAGTTGGTTAGCGCGGGCGTTGAACTCACCATAAGAAAGCCGACGGTCTTTCCACGCAACCGCAGTTCGTTCCGGGAACTGCCGCGCCTGGGCCGCAACGAGTTCATGGAGACAACTATCGTTCGGGAGCTCGTGCATAGTCTGAATCCGTTCCATGAATTCTGGCTGCTGCTCCCGCTTCGACGCAAGCTGCATCTCCGGTTCATCGGTCGGCGCGGCAGCTTGCGTGTGGCCGTGGGGCACACCCCTTCCATCCAGCGGCACATATGCTGTCTTTGAGGGCATGCCTTTCATTTGCACGGAGATGACAAACGGAGGAGGAACGAACGGCCGCCTGAACGGCAAAGGGCCAGAGAGATCAGGCGGCGCCGGAACCGCGAAGCACGGCAGGGATGGTCCGAGCCAGAATTTGCAGATCGAGCCACAAGGACCAGTTACGAACGTATTGAAGATCGAGTTCCATCCACTGGTGGAACGCCAGTGAGCTTCGGCCGTTCACCTGCCACAGGCAGGTAATACCTGGCCGCACACTGAATCGGCGGCGTTGCCAGTCTTCCCCCATCTCAGTAAATAACTCATAATCGCGTCTCTGCAAGGGACGGGGACCTACCAGGCTCATATCGCCAGTGAGGACATTGAAGAGTTGTGGCAGCTCATCAATGCTGGTCTTGCGCAGAAATTTTCCGATGGGAGTGAGCCGCGGATCGTTCTTAATCTTGAACACCGGGCCGGACACCTCGTTGAGATGTTCAATCTCCGCCAGCCGGCTTTCCGCATCAACTACCATGGTTCGAAATTTGAAGATAAGAAACGGCCGTTTGTTCAGTCCTACCCGATCTTGCACGAAGAACAACGGACCCGGCGAGGTGAGTTTTACCGCGATGGCGGTCAGCAACAGCACCGGCGCCAGCGCGATCAGCAACAGCAGCGACAGGGTAAAGTCGAGGGTGCGCTTGATCACCATGGGCCAGCCTTCCTCGATTCCGCTGTAGTTCGAAATCCAGGAAGCGTCTTCCAATTCCTCCGACATGGCATGCAGGCTCTTCAGATTGAACAGATCGGAGAGAACCCGCAGCATGATTCCCTGCTGCTCGCACATGACCGCTATGTCCGAAGCGTGATCGTGGAAAGAACGCAAAGGCACCGCGATCACAACCTCGTCGACTACGCTGCGCCGCAAGAAGGTGCGGAGCTCCTCCAGGTTGCAAAGCAGGCGCAACCCGGTTTCCTGGAGATCTTCCACTCCGGCCCACTCATTATCCGCAAAGCCAATAATGCGGCAGCCCAGCTCCGGTTTGGACTGGACAGTTTTTGCAAATTCGATAGCGCGCCGATTGGAGCCGACGATCAGCATGTTGCGCAGGTTGTGTCCGCGCACCCGCAGACTCCGGAGATAAGTCCGGATGGCAAGTCGAAGGGACACGGCAAGGCAGGTGCTGACTCCCCAGAAGATCAAAACAAATCCCGGCGTCACCACGCGGAATCGCAGTACGACGGAGGCCAGCCCCAGCACGAGAGCCGAAAGCGAGGTCGCTTTAATGGTGTCGAACGCCTCCGCCCGCCGGCTGGTCAGACGCTTGGAACCGTACATTCCCAGGGTGGCGAAAATAAGATGCCAAATCCACAGCAGAACCGAAAACACTACAAAGTTTTCCAGCTTAATGCGGATTTCCAGGAAATTTGTGAACGATGCAAAACCACCTGCCACCAGATGTGGCAACGTGCCGACTCCGAAGGAGAACACCATGACGAGCAAATCGACGACCTTGCTGATGCTCGTCAGCACTTGGCGTTTCATTTTGCCCATGGTCGAGTCCTGTCAAATACCGGTGTGGGTTGGTGAACAGAGATAACCATAGAAAGGTCCTGACGAAGGGGCATTTCGGTGAGTCTGGGTAGATGGAGTCGCACAAAAAGACGAAAGGCGCGGGCACCGCTCCGAGCGGTGCGGCCGGCTGCGACCCGGGTTACAGCCGTTTGTAAATGCTTTCAGGAATGGGGAAGGTCCGCTGGTTCATCACCACCCCGAGGACGCGGACGTTCGATGCACGAAGCTGTTGCACGGCTTCCCGCGCCGAATCCCGCCGGGTAGTGTTTGCCTTGATTACCAAAACTACGCCGTCTAACAAACTGCCGAACGTCATGGTGTGGTTGCTGGTATTCATCGGCGCCACATCCAGCAGCACATAATCAAACTCCGCCCGCAACTCGGCGATGCGCGAGCGCATTCGCCCGGAAGCCAAAAGCTGTTGCGTGTCTGCGCCCGTCGCACCGCAGCTCACGAGCCAAAGGTTCTGCCGCGAGAGAGGCCGCGCAAATTGACGAATCGGACCATCTCCCATCAGAGCGTCGGCGAGTCCGTAGTGATTCTCCACTCCAAATTGCTCGTGCAGGGAGGGAGAACTCAGATTGCAATCTACGACGCAGACCGAGTTTCCGACTTGGGACGCCAGAATCTCAGCCGCACGCACGCACATCCAGGTGCAGCCATTGCCCATTTCCGTGCCGGAGAAGACTACGTGCCGGGGTCCATCGGTCGCTCCGGTAAGGAACAGGCGGTGTACCAGCTTGGTGACCTCCGTCCGCGCAACTCCCTCAATCTCCAAAGTGGGAGTCGACTTAGACAGGTCGGCGGCAGGGACGACTTCCAGCGCGGGCTTCGCGTCCGATTGAAGCACGTCCGGCATCTTGCCCATCTGATATAGCAGTTCGAAGTTCTTACTCATGTTCGGCCCTTAAATCTCCCTTTCGTGACGGACGTGATCGTTGCATCCGGCCATCAGACAACGAAGCCTGTGGCCGGAGTTTCGGCAGCTAACTCAACAACCGGTAGCAGCAGATTCAGTCGCCGTTCGGATGGCCGATTGGCAAGATGGAGTCGGGGGCATCGGCATGGCCCAGATCTCGGCCATGGCCGCGACCGTGACCATTGCCGTTCGATCCATGACCGTTGCTCCCATTGCCGTTCGTTCCAGTTGCCCGGAACCGGTCCAATTCTTGCGGAATCGCAGCCAACAGGGGAATGTCCAGCTCGGTAGCAACATCAGCGGGCGTGCGAAATGCCGGATCAATATGTTCTTGCACGTATACGCCGCCGACTGCCACGAATGCCCCGATAATCGTTCCCAGTACCATCACCAGCAACGGGGGATATACAGGCAGGGTGGGAGTCACCGGCGTTTCCACCATGGAAACGTTCACAATCCGCGTGGTGTCGAGGGCGTCGGTGAGGCGCGCCTGCTCCCGTTTCTGGAGGTAGAGCAGATAATTTTCCTCGTTCGCCTTGTAATTGCGAAGCAGGTCCTGCTCGATCAGACCTTTCTGCTCCAGGTCGCGGGCTTGCTGTTCGTATTTCTCAACCATCGCCGCCATAGCCGTCTCTTGCGCCTTCAGACCTGCATAATCGGCCTTCGCTTTGGCGAGCTCGGCATCCACCCACGCGTACGTGGGATTTCGATCGGTAGTCTCCTGCTTGATCGGCTTGGCTTCTTCTGCCGCAATGGAAGCCTTGGTGTCGTTGATTTCCTTGTCGGCCTCGACCACCAGCGGATAGGTGGGCTGAAATTTAGTGAGTAACTCGGTGCGCTTGTTCTCCAGATTCATCAGCGTGTTCTTCAGCGCTTCCAGAACCTGGGCATCATCTTCCTTGCGCATCTCGGTGGTGAGACGCTCCGGAGTATTGCCCGCCTGCTTCTGCAGCATGGTGATTCTGGCCTCGGTAGCCGCCAGCTGCGCCCGCGTCGTCTGCAAGTCCAAATGGAATTCAGCCAGTTTTTGCAGGAAGAGATCCCGAGCCACGGTGGGAGCGACTCCGTTCTGCTGATTCGAGAATTCCTTCAGCTGCGCTTCCGCGTCCGCCAGGTCTTTCTGGTAGCGGTTCGTCTCCTGGGCGAAGAACTGAACCTGTCCAGGAGGCGTATGCGCTTCCATATGCTTCTGGATGTACGCGTCGCCCAGGCTGCGCAAAACCCGCGCGGCCAGCAAAGCGTCGCTGGAGGTATAACTGACATCGATCAGGTTGCTTTTCTTTTCTGCTTCGATCTTAAGATTCGATCCCAGGCGATCGACCGCCTTGGCGATTCTCTTCTCTGGACCGTAGTTGCCCACAATGTACTCGGTAAGCGACTTGTGATTGTTCAGGCCGCACTGCAGAACTACAACCCGGAGGACGTCGGCATCCTGCAGCAATCCGATTTCGGAGTTCAGCTCTTCTTCCGTCACCTGATTGCTGATCGCAATCGGCATATTCTGCTGCGAGCTCACCACGGTGTCGGCGCGTTCGCGCACCACCAGGAACTTGGTCTCGGCGCGATACTGGGTGGGAATGACAAAGGCGAACAGAAACGCGCCCAGCAGAACCCCGAAGAAACACAGCATGGCGATCCGCTTGCGGCGGAAGCCCACGGCCATCAAGTCACGCAGGGAAAAGCTGGTCGCTATCTGCTCGCTGGACGGCGCGGATTCATAGTTATTCATAAGTCAGTCCTCAACTACTTGATTGGGGCGTATCCACCGATATTGGAGCTGGGCAGGAAACCCTTGACTTTGGAAAGCGTGCTCTTGGGCACGAAAATCGCGTCCCCGGGGCGCACCAGTGGGTCCTCGCTCATGTTTTTCATGGCTTCCATCTTTTTCACGTCGAAAACCTGGCTGGAGACATACTGCCCACCCACGCGGTGAATCAACAGAACCTGCGAGTGCTTGGCATCTTCGGTGAATCCGCCGGCGATGGCGACGGCTTCGCTCAGAGTTGTATCGGCGCGAAGATCGTACTTGCCGGGATGACCGACCTGGCCATCGGCGATGAAGTAAGGCTTGTTGAAATCCTTGAGCACAATCGAAACGATCGGATCGTGCAGGATCTTGCCGTAGGCTTCGCGAATTTTGTCGGTGAGCTCGGGAACCGTCAGCCCTTCGACCTTGGCTTCGCCGGCGCCGTAGAGGCTGACGAAACCGTCGGGCTGCACGGTGACCGCGAGCTGGTTGTATTCCGGGCTCAACGGGAAGGTCAGATCAAAGGAATCGCTGGCCGTGATCCGGTAGCGGGGATCCCGCGATTGAAACTGCACCTGGGTATTTCCCGCCGTCGAAGTTCCATTCGAAGCCTCGGTTGTTGGCGCTGCGGCAGGAACGGCCGCGGCGGACGCGGTAGATGCCGCCGGCGCACTGCTTTGCGTTCCCGCTTGCGCAGCGCAGACCGAGGTCGCAACCGCAAAACTGAGTACGATGCAGAGGGTCAGTATCCAAAGTCGTTTCATAATTTCACCACCAAGTCAGGAACTCCTGGGCTGCCTTCGAACTACGATTATCCTTGACCAAACGTCGTCAATTCTGAGTCCGTCGGCGGCGCAATATTGTGTTGACGGATCTTGTACAACAATCCCCGATAACTGATGCTCAACAATTCCGCCGCGCGCCTGCGATTCCATCCTGTTTCCTGCAAGGCGCGGGCGATGGCACGAATTTCCGTTTCGATCCTGAGAGAGCGGAGACTGGTTCGGGGGGCGGATTCCGAGTCGGACTGGCTCATGGCTCACCCTGTTCCGCACTCGTCGAGAACCGAAAAATGTACATGGAGATCATAACGAGCTTTGCTTGCATTTAGAAGGTATTTCGCGCGGAATCCGCGATTAAAATTGGAAATCGGTTCGGTTCGCGACGGATACGCCGATTATGGCTAACGTAGCTCCGCCCCCTGAGTCACATCCCTGACCCAAAAAACCCGCCGTCGGACAGCATTTCTACCGGACAGGTAGCTCCCGCCCCTGGGCAAAACTGCTATTCGTTTGGGTGAAGAATCGAGCGTAAGTGTAAATTCACGCTCGTTTTATCCGCCCAATTGCAGAACCTACATGACCCTGCAAGTTCCTTCAAGAGGTAGAAAGGCCCCTGCTAACTAAAGTCTCCAAAGGCTTTCTTCTCTATTCACACAATTTTGAACCTTTGACCTGCTGCGGTAACCCCTTTTGTTGCTCAGAGTGCTCCGTAGGTTGGACGACGCTATGCTCATATCCTACTAAGCGCCGGGATGCATGGGGAGTAATCGACCTGCTTCCGGGATAGGGAACCCACCTTGGGTTCTTTGATCGTCTACCTGGGCGGGCGCCAACTCGCGGAAACGTGCGCTGGTTTGATGTCTTGCGATTCAAGAGGCGACCGGAATAACCGGCCGCCTCCCCTTACTGTTGCAATCTACTGAACCACCAGCGTGACGTTCAGCGTGTGTGCCGAGGTGCTGCCGCCGTTGCTGCCAGCCGTGCCTGTGACGGAAATCTTAATCGGGTAATTGCCGGCGGGCGTGCCGCCACCACCGCCGCCTCCACCGCCGCCGTTACCACCTCCGCCGCAGCCTACCAGCGCCAGAATCATGACGATGGCGAGAATGCCCAGCATGATTCCCAGGCAACGCCGGTTGCGTTTCTTCCAGTCTCCGGCGAGGACGAGTCCCATCATTCCCAGACCGCTGAGGCTAGTCCATAGCATAGACCCAGCGTGGTGAGCATCCAGGTTCGAAGGCCGCATCAGTACAGCGGTCGGGCCGGTGGTAGCGATGGTGAGAACCGTGCTTCCGCTGCCTGCGACGGAAGCCTTGCTGAAGGTGCACGTAGTCCCGCTGGGCAAGCCCGAGCAGGCAGTCGCGGGAAAACTCACGGTGCCGTCGTAGCCGTTCGTTCCAGTGACCGTGATCGTGTACATGGCGGAGCTTCCGGCGCTGACCGTCTGGCTGGCCTGATTCACCGCCAAGGAGTAGTCCGGCTGCGCGATCGTCTCCGTCAACCCTGCCGATGTTTTCGCGGCAAAGTTCGTATCTCCGCCGTACTGCGCCGTGATGCTATGCATTCCAGCCGCCAACTTGCTGGTGGTGAATGTCGCCACCCCGCTGGCATTCAGAGCGCCGGAACCCAACGCAGTCGTGCCGTCGTTGAATGTCACCTTGCCGGAAGGAACGAAGGGCTCCCCGCCCAATGCGTCCTTCACCGTCGCAGTAAAGGTAATCGACTGTCCGGGTGTGGCCGGATTAAGCGAAGACACCAGCGTCACCGAAACCACTCCCGCCGCTTTGCCGACAATCTGATCGTAGACCTTGGAGTTGCTGGGCAGGAAGTTCGTATCCCCGCCATATTGCGCAACGATTGCGTGCGGCCCGTCGGCCAGAGCAGTCGTAGTGTAGGTTGCCTGTCCGCTGGAATTCAGCGTTCCCGATCCCAGTTTGGTTGTGCCGTCGATAAAGTTGACCGAGCCAGTAGGAGTCACGGTCACGCCGTGCACCGTCGCAGTCACCTGTGCCGTGAGGGTCACCGAAGCGCCGGGGTTGGAAGGATTCGCTGTGGAACTCAAGCTGGTCTTGTTCCCGCCGGAGTTGAGCAGCACGGCGGCGCCGGAGAAGTCGTAAGAATTCCCGCTCGCCACCACATCGAGGGCTCCGTCTCCGTTCACATCTACGAGCGCCAAACCCCAAGCCCAACGATCGGCGGGGTACTCAACCGGATCGTAGAATGTGCCATCGCCTAGGCCGTACATCACGCCCACCGTGGAAAATTCCGAGTTGCTGTAGATCAAATCCTGATGGCCATCGCCATTCAGGTCGGCGATCTTCACATAGCCAGGCAGGGGAACGTCCAGCTTGGGATTCTGCAAAGTGCTGGGGAAGAGGATCGGCGTCTGAAAGGTGCCATTGCCATTTCCCAGCGCCAGCGCGATCCCCTGCACGAAATTCTTCTGATCTTCGATGGTCACGGCCAGGTCAACCTTGCCGTCACCGTTCACGTCGCCGACCGCCACTGCATAGGGATTGAGATAAGTGTTTGCACCGTTCACCAGGGAAACATCCGACTCTTTGTTGAACGTACCGTCGCCATTTCCGGTGAGAACCGCCACGGCGCTGCCAGGCGTGGTGCTCGTGCCATACAGCGGTACCACCAGGTCGAGTTTCTTGTCGCCATTTACATCGGCCGCGGTGACTTCGGTGGCCACAGTGGAAAGCGCAGTATTGCTTTTGATGGTGAAGACGCCCGCGCCGTTGTTGAGCAGAATGGCGACATTGGCGGTGGTTGCCGGAGATCCATGGTTGTTGACGACCGCAAGATCCGGTTTACCGTCGCCGTTGAAGTCTCCGACTGCCAGCTCAAGCGGAATGGCGCCGGCTGTTGCATCGGTCTTGGAAGTGGCTCCCACCGCGAAGGTGCCATCGCCGTTGCCGGTAAAGAGCTGTACGACTCCGTTGAAAGAATCGGTGGCAACGATGTCCAGCTTGCCGTCGCCGTTGAAGTCGGCCACCGCCACATAGTGCAAGTTGAAATTAGCTCCGGCTCCGCAGCCCAGAGTGCCCGGACAGTAGTTCACTCCGGGCTTCAGGGTGCCATCGGCGTTGGAGATGAAGACGGTGATGCCGGTGGTGGAAGGCGCGTTGGTGTTGCCGATCACATAGTCCGGGATGCCGTCGCCGTTGAAATCACCGCTGGCAATGGTTACGCCCATGGGATGGAAGCCATTGCCGGTTTGTGCGTAATAGTTAGTCCCCGAGCGGAAACTTCCGTCTCCAAAACCCTCGAGGTAGGCGAAGCTGAAGTCATTATCCGGCAGGACGATGTCAGCTTTGGTATCGCCGTTGAAATCGGCGATTAGAGCCGGCACCAGCGGAGCTCCGCCGGTGACGTAGCCGACAGAGGCCAGGTTCACCGTGCCATCGCCATTGCCGAGAAGCACTTTCACATCGGCCGATTGAAAACCGGTAGCCACGATATCCGCTTTGTTGTCGCCGTTGACATCGGCAATGCTGACCGCGACCGGATCGCTGTTCACAGAATAGTAAGTGCCCTGCACCGGGGTCGCGAAGCCGGTACCGTCGTTGACATAAACCGTAACCGAGTTGTCGAAGCAGTTGGCGCTGACCAGCTCATCTTTCTGATCGCCGGTTAAATCGCCGCCAGCAAGGAAGCACGAATCGTAGACCTTATCTTTCGTGGTCAAAGCGACCGGAGCATGGAATGCGGTGCCGCCGTTAGATAGATAAACATTGATCTGGTTGTTGCTGGCGGCCGCACCGGCAAAATCGAGATAGCCATCGCCATTGAAGTCTCCGAACACAATCGGATTGCCCGGAACGCCGCCCGGAGGGCCAACCGCCAGCTGGCCCGTGAACGAAATCGAAGTGAGCGTGCCAAAAGTTCCATCGCCGTTCCCCGGCAGGATCCAGATGTTGCCGGGAGTAGCACCGTCGGCCAGTGCGACGTCCAGTTTCTGTGTGTTCTTGTCCTTGAAAAGTGTGGCCCAGACAAACGTGTTGTTGGTGATCGCAAGCGCGCTGCCCTTCGCCGTAAAGGTGCCGTCCCCATTGCTCAACCACGCCTGCACGGTGGTTGGATTGGTAATGACGCTGGCGGGATGCACCAGCAGAATGTCATCCTTCCCGTCACCATTGATGTCGCCCACAAAGATCGGATCCTGCTCCGCGGCATTCGTCGGCGTCAGAACACTCGTGAAATTACCGTTCCCATTGCTCAATTCGGCTGCGATGTTGTATTTGGGATGGCCGGTTGTGCCGGTGTTCACGATCGCGGCAACGTCTTTCGTGCCATCGCCCTTGAAATCGCCCACCACTGCCGGGAAACTGGGGAAGGTGCCGCCGCCGGCCGGAATGTCGATGGCGCTCAGGAAACCAATGTTGGTCGGCGTAGGATTCGCCGCCAGAATTCTGCGCGACCAATCCGCGACAGCCGCGTGGCTGCTGGTGCCTTTCACGCTCCTTGACGCGGCCAGCGCTCTCGAGGAACGAAGCTGGCGCTGCGCGCTAAGTTGTTTCTGAAAACCGAAGCTGGCAAGCGATGCGACTACCACAAGAACAAGAAGAGACGCGGATCGTTTGTTCATGACTGATTGGAACTCCGTTTGAGGTCTATATTTTCGTGCTCTGTTTCCTGGATACTTTCACAGCCCATTTCAGGGGGTGTTCAACGGTAGGGTGAGCAGCTGGGAAATTCTGCTCAAATTCAGCGTGCAGTGTATGCCGAAACTCCTCATTCTTGGAATAGCACGTTCGTACCCTGCGGTAACCACGCCACTGCCCGATCACAGCACAGTGGGCTGAGCATAGCAGATTTCGCAGGCTCTGTTTAGAACTTCTCCGTCCCGGCGGTGATTGGCCTCGCACATGCTCACACCAACTCGCCGCATGGACGGGCGGTTCAGACGATTCCTGGGGAAACACAAAGTGCAAATGATTGCAGCTTTCTGTGCTTCGCCGTCCGGAAAAATCCGGTTACAATCTACCAGCAAAATTGACCAGCTACGCAACACGGGGGAACGCAAGTGATGACCAGAACGAGTGGACGATGCGCAAAAGACCAGCCATTTCTCTTAGGTGCGACCAACAACTTCATAGTTGCTTTTCTGCTGTGCACCTGGGCGGCCTCAGTATGCGCCGCACAGCCTGCGCCAGCCAATCCGATCCAGCATGTCGTGTTTATCGTGAAAGAGAACCGCAGCTTCAACAACTACTTCGGACTTTTCCCCGGAGCCGTCGGTGCATCCTGGGGGCCGTTATCCAACGGAACTTACATCCCGCTCGGCCGGACGCCGGATCAAACTCCGCACAACATCGGGCACGATTGGTTTTCCGCGATCGAAGTCTACGACGACGGCAAGATGGACAGGTTCGATATTAATTACGGGGGGAATATCGAGGGCGATTACCTGGCCTACACCCAGATGCAGCCGCAGGACATTCCCAACTACTGGACCTACGCTCAGGATTTTGTTCTCGCCGACCACATGTTTTCCTCGCTGCACGGTCCGAGTCTGCCGAATCATTTCTACACCATCGCAGCACAGTCCAACAGCATCATCAGCGTGCCCCTGCAACATCCGGGATCGATCAGCAAGTCGTGGGGATGCGATAGCGACACCCCGTTGCAGGTGCAGCAACTGCAGCCGGACGGATCCATCACCCTGATTCCGCCCTGCTTTGACGTTGAAACCCTGGGCGATGTTCTGGACGCAGCTAATGTCGATTGGCGCTACTACTCCTCGGTTTATGGGGTGCCGGGATACCAGTGGAACGTGTACAACAACATCTCCCATATCCGCTACGGCGCGGACTGGACCACCAAGATGGCGGACGAAAAACAATTTGACAGTGACGCCCTGAACGGAAAATTGCCGGCTGTAACCTGGATGACGCCGCCCAACGACGAGACGGAACACCCGCCCAAGCCGACCTGTGGAGGCGAGAATTGGACAGTCGACCGCATCAACTCGATTATGCAGGGCCCGCAGTGGAATTCGACCGCAATTTTTCTTACATGGGACGATTTCGGTGGTTTCTACGATCCCGTCAAGCCGCCGCAGGTTGACACTTTCGGTCTGGGCCCTCGCGTACCTCTTCTGATTATTTCTCCTTATGCTAAGGCGGGAACGGTGGTCCACACTCAGTACGAATTTTCGAGTGTCTTGAAGTTCATTGAAGAGCTATACGGTCTTCCCTCTCTCACCGAACGCGATGCCAACGCAAACGACATGATGGACGCTTTCGACTTCACCCAGAAACCACTATCGCCCGTGGTCCTGAGCAAACGAAGTTGTCCCATCGTGGATACGGAAACCCAGTTCGGAGAACAGTTGGTGGGATCGCAGACTACAAACGTAGTAACCATATTCAACACCAGCCAGTCTTCGGTCAACGTAAGTTCGATGACGGTTGCCGGTGGGAATGGCAACTTCACAGTCGAGCACTGCACCGGGTTCAACATCCACGCCGGCCATCACTGCGATTTCAACGTGAAATTTACGCCCACGAAACTGGGACCGGCAAGCGCCACCATTACGCTGGCTGACAACTATCCAGGAAGCCCGCAAGTGATTACCGCCACCGGAATCGGCTCGGCCCTGTCGGCCACCAACATGACCCACCAAATGTATTCCGTGGGCATGGGTACGCTTCTCTTCGGCACCAGCCAACTGATCGGCAAGGCAGGCCATAGGTCGTTCAATTTGATCAACACGGGAACGGCCGCCATCAAAATCAATTCCATTCGGATGATTGGCAGCGATTTCGTACAGACCAACGCTTGCGTGGGCACGCTCGCACCCCAAGCCCAGTGCAATATCGCCGTGACCTTTACGCCGTCGGTGATGGGGCCGCGCTGGGGGCAAATCAACATTGCCGACAGCGATCCTGGTTCGCCGCATATGGTGCGGGTGATGGGAACCGGGCTGCTCCCAGGTCAGGCGGCGGTTACGATCAAGGAAGAACAGCCGACGCATCATGATTTCGACGATGACAAGTACTAAGTGAAGAAGAATCCCGAGTCGAGCCGGGTTCATTTAAGGCTGCAACGCCCTTTCCATTCCATGCCCAGTGGACTTGAAGGGGTATTTGCGAAAGAATATCGATGCAGCGGCCCAATCATCCGGAGATGCTCGAAGTATGAGAAAGACGATAGGACTCCTCGTGCTGTACCTTCCCTTTCTGACAGTCCTTGCTCTGGGACAAGAACCGGTGCCCAGTAGCTTTTTCGGCATGCACGCCCACGCCGGCGTGGTCCACCGTCAGCCTTGGCCCTCAGTACCGTTTGGCGCCTTCCGGCTCTGGGACTCGCAGACCAAATGGCTTCACCTGAACCCGCAGCCCGGAGTCTACAACTGGGAAGTCCTCGATCGTTACCTGGACTCCGCGGAAGCCCACCACTCCGACGTGATGTACACCTTCGGAGGAGTGCCGGCCTGGGCGTCAGGCGATCGCAATGACTCGGAGTGCCGGGAAAAAACTCCCGGGGCGTGCCATCCCCCGGCGGATGTTCGGGAGGATGGCAGCGGAGAGGATCAGGCCTGGAAAGATTTCGTGACCGCTCTCGCCAAGCACGCCCACGGCAGGATCAAGTATTGGGAGGTCTGGAATGAGCCTCACAATCTGTTTTTCTGGCATGGCAGCATGGGGCAGATGGTGAGAATGACGCAGGATCTCCGCACCATCGTAAAGAGCATCGATCCGGATGCGATGATTGTCTCCCCGGGCACCGGCTGGCGGAACCCGCACGAAGAAAGCGGCAAGACCGACTGGAATCCGCTGAACTGGACGGACGCCTACCTCGCCGCTGGCGGCAAAAAGTACATCGACATCGTTGGCATTCATACCTACCTGAACGGGGAGTGCCCGAGCGGCGCCTTTGACAGCAGTCAGTTTCCCGTTCGTCTCAATGCTGTCCGCGAGATTATGAAGAAGAACGGTATCGCTGATATGCCGCTCTGGAGCACGGAAGGCAGCTGGGGCAAAGCCAGCAAGTTCTGCACCACGGATCCCGATATGCAGATTGCATTCGTCGGCCAGTACTACATCTCGGGCTGGGCCAACGGTCTGAAGCGCATGTACTGGTACGCCTGGAATGATGGCGACACCGGGAAACTATGGGACCCGAACAGCGAACGGATTGAGCCCGCCGGGCAGGCCTATGCGGAAGTCTATCGTTGGATGGTCGGGGCCAGCCTCGGCAGCTGCGACAACTCGAAAAGCCAGACCAGTTGCACCTTTACTCGGCCTGACGGCTCTCAATACCTGGCGATTTGGGACCGCTCGCAAACCTGCTCGAACGGCAGTTGCTCTACCACGCAAGTAAAAGTTGACCAAAAATACGCAGACTATTTGGATCTCGCCGGCGGAAAGACCAAGATTCAAGACAGCGCCGTTCCCGTGGGAATGAAGCCGATCTGGTTGGAAGCCCCCTCCGGTTCATCGGGCAAGAAGCGGTGAAGCGCAGATAAAATTCCTTCCCATTCGCGCCTGGGGACGTGAAAGCCGCGGTTTTTTGCGCGGCCTGAATGGCCGTTTCTCCCAGAGACGGCATCCAAACATTCGCTCACAGACGTGCGATGGCTGCTCCGTCACAACCTGACCTTTCCCCAACCGGTTTGGGGACCGCATTCGTCGCAACAATAATTTCAGTCAACATCGAGTGGAAAGCGTGCCGGCCGGGTTGACAAATGTTGAAGTAAATACCATTGGCCGGGAGAACACGTTTTGGATCGAGTAAGAATTCTCTTGCTGTGGAGTTTACTTGCGGGCACCGGGGGCCTGATCACCGCTCTGAATGGCTGCGGCGGCGGAACTGCGATGACCGCGCCCCCACCGGGGCCTCCCACAGCCGTGCTCACCGCCAATCCCGTCGTAATTCTGAAAGGCCAATCGACCACGCTTACCTGGCAAGCGAGCAACGCCACCAGCGTCAGCATTTCGGGAATCGGAGCCGTACCGGCTAGCGGCTCGCAGCAGGTGACGCCGGCCGCTTCCACCGCCTATACACTGACCGCGTCCGGAACCGATGGATCGAAACAGAGTACGGCGCAGGTCACCGTAGCAGCCGGTAAGATCCTGCACGTAATCGTGATCTTCCAGGAGAATCGTACTCCCGACAACCTGTTTCAGGACCCAGTCCTGATTCAACGCGGTGCGGACATCCAAAACTACGGACTCAAGTCCGACGGCGAGAAGGTTCCGCTGACCCCCACGACTTTGAAAACCGACTACGATCTGGGCCACGGACATGATTCTTTCTTGAGAATGTATGACAACGGCCTGATGGATGGCGCCGACAAAATTCTGGTGACATGCAACAAGGACGCAACCGTTGGCTGCCCTCCGCCGCAACCCTGGTTCCAGTACATTGAGCCCAGCGGAGTGGCGCCGTACTATGCGTTGGCTGAAGCCTATACCTTCGGCGACCGGATGTTTCAGACCAATCAAGGCCCCAGTTTTCCTGCCCACCAGTACATCATTTCGGGCACTTCGGCGCCCAGCTCGGGAAGCACCTTGTTTGCCGCAGAAAATCCGGTGGGTGGTCCAGACCCCTTTCACATCGCGGGCTGCATCGCTCCCCCGCAGGAAACCGTGGCGTTGCTTGACCCCACAGGCGCCGAAACCCAAAAGATATATCCGTGCTTCGAACATGCCACCCTCACCGACGAGCTCAACTCCCAGGGAATCAGCTGGCGATATTACACTCCGTCTGCCGGTGTGATCTGGACCGCCCCGAATGCGATCCAGCACATGTGCGTGCCCAATGCAGCTCCACCCAATGGAACTGCCTGCACCGGCTCGGACTGGAACGACCACGTAGTGCTGCAGAACACCCAAGTCCTCACCGATATTCAAAACGGCCAGCTGGCCACGGTGAGCTGGGTGATTCCGCGTGGACAGGCATCCGATCACGCCGGGCAGAACGACGGCTCCGGGCCTTCCTGGGTTGCGTCGGTCGTTAACGCGGTTGGCAGCAGCCAGTATTGGGCCAACACCGCCATATTCATCACCTGGGATGACTGGGGAGGTTGGTATGACCACGTCGCTCCCCCTATCAATCCGAATAATGCCTATGAATACGGTTTCCGTGTGCCCCTGATCGTCGTTTCCCCTTACGCGAAGGCGGCCAACATTTCTCACGTGACCCACCATTTCGGAAGCATCCTGAAATATATCGAAGAAAACTTCGGCCTTAGTTCGCTGGGCTATGCGGATGTGGACGCCGACGACTTCGCCGATTGCTTCGATTACAGCCAATCGCCGCTGGTTTTTCGCGCGATCAAGGCGCCGTTGGACGCGAAGCACTTCCTGCAGGACAAAACCCCTCCTACCGATCCTGATGACGATTGATAGGCGCAACTCAACAGGCTGCCTTTTCGCGCCATCGGTTATCATAGGCGCAGTAAGGATCCGGTTCGTCCCCGCTGCTGGTGAGGGCAGGAATATGAAACGAGTGATGGTGAGGGCCTGTTCAGTTGCAATCGCGTTGCTAACCGTCTTGTTGGCTGTCGCGGGAGCCAACGGCAGGAAGAAGACCAACCAAACACCGGAGGACACGGTTTTAGGAACAGTCAGTTGTACGGTTGCCGCTCCTCGGCCGCCCGCGGGAGCTACTCAAACTCCTCCCGATTCCGTTCAGCTGTGCCTGGACCGGCACGGGGTCATCGTGGTTATTCAGGAGCCGAGGGACGAAGCTATTCCTATTGACAATCCGGAAACGTTGAAAGGATACGAAGGGCGTCGCGTCTCCGTGAGCGGTTACAAGAACGGCGACAACTTTCACATCATAAGCGTGAGAATCATCTGACGCGTGGCTTCGCAGTGAAAAGCGCAGCGCGCCCGACTGGTTCTTACTGCCGCCTTACTTCGGCTTCCTGAAGAGTCCGGGACAACGTATATCCCAGCGACTGCATGATTGAGCCCCACTCACTTTCAATGAGTCCCACCGAGCGCTGAGAAAGATCGGTCTGCCATCCTCCGGTTTTGGCGCTTCGGATGAAAGGCTTGTCTTGGCGGGTTCTGCCGAGCTGGCGGTGCAGTCGTGATTGCTGCTGCTCCAGAATGCGCATTCGTTCCGGAGTGCTTAGTTCTATGGCGCGATCCAGCCTTTCCGAAGAGGTGGTGATATTGAAGCCCGCTTCCTGCAGGAACTGCGCCACCTTGAGCAACTCTCGCGCAGTGTCTTCCTTCATGTCTTCGTAGCGAAGCAGCAGAAAGGTGCTTCTGCCCTGGCGCATGGCCACCCAGCTCATCACGTTATCGGCCCATGAGCCCCAGGGGGAGTCGAACTCCGCGGCAATGAAGCGCGGAATGAACTCATCCATCGGATAGTTGTCCCCAATCATCCCAGCCTTGATGTTGTGATGATAGTAAGAGACGGCTACATCTCTCGGGTCACGGACGATGTAAATGATCCGGGGATAATTCGGGTGAAAGGGTTCATGACTCTTGAGCAAACGGGGCCGGGGAAGCCCGCGGAGCACATGATCGGAGTTGAAATAAATCTCCGGTACGCGGGACTCTACGTTAATAAATGAGACCGGATCGTCCGGGTCTAACAGGTTTCCCAGCAGAAAGCGGGTCCACGTATTTCCGGACCTTGGATAAGACGTCAGATAAACGTCATCGGGAAACACTGTCGCTCTCACGCCCGCCGCTTCTGTGCCGGTCAGGACGCGGACCGAAGTTCCCACTGCTTCCAACGTTCTCTTTACAGTCTTATTTTTGACATACCGGTTTAGAAATTGCCCCATTATCGATCGCCCCGGAAATATCCCATCGTGTCCTGACAAGCAGGACGTTAGGTGCCGTTCCACACCTTACGCCGTTCATTTCTGCCAGGGGGACTGCAATACTGAAAAGAGAATCTGTTGCTTTCACGGACCCGAGCCACCAATATGTATGTATGTTAATCCATACGGTGAAGGACCGCAACGACTTGTGCCGTATGATCACGCGCGTCGGTGCCCGATAGGCTCCCGGCAGCCTTAGATGGTAAGCGGCACGTATTTCGTTACGGAGACTTTCGTCTCTAACGCTTTCGGTCACTAGGCAACGCCTTTACCTGCCAATATCCTACATAGAAGCCGGCGGTTAGGTGCATCTTGGGAACGTGACCTTAGGCTTGACTCGTCCCCGAATTTGGCAACCCGGCGGGAGTCTCGCAGACTCTGAATGGTTTCTTTGGCTGACAGTGCCCCGGTGCTTCTCAGAGGTGCGAGAAGGGGTAGGTTGGGTTACAGTAGCAAACGGCACCATGCGAATTCCGCGACTATCGTAAGCTGAAGGCACAACGAAATTATGGACATACGTATCGAATCAAGACAACTCGGCGATGTTTGCGTCTTAGCGCCACAAGTGTTCCAGGACGATCGCGGATTTTTCACCGAGGTTTTTCGGGCGGATTTGTTTGGCGGATTGGGTCTTCCCACTGAGTTTCTGCAGGACAACCATTCCGGTTCGGTGCGCGGAGTGGTGCGTGGTCTGCATTTTCAGTGGGAGCCGCCCATGGGGAAGCTGATGCGGGTAACTCGCGGGGCCGCGTTTCTGGTCGCGGTGGACATTCGCAAAGGTTCTCCCACCCTTGGCAAATGGTTCGGCGCGGAGATTACGGCGGAAAGCCGCAAGCAAGTGTGGGCGCCGGCAGGCTTTGCCCGCGGCTTTTGCGTTCTTTCCGACTATGCCGAGATTCAATACAAGTGCACCGGAATTTACAACAATAAGGGCGAGTCGGGAATTCGCTGGGACGATCCCGAGATTGGCATTCAGTGGCCGCTGAGCGATGTTCAGTTATCGGACAAGGACCGCAAGGCACAGACTCTGAAGCAGTGGTTAGCGACTCCGCAGTCGGAGAATTTCCAGTATTCCGAGAAGCACACTCTGGTAGGGAGATAAAGGGCTCATGAAAATACTGATCGCTGGTGGTGCGGGTTACGTGGGTTCGGTTTTAGTGCCTAAACTTCTGGATCGCGGCTATGAGGTCGACGTTGTCGATCTGTTCTGGTTCGGCAATCATCTGCCGCGGGAAACCGGGATCATCCGCAAGGACATTTTCGACATCAGCGTGCAGGATTTGGAACCTTACCAGCAAGTCGTGTTTCTGGCGGGCTTGTCGAACGATCCCATGGCGGAATTCTCTCCCAGCGAGAATTTTATTTTCAATGCCGCGGCTCCGGCCTACCTGGCCTACACCGCCAAGAAGGCCAAGGTAAAGCGTTATGTGTATGCCAGTTCGTGTTCCGTTTATGGCTACACCGACAACGAATTGTTCGATGAAACGCGGCCGGTGGCATCATCTTATCCCTATGGAATTTCGAAGCTGCAAGGCGAGCAGGCGGTGATGAACCTGATGGACGACACCTTCTCCGTGATCTCGCTGCGCAAGGGAACGGTGTCGGGCTACAGCCCGCGGATGCGTTTCGACCTCATCGTCAACACCATGTTCAAGAACGGGGTGCGCAACCGGGAGATCACAGTAAATAATCCTTCGATCTGGCGCCCGATCCTGAGCATCGAAGATGCCACTAACGCTTATATTCGCGCCATCGAAGCCAGCGAGAAGCTTTCCGGGATCTTCAACGTAGCTTCGGGAAACTACACGGTGGGGGAAGTTGGGGACCTGGTGAAGATGGCGATCGAAGAGCAGTTGGGCATCCGGGTCCATCTGACCATCAACCACAAAAAGGATTTTCGCAACTATAAGGTCAGCATCCAGAAAGCCGAGAACACGCTGAGCTTCCATCCCAATCACAACGTCAAGTGCATCGTAAAAGATCTGATTGAGCACATGAACGACTTTCAGGACTGGGACAACCCCCAGTACTACAATATTGAAACCCTCAAGCTACTGTCGGCGAGAAACGGGCTGCGCACCCTCGCGGAAGTGGCGTGATCGCGAATATGTCGACCCAGATAATGCCAGAGGTACTCAGTCACAACGGCGACCGTGTGGACATCCTGGGTGTACGGGTCCGTCCCCTTAGCCTTACGCAAACCGTGGATGCGGTTGAACAGGCGATTCAGCGCGGGGAGCGCCGCTACGGCGTCTTCATTAATGTCTACAACGTCATTGAGGCCCGGCGCGATGCCGCCTATCGCCAAACCTTGAATGAAGCTGATTTCCCCATGGCCGATGGTGTTCCGCTGGTATGGGCAAGCCGTGTGCTGGGCAGCCCCGTACCCAGCCGCGTCTGCGGCCCGGATTTTCTGGTGGCTATGAATGCACGAGCCGCAGAGAAGGGCTACTCCGTATACATCATGTGCGGCGGCGACCGGAAGGCGGAACGGACTGCAGAGGCCTTCCAGAAGATGTACCCGAAGATCAACATCGTCGGCGCCTGGACGCCGCCCTGGGGCCCGATCGAAGGCAAGAACAACGAATACATCCTGGGCGAGCTTTCACGGGCTCAGCCCGACATCCTGTGGGTGGGCCTGGGCGCACCGCTGCAGGAGCGTTGGGTGTGGACCAACCGTGAACGTATTGAGGCTCGCTTTACCGGAGCCGTCGGCGGCGCCTTCGACTACCACATCGGCATGCGCAAGCGAGCTCCCAAGTGGATGCAGCACCGCGGCCTGGAATTCTGGTACCGCATCAGCCAGGATCCGAGCCTGTTCTGGAAGAAGCGCCATTACGCCGATTTCCACATGTTTGTTCTGCCAGTGATGCTCCAGGCCCTCAGCAACGGCTCAAAGTCTTCGCGTGCTCAAAATCGCCAGGATCAAGCTTCGTAAGCGAAATTTGTACCTTACTGCTCCCGCAGCTTAACGGCGCTTTCCCGAGGCGGTTCGCGGCATGTTCTCAGCCGGTTTATCTGGCGGGAAATTCGAGCTCAAGTAATCGATGAATCCGCCGAGGTCGGCCGAGTCGACCACCGCGCCCCACTTTGTCATCTTGTCGACCTCTTTCGTCCACGCGCTCTTGCTCAGCCGTTGCTGCACAATGATGCTCGCATCGTGGCATTCCGTACAGCCGGTGATCACTTTCTGTTGCATGGGGCCGGGCGGCAGAGTGGGGGATTGGGCTCGCAACAGCGGCAGAGAACACAATAGCGCAGCGGCAATAGTCAGCCCATACTGCAGAAAGGAATTAGGCCTCGACATGGATCCTCACCTGGTCGACGGCGTTGTACAGATAGCCGCTGGGATTCCATTCCGCAGTTGCGGGTTGAGCGCGCCCCTGGCTGTCTGTGGCCCTCGACATGATGGTGTAGTCGCCCGCTCGCGGAGCCTGCCAAACATAGTTCCAGAGCCGCCAGGCGTATTTGGATTTCTCGTGTCCTAATCGTGCCGCTTGCCAAGTTGCCCCCGTGTCAGCTGAAACTTCCACCTTCACGATGTCCGCCTCACCGGCCCAAGCTGCACCATGAATATGCACCGAGCGGGATTTTAAGGTAGCATCGTCCCCCGGTGAGACGATCAGCGACTTCACGCTGAGCGCGGTGAGGGGGTGGCTGTCGTCCACCTTCAGCGGATCCCCTGGTTTCAGCGGATGATCGGGATAGCGGTACCCCGGCTTCATAAAATTGCCATCGAACTCCTTCTCCAGAACCTTGATTTCACTCAGCCACTTGCAGGAAGCGGCGCCGACCCAGCCGGGAACCAGTGCTCGAGCCGGAAAACCGTGGTGTCTGGTGAGCACAGCATCGTTCATATGGGTAGCGATAAGTGTGTCTGCATCAAGAGCCTTTTCGAGAGGAATGCTGCGGACGAACGGCGGCACTTTGCCCGGCACTTCGTCTAAGCCTCGGAACATGACATGCTTCCCTGTGGCCCTCACTCCCGCGCGCGACAGAACATCGCGTAAGCGCGGACCGGCAAAGCGTGCTGTACCGACTGCTCCCTTTTGCCATTGCACACCGGGAACACGGGGCTGCTGGAAGCTGCGGCCGTTGCCGGCGCATTCCAGCGTGTTCACTACAGTATGGGGCACCAGTTTGGCCAGATCGGCAAGACTTAACGTTTGTGGGGTCTCGACATCCCCGCTAATTGACAACTTCCATGTCTCGGAATCCAGCGTGCTGGGTTCGTGCATGTGATTGCGCACAAAGAAATGTGGCAGGGGTGTGATCCATGAGTCGAGATACTCCGGAGGCGCCTCCAGGTCGAGAAAGCGCGCCGATCGCAGAATCATTCCCTCTTTGCCCGGAACTTGCGGAGACTCATCGTCGATGGCAAGCGCCAGTAAAGGATCAAGCGAGCTCAACGCGATCACCGCTCCCGATGCTTGCTTAATGAAATTACGTCGCGAAATCATCGCTCCTCCCGAACACCAAGTCCACAGATTAGCCGATTTCTTGATCCGCACGCCGGCCGGCCAGGGCTGCATTAGCCCCGGCCAACCGGTGGCGCCTAGGGTGGAGCATACGACCCTAAGACCGGTTTCTAGAAGGTATAAATCACGTCGAACTGCAGACGATTCAGGTAAGGCTCGACCTGCCCTGCTTTGGTGATGGTCGCCAGGCTGCTGTAGTTGTTGAACAGCGCAGCGTTGTTCTCCAGGTAGGTGTTCAGAGTACGGCCACGCCACCACGTAAAGCTGGCCAGAGTGTTGGCGCGCAGCTTCCACAGCGCGTAAATACGATTCTGCAGGATGTTGGTGGGAGCACGCTGGTCGCTTTCCACGAACGAAGCGATGACCGCATCCTGCTCCTCGCGATACCAGGAGTAGCCGAATTGCACGTCGTTCTTGTTCTTGGTTTGTCCCAGGCTGAAGTCGAATCCATATTCTTTGTTCTGGCTGCCCAGGCTGCTGATCACATTACCCTTGGCGCCCAGCGGGTGCGCCGCGGCTTCGGGGTTGTCCAGCAACTCGACCATCAGGTTGATCGGCAGGCGGGTGATTCCATCCTGAATCTGGTTGTTCACGATGAAATCGACGTAGTTGAACTCCGAATAAAAATGCGGGATGCCTTTGGAGTCGACGACGGTAGCATTCGTCAGGCCATTGGGAGCAAACGCGCAGGGTGCAAACGACGGCAAGCCGTTCCCCTTGGCGCAACCCTGGCCTTCCCCGTTGATTGGAATCCCGGTGATTGGCGTGGTACCGCCGGCAGGGAGGAATCCCGTGGTCGTCGCCGCGGTGGCGAAGGCGCTGGCTTGTAGGATGGCGTCCGGCCGGTTCCATTTCAAGCTCAGAAGCGACGGCGTCGCCGTCCATGGCCCGAACTGCAGCCGGGCCGATACCTGGCCGCCCAGCGCATACGAGTCTTGCGATGAGATGGCGGTTTTTCCGTTGGCTTCGTTGTACAGCAACTCAATTCCCTGGACGGTAAAATTCTGGACCGGGCCGGAGAGATTGAACGAGAACTTTTCGTTGAAGCCTTCGGGATTCAAATCCGGATCGAAGGTGGCCGAGGTCCGCTGCCAGGTGTAGGCAAACTTCCCTCCCGTAAGCGACAGCCAGTTGTGCGCTACCGGATTGTAGGTGATGAACCCGCGGTCCAAAGCGATCGTCTTGCGGTCAAAGACGTTGGTTAAAGTTTCGTTGGTCGAGCTCGGATCGCCCATGGAACCCGTTGCCAGCGCGAAGCCCCCGATGAAGTCCTCGTTCAGCTGCCCGTCGATGCCGAAGCGCACGCGGATACGGGCGCGATTGCGGTCGGGGATCGTCGCCTGGTCGTAGGACTCACCCCGGACCCGCATGTCACCGCTGAAGCGGAATCGGCCGGCCAGCGCTTCTAAAGCGGCCAGTTGGCGATTGGTGTCCTGTTCCTTGGTGCTGACGGCAGCTAACTCGCCTCTCACTGCGGTGGCGCTGCTGGAAGCCTGGTCAGCGACGCTCTTTGCGTCACTTGCCGATTGCTGCGCCTGGGCGGCAGCGCTCTTGGCTTGATCGACGTTGCTTTGCGCGTTCTGTACGGCGGCGTTGGCCTGCTGGGTGGCATCGAGCAACTGCTGCACCTGAGACCGCAACTGATCGACCAGCTGGTTTTGCTGGCGGATCTGTTGCTGCTGCGCGGCAACGGCCTCTTTGAGCTCCTGCACTTCTTTTGCCGTAACCACGTCCCCTTTGACCGCCCTCGCCGAGGGCTTGGAAGGCGACGCGCTTTGGGAGAAAACCGGCGCAGTTAAGCTGAGAAAGACCGCTGCGGAAGTTAACCATGGTGAGCGTGCGTGCATGTCTATGCTCCTTGTGAGTGTTGAAAATGCTTGCGACTTTTGTGCTGCAACTATCATAACTATGTCTATTTACTTAGTAGTGTTGTAAACAAATCGCGCCCTTGATCCATACGACAACCAGGAATATCCCAGAAGATGCGGCGCTTTAGATAGCCGGCGCCAGACCCCACTTGCGCTGCAGACGGCGCTCGATGGTCTTAAACACCAGGCCATCGACGATGTAACCGATCGCAATGATCAGGATCATGACCGCGATCACCTGACTCATGTCGTTCAGATCGCGGCCCATCATCAGCAATTGCCCCAGCCCTAAACTCACGAAGATCATTTCCCCGGAAATCAAGGATCTCCAGGCAAAGGCCCACCCCTGTTTCAGCCCGGAGACGATGTAGGGCAGACTGGCCGGCAACAACACGTGCCAGAAGAGGCGGAACCCACGCGCTCCCAGATTTCGCCCTGCCATGCCGTAAATCTTCGGCATCTGCTGGCGGCCGGTTTCCATGGCAATGGTCACCGACAGCAGCGATCCCATTACCACCACGAAGAGAATCGCCTTCTCCGTCAAACCGAACCACAGCACTGCCAGCGGCAGCCAGCAAATGCTGGGCAGACTCTGCAAGCTCACCAGCAGTCCGCCCATGGTCTCTTCCAGAAATTTGTTGCTGGCTACCCCGAGACCGAGAAACATCCCCAGGAACACCGACAAGCTGTAACCGAGCACCATTCTCTTCATGCTCACCGCGATTGCGATCCAGAAACTGTGATCCGCAAAGCCGGCCCACAGCGACTCCAGCACGCCCTGCGGGGCCGGAAACACATACGGCGGCCAGACCTTCAGCTTGGCCAAAACGACCCAGACCGCCACCATGGCCGAGTAGAAGATCGCGTGTTGTGCGAAACGCTTCAAAGAATCCCTCCGCCAAGTCTCATTGCTGGTCCGCCGCCTTGCAGTGCTTGGAGATTGTCCGCACATCGGTCTTTACGTCGGCCACCTGTAAGGGAACACCATCCACTCCATGTGCCGTATCGGCCGGATTACTGCCGGCTTTTTCCGGTCGAACGCCGGTCTTGATCGTGCCCGAGAGCAGCCTCCCTTTGACTTCCACTTCCCGGTTCAGCTGGCTGTCCAGCTTGCTGCCAACTCCTTTCAGCACATAGGCGAGATTAGTCTGGTCTTCTACCAGCACATAGTTTCCCCGCGATCCCTGCAGGCAACCGTGAACTGTCGTAGTATTTGTGGCGGGCACATTGGTGTCACTGCCTGCCGCCGGCGGAGCCGATTGTTGGGCGAGGGCTGCCAAAGTCCCCAGAACAATGACGGCCACGGTGGTTGATTTCCTAAGACGGACCATAAACTTCCTCCTCGAACTTAGTGCTGTATTTATCTAGTGGCTTCCACTTCTTGCAGCGCATACTCCGCTTCCATCGACTTATTGATTTCCTCGCGCAGGTCGTCGAGAATCGCGCGCGCAGTTTGACTGACACTCACGTCCTCCAAGTGCCGCGGCCGTGGCAGATCGACAACGTACTCCTGCTTCACCCGCCCCGGACGGAAAGTGAGCAATACTACGCGGTCCCCCAGTCGCGCGGCCTCGCGCACATTGTGCGTAACAAAAATAATGGTGCGCCCGGTTTCCGCCCAGATACGCTCCAGTTCATCGTGCAGCAGATCGCGAGTTTGCGCGTCCAGCGCCGCGAACGGCTCGTCCATCAACAGGACATCCGGCTCCGAAGCCAGGGCGCGAGCCAAAGCCACGCGCTGGCGCATTCCCCCCGAAAGCTGGTGAGTGTAGCTGTTCCTGAATTGCGCCAGGTGCACCAGGCGCAGGTAATATTCCGTCTGCTGCTGCCGTTCGGCCTTGGAGATGCCTTTCATCTTCATGCCAAATTCGACATTCTCCCCGACCGTGAGCCAGGGAAAAAGGCCGAGCTCCTGAAAAATGAGGATGCGGTCGGTGCCCGGTCCCTCGATGGCTTTGCCGTCAATCAGGACCTTCCCTGAAGTTGGTGAATGCAAGCCGGCAACCAGATGCAGCAACGTCGACTTTCCACAACCGGAGGGCCCGACGATGCAAAGAAATTCGCCGGATCGAACTCGCAGGTTGATGTTGTCGAGAGCCAGAAGCAGGGACCCGTCATTCGTCCGGTAGCTGAGCGAAATTCCCTGTAAAGAGACTCTGGGGGTCGCATTCGCGGCAAACTGGCGGAGCGGAACCACAGCCGCACCCGCCGTCTTTCCGCGACTTACACCGCCCGGGCGTCTGAGACCCGCGGGAAGGAATGTTTGGAGCGCCGGATTTGGAGTCATTGAATAGTCTCTCTTCCCTTTTCCTTCAGAACTTGATTCAGCAAGCTCAAGTCATACAAGCCGGAGAGATCGGGCATCTGCTTTCCCAGAAAACCTGCTTCGTAGGCCGAACGCGCCGAAGTAAGCAGCGAACTACGGATGGGATCGTACGTAACTTGCATTCTTCCAAAGGCCTCGTCGAGCACGGCCGGGGGCAACGCTTTGCCTGTTTCCTTCTGAACTTGCTGATTCAGAATCGTCTTGGCTTCGGCGGGATGGCTATTAATCCAATCGGTGAGTTCCACATGCGCAGCCAGCCACCTCTTCACTAGATCTGGATGGTCACGGAGGAATCTGGTGCTGACGATCAAATTAGTGATGACGAATTGCCCTTTTGGCCACAGCGTGCGCTCATCCAAAAACAGATGCGCGTTGCCCTCATGGATCAGGCGAGCCGCCCAGGGCTCGGGAGCCCACGCGGCATCCAGTTGTTTTTGCAGGAACATGGTCAACTGGTCCGGATTGGCCAAAGGAATCACCTGTACGTCGCCACCCTTGTCGGCAGGTTTCAGTCCTTGCGCCTTTAGCCAGGCTCGCAGGGCTACGTCTTGCGTATTTCCGAGCTGGGGCGAAGCCACTCTCTTGCCATGAAAATCCTGCGCTTGGTTGATCCCTGAATCGTTGCGCACCACCAAAGCCACGCCCCCGCTCGCCGCGCCGGCAATCACTCGCAAGGCCTCGCCGTTGGAGTGCACATAACCGCTGACGGTTGGGTTGGGTCCGATATACGTCATATCGATGGCGCCGGCGAACAGCGCTTCAATCGCGGACGGCCCCGCGTTAAAACTGGTCCATTCCACCCTTGCACCCGATCCCAGGGCCTTTTCAAACTGCCCCGTCGCTTTGCCCACCATCGCCTGGGCATGCGTGATGTTGGGAAAAGCTCCGACCCGGACTGTCGTCTGGGCGACTCCATAAAATCCAAAAAGAACAATGCCCAGCGCCCACGTGAGGCGGTTATTCATCCCTGCCCCGCGGGTTCCCGTGCACTACCATCGGCAGAACACCGGCTTCAGTCTTCTTCTTGCGGCCCTTTTTCGCTTCAGCCGCTTTCGGTCCTACAATGTCAGCCAGCGTCGTGTGCTCCAGAATGCGAGCGGCGGCGTTGCGCACATCGAGAAAAACCTGGTAAAGAGCGCGATGCTCGGCATCGCGGTCAATCAGGCTGCGCAACTGTTCGGCATCGCCAAACGGCGCCAGCGGCCCGTCAATCAGCCGGATGATTTCGCTGAGATGAATCTCCGAGGGAGGGCGCCGCAGCTGGTAGCCGCCTTTGGCGCCACGAACACTCTCGACGATGCGCGCATTCTTGAGTTCCAGCAGGATCAACTCCAGAAATTTCTCCGGCAGACCCTCTTCATAGGCGACGTCACGGATGCGAATGGCTCCCTGGTTGTAATGGCGGGCCAGCATCATCATGGCTTGCAGAGCGTAGAGACCTTTTTGGGAGATTTTCATGTCGTGCAGGTTACACCATAAACTCGATAGATTCAATAGGGTTTCGCAAACAGGACTGACTTTAGCAATTGTTCTGCCATCGGCGGCGAGCGATTGCAAACGAAGTTAGTGTTGTGGAATGAGCCGGCTGCAGCGGCCAGCGTCGGAAGCCCGCAGACCCAGGAATGCAGGAGTTTGCATCTTGAATGAAAGAGAGCGACCGTTTAGTCGATTCGCAGCACTTGCAGCGTGATGTTATCGGGCCCGCCACGCTCGCGTGCCAGGGCGACCAGGGTCCGGCATGCTTCCTGGGGAGGATTCTCGATTACCGCCTGCTGGATTTCATGATCGGTGAGCGGTCCCCACAATCCGTCGGTACACAACACCAGAGTATCGCCGGATTCCAGGGCGATGGGATGAGGAGGAGAGTCGGGGGTGAATTCCGGGCCAGTTCCCAGGGCGGCGGTAAGGATGTGCCTCTGGGGATGGATCTCGGCTTCCGCGGCGCTGATCACACCATTCTCGAAGAGCCGGCCTACATAGGAATGATCGCGGGTTATCCGGCTCATCTGCTGCTGGTGCACTCGGTACAGCCGGCTGTCTCCAATGTGGCCATAAAGGAGTTGCTTCCCTACCAGAACGATCGCGGTGGCCGTAGTGCCCATGCCGCGGAATTCGGGGTGCTCGGTTGCAAATCGCACAATCTGCTGATGGGCTTCGCGAAACCCGGTAAGGAGCTGCGATTGCGGGTCACCTTCAAGCTGCTGAGCGTAAACCCGCTCGATGGTTTCGACGGCAATGCGGCTGGCCTCCTGCCCGCCTTCGTGACCACCCATGCCGTCGGCCACAACCGCCAATCTGCCCTTACGCTCAAACTCTGCGTCATCGGTTGGCTCCCAATAGGAGTAGCGGTCTTCGTTATTCTCGCGCTGGCAGCCCAAATCGCTCATGCCGGCCGCTTGAACCCCTGCCCGTATGCCCATCACACCTCGCCCGCTAACAGTGGAGTTGACCTCAAGCATGTGAGTCTGGCTGGCACAAAAGGATTAGGAGCCGCGTCCGGCCAAAGTTGGGATTATACCGGAGCCACGCAACCCAGTCTTCTGAAGGTGCATGAGGAGACGAGAAAATGACATTTGTCACCGGAAACTGATGATTCTCCACACTGCGGACTGATTGGGTTTCCCTCAATATGACCACAGTCGAAGGCAAGGCGGAATCCCGGGAAGATAAACGATGACGGCTTCATGGCAACAAACTGCTGATCCAGCCCTCTTCTATGAGCCAGAGGTCTGAACACCCCAGCGGAAAGCAGCCTGTAATTGCAAATTTGCGCGCCGTCTTACTCTGCCCTAAAGCATTCCGGCGGTCTTCACCGTGAGGATGCTGAGAGCGGTCTCCAGCTTGACGATAGCCTCGGCAAGCTCCGGGTGTTCTCCGATTCTCTTGCGCAACGCCTGCAGCAGCTCGTGCGCACTGGAGACGTGCTCCACGATCGGTGCTGGTGATTGTGATTCGGGTTCAGTCGGTTGCGCCATGGGGAACCTCTCTTCAAGCGATTACCACATCTGACTTCGACGGTGGCATCGCTACCAGATTATAGTATCCCTACCGCACCAGGGACTGGGAACCATGGATCAGCTGACGAATTCGCAGGTCACGGAAAAACTTCGTGAGGCATTGTCGCGCGGGCAGCGCTCCGAGGCTGCCCTCTATATGCAACAGCTCGATCCCGCGGCGGCCGCTGGCCTCTTGATGACCCTCTCGTTCGATGAACAACAGATCCTGTTCCGTGAGCTGCAGCCGGATTTTGCCGCCCTGTTGCTGCCGCACTTTCCCTACTATCACTCCTACGTGCTTCTGCATTCCCGTCCCGCCGATGAGATCCGTTCGATCATTGACCGGGTGGACACTGCCGACCGCATGCGCTTTCTGGATGAACTCCCCGAAGAGGCCTGGCAGCAATTGATGGACGAGTTGGCAGCTCATCCGCCGACGCAGGAGATCGAAGAGAGGGCTGCGCCTGCGGCGGCGATGCCGGCTCCCGCTCCAGCCCCACCCCCGCGGGAAGCGCTGGAGCCGATTCTTGAGGCCAAGGCAGTAGAGAAAAGCTTCCAGCAACCCGACGGCAGGACGGTACAAGTCATTGCTCCCACCAACCTCGCTCTCGAGCCGGACATCATCATCGCGCTGCTGGGAGCCTCGGGCTCCGGAAAGTCGACGCTGCTGCGCATTCTGGCTGGACTTACCGCTCCCACCTCCGGCGAGGTTTTGTGGCACGGAAAACCGCTGGGGGAGTGCAAGCCCAACGTGGCCATCGTGTTCCAGAGCTTCGCCTTGTTCCCCTGGCTCACAGTTCTCGACAATGTTGAAGCGCCACTGATGGCGCGGGGCCTGACCCACGAGCAACGTCATCCGCGGGCGCTGCGGGCGCTGGATTCGGTGGGATTGAAGGGGTTCGAATCCGCTTTCCCAAAGGAACTCTCCGGCGGTATGAAACAGCGTGTCGGCTTTGCGCGAGCTCTCGCGGTCGAACCGGAGGTTCTTTTCATGGATGAGCCCTTCTCCGCGCTGGACGTCCTTACGGCTGAGAACCTGCGCGGTGAACTG
>Ga0335078_10001151_pt1 | contig 40069 bp, 28 predicted proteins | sample Lox_Sample_32_FD_206711 | JGI IMG/M metagenome (GOLD analysis project Ga0335078, IMG submission 206711) | Soil microbial communities from Loxahatchee National Wildlife Refuge, Florida, United States - Lox_Sample_3.2 | ecosystem: Environmental > Terrestrial > Soil > Wetlands | place: USA... | reverse complement strand
ACTAGCCTCCCAAGCCAGTGGTACGAATCAATTGTGCCGCGCGCTCCGCAAACCGGATCGGCCGCCGTCTTTGCTGTGTTTCGGGCGCTGCGAAACTACCTGAAAATCTGGAATCTTCCAATTCCCCTGCGGAGCAAAGACACCTCGACCGCGGTAATCTCTTCAAAACACAAAAGATGGTTGAACTCGGCTGGCGAGATACTTGCCCCTCACTGGCGCGCTTTACCCGGCCACTCATGCCTGCTCGCCGCGGCGAGCCGCACCCATTCCCTTCGGCCCTAACCCAAGAGATACCGATACTTAATCTTAGATGCAGACGGATGTCTACAAGTCACAAAACCCACCAAGGTTATAAGGAAGGCTGCGGGCCGTCAACGCTTTTATTCTTACTGATACTTAGACGCGCCGCGCATCCGGGACGTTACGCAGTGTGGACATCGGTACGCGAGTACCCTTGACCCTTGGGAAAAATCTTACCTATATTGGCTTAGGAGCCTGGGAGTCCCTCTCGAAGGCTGGAGTTCATAGAGATATCCCCGGAGATCCGGTCGCCCAGCATCCCCAGTGTTTTCTCCAGGGGAGCGGAGGCGTCTGCAATCGCGGCCGCATTCGCCGCTTCTAGAACACTGGATCCAGTTGGTACACGAAAACACAATCGCTCTGGCCATGGTGGCCGCGACGGCCATGATGGCCGCCCTCTACGCGTACGTCTATTCCGCCAAGCGACAACTCTATCTTCTCTTGTGGTCTGCCGCGTGGATTCTCTTTGCCGTTCATTACGCCGGATATGTGGTTCGTCCATCTGCTTTGCAGTCGCCGTGGCAATCCGCGATTGAATTGTGGCTGGTCTCAGCCGCCGCGCTTTTATTTTTTCTCAGCGCGCAACTGTACACGCAAAAGCGCCCGTGGATTTACGGCATCTGCGCCGCCGCCGCTATTCTCGCGTTCTGGTCCGTATTCTATGCGCAGGGTCAGATTCCCGTTTCGCCCGGATTTGGCGGCGCCGTCATATTTTTTGCCGCCGCCGTTTCTTTCTGGCGGACAAACGGAAAACAGGAAACGCTCGCCGATACGGCGCTGGGCATGTCCTTTGCGCTTTGGGGAATCCTGGGGGTTGCCAGTCAGTTCGCGTATCGCTTTCCCGGTGACGTTCGTCCCTTGCTCGCGAATCTCACCATCGTTCCGCTCACGCTTGCCGCCGTTCTGATGGCCATGGCGCTCTACGAAGACGAAAAATATCGCGTCGAGCGCCACATGCTTGCGCTTTCCAACTTGAACCTCGCCACGTCCAGTATGACCGGCGGCGAAGTGCAACGAATGCTCGCGCAGGCCCTCGAGCGCATCATGAACGTCGTAAGCGTTCCGTCGGGTGCCCTCTTTTTGCATCACGGCAGCGCGCAGGGACCGACCTCCGTTGTCGCCGTAGGGTTGAGTGATGCCTTCTGCAGCGCCGCGCAACAGGAAGGGCTGGACGATCGCCTCGTCGAGCTCGTCGTCCGGCTCGGCGGGCTGGCCGTTTTTCGCGATCTGCAGCGCGATTCGCTTTGGACCACCCTCGAACGCGAAGAATCGTTCCATCGCTTCCGTCAACTCGCTCTGCAACAGGGATTGCGAACCGTCGCGGCGATCAGTTTGCAAACGAAAGAGAGCGCGTTCGGCGTTCTTCTGCTTGGTGCGCCCGATAGCCGGCGCTTCACCCCGGCGGAACTTCATCTCCTGATGGGCCTCGGCCACCAGATGGGCATGGCCGTCGAAAATAATTATCTGATTCAACAGACTTCGCGCCGCAGCGAAGAGCTTCACCTGCTCAACGAGATCGGCCGTGTCCTCAGCTCCACTCTGGATATCGATGCGCTCTTTCAAAAAATTCATGCCGAAATGCAGCGTCTGCTGGACGCCTCCAATCTCTACATCGCTTTCTATGATGCCGCGAAAAATGTTCTGAAGTTTGAACTCGAAATCCGCGACGGCGAAACGCAGCCGAAGCGTTCCCGGCCGGGCGGAAACCACCTCACAGAATATGTCCTGCGCACCAAGCAGCCTCTGCTGATCCGTGAAAATGTTCCGGAAGCTGCGCGGCGTTTCGGCGTTGAACCCGTGCAAGAAATGGGTTGCTTTTGCGCGGTTCCGCTGCTGCTTTACGATCGCGCCATCGGCGTTTTGGCCGTGCACAGCCGCCAGCATCGCGCATTCGACGAAGATCACCTCGAACTCATGCGCGTTCTCGCCAGCGAAGCCACCATCGCGCTCGAAAACGCCCGTCTATTCCAGGGCGAGCAGGAAAAGTCGCGTCACCTCACTCTGCTCAACAACGTTTCGCGCAACACGATCATCACTCTTACGCCGGAAGAAATTCTCACCCGCATCGTCACCGAACTCGAAGGCGGACTTTTCTATGACCACATTGGCATCGGCGTCCTCGATTACGCGGAAAAGGCCGTCGTCGTCCGGGCCGAAGCAGGAAAGCGCCGCTCGGCGCTCGGACGCAAAACTTTGCTCGGCGAAGGCCTGGTCGGACAAGTTGCGCGCACCGGCGAAATCAGCGTGGTGCGCGATTATTCCGCGGAGTTGGGCGCCGCCCTACCGATGCTCGAAGATTCCGCCGCCGCCGCGGCCCTGCCCATCACCTATGGCGAGCAGGTGCACGGCGTTCTCTACGTCGAAACCTCCAAGCCTTACGATTTCACCAACGAAGAATTGCAACTGCTCCGCACGCTCGCCGATTTGATTTCCGTCGCGATGCACGGCGCGCTCAGCTATCAGAAGGCGCAGGATCAGGCCATCACCGACGGCTTGACCGGCGCAAAGACGCACCGCTACTTCATGGAAACGCTTTCCTCCGAATGGAAGCGCGCCACTCGTGCCAGCCGTCCATTTTCCATCGTCCTCATCGACCTCGATCGCTTCAAATTCGTAAACGATTTCTACGGCCATCTCGAAGGCGACCTCGTCTTGCGCCGCGTCAGCCAGCTTCTCGATGAAAATTGCCGCCGCTCGGACATCGTCGCCCGTTACGGCGGTGACGAGTTCGTCGTCCTGATGCCCGAAACCAATTCCGAGCAGTGCCGCCAGCTCGCCAGCAAGCTCCGCGGTTACATCGCCTCCGATGCGCTCCTGCGCGAAAAAAACGTCACCGGCAGCTTCGGCATTTCCAGTTTCCCGGTCCACGGTTCCACGCCGCAGGAGCTCATTCAGGTCGCGGACGCTTCCATGTATCTCTCGAAGCATCAGGGCGGCAACGCAGTTTCCACTGCCGACCACCTTGATCCCGACGAGGCCAAGCGCTGGAAGCGCGACGTTCTCGAAGCTTATCTCGGCGTCACTCTCAAGCGCCTCTTCAAGACCGGCCCCGAAGCCCTCGCCGAAATCTGCAACCGCCTCGAGCAGTTCATGCGCTCGGTGGACGCGACGGAAGCGCGCTCCGCTGCCACTCATCCATCGAATGGCGCGAACGGCGCCGATTCATCCGGCGGACTTCAAGTTCCCGAGGCGGCGCCGCAAATGGTCGTTGAGACACTCACCTCGCTCGCGCTCGCGATCGACGGCAAAGATCCCTTCACTCACAATCACTCGCAGAAAGTTTCGTCCTATTCCGTGGCGCTGGCCGAAGCGCTCGGACTCGAGCGCCACGTCGTTGAATCCATTCGCCTCGCCGGCTTGCTGCATGACATCGGTAAAGTCGGCATCCCCGAAGAGGTGCTCAACAAGAATGGCCCGCTCAATCCCGACGAATGGGATTTGATGATGCAGCACATCAACTACGGCTCGGACATCATCGGCAAATGCAAGGAACTGGAATCGGTCCGCGTGATGGTCCTGCACCACCACGAATTCTTTGACGGCTCCGGCTATCCGCACGCGCTGGCCGGCGAAGACATCCCCCTCGGCGCGCGCATCATCGGAATCTCGGACGCCTACGACACCATCACTTCGGAGCGGAGTTACAAGCGCGCGCGCTCGGCGGATGATGCGCTTTCCGAATTGGAACGCTGCGCCGGCGCGCAATTCGATCCCGCTCTCGTGGAGCTGTTCGTCAAAACGATGCGCAGCCTGCCGCACCCCATCATCGAAGTCCAGCCGCCGGCCGTTCCGCCGCAGGAACCGGTCGAAGCGCAAACCCCTTCCGCGTAGTTCCACTCGCCCGCAACAATTCGTACATCATCTGCTGAATTGCCTTCACTTGGCTCTTCGCGCTCGCTCTGCTACGCTCGCCCTTCACACGCACTTGTCGCGCACCAAGGAGCGCCGCATGCAAACCGCAAAAGTCCGTTGGGTGGACGCCGATAAGTTCCTGGCCCTTGGCCCTTCCGGCCACGCCGTGCCGCTGGATTCCGACCGCGCGTCAAACACCGCGCCCGGCCCGATGGAACTTTTGCTTCTCGCGCTCGGCGCGTGCACCGCGACGGACGTGGTGGATATCCTGCGGAAAAAACGCCAGAAGCTGGAAGCGCTCGAGGTGGAAGTGGGCGGCGAGCGCGCCAAGGAACCGCCCACCGTTTGGGTGAAACTCGAAATCGTCTATCGCCTGCGCGGCCGCCTGGATGAAAAAGCGGTGAAGGACGCCATTCAGCTCAGCGAAGATAAATACTGCTCCGTCGCCGCGACGCTGCGCAAAACCGCGCCGATTACGTTCCGCTACGAAATCACACCGCACGAAAAATAATTCGCCGCGTCAGATCCCCATGCTCGGCGCCGCAGACCGGCCTTGTCTGCCGCTCGCGCTTTTCATACAATCGCGCAATCATTTTGCAATCGTAAAATGGAAAGGCGGGCCCAGGTGCCCCATAGGATTCAGGCCAAAATCACCGGCGTCGCTTGTTACGTGCCGCCGCGCGTGGTCACCAACGCCGATCTCGAAAAAATTGTGGAGACCACCGACGAATGGATTCAATCGCGGACCGGGATTCGCGAACGGCACTACGTTGATAGCGGCATGGCCACTTCGCACATGGCCACCGAAGCCGCCAAGCTCCTCCTCGCCCAAACGAAAACCTCGCCCGAAGAAATCGGCCTCATCATTGTCGCCAGCGTCACGCCGGACATGTTTTTCCCGGCCACCGCGTGCCTGGTGCAGGATCGCATCGGAGCAAAAAATGCCTGGGGATTTGATCTCTCCGCCGCGTGTTCCGGCTTTCTTTACGCGCTCACCGTTGGCGCGCAGTTCGCAGCTTCCGGCGCGCACAAAAAAGTAATGGTCATCGGCAGCGACACGATGACCAGCATCTTGGATTTTCAGGATCGAGCAACCTGCGTGCTGTTCGGCGACGGTGCCGGCGCCGTTCTGCTTGAACCCACCACCGGCGACGACTGCATCCTCGATTTTCATCACGATGTGGACGGCAGCGGCGGATGCCATCTATACATGCCCGGTGGCGGCTCGCTGCATCCTTCCACCGCGGACACCGTCGCCAAAAAAATGCATTATGTCCATCAGGAAGGCCAGCACGTTTTCAAATACGCCGTGCGGCGCATGGCGGAAACTTCCGTCCAAATCCTGGAAGATAACGGCGTCACCAATGAGCAGCTCGCGCTCGTGGTGCCGCATCAGGCGAATCTGCGCATCATTCAGGCCATGCAGCAGCGGCTCGGCGTGCCCGATGAAAAAGTCGTGGTGAATATCGACCGCTTCGGAAACACCACCGCTGGCACAATTCCTCTCGGCTTGCGCGATGCCATCGAGCAGCGCCGCGTGAAAAAAAATGACCTCGTCCTGCTCGTCGCCGTCGGCGCGGGTTACACCACCGGCAGCGTCCTTCTCCGGTGGGCGTATTGACGGCACGCGGCCGCCGCTCAATTCATCGGCGTCGCATTCTGCTGGTTGAGCGTAATCGCGTTCGCTCCGGCCTTCAGTTCCACCTTCAGTCCCCAAAACAGCAGATGATTGTTAAAATGCGTGGATATCATCAGGTAATACGTCCCCGGCGGTACACCCGGCAGAACGCCTTTGCCATAAAAATCCGAAAGCACAAACGACGCGCTTTCCGAGTGCAGGTACGCAAGAATCTTCTGACAATCCAGCGACGATTGGTTTGCACAGGCAGTGAACATCGTCTTCGGCGCGCTCACGCCGGGAGTCATTTTGGCGCCCGACTTCGGCACAATTGTCGAAAGATCGTCGCGCAGCAGCACAAAATTCTGCCCTGCCAGTGGATTTGCCGCGCGCGGCGCGCCGGGCAATCCGCTGGTAATGGTCAGGACGGCGTTTCCCCTGGGTGCAGCGGCAGTTGCGACCGGCGGTGCGCCATTTCGCGACACCGGCGCGACGGCGGGCTTGATCGCGCCGGCGGGAATTGAAGTTGCCACGGCAACGTTCGGCACAGAGCCCGGCCCAAGCGTTGCCAGATTGCACGTCGCATTCACCGGCAAAAAAGTTAGATTGCCGGCGTCGTCCTTTCCCGTGATTAATCTTCCTCGCACCAGGTATTGCCCGTTCCCAGGATTCAGAGTGTTGTTCGCGTTGATTCCCAATGTGAGCGGATGGTCCGGCGCGCTCACATTCACCGCCAGCTGCTTTCCATCCGCGGTGACCGTATAGGGATATGCGTGCCCGATTTCGGGGCCGCAGCCGATGATCACTGATTCCGGATGAAATTCCACGCTGAATCCGCTGCTGGCCGCATACGTTCCCGTCATCCGCAAACCCGGCGGCGTTGGAACGCTCTTTCCGCCGAGCGCATTTTCCAAAATATTCTCTTCCGTGCCCACCACACCGGGCCCCGCGCCCTTTGAACTCATCACCGGAGTCACGCAGGTTCGCGTAGCGGGAAGCAGTTTCCGTCCTTCCGGCACGAACCCAGTGATGGTCACTGGGCCCGTCCCGGTCAGTTGGTCCGGCGCAGTCAGCGTCAGCACAATTGCATTCGGAGAGTTAGCAATGGTGAGCACCGCGCGGTCATTCACGGACTTGATCGAGTAGATGTGATTGTCCGGCCGCAAATCCGCGCAGCTCACGCCAGCCGCGTCTTCGCTGAACTCCACTCGCCATGCGCCATTGCCCCGAAACACTCCATTCATCTGAGGCCCGGTGGGCGGCGGAGCATTCTTCGCACCGTCCGCCGCGCCCGGAACAAGCGTGCCCACAGTGTTCTCGACCATGCCGAACACATCGTTTTGCAGCGCATTTCCTTCGCAAACGGTATCCAGGCGGCCCGCTTCGATGCAGCGATACATCGCGCGCATGTCCGGATTCGTGGACATCGCCATGCCGATTGCAGTTCCAGCCGGCGGAAGAGTGACAGCGGTGGTCACGGGCGCAGGCGAGGGAGACGGGGCACGCTGCGGCGCCCGACTATTTCCCATCGCCTGGTTTTGCGCGTTCTGCGCCTTCTTCTGGAAGGCCTGCGCCTGTTTCAGATCAGTGGCAGACGGCTGTTTGCACGTGGGCAAAAGTTTTTTTAGAGTCCCGCGCGTTTCCGTCGTGTACTTCATCAGCCCATTCGGCAGCACCGTGTCCGGATGCCCGACATGGCACGTTGAAGTGTCCGACGTATCGTGAATATTGCAGCCATCGACGAACAGCCGCTCGCCGTTGCATACGTAGGTGACGCCGGTCTGAATATCCTGCGCCGACGCCACCGCCGCAAAACAGAGCACTGCCGCACAAACGAAAGCGCACAGAGAAAGTTTCATCGCCATCCTCGCCGTTATGTTTTTCGCCCCCAAGGAGAACTCAATTTGCGGCCGAGCATTCAACTCCGCAAATAAAAATAACTTCGTCATTCCGACGCGATTCGGGATGACGACGTGATAGTGCCGGCCTACGAAATCGGCACGCTCGGGAAATACTGCGCGTGGAGCGTGTTGTATTGCGCCTGCGTCATGGGCAGCGTCTGCTGGCCCGATGGCGTAATCAGGATTTGCATCGGGCCTGTGATTGTCGGACCCGCTGTGGCGCTGCCGTGCGGCGTGAGCGCGATCGAGCCGGAAATCAAATCTATCTCCAAATTGTTCGGCGTGCCGTCGGATTTCACGATGAACTGCGTGCCGCGAATACCGATGCCGTCGGCCGGCGTGTCGATATTTATTTGGGAATCTTTGTTTTGCTGGATCAATCCGCTGGTGTACTCAAACGCGCCTTTGATTAGTCCGTAGCTCGTGAGCGCCTTCATGGCCTGGTGCTGAGCGACCGCGGCCGGATCGTAGACACTGTCTACCTGAAGAGTTGCTCCGGAACTCATCGTCAGTTCTTCGTGATCGGCAAAATCAATCTGCACTTCATTGTCGAGGGCTTCGCCGCTCGCGGTTTGCACCTTATCGCCCATGTAAATGGGATCGCCATCATTCAGTGGAATTGGACCCGTCTGGCCGGGGTGAAGCACCGTTGCGCTTCCGTATACCTTCGCGCTGCCGACGAGCTGTCCGGTGAACGGGTGCTGGGCATATTTTGTGACGACCGGCACTTGCGCGAGGATCTGCGCTGCCTGCCCTTGCGAAAAGCCGATGACGCCCTTCATCAAAGCAGTGAGAGTAGCGATGGCACTTACCAGCGCGGGAGATTGGCGCGTGCTGTATGCTGCTTGCACGACTCGCGCACCGTTCGCGGGCGTGCGCGAGGATGTGGCGCTTGCCATCACGCGGATCTGCATCACGTTGTTGGTGGCCATGTTGCCGCCTTGAATCAGCAGCTTCATGTATACCTGTCCCTTGACGCGCTCTGTCCACGGGCCGTCTTCTGCTTTCACTGGAGTGTAGATGCCGCTTTCTTGTCCTTGATAAAGCGTTTGGTCTTTCAGCTGGTCGCTGGTTCCCTCTTGCAGCAAAATCGCGCGCTCTTTTTCGGCGTCCAGTGCGGCCTGGCCTGGCGATCCCATCTTCGCGAGAAGCGTATCGAGCGGTGGAAGACTCAAAGTCTTGGCGTAGGTCGCGTACGAAGCTTCCAGGTTCTGCATAAAATCGCCGGTGATTTCGCTCTTATAGTCCGGAATCACCTGATCGATGATCTGCTGATAGGACTGCGGCATCTGCGCGTACGTCAGTCCCGACTGAATGGCCCACGAAATGGATTGCAGCGTGGTCGGCGCGATGTTGTATTGCAGCGTGCCGCGCCAGATCAGATTGCCGACGGCGTCGGCGGCTTTGCCTTCGTACGGCCCCAGCACGTACGCCACTCCCGCGCCCGGGCGGTGCACGGAATATTCGTTACAAAACGCGAGCGTGTTGATGGTGTAATCGCCGGGCGGGATCGGCTGATCGAGTTGGTCGGAGGTGAGCTGCAGCGGCTTGGGATTGAACGGTCCGCCCGGAAGAGTTTTCACCGTGGGGAAAACGTCTTTCGCGTTGAGCGAGATCGGAAGTTGATCGTTCAGCAGAGTTTCGATGGCGTCTTCCGCGACTTTTTCTTTCGCGGCATTTTCCAGTCCCGTCAGCGGATTCGCCTGCCCGCCTTCCGGTTGCGCCAACATTGCGTGGACGCCGGCCGGCGGCCTGCGATTCGCTGCAGCGACGCGAGCCAAGAAAAATATCCCGGCGCAAACTCCGCAAAGCCCGGCCGCCAAAGCCATCACCAAAATCGCCCCTCGAACTTTCATTGCCACTCCCCTCTGGCGCGCCGAAGCTCGCCGCGGCGAGCGAAAGCGGGCCGTCAATATGCATTGCGTAAACGAGAGGGTAAATCCGTCATTTGCGCCAGTAAAGGTCGCCCGCCGGCGCTACCTGCCTGCCGCTTGCCGCCCGCGCACGCATTTGGTAGCCTTCCCGCCGTACCTCGGCCTCTGGTGCTTCTCAAGGAAATGTTTCATGGCCTTCTGCGGTAAGTGCGGCGCATCAATACCAGACGGCTCGGCTTTCTGCCCGCGTTGCGGCCAAGCCGCATCGCCCGCGCAAATTCAGCCCGCCGCGCCGGCTCCTCCTCCACGCGCCGCATCGCCATCCGGCGCCGGCCTTCCGCCCGCGCTCGCATCGATCTTCACTCCGCGTGGGGCCATGCCGTTCATCGCCACCATCGTCGCGTGGATTTGCTGGTTCAATCTTCCCGGTGCGACTGTTTCCCTGTCCGTCCAGCAACTTTCCGCGACAAACGTCAGCGCCACGTTCTGGCAGGCGCTCGGCCTCGATCCCACCAACATGACCAACATGAATATCGGCGGCCCGGGCATCGTCGGCGTTCTCATTGTGATTTGTCTTCTGGCGCCGTTTGCCGTGCCGTTCATCCGCAATAAATCTGCGCGGCTCTTGTATGCGGCGCCGCTGCTGGCGTTCATCGTCGGCGTGGCCATGGTGGAGCACATCTTCAGCGCCTGGCGCCAATATCTTCCGACCCAGTATTTCAACTTGAGCGATCAGGGCGTCATCGCCACCAGTTCGCTCGGCATCGGAGCTTATCTGGTTGGCCTCGCGAGCATCGCCGCTGCGGCGGCTATCGTCATGCCCGCGACGCCTCCCACGCCTGCGCGCGGCGGCGCGCCGGCGACCGCGCACGTTGCGCCAGTTAACGCGCCACCTGTTGCGCCGGTGAGCGTCGCGCCTCCGGCTGCGCCTTCTACTCCAGCTCCTGCAGCAGCCCCCGTTCAAGTTCCAACTGCGCAGGCGCATTTTTGTGGCAACTGCGGAAAGCCGTATGCCGCGGGGGAAAAGTTTTGCGGCGTTTGCGGAGCCAGTATCTCTTCCTAGGCCAGGTCGCATTTTTTCAAAGCGGTGAAGGAGGATTCTTATGGCCTTTTGTGGCAAGTGTGGGGGGCAAGTTGCAGACGGACTTTCATTTTGTACTCACTGCGGTCAGGCCATTTCAGCAGCCGCGCCAGCCGTCCAAGCGCCGGCTCCGCCTGCGCCAGCGCCCGCAGTGCAAACTCCAGTTGCGCCGGCTGCAGTTCCGTCAACTCCCGCTGCGACGGCACAAGCTCCGATGACTGCGGGCCAACCAGCAGCCAGCGCCGGTGCGGCATTCGCCTCCATCGCGGCGCTGATCTCCAAGCATCGGCGCACGCTCCCGCTGTACGCCACAGCCGTCTGCTGGCTTTGCTTGTTCACCCTCACCAGCGCCACCCTCACCGTGATGAATGGAGCGATGACTTCCACCTACACCATGTGGCGTTCGCTCGGCACGGATCTGCACGACGTCAGCGTCGGCGGAAAACATCACGGCTACGCGAGCGTCTTTCTCATTGCTTTTCTTGTCGCTCCATTCGCCGCGCTGGTCGTCCGTCAGCGCTTTGCGCGATTTTTCTATTTCGGCCCCATCGCCGCGTTCGTGGTGTGGTACTTCGGCGTGAATTCCGAAGTTGACGCTTTGAATGCCGCTGTGGGATCGTCGAATTCCGGGAGCGGCGCATCTTTTATCTGGTCGTTCAGCTTCGGCGCTTATTTGATTTTGTTCGCCAGCCTCGTCGCCGCCGCGGGATTTTTCACCTCCGCCGCGGCACAGCTCCCTCCCACCGTTCACGTGCCGGCAAGCGCTGCGCCGCCAGTTGCATATGTTCCGCCACCGTCACCGCCAGTGGCATACGTTCCGCCGCCCCCACCGCCCGCTCCCGTCGCAGTGTCAGCGCCGGTAAGCGCCGCGCCAACGCCTCCGCCCGTTGTTCCGCCGCCACCACCGCCGGCAGCGGCAGCTGCCGCAGTTGTCGAGCCGCGTTTTTGCCCCAACTGCGGGAAGCCTCGCGTCGCAGGAGCCAAATTCTGCGCGGGCTGTGGAGCGGCGTTCGCAACTTAGGGGGCCGCGCACATTGCGTGCGCGCATGGCCCGACGGGGTGCGATCCGCTGCAGCCCCGCGGGCCCCAAAGGAGTCCTTGATTGACTTTTGCGCCCCGACGAATTCTGTCGGGGTGCCCCCGAAGCTTCAGGGCCTAAAGGCCTGTCCCGAAAAAAGCAGCCTAATGTCGGAGCTGAAGCTCCGACCCCCTGAGGGCGCCCAGACCTTTCGCGCCCTGTCAGGCAACGCGCACTCGATGTGCGCGGGGGGAGTACCCCCTATGTTTTTTTGTAAGTGCGGATTCTGCTCGACTTTAAGTCCTTTAGATTTGTAAGTGCGGAATCCAAAGAAGTTAAAACCCTAAAAAACGTAAGTGCGGATTGCAAAGGACTTAGTCGCGCGACCCGTGATCCGTGGCCAGTGACCCGTGGTTGCTTATCTCCTTTTCTGCATAGGCAAGAGTGCCTGTTCTATTCGGCAGCGCGCATGCTTCACTGGGGCCTGCGGGGCTGCAGGACTTTGTCTTCAACGACAAAAACGCACCCTGTCAGGCACGCCTACTCGATGTGGGCGAATCGCGCCCACCCCCCCTATCGAACCTTCTGCATGAGTATGATTCGACGAGGGTTGCGGGCGAATTAGTTGTTAAGAGTATGATTCGGCGGCATTTATCATATTTACCTTTCAGTTAACTAAGTGGTGCAAATAAATGACTTACGACAAGCGATCGAAAATGGCCGGCAAGAGTATGATTCGCCGAGGTTTGAAAGTCAGTCGAATGATACTCTTACGAAGAGGCTCCAAATCGAGCGATTTCGAGGCTCCGGCAGGGTTGGCGAGTTCCGTTTCGGGAAGCGATTCGAAAAGTCTCGACCTAGCTGCCCACTAGATTACTACACAATAAAGTATGCGGCAATTGAAAAATGAAAAATCTTCTACGAAATGTGCTTCGAATTGTGGAGGAAGCTCTCTTCGAAGGGGCAACCTACCCACGGGTGCCGACTATCACCATGGTGAGGCCATAAATGGTCGAGAGAACTCCTGCGATTCGCAGCAACGCCGCGCCTACATCCCCCCCTTCTGGCGGCATGTCATGCAGTGTGGCTCCCGCTCTCCCGGGGAAAAGTTCGCCTGTCGGTGCCAGGCCTTGGACACTGTCCAAAACATTGTGCCAGAGTCGGTTCGCGAATCGGCCGTCTATTCTCTCCCAGTTGGTCCTCGACTCGCCGTATAGTTTCGCTATGTCTCTGCCTAAGTAGGACATGCCCGTTTGCTTCTCGTCGGAATGTTGAATAAACAACTTAGTTCCAGTCTGATAGGTGATGTAATGCTGGTCCTCATCATGAATGTCGAAGCACTTTCCTAGCTGGACCAAACGGCTATTTGCAACAATTTGCCGCGCTCGGAAGGCATCATTGAAATCCTTTTGATCATTCATTTCTGGGGCGACATAGTATGTGTAAGGGTTGCTTTTCGCATGCTTGCGGAGCAGCCAGTGCTGCCGATTACTATCATCGTTATGGAGCGAAATCCGGTAGTAGGGCTGTTTATAGATCCCATTAGCGATGTATTTCGCATTTTTGCGAGATAGGTAATCACTCAATTTGAACTGAAAATAGTAGTCTCTTCCAACAAGCGGCAGGCGAGCATCCCATCCCTTGTCGTACTCGTCCTGGAGGCTTGGAAGAACAGGGACGGCCTTAAGTTTGGCCCAATTGGATCGGGTTTGCTCGTAAAGAAAGGAGAATCCAAAGGTGAATTCAGAAATTCCGAGGGCTACCAATTTTTCCTCCGACCAGCTCGTAGTTCGGGACTCGATGTAGTGGGGCTCTCCTGAAAAAGCTACCGAGAAATCATAGTTATTCTTAGTAGTTGCGTTCCGGTCAGAATGAGCCACGCCGCAAGAAAAGCGAGAGATAGGAGAGTCATATTATGACTCACTGATGGCTTCTTTAAAATCTGTTTGTCTATTTGCTTGCGAAACCACTTATGTTTCGCGTTTTGTAGGCTCTGATTGACGTCGTGATGAATTGTTGGCCAATCAGCGGCGAAGAATTTAAGATCGGTTCCGATACTTTCTTCTACTATCCTGAGCCGGTGTTCCCATCGAGATTGCCAAAATTTACTGCCTAAGTTAACCCTGTACCACAAATAGGATGTGGTGACCCCAAGTGTACCGATAAGAAGTGGATATCCAACTGAGTGTTTGATGCCAAAGAACCCGATGGCAAGAGCAGTATTCAAAGCTAGGAAATAGTTGGATCGCTGCCAAAATAATCCGATTTCTAGATTTCGCGTATCAAGCGCAATTCTATATATCTCGTGCGCGGAGAGACGGTCTTCTGGCATGTGGTTAACCCCTCAGTTCAAGGAATTTCTCAGAAGCGCTGAAGTCATTGAGGTAGTTCCAAGATACTCAGGCATATTTCGAGGAGTTCGTGTTTTTCAACTCCCTGATCTTGGTACGCATCCCTCTCTAGGATTTGAGCCGCACTCATGTGGGAAATTAGGCCGCAGATTCCAGTACCGAAAATACTCTTCATATCGGCATGGTTCAGATCAACTCCAGGCATCGCTTTACCGGTCGCATCCTGAATAACTCGGGGATGGAGGTAATTTTCTATCTCTCTCTTGCGTAAAATGAAGCACAGCCCGCCGTCAGCTTCGATTCCTGCTTTTAATCTAGTCTTGTTCTTGGAAAGGGGAGCGGTTGCAGTCTTCCGATCACTGTCGAGTATAACTGCGAATCTCTTGTTTATAGCCCCCATCGCTTTTCGACCGACGAGTCCCTTCAAATTATCGCCACCGCCAGGAATGAGGCCGATTCCTCTTTCTTCAAATGTTTCAGGCAAATGACCGCTTTGCCTGAAAATTGCCGCGAGGTGCTGAAAAAATTCACAGTCCTCGGGGCCTTCCAAAAAGGCGGCCGCCTTGTACCCATAAATACTGTCCGCAGGCTCAACGCCGAGTTCCTCTGCAACCTGGCGATGATCGAGGTGTCCTCCTTGCAAGCCGGTCGCCATGCCAGCCACCCGCGTGATCAGGATGAGGTCCGCAACGTCGGTTGATCCCGCAAAGACCGGGGAATGCGAGCTCACAAGTATCTGCTCATTGCGCGCGATGTCCTTGAACGATTCCAATAGGACCCTTTGTGCGCCTGGATGTAGGTAGGTTTCAGGTTCTTCAATTGCGTAGACATGCCTAATCGGGTTCGTGGCCTCCCGCTGTCTTTGGGAGAGATACTGAAAATACGCCACCATCAGCAATCGCCGCAGGCCTGAACCCCTTCGTGAGAACGGAATCTCTTTGCCTTGCGAGTCTTTGCATTCAAGATAGAACGAAATGAGGTCCTTCCATTTGAATGACGGACGCGCCCGAATTGATGCAACTTCGTCAGTGTGTTGGCTTAAGAACTCATGGATCCTGGACACTTCTCTATCGAGTTCGTCTGCAATGCCTTTTTCAATGTCCGCCTTTCCAGCAACCTTACTGACGGCGGTCTCAACCACAGCCTTAAATTCCTTTTGAAAGGCAGTGGCTTCCTCGCTCAAAGATTCATCCGCTCGGAATAGTGAGAATTCTGGGAACAGCAATTCAGTACTAAGGGCGGCTTCGGATGGCTGTATCTCGATTAGTTCGAGTGGGATACCTTTGGCGAGGGCAAATTCTCTGATTTCCGCTCTCTTGAGTTTGTTTGTTATGCCCGCTCCCGACTTCTTAAAATCTAGACCAATGTTCTTTCCTAACTCGTTTAGCTCCCTTTCTTTTTTCGAACATAGGTTCGCAAAGGTTTCGTCGGCAAAATCCAGCACCATGTAGCTAGTCTGCGGTTTCTTGGGGCTCTTTCGGTTATAGACTCGCCGAATGGTGAATCTATCATCGCCCCCAGTTAGATTCTCCGAGACGAGGTTCGTCTTGACGTCTTCTTCAAGCTCTATTTCCTGCGGAAGATCCACGAGGCTTATTTGGATCAATATTGAACCGTCGGCGCCCAGATCACGATTGAAGTCTGAATCGTCGGGCTGGCCGTTAAAGAATATATCTAGCGCATGGAGTATCGAAGATTTTCCGCTGTCATTCCTTCCCACGATTGTCGTCAGGGATCCGAAGTCAATGCGGGTAAGATCACGAAAGGCTCTGAAGCCTTGTAACGAAAGCGACGCAATCCTCATGTTCAGCCCCCTCTATTTAACCCTAGGTCAAGCATTATAAGGACGACAATACCCAGATCTGAGGATATCGCGCGCTTCTGTGGATTTCGTACAGCGGATTGGCTCGTTGCCCTTGATCGCCCCGTTCAAAGGCGAACGGATGAATTGTACGTTTCTTACTAATTTGACTTTCCGGAAGAAATTTCTCACTTGATGGAGGACGATTTACCGCAGAGGTGCGGAGAACGCAGGGGGCGCGAGGCGGAGTAGCGGCCTCGCGGTTTTGGAAGCTGCGGCCCGCGTAAGGCGTCCCGCGTGCTCTCGGGATGCACAAACCGCACTTCGGCGTTTTGTTTTGCGGAAGGGGTTAACCTGGGAGCGCCAATCTCCTGATTGGCGATGTTGGGTTGCGTTCTCAAAAAACGCCAATCGGGAGATTGGCGTTCCCGGAGACGCCGACAAGAGTGTCGGCGCTACTGGGACATGCGCGCTTGCCGCACAACGATCCACGTGAGCTATGGCGGGCAAGTCGAAGCTGTGAATGGCAAAAGCAGATCTCTCACGCAGCCGCTATTTTGGGCCTGCGTCGCTGCAGCGAATCGCACGCCGTCAGGCAGCGCGCACCCCATGTGCGCGAACCACGCGGCCGGTTCCGGATGACAGCGTACTGACGGGAGGAGCTCTGGGGTTGAGTAGCGTCGGCACTCCTGCCGGCGCGATATTGAGGTGGGAAGGGCGCGGACCCGCCTTCGCTCGCCGCGGTGAGCTTCGGCGTTTTGTTTTGCGGAAGGGGTTAACCTGGGAGCGCCAATCTCCTGATTGGCGATGTTGGGTTTACGTTCTCAAAAAACGCCAATCGGGAGATTGGCGTTCCCGGAGACGCCGACAAGAGTGTCGGCGCTACTGGGACATGCGCGCTTGCCGCGCAACGATCCACGTCAGCTATGGCGGGCAAGGCGAAGCTGTGGAAGGCAGAAGCAGATCCCTCACGCAGCCGCTATATTGGGCCTGCGTCGCTGCAGCGAATCGCACGCCGTCAGGCAGCGCGCACCCCATGTGCGCGAGCCACGCGGCCGGTTCGGGATGACAGCGTACAGACTGGATGGAGCGTTGGCGTTGGGTAGCGTCGGCACTCCTGTCGGCGCGATGTTGATGTGGGGCGGGAAAGGCGCTCGCCGACAAGAGTGTCGGCGCTACTGGGGAGGCGCGAGACGTTTTGTCCGAGGGCGGGGCTAGCCCCGCCCCTACTAGAGCGCCTTCAAAACTCCAGCCGGCCTTGGAAAGCGATCATGCGCGGAGTGCTGTCGCCGCCGAGGCCGACTCCGAGCAGGCCCGTTGGCGGAGAGGTGGTGTAACCGAGCGCGCCAAATCCGGTCTGCGTGGAAGGCTGGCCGGGAATGCCCGCCAGCACCATGGTGGGCAGCGCGAAATTCGGATGGTTGAAAATGTTGAAGAACTGGACGTCCACGCGCAGCTTCAATTTTTCCGTCAGCGGAAACCATTTGGTGAGGTAGAAATCGCTCCAGATGAAATCGGGACCGCGCAGCGCGTTGCGGCCGAGCGTGCCGAACTGGCAGTTCGCGGGACTGTCGCCACCGGCGCACGCGCCCGTGCCGGGATCCACGGCGGAAACGAAGGCGTTGGGATTCAGCCACTGGATTGTGCCGGGCTGGGTGACGCCGGAAATGGGGTTGCGATCGTAGAGCGGCACGCCGGGAACGACGCTGGCGAATTGCGGCCCGCCGCCATTCACGATGCCTTCGCCATCGGCGGAATAGGGAGTGCTGAGGACGGAAAAAGGAAGTCCGGTGTGCCAGAAGGCGGTGCCGGAAATCTGCCAGCCGTTCGCCGCGTAAGCCAGTGATTTGCTTTTGAGCTTGAGCGGCAATTCATACAGATACTGCGCGCTCAGGTTTTGCCGGATGTCGTAATCGCACGGACCGTAATCGCGCGCCAGCTCGCCCGGCAGCGGATTCAGAATTCCTCCGGCGGAAAATTGCAGGAAGCCGCCGTTGGAAACTTCATCCATGCAGCGGCTCCAGGTGTAATTGATTTGCCCCTGCAGGCCGTGGCCGAGGCGCTTCATGGCGGAAAGCTGCAAGGCGTTGTAGTTGCTGCTGGCTCCCGTGGAAAGCTGGGTGACGGCTCCGAATCGCGGGTCGGGCGCCTGGCCGTAGGGATACGGAGCGAAGCAGCCCTGGCAAACCGTTTGGTAGCCGTTCACCTGCGTGATGTAGGGTTGTTCGAGCGCGCGCGTGCCGACGTATTGCGCATGGATGCTGATGTTGGAGCCGAACTGATGTTCGACGCCGAGGCTCCATTCCATGAAGTACGGCGCGTGAAGTTCGCCGCTGGGCACCGCCGTGATAGAGACGGGAGGAAGACACGCGGCGGAGTTGGCGAGCGGCGACGCGCAGGAAAGCGAGCCCTGCGGAAAGCCGGTGGTGAAGGATTGATGCGCGGCGACCGCGGCATCCACGGCGCTGCCCGGAACTCCCGGCGCGATGGCTGTGCCGCCGACGCTGCCGAGCAGGCCGCCCTCAAATGTTTGGACGTAGGGCGGATTTTCGCCCACCACGTCGGCGATGCTGCCGGGCAGAAGGTCGCTGAAAAGTCCGAAGCCGATACGCAACACGGATTTGGGCTGGAATTGCCAGGCGATGGAAGAACGCGGCTGCAGGATGGCGATGGGCGTGGAGGAAAAAATATTGCCGAGGCCGGTTTGAATCACGGCGTTGAGCGGCTGATTGACGTCGTGCGAGATGGAATCGAAAGCGCCGGTGAGGCGCGCGATCTGGTCGTGCGGATTCAGCGGATTGGAATTGAAAGTGTCGCGCAGGCCGAAGGTCCAGGTGAGCTTCTTTGTGATTTTCCAGGTGTCCTGGGCGTAGAAATCGAGGTTCAGAAAATTGAAAGGCTCGTTGGCGGAGGCGGGAAAAGTTTCCGAGGCCGTGGAAGCGACACCGTAAATATATTGCGCCAGGTTCGCGTAGGTGACGAGCGGAACGGTTCCCTCGCCAAAATCGAAGTCGTTCAGACGGAGCACGCGAGCGTTGGTGCCGAAGCGGAATTCGTGGGCGCCACGGGTCCAGGCGAGATTGTCATTGATGAAGATCCGTCCCGCGCGGCGGCCCTGCACCCAGGTATTGTCCAGGCCGCCGACGGTGGTGAAGGCGTTGGCCCCGGTGCCCTGCAGGACGATGGGGAAGGCGGCGAGAGTCTGCTGAAAATTCGCGGGGCCGAACAAACTTTCATACCAGGAAAACGCGGGGTTGAAATAATTCACAAGGTTTTGCGAAAAAACGTGGGCGTAGCCCGCGGCGAGCGAGTACAAAGGCTGAGGTGAGACGGAATCAAACAGCGAATTGATGGGATCAGTCCAGGCGGCCTGAAGTCCAGTATCCGCCTGAAAGCGAAGCCACGCGGAATTCTTGTCGCTGAGGTTGTAATCCATGCGGGCGGTCTGCACCTGCTCGTGGTCGTCGCTGGAATGCGAAACGCTGCGGCTGTTGGCGCAGAAATTTCCGTCGCCGGGCACGGCGGGCGCCGTCATGCCCACATCGTAGGGACAGCCGAGAATGCGCGCGGGCGTTCCACTGTTATTGCCATAGAGCGAAAACATTTTTTGGTAAAACGGGACGAGGGCGGGCTCCGCGGGATAGCACGATCCGGGCGCGCAGCCGGTGGTTTGGCCCAGCGGGAGTTGCTCCAACACGTAATTCTGAAAAGCGGGAGTGGGAACGATGGTTGGAGTGACGATGGGCAGGGCGATGCGCACCCATTCGCTATCGAAAAAGAAAAATAATTTGTCGTGAATCACCGGCCCACCGAGGCTTCCGCCGAAGTGATTCACTGTCGAGCGCGGCTTGTGATTGCCGGTGGTGGCATTCGTAAAATAATCGGCCGCGTTCAGGTCCGAGCCGTTCCACAATTCGTACAAATTTCCATGAAATTGATTTGTGCCTGACTTCGTGACGTAGTTGACCTGCGACGCACCGTAGCGGCCCTGATCTACCGCGTAGGAAAGCGTGTTCACCGTAACTTCGGAAATCGAATTCAGTCCGAGCACGAGATTGGTGGAAAGTCCGCTGTTCAGATTCGTCAGCGGATCGTTGGTTTCCAATCCGTCCACGATGTAACCATTGGAAAGCGCCGGCAGGCCGTTGAATTCCACGTTGCCGTAACCATTGGTGCTGCCGACAAAATCATTGCCACTGCCCGCCGTGTTGATCAGCGCGCCCGCGGAGAATTGAAGAGGGTAGGTGAGATCTCCGCCCGGGTTGGGAAGATTTTCCAGTGCGCGGGCGCCGAGCGTCGTCGAAGTATTGGCATTTTCCGGATTCAGGATCGGGGATTCGCTGGTGACCTGGATGGCCTGCTTGGTCTGCGCGAGCTTGAGGGTGAAGTTGACCGTCTGCTTCTGGCCGAGCGCGGCGGAGACGGCGTCGTTTTCCTGGGTTTCAAATCCGGGCACTTCCACTTTCACCTTGTATGTGCCGGGCTTCAATTGCGTGAAGTTGAAGCGGCCCGATTCGTCGGTTGTCGCGCTCCGCTTCAGTCCGGTTTCAACGCTGGTGATCGTAACTGTGGCGCGTGCGACCGCCGCGTTTGTTTGGTCGCTCACCTGGCCGACGATAGCGCTGGTGGTTTCTCCCTGTGCCGGGATTCCGCGAGCGAACATGCACAGAACGGCGGCAAGCAGGATGAGCAACGCGGTTGGACGCAGCATACGTTTGGTGCCAAGGCCATTCAGGAGCCGCCGCGAAGAAGCTGAAGCGCAAGCGGATCATCACGATTCCGGCTTAACCGGCGCTGGTTCTGGATATTAACCTAGGTTAATTCGACAAGTAAATGTATATTTACGAGATTATCGGCAACGAATCGGGGATCGAACATCCAGGCGGAGGACCTCGCAGGCGGCGCGGCGTTGAGGTGGGGCGGGAAAGGCGCGGACCCGCATTCGCTCGCCGCGGCGAGCTTCGGCGCGGCTGGCAGAGGGCGGGCGCGATCGATATTGATGTGGGGATGGAAAAGCGCTCGCCGACAAGAGTGTCGGCGCTACTCAGGTACTTCTTAGTAGGAGCGCATCTCAGCGCCGCAGGCCAGGTTGTGGCACAGGCGCTGATCAACGACGGCTGCGAGGTAGCGCGAGCAGGTGTTCATTTCAGAATGTGCCCAGCTCTTCAGGGCCGGCAGACCGCTCAACACCTTCACCGCGGTGTAATAGGCCCGCAGACCGGTCATCGAGCCGGCGCTCTGGTTCAGGCCGGGCGTCAGGCGGTTCAGGCTCAGCAGGCTGCCGAAGTCTTCGGCAACGGGAGTCTCATGGTCCAGCCCGCTCGCAAGCGCAAACTCAGGTGACAGCTGCTTGGCTGCCATCCCGGCCAGGATCGAACGCCAGTAGTTGACGCCGAATTGCGCCAGGCCAGCGACCGATGCGATTAGGATGAGATAGCTAAACATGGACTACCTTTGCCTCACCTGTCTAGTGTGCCTTTCCGAACTGCGCGGCACAATGGCGCTTTAGTACTACCGAAACCGGCACTCTCGTTATGACTGCTCCAAGCCCAGAATCCACGCCCTTCCGTACAGGAAGGAAAGCCGTCCGAAACCGATAATCGACAGCGCGAAAATCGCTATGGAGCCCTTGTTCATGTCCACGATCATTTAAGCAAATGGGCGGTGCGGGGACAATGGCTCGAGGGTACCAGTGGAGATGTAACTTTGGAAGGCTCTGTTCGCCGCTGAGGACTCTTAAACTCTTAACTATCAACTGGTTACAGCGCCACTACCCCTGCCTATGATGGAGTGGAAAGCCGGCCCAGGCGTTAGCCAGGCCGAGGACTTCGCGGACCAATTCCAGGGCGTCGTGGGTCTGCCGCCACCAGTGGGCGGGGTCGGTGGGGTCCTCACGGGCGTAGCGGACGATAAGGGTCGGATCGGAGCCGACGAGCTTGCTCCACAAATAGCGGACGCGGCGGGTGTGGAGCTTGGAGGTGACGATGATGACGCGGTGAATTTTCTCGTCGCGCGCGGTTTTGGAGATGAGGCGAATTTCGTCTTCAGTGTTCACGATTTGCGGATCGAGGACGCGGGTGGCTTCGCCGGGCACGCCCAGGGCGATCAGCACCTGCTGGTTGTAAAAAGATTCACCGAGGTAGTCGATGCCGAGATGATGGAGAGCTTCGGTGGCGTCGAAGGGGCGCGTAATCCAGATTTCGTGCGCTTCATCCTGGCGGTAAACGAGGGCCGCTTCGCGCGCGCGGACGGGCATGTCACCACTGAGGACGACGGCGACCTGCGATGGCACCAGCGGATCTTCCACCACCAGCCAGTTGCCGACGTTCAGAAAAACCCAAGCGCCCACGCCGCCGAGAACGGCGACAATGATGACGAACCAAAGCAAGCGGCGCAGCCAGGGCCGATTCGCGCTCAAGAATTTTCTCCCCTGCAGATGATGCCGTGGGCGCATCGTACATTCGGCGTAAGCGGCGGTCAATTGCGATTGCGGAAACGGCTGCATGAACTTCGTGCGGCGCAAATAGGAAGCAAGTTATTATTTGTGGCGGATTCAAAAGCGCGTTGGAAAGGCAGAAGGAATGCGAGCGGTAGTGACGGGCGGTGCCGGATTTTTGGGTTCGCATCTGTGCGATGCGCTGCTGGTGCGCGGCTGGGATGTGCTGTGCATCGATAATCTCGTCACCGGGCGGATGGAAAACATCGCCCACCTTACGGGGCCGGCGGCGGAGAAGCAATTGGCGGCGCGCTTCCAGTTTATGCAGCATGACGTGACGAAATTTATTGACGTGTCGGGTGAGATCGGCGCGGTGCTGCATTTCGCTTCTCCCGCGAGCCCGGTGGATTATTTGAAGCTGCCGATTCAGACGCTAAAGGTCGGCTCGCTCGGCACGCACAACGCGCTGGGACTGGCGATGGCGAAGAAGGCGAAATTCCTGCTGGCATCCACTTCGGAATGCTACGGCGATCCGGAAGTGAGTCCGCAACCGGAAAGTTACTGGGGGCATGTGAACCAGGTGGGGCCGCGCGGCGTGTATGACGAAGCGAAGCGCTTCGCCGAAGCGATTACCATGGCGTACCATCGGTATCACGGGCTGGATACGCGTATCGTGAGAATTTTTAATACATATGGCCCGCGAATGCGTCTGCAGGACGGGCGCGCGCTGCCGAATTTTGTGTATCAGGCGCTACGCGGCGAGCCGATAACGGTGTACGGCAATGGAAAACAGACGCGGAGTTTTTGCTACGTGAGCGATTTGATCGAGGGCATCTGCCGGCTACTGGAATCGGATGAACATTTGCCGACGAACATCGGCAATCCGCAGGAAATTACGATTCTGGAATTTGCGGAGCGCGTGCGCGCGTTGATGGGCGCCAGCACGCCGATCGAATTTCGTCCGCTGCCGCAAGACGATCCAAAGCAGCGCTGCCCGGACATCAGCAAGGCCAAGCGGGTGCTGCACTGGGAGCCAAAAGTGGGGCTGGAAGAAGGCCTGCGATTGACGCTCGCCTATTTCCGCGAGCACGCCGCGGTTGCCTGACGAATTCTTTCCGGAAATTCACCGAAAATTTAGCGCGTGGGAAATTCAAGCGGGGACGTGTGTGCGCACAGAAGATTTTTGTGGCGCGCGCGTCTGAAAAACTAGTGCACGCCGAGATATTGCACGTGGACGTAGACGCCGTTCTGCATGTTGTAGAGCACATACCAGCCCAGATGATCCGGATCATCGTAGACTACGTAGTCGTCGGCGCAATTCCAGCACCAGTCCGTGACGAGCGGCCAATCCCATGCGGCAACCTCAAAGTATCCGCCGCCGGTGAACCAGAAGCGGTGCGCGGTCGTGTCCACTCCGCCGACGCGATATTGGAAGGCGGGGCCGGCGTCGGCGAAATGCCCATGCGGCCACGGATGATCGAGGTGGAACCGCGGGTCGCTCGGCGCGTCATGGCCGTACCAGTGGTCGTTGCTCACATGCGGGCGGTTGTCCAGGCTGCCGTCGGGGAGGCGCTCCGCGTCACGTGCCGCATCCTGCGCGCGCGCAGGTGGGGGCGGGGGAATGCGCCCCGCATTCCCGTGGTGCTCCCCCGCGCGCTGAGCGACGGCAGCGAACGCGGCAAGGAGCAAAATGGGGCCGACGAGAATCAGTGCCTTTTTCATGCGGGTCTCCCAAGCCGTGGATCCATTGTGCGCTTCCCGACTGCCACAAGCCATAAGGTATACCGTGTAGAGAATTTGCGGAACAGTTTGTGATGGGTAGGGATTGTGGCTCAGTTTGCAGTGACAGGCGCGCTGTCCGGTCTGCCGAAGGAGTAATACTCAAATCCCAGCGATTCCATTTTTGCAGGGTCGAGTAAATTGCGGCCGTCCAGAAGTAGAGGGCGGAGCATCGAGCCGTGGATGCGTTGCCAATCGAGCGCCACGTATTCGGGCCACTCAGTGAGGATAAGAACGGCTTCAGCGCCCCTGGCGATTTCATAGGGGTCCGCCGAATACTGCACGTCCGGGAAAACGGATTTCGCGCGCTCGATGGCTTCGGGATCGGATGCGGAAATGCGCGCGCCTTCGCCACGCAAGCGGGCGATGACTTCGATGGCGGGAGAAAAACGAATGTCGTCGGTATTGGCTTTGAAGGCCAGTCCCAAGACGCCGATTTTTTTATCCTTGATGATCCAAAGTGCGCGGCGCGCGCGGTCGATGAAGGCGTCGATGCGGCGTTTATTGACACGCTCCGCCTCTTTCAACATCGCAAAATCCACGCCAGCCTTATCGGCAAGATGGATGAAGGCCTGAACGTCTTTCGGAAGGCAAAAGCCGCCAAAACCGATTCCGGCGCGCAAAAACTGCGGGCCGATGCGCGGGTCCATGCCGATGGCGCGCGTGACTTCCTCGACGTTGGCTCCAAGCTTTTCGCACAAATCTGAAATCAAATTTGCATAGGAGATTTTCAGAGCGAGAAACGAGTTGGAGGCGTGCTTGATGAGCTCGGCGCTGTTCATGGTGGTAACGATGAACTGCGAAGAAGCGAGCGGCGGGCACGATTTGCCGTGCACTGGGCAATTGAATTTGCCGTCCAGGATCGGCTGATAGATTTCGCGGAGCTTGGATTCGGCGGCGGAATCCTCGACACCGACAACGATGCGGTCCGGGTGGAGAAAATCCACAACGGCGGTGCCTTCACGCAAGAATTCCGGGTTGGAAGCAACGGTGAATTTGACGCCTTTATTCTTGCCGTAGACCTGCAGGGCGCGCTTGACCTCGCCGCCGGTCTGTACCGGAACAGTGCTTTTTTCGATGACGAGTTTCGAGGTGCGAGCTTCGGCGGCAATGGTGCGGGCCACAGCTTCGATGGCGCTGAGGTCGGCGCCGCCATCTTCAAGTGGAGGAGTACCGACGCAGATGAAAATAGCGTCCGCGAAATTTACCGCTTCCGGCACGCTGCTAGTGAAAGACAGCCGGCGGGCCTGGCGTGCTTCGCGAATCACGGCGTCCAGATGCTTTTCGTAAATCGGAATTTCGCCAGCGTTCAGTTTGCGGATTTTGGATGCGTCGTTATCCGCGCAGATGACTTCGTGTCCGATGGCCGCGAGGCACGCGCCGGAGACGAGTCCAACATATCCGCAACCGATGACTGAAATTCGCAAGAAGCGCTCCTGCCTTTTGAACTGAAAGGCAAAACCCTGGAGGCTATTTTCTCCAAAGCGGCCGATGCTTCAAAGCACATTTGCAAAAGTACCGGCGCAAGCGCCAACGGCAAGTCGCGTTTGGACCGAGTGAATCGCCGAAGGGAGATCGCAGCGCGCTAGACTGGATCTTTGCGGACAAGCGAATTGCGCGTTAGGGCGCCGCGCAGACCCATCAACAGAAGACGCGGCTGGCTGCGGCAGATATGCCAGAGGACGCGCGCGGCTTCATCGCGCGAATACAGGCTGAGCGAGCGGCGGGCGCTGGAATTCAACAAGTCCACAAGCCGGCTGTAGTCGGGCTGCTGAAATTTGTGAAGGGCGCGACGAATCCAGAGATGCAAATCGAGCTCGCGGCGCAGGGCCTGCAATTTTGCGCTGCGTCCCCGGTTGAAAATAGCCTCGGCCACACCTTCGGCGCCGCGGACGCCAGTGACGATGCCGCCGACGGTGGTGACTTTCACCTGACCCGCGGCGTCACCGACAAGATAAACGCGGCCGCCACCGAGCTTGCGTTCAACGGGAACCCATCCCGTGTAAACCGGAATGCGCGCACCTTGAAAACTGATCGGATCGAAATTCTTCTTTTCGAGAAAGCGCTCGAGGGCCTTGCGAGTTTCGACTCCATTTACGCCGATGAGGCCGAGCGCGCCTCTGCCATTGGCTTCGGGAATCAGCCAGTAGAAATATGGAGTGTCGTCAGGAATAAACCAGACGCGGACGGTGCCGGCGGGAAAATCCTGGGGCAAGTGAACAATGGCCTGCACAAGAGGCGCAGTCGCCAGCTTCGGCCAGCCCGCGGCTTCGGCTACTTTGCTGGCGGCACCGTCCGCACCGACAACAGTAGATACATCCCTAGCTTCGCGTGTGCCGTCCGAACTTTTTTCCGAGAGGACGCGAACGCCATTTGCAGTGCCTTCGAGACCGAGAAAGCGCCGGCCCAAGCTGAGTTGAGCGCCATGCCTGCGAGCCTGATCCGCCAAGCTGCGAATCAGGGCGGCGCGCTCAATGATGAGGTCGGGACGCTTGAGATCGATTGTTGCGGAGCGGCCGTCGGTGAAAAGTTCAAAGCGATTGATTTCGTTGACGACGGAAGCTTCGCCCGCGGGGCCCAGCAGATCGCGCAGGTGGCTGGTGACGATGAGCGTGCGGGCAACCGGATTCAGAGTTTCGGAACGCTCCAAAACTTCCACATGAGCACCGGCCCGCGCGAGGAGTCCAGCTGCGTACATTCCCGCGACCGAGGCACCGACGACCGAGATTTGTTTTGGAGCTGCGTCTTGCGAAGCCACTAATCCTCGTTTTTAAGGTGTGCCGTCAAAATGTGCTGAGAAGATAGCTTCCTTCGCACGGTGACGCACCGCCTCCAGGTAATCCGCCATGCGTGTGATGATCGAACGGCCCTGACCGTTCCGCGATGGTCTGCGTAAAGCGGTCTTTTCGAGTGAGCGTGAGTATAACCCATGCAGTAGAACGCGCAAACGACAGCGAAGTCGCGGAGATTTAGTGAGCCGCGGAGTTTTTCTTTTGGCGTTCGTAGGGCGCGAATTCGAGCAAAAACACGCAGAGCACAACAACGGCGAGCGCGCCCGCGCCGACAAGGTACGCGCCGCGGAGCGGGAGTTTTCCGACGATGAGCGCGGTGATGCCGAAGAGAACGCCAAACGCATACAAAACCAGAACGGCTGACATTTGGCCGAGACCGAGATTGGCAAGGCGATGAGCGGTGTGATCTTTGCCCGGTGTTGCAAAGGGCAGAAGGCCGCGGCGGGAGCGGGAGACGATGACCAGAGTGGTATCAAAGATCGGCACGGCAAGAATCAGCAGAGGCACGATCCAACTGATGCGGTGATGCATGTTGGCGAAGCGCATTTTGGCCGCGAGCGTCGCCATCAGAAAACCGAGGAACATCGCGCCGCCATCCCCCATGAAGATTTTTGCGGGCTTGAAGTTCCACCGTAGAAAGCCAAGCGAAGCGCCCATCACGGCGGCGGCGAGTTTCAGGACAACAGTCTGGCCTTCCCACACGGCATAGACGGCGAAAAAGAAAGCAGCGATGGCCGCGATGCCGGCGCACAGGCCATCCATGTGGTCAAAAATGCTGAACGCAGCGGTGATGCCGACAACCCAAAAAACGGTGAGAAGGCAATCGACGAAAACGGCATTTGGGCTGGGGCGCACCGTTTCAAAAAATTCCACGCGCACGCCGGAGGCGATGAGAATGAGCGCTGCACCGGGCATGCCGAGAAAAAGCTTCACCTGATGATGAAGCAGGCCGCCGTCATCCATGACGCCGACGAGCGCGACGAGCGTTGCTCCGAGAAAAATTCCGACCGTCTGTGAAAGCGCCGAACGTTCCATCGCGACAAGAACAGCGAGAACCACGCCGCAATACATCGCGAGTCCGCCGAGAAGCGGAATCGGAGTAAGGTGAACCTTGCGCGGACCCGGCTGATCCACCATGCCGACGCGCACGGCGAGTTGACGCACAGGAAAGGTAAGGAAAAGGGAGGCCAGAAGCGCAATGCTGAAAGCGAGCAGGCCGGAGGTCATTCGTCGTTCCTCTTACTCGCGCGGAGTCAACGCTCCGTGAGTTGGTGATGCAAAACCTTTTCCGTGTGCTGGCGATCCTTCGTTGAAAAATACCAGTCCATGGTGCGCTTCAATCCATCGCGAAACGCAACTTTTGGTTCCCAATTCATGAGTTTCTTGCCGAGTGAATTATCGGCGACACGGTTGAGCGGGCCTGTGGGCATATCGGGACGCAGCTTGATCTTCGGCTGGTAGCCGGCGAATTCGCAGACCATGTTCACGGCATCAATCACGCGGACGCGCTCCATGGTTCCCAGATTCACCGCGGCGCCGTCGTCAATTTTTTCGCCGGCCAAAATTGTCCCGTCGGCAATATCGTCAATGTAGGTCCAGTTGCGGATTTGCGAGCCGTCGCCCCAAACTTCAAACGGATCCTGCTTCACAAAGGCACGGGCGATCATGGCGATGACGGCGTGATTTTCTACTCCCCGCGGGCCGTAGACGGTGAAATAGCGGCAAGACGCGGCTTTGAGTCCGTGCTCGCGTACATAAGCCTGCAAAGTGAATTCGGCCATCAATTTCGCCCAGCCGTACATATTGTCCGCGTCGTTCGGACCTTTGGTGAGATCTTCGGTGAGGTAAATTTCCTTCGCCGTATCCGATTGAAGAAAATTTGGATAGACGCAGCCAGAGGAGGCGAAGACGACTTTGCGAACTCCCGCTTTCAGGGCTTCGGCGAAGATCAATCCGTCCAGAAAAAAATTCGAGGCTGGCCCGGCTTGATGAAGATCGACGTAGCCACGACCTCCGTGATCGGCGGCGAGGTGGAAAATCGTGTCGATTCCCTTCACGGCGGCGCGAGCGACGCCGGGTTCACGCAAATCGGCCTGAAAGAATTCGATCTTGCCGGCGGCAAGATGTCCGCGAATATTATCGAGGCGGCCGCTGGAGAGATCGTCCACGGCGCGGACGCGAGCGCCGCGCTCAATGAGGCGATCAAGAATGCTTGAACCGATAAAGGAGGCGCCGCCGGTGATCAGAACGCTGCGTCCGGACCAGAAACCATCCACTGTCATTCGTGTGCAATCCCCTCGACCGCTGCAACAAAGTGCCTGAGTTCCAATAATTTATCATAGGACGGAGCAATGGCCCGCGCGCGGCGGCCCATCTCCGCAACCCTCTCAGGATTTGCAGCGAGGCTGCGAATCGCATCGGCGACCGCCTGCGGGTTATCGGGATCCGCGACGATACCGCAGCCGGCCTGAGTGACGATGCGGGCGACATCGGTTCCGGGCGTGGAGACGGCGAGTACGGGTTTGCCGGCGGCGAGGACGGGATAAAGTTTGCTGGGAACGATGACGCCTTCCAAGCCTTTTCGGATTGTGATGATGTGGACATCGCCGGCTGCGAGGACGAAGGGAATTTCACTGGAGGGGCGGAAAGGCAAGAAACGAACGGTACTGGCGCCATTTGCCGATGCGGCGAGGCGGGCTTTCTGCGCTCCCTCACCGACGAAGACGATGCCCAGGCCGGCGTCGCTGGGATTATTCAGGCGGCGAGCAGCTTCGAGGAGCGTGTCCCACGCGCCGTAGAAGCCCAAATTGCCCGCGTGAAGGGCGACGAAACGGAAGCCGCTGCGAATTTGTTGAGAGATGGGATTTTCCGCGGAGGGCAAATCCGGCGGCACGGTTGCTCCATCCCGCACGACGACAATACGATTCGGATCCACGGCCTTTCTGATGATCCGATCGCGCATATCGTCTCCCAAAACAATCACGCGATTGGCCCGGCGGAGAGCGCGGCGGTGCAAGGCGTCCCACATCCGAATGCCGAAAGGAGACGTCATGATCTCGCCGTGGAGCGCCATGTCCGGGTAAAGATCGCGGATGTTGTAGATGAGCGGGCGACCCGTGAGCTTGGAAATGAAAGCGCCGACGATTCCGGCGAAGGGAGGATCCGTCATGGCGAGGATGACGTCCGCACGAATTGCAATGGCGCGGGGAACGGCGAGCGCAACGTAAGTGAGATAATTCGTGACGCGTCGGCGCATTTTGAATCGCGGGAAAGTGGTGGAGCCGACGCGCTCGACGGTGATGTTGCGGTGAGTATCACGCCGGAGAAGGCGCCAGGGATAAGTCTCCGTGGGGTCGTAGGAAGGGCGGCCCGCGAGGACGGTGACGCGATGGCGCTGGGCCAGCGCTTCGACAACGGTGGCCGCCATTTTTGCGGTGGCGCTCGTGTCCGGCGGAAAATATTCGTTCAGCAGCAGAATGTGCACGCTGTAACCCCAGCCACGCCTGCGACGGTTTTGCCGAAATAGTATAACCGCGATGCGTTGGCGGAACGCGCGGCGCGGCGATATATATTGGCGTGGCAGGACGTATTCTTTGGGTGAGGATGGTTAGCCACAAATGAAAGGTAGAGACATTTGGATCATCGGACCAGTGTTTGCCTGCGGTATCGCGTACATGGTCTGGGAGGCGAGAGATCAGGTCTGGCCGGCGATGAAAATCGCTGGGCTGATCATGATCGTCATCGGATTCGCCGGATGGGTTACGGGCAGGATTCAGTTGGGCGCGGCGTTTTCCGTGAAGGCAAAGGCATCAATTCTGGTGACGCACGGATTGTATTCGCGCATTCGCAATCCGATCTATGTGTTCGGTAGCGTGTTGATTGCCGGCGCATGCCTTTTCTTCGAGAAGCCGATTTACTTGCTGGTGTTTGTGTTGATCGTGCCGATGCAAATTGCGCGAGCGCGCGAGGAAGCGCGAGTGCTTGAGGGAAAGTTTGGCGAGGAATACCGGCGCTACAGGAGCGCGGTATGGTTTTGACGCGAAGGTTTGCGCGCCTCGGCAAAGCAAAATTTGCCGGGACCGGAGTTTTTTACGCGGGGAGACGGCTTGACAGCCGCGTGTTATCAACAGGTTAGGTTTGGCTTCTGGCGTGCCGAGTAAAAGGTCTGATGGGGGAAGGCGAGCCGAGGATCCCTATAAGGGGATTGAGGGCTGGGCCGGTTCGTTTTCCCCTTTCACTTCCGCCGCCTCTCATCCACCACACCCCAAAGAAGTCTCCACACAACGGCGGAAGTACGCGTGGATTCCTGTTTGAAGCGCTTCGCTCGCCTAGCGCGTGAGTGCTGCCGCGAATTCATCCTGATGGTGAAGCGATGCGGCCAGATTCTCTCGGCGGATCACATTTGAGACGACATAAATCGGCCGCGCCTTTAGTTCTTCGAAAACGCGTCCAACATATTCGCCGATCACACCGAGGAACAGGAGTTGAACACCCGCAAGGAAGGTGATGATGGTGATGAGGGCTGCAAAACCCTGCGGTGAACGATGAAGAACCAACCGCACGTACGCGGAATAAATCGTGAACGAACCGGAAAGGCTGATGGCGATCACTCCAAGGATGGACGCGACACGAATTGGCACGATGGAAAAAGCCATGATGCCGTCAAAGGCCAGCTTCAACAGACGCAAGCTTGTGTATTTGCTTTCGCCGGCATAGCGCGAGTCGCGCTCCACAGGGATTCCAATCTGGCGGAAACCGACCCACCCGCGCAAACCGCGGAGATAGCGATGATGTTCGGGCATGCGGCGAATCAGATGCACCACGCGGCGTGACATTAATCCGAAGTCGCCGGCGTCCAGCGGCAAGCGCACGTCAGCCAGAGCGGAAAGCAGGCGATAGAAGAACTTGTAGCAGAGCCTCAACCACAGCGGCTCCTTCCGTTTCGTCCTTTGAGCGTAGACGACGTCATACCCTTCGCGGAACTTCTGCACGAACTGAGGAATCGCTTCCGGAACATCTTGCAGGTCGGCGTCCATAACAACAACCGCATCACCGGTAACGTGATCGAGCGAGGCAGAAAGCGCCGCCTGATGGCCGAAGTTGCGCGAAAGCACGACAACCACTATGCGTGGATCCAAACGCGATGCGGTTTCAAGGAGTCGAAGAGTGCAATCGGTGCTGCCGTCGTCAACAAATACGAATTCGTGCGGACCACCAGGGATTTGTCCGGCGACAGATCGCAGACGGCGCAAGAGTTCCGGCAGGACCGATTCCTCGTTGTGCACAGGAATGGCAACCGATAGACGAAAATCGGATTTCACGGGAGCGTTCATGCACGCACCTTCCCTTTGAAATAGACCATGTTCCACAACTTCACTCCCAAACGCGAAAGCCAGAACGGTTCGAAGACAACTGGCTCGTAGTGCTCGGTGAAAATATTCTTCCATTCGGCCAGTGGCCTGACGAATCGCCCGCGGTCCCAGCGTGCGAGCTGCCGCGCAATTTTCTCGCGCTCAGGCATCACGACCTCAATGATGTGGACGTGACCGTCTGGTGTGACCACGGTGGAAAGGTGCGACAGAATTCTCTGCGTGTTGGCCAGATCAATGTGATGTAGAAAGCTGTTCACGAAGACGAAGTCGTATTTTTGGTCTGGCGGAACAGAATAGTCACAAACATCAGCAACGAGAAAATCCCTGCGATGATGACGGCGAGCATATTCGATGTATGCCGGATTCACATCCACGCCGAGATATTCGGCGTGAGCGAACTGAGCTGTATTTGTTCCCGGACCACAACCGACGTCGAGGACGCGGCGAATTCTGGCGAGGTTGTTGTGCTCGCAGAGCGGAACGAGCTTTTGCGCGGCAAAATTGCCCTGCCAGATTAAATATGCGCGCGGATGGACAAGTATCTCAGTTCCCGGAATCATTGGCGCCACCTTACTTGAAATTTTCCGATGTCCGTCGCGTGCGGATACCGAATCTCCAGCTCGCCGCGCAGGTCGCCACTGAGCGGTGTTGAAACCAGAGGCAAGAAGTTAATGACGATCACGTTTGGTCGTGCGGCGTCGATCGCTGAAAGCACACGAGAGGACTCCTGCGAGTAGTCTTCAAATGCATCGAAAATCATGCGTGTCGGATTCTGAAAGCCACCGAGAAAATAGACTTCCGGACAATCCGGCCCGGCGTAAATCGTGTGACCCAAGGACTTTCCCTGGAGCATCGAATTGAGACGCTCATATGTTCGAGCGTCATCGGGCGAAATCCGAAGGCCGCCCGCTCTGGCGAGAACCAACTCGGCCGTCGGCTGTGCCGGTAAATAACCGCTCGACATGGTGTCGAGCCGAAAGCCCGGCGTAACGCGGAACATTGCAAAAGCCGCGTAAAAAAAAGCCAAGACTGCTGGCATCACGCGAGGCGCCGGTTTCTTCGCTGTGATAAGCGCCAATGCCGCGATCGCAACGAGCGGCGAGACATAGCAGAAATACGTTGGAGAGGAATATGGGAATTGAATCAGGCTGCAAAACCCTATTACGGATATCACGAGAAAGATCTGGCGCTTCCGGGCGTCGGCGATTTCGCAATTCTTGTTTTCACGGATGATAAGTGCGGCACCAACGCCAACAATGACTGGGATGATCGTCGCTACAGACATCCAGGCCAGCCGATAACCCTTGAGATTGAACGCCGAAACCCACAGCAAAATCCCAAGTCCTGCCGCGGCGGAAACCACGAAAGTGATGGAGTCGCGTAACTTAGTATAAATGGCGGCCGCGCACAACGCGACAGGCAGTCCGACAGCACCGACGTTCAAAATGTCTGGCGGCGAAAACTTCGCCATTGCAACTCGCTTAAAAGGCCAGACGAAAACACCTCTGTCGAAAGCGCCGAGCGAATGCGACAGTGCGTAAGGAGTCAAGAACACGAGTATCGGCAACGCCGCACCAGCGAGAACAGGCATGGCGAGGCCAAGCAATCTCCGGAGGCGCTCCGAGAACACGAGGGCGGGTATCTTGGATTCACGACTCACTAAGACCGCCGTGAGGATTGCCCCCGGCAACACAAAGTTGTAAAGCTCGGACAGGTCCACGAGTTTTCTTATAAAAAAGGTCAGCGCGATGACCAGGCAGGCTGCTGAAGCAGTGACAAGCAAGCGAAATGGCGCTCGTGGAGACTGAAGGTCTGCCGTCGCGGGTGATGCTTTCGAGAACGAATCTGATTGCTCACAGAAAACCACAAACAACAGGATCGCGATAATGAAGTAGAGACCGGGGCTTTTCACCAGGAAGGAGAGGCCGCCACAGGCTCCCGCGAGGAGCAAATAAACCCGCTTGCGCGACTCAATGAATTGCAGGGCGGCGGCGAGGCCAAAGGTAGCGAAGAAAAGATTGTACCAGGACGGCATCGCAGCCGGATAGTTCGGCGTGCTCCAAGCAACGCCGAGCAAGGTCAGAAGTGCGGCAGCGAGAGGCGAAGCCAATTTTGATGCGCAGTAGAAGAGCGCGGCTACCCAGACCGCGAAGAAAATGTAAAGCATGAACCTGAGCGACATGAGATTCATGCCGAAGAGCCGAAACGCCGCGGCGTTGAGATAGCTCAGTCCGCCTGTGTAAACTTCGTCAAAATCTCGATGTGGCAGCTGCCCCTGTAAGACTCGCTCCGCGCTTTGAGCGAGCATACCGTCATCGTGAGCAACCCAGCCGCGGTGCAAGAAGTGGCCAAACCAAACCAGACTGAGTACCAGCACGACCAGAAACAACACGAACGAGCGATAGCGAGCGGCGCTACGTGACGAGACAGAATCTTGAGCGGCGTTCAAAAGCTCCTCTGGGCGACCGACTGCAGCGGCGGCATTGACATTCGGGACTGGGGCCTCGGTGATTCCTTGCATTGCTGATTCTTCCTGGCGCTAGACGGTTCACCTGAGACGTGAATCGGTCGGAACAAAGACATCTATTTCCCAAGTATAGATTCCGGAATCCGCCAATCCGCCTAGGTGTGCATTCCGGTTGCGCTAGCAATCAACAGGTCCGGGCGGGAGGTAAATTGGCGTTGGCGTGCGAGTTATAAGGGGGTTCCGTGACCAGAGAGGCTTGCGCAAGGTCACGGAATTGGGAGTGTTTTCTGGTGGCAATCAAGCGAAAGGGATACGTAATCGTCATCGCCGCCAACACGACCAGAGCCGGATCGATTGGATGCCGATACCGTAGCGCCGGATGGGTGAGGTAATAGACTACGGGATAGATCGCCGGAATAACCGCGAGTGGGGCAAAGTACTGCGCGTTCTGCCGGCGCAGGAATAGCAAGCCGGCTATTCCTGCCAGTCCCACAAACAAATTGAAGAGAAGCGGCACGCGCGTCAAAGGTGGAAACCTGATCCAGGCGTCCGCGAACGCGCCGTTTACGCCCGTCCAAGTTTCGAGGAAGCGATACCAGGTTGCGTGCGCAAACTGGCTTTGATTCTGTGAGATATAGGCGATGGCTTCCGCTTGTTTGACTCGCATGAACTGGATTTCGCCATAAGCGATGAACTTCCGGCGAAGTGGCTCGTTCGAATAGGGGCTCCAAGCGTCTGGCTGCACATTTTGAGTTTCCCGATTGTTTCCGAGCCAGAGCTCGAGGCCAAAATTCGTCCGAAACGGGATGAATCGATGAAAAACGGAATAATTCCGTGCGGCCCAGGGCACACAACAGATGACAACCATGCCCACGGTGGCGGCCGCCAACGGCAAATACCGGGCTAGTTGCGCGCGTCGCCGCCATAAAATCCATGCCAACATGCAAGGAAGCAAAATTATGACGGATGGGTTCACGAAAATCGCCGCGCCCCACAACATGCCGAAGCCGACCCAATGAAGAATGCGGCGGGATTCACCAATCTCGAGCGTTACCCAGAGCAACGTCGCAACGAGCAGGGCCGTCAGAGAAGTATCCCAAATCCAATCGGTAGGGATCACGACCGCGTTAGGAAAGATTGCCCACATCCAAGCGGAAACTACGGCCAATTGCGAGCCGCCAAGCCGCTTTGCGATGAAAAAAATTGGAATGCAAGTCAAAACTGAAAAAAGATAGTTCAGAGCTATTGCGGCGAAATATGATGCACGCGTGTAGACGCCGAATACTTTAAAGATGCCAGCCAGAAGGAACGGATAGCCGGGCGCCATCAGCCCGGTTGGGCCAGTTTCGGGGCCGGGGTATGGATTTGCGAAACCTTTTCCTTCGGCAATCGATTTTGCAATCTGGCTTGTCTCCCAGCTGAAATGCGCCGGGACCGGCTTGCGCCAGGCTGTCGAGTAGCAATATCCAAGCCGAATCAAGAGAGCGGCGATGACTATGACGGCAAGCGAAGTAATCAGCGATTTGAGAAACTGTTTCATATGGATTCGCGCGACAAATCTCTATTGGTCGATTGGCGATTGAGCTCGAGCTTGATGGCGCTCCCGTGGGGAGGCAATCCAGCGTCAGTTCATTTTAGACAGCGCGGTAAGCAGGGGCCACATCGAATCCGTCGGCTGCATACAACAGATAAACCTTCAGGTGCCACCGACGGTATTTCGCTTCGTTGCAAGAAAACAATTGTTTAGAGCGGAGCCATTTCACGCGGCTTAACAATCGCTGTCCACGACAAAGTGAATGGACTGTTTCAAAATGAAAACGCTCAGGTGACACAAATCTCGACGCGATTCTTCGCACCTTGCGCCAAGCATCATTCGGGGATATCCTGCCCCTTCTTATTTGTTGTGCATGGTCAGGAGAAATTTCCAATGCAATCATCTAAAACAAACCGGAGGTAAGAAAAAAAACTGTAGTTCAACGAAATGAGTATCGGCCAATAAGTCCCTATCGTTCGTCATGGATCCTGCACAAAACCCGCCCTTATTAGAACCGGGGCACACCTACGCTTCGGTCACCGACAAGATTAGCTCGATAGTTCTTACTCAGCGCACACCGAAGTGGTGGTATATCGGCTTTTTGATCTCGTTTTCTCTGCTGATGCTGTTCATGTTTGCCGTTTCCTACCTCTTTGTAATCGGTGTGGGAATCTGGGGCATTAATATTCCGGTTGCGTGGGGATTTGCGATCGTAAATTTTGTGTGGTGGATCGGAATCGGGCACGCAGGAACCTTAATTTCCGCAATTTTGCTGCTGTTGCACCAGAAATGGCGCACTTCGATCAATCGTTTCGCCGAAGCGATGACGCTTTTCGCGGTGGCCTGCGCCGGAATGTTCCCCCTGCTACACATGGGCCGTCCTTGGCTCTTTTACTGGCTGTTGCCGTACCCCAACACGATGTTTCTGTGGCCGCAATTCCGCAGCCCGCTCGTGTGGGACGTTTTTGCGGTGTCTACGTATGCGACGGTCTCGCTGCTGTTCTGGTTTGTGGGACTGATACCGGACCTGGCGACTCTGCGCGACCGAGCCCGGAATAAGCTCAGCCGGATCGCGTACGGATTTCTGGCGATGGGCTGGCGCGGGTCTGCGGTGCATTGGAACCGCTACGAAACGGCGTCACTTCTATTGGCTGGGCTGGCAACGCCTCTGGTAGTTTCCGTCCACACAGTAGTGAGTTTCGATTTCTCGGTGGCAATCGTTCCCGGCTGGCATTCGACGATTTTCCCGCCCTACTTCGTGGCCGGTGCAATTTATTCCGGATTCGCTATGGTGATGACGCTGGCCATCCCGATCCGGAAGTACTACCACCTGGAAGATTTCATCACCATGCGCCACCTGGACATCATGTCGCGCGTGATGCTCGCCACCGGATTGGTCGTGGCCTACGGCTATATGATGGAAACATTCGGTGCGTACTACACGGGCGGCTACGATCAATTCATGATCCGGAACCGGATGCTGGGACCGTATGCATTCTGGTATTGGACGCTCATCACCTGCAACATCGCTATTCCGCAATCACTTTGGTGGAAACGAGTCCGAATGAGCGTGCCCGCGCTATTCGCCGTCTCGCTTGTGATCAACGTAGGCATGTGGTTGGAGCGGTTCATCATCGTCATCACAAGTTTGCATCGCGATTTTTTGCCGTCGTCATGGGGAATGTACTACCCGACGAAATGGGATTGGTTTACGTTCGCCGGCACCATCGGGCTGTTTCTGACGTTGCTGTACCTGTTTATCCGCTTCTTGCCCGTGATTTCGATTTCTGAGATGCGCGTACTGGTGGATCAAACCTCGGAAGGAGATCGGTCGAGCTAGCGGCGGAGCGAGCCGGGCGAAATTGTATGCCCCAACTTTTCCATCACAGCACGAACACTATCTCCCGGCTGACGATTTATGGCGCGGCGTTCCTAGCGGTGTGGCTGGCGTGGGCGGTTTATAAAGGGTCCGAGTCACCGTATCTCACCGACGTGAATCTTGCGAAAGATCAGCCGGTGCCATTCAGCCACAAGCATCACGTGGGCGAACTGGGATTGGATTGCCGCTACTGTCACACGGCCGTGGAAAATTCGTCCGCAGCCGGAATGCCTCCCACACATACGTGTATGACGTGCCATTCGCAGATCTGGGTGAACAGTCCGATGCTGGAACCGGTGCGCGCGAGCTACCGAGACAACAGATCCATCGAATGGAACCGCGTGAATGCCGTGCCGGATTTCGTGTACTTCAATCACAGCATTCACATCAACAAAGGGATCGGCTGCACGACGTGCCACGGACCGGTGGGAGATATGCCGCTGACCTGGCGCGCAAACACCATGCAAATGGGCTGGTGCCTCGACTGCCACCGTCAGCCGGAAAAATTTGTGAGGCCGCGCGATCAGGTTTTCAGCATCAGCTATCAGCCACCATCGAACCAGGAAGAGTTGGGGCGGAAGTTGGTGAAGGAATACAAGATTCAGTCACTGACGAATTGCACGACGTGCCATCGGTAAAGACGAAGCAGGGATGTGAGGAAGCAGGAAGTTCAATTACTAAGATGCGAGACAGCTTAGTCGAACGAGAAAAGATTACGAAGAATTTGCGATGACGATGACACCGAACCCGAATCCACCACTTGATCTGGAAGCGCTGCGCGCGCGAATGAAAAATTCCGGCGACCAGCGGTTTTGGCGCGGGCTGGAAGATCTAGCGGACACGCCGGAGCATCAAGCGTTTCGCAAGCATGAGTTTCCGCACGACCCCGCGAAGGATGCGGATGCCGGAGTGAATCGGCGCGACGTGCTGAAGTGGATGGCGGCGTCCGCGGCGCTGGCCGGGCTTTCCGGCTGCACGAAGATGCCGGAGCAGAAAATCGTGCCGTACGTGCAGGCGCCAGAGCAATTTATTCCGGGCAAGCCACTGTTTTACGCGACGTCCACAACAATGGGCGGAGTGGCGACGGGAATTCTGGTCGAAAGCCACATGGGCCGGCCGACGAAAGTGGAAGGCAACCCGCTGCATCCTGCGAGTCTGGGTGCCACGGATATTTTCGCGCAGGCTTCAATCCTGGGGCTCTACGATCCGGACCGATCGCAAACGGTGATCCACGAAGGCCGAATCAGCGGCTGGGGAACGTTCATCGCAAAATTGGGCGACTTGCGGAACAATCTAGCGGCGAACAAAGGCTCGGGGTTGCGGATTTTGACGGAGACGGTGACTTCGCCGACGCTTGCGGCGCAAATTCAGGAAATCCTGAAACAATTTCCCGAAGCGAAATGGATTCAATGGGAGCCAAACACGCGAGACAGCGTGCGCGAAGGGGCGAAAGCTGTTTTCGGCAGATACCTCAACACGATCTACCGCTTCGATAAGGCGGATGTGATCGTTTCGCTGGATTCCGATTTCCTGTATACGGGGCCGGGCGCGGTTCGATATGCGCGGGATTTTGCGTCACGGCGATTTCTGGAAGGAGCGGGGGGATCGCCGGTGGCGATGAACCGGTTGTATGTAATCGAGCAGGGAGTCACAACCACCGGGGCGATGGCGGATCATCGCCTACCGGTGCGCGCGTTCGACATCAGCGCGTTTGCGCAGTCGCTGGCATACGCGCTGCACATTCCAGAGATCGCAGCGGCTGGAGAGCACAACGCTTATACGAAGTGGGTGGAGGCGCTCGCGGATGATTTGCAGAAACATCGCGGCAAGTGCGTTGTGGTGGCGGGAGAAAATCAGCCGGCAGACGTGCACGCCTTCGCGCATGTGATAAACGCCGCGCTGGGCGCGGTGGGCAACACGGTTTATTACACCGAGCCGGTCGAAGCGAATCCTGCGAATCAGCTGGATTCGCTGAAGCAGCTTGTGGCCGACATGGACGGCGGCAAGGTGCAGA